>Ga0081539_10000600_pt1 | contig 73358 bp, 58 predicted proteins | sample TabmetS4T2R2_FD_71023 | JGI IMG/M metagenome (GOLD analysis project Ga0081539, IMG submission 71023) | Tabebuia heterophylla rhizosphere microbial communities from the University of Puerto Rico - S4T2R2 | ecosystem: Host-associated > Plants > Roots > Rhizosphere ...
CCCAAGACCAGCCACAGATTACACGGATTAGACGTCGGCTGAGATTGGAGTCAGGGCGGCCTGCGCCGCGGCCAAACGCGCGACCGGCACACGGAAGGGCGAACAGCTCACGTAGTCCAGGCCGATTTCATGACAGAACCCGATCGATTGGGGATCGCCGCCGTGCTCGCCGCAGATGCCGACTTTCAATCCCGGCTTCGCGGTGCGGCCGCGCTCAGCACCGAGGCGAACAAGCTGGCCCACGCCGTCGCGATCGAGCACCTGGAACGGATCGTCGCGCACGATCTTGCGTTCGATGTAGTTCGGTAAGAAGCGGCTGGAGTCGTCGCGACTCAAGCCAAACGTCGTTTGCGTGAGATCGTTCGTGCCGAACGAGAAGAACTGCGCGTGCGCGGCGATGCGATCCGCCATCAGCGCGGCGCGCGGCAACTCGATCATCGTGCCGACGAGATATTCGATCGTCATGCCGTGCTCACCCATCACCTGCCGCGCGACTTCGTCGATCAACTCCCGCTGCTGCCGCAACTCTTCACTCACGGACACGAGCGGCACCATGATTTCGAGCTCGACCTTCTGACGTTCACCCTGCACCTTGCAGGCGGCTTCGAAGATCGCGCGACACTGCATCCGCGTGACCTCGGGAAACAGCAATCCGAGCCGGCAGCCGCGAAAGCCAAGCATCGGGTTCGCTTCACGAATGCGGTTCACTTGCCGCAGCAACGCGCGTTTGTGATCGATCTCGTCGAGCACGTGATCCATCTCGGTCAGCGAGCCTGCGCCTTTTAACTTCATCTTCAGCTCAGCGAGCTCGGCACCCAGCTCTTCCGCGTTCGGCAAAAACTCGTGCAGCGGCGGATCGAGCAGACGAATCGTTACCGGCAGACCGACCATTTCGCGAAAGATGCCGATGAAGTCGCCGCGTTGCAGCGGCAACAGTTTGTCGAGTGCTTTCTCACGCGCGCCCACGCCGTCTGACAGGATCATCTCGCGCATCGCCGCCAGCCGCTTGTCGCCGAAAAACATGTGCTCAGTGCGGCAAAGACCGATGCCTTCAGCGCCAAACTGCCGCGCCGTCTTCGCGTCGAGCGGCGTATCAGCGTTGGCGCGCACGCGCAGCTTGCGAAACTTGTCAGCCCAAGTCATCAGCTTGTAGAAATCGTTGTCGAGCGTCGGCTGGATCGTCGGCACCTGGCCCAGGAAGACGCGTCCGGTCGAGCCATCGACGGTGATCCAATCGCCTTTGGTAACGACGGTGCTGTCGACTGTGAATTGCTGCTGGCTGTAGTCGATGTTGATTTCCTGCGCGCCGCTGACGCACGTTTTACCCATGCCGCGCGCCACCACCGCGGCGTGACTGGTCATGCCGCCGCGCGCCGTGACGATCGCCTGCGCCGCGACCATGCCGTGAAAATCATCGGGACTGGTTTCCAAACGAACGAGCACCACGCGCATGCCTTCGCGCGCCATCTCTTCCGCCTCGTCCGGACTAAACACTACTTGTCCCTGCGCGGCGCCCGGACTCGCCGGCAGACCCGTCGCGAGCACGGTCGCATTCGTTTTCGGATCAACCGTCGGGTGCAGCAACTGATCGAGTTGTTGCGGCGTGACGCGTTGCACCGCCGTCGCTTTGTCGATCAGTTTTTCGTAAACCATTTCGCACGCGATGCGCACCGCTGCGGCGCCGCTGCGTTTGCCCGTGCGCGTTTGCAGCATCCACAGCTTGCCGCGTTCGATGGTGAACTCGCAGTCCTGCATGTCTTTGTAGTGCTGCTCGAGCAGGCCCGCGATTCCGGCAAACTGTTCGTAAACTTCCGGCAGTTCTTTCTTGAGCTGGCTGATCGGGTTCGGCGTGCGGATACCGGCGACGACGTCTTCGCCCTGCGCATTGAGCAGGTACTCGCCGTAGAGCTCTTTCTTGCCCGTCGAAGGATTGCGCGTGAACGCGACGCCGGTGCCGCTGCCCGCGCCCATGTTGCCAAAGACCATCGCCTGGACGTTCACGGCAGTTCCCAATGTGTCGGGAATGCGATTCACGCGGCGATAGTCGATCGCGCGGCGGCCCATCCACGAATTGAACACCGCCGCGATTGCGACGCGCAGTTGTTCGTAAGGATCTTCGGGAATCGCGTGTTGCTCGGTCAGGATGATCTGCTTTTCGGCGGCGATGATCTCGCGCAAGTGATCGGGTTTCAGGTCCGTGTCGCGCCCGCCTTGTGTTTGCGCTTTGAAACGATCGAGCACGCGTTCGAATTTCTCGTGCGCCACACCCATCACGATCTCGCCAAACAACGAAGCGAAGCGGCGATAAGCGTCGAGAGCGAAACGCAAGTCACCGGTCTGTTCGGCCAGGCCCTGCACCGTCTCTTCGTTCAAGCCGAGATTGAGCACTGTGTCCATCATGCCCGGCATCGAGAACGCCGCGCCTGACCGGACCGAAACCAGCAACGGATTTTGCGGATCGCCGAAGCGCTTGCCGACTTTTTCTTCGATTTTCTTCAGGCCGTCCTGCACCTGTTCCCACATGTCGTCCGGGAAGTTTTTGTCGTTGTCGAAGAAAGCATTGCAGGCTTCGGTGGTGACTACGAGGCCCGGCGGAACGGGCAGTCCGGCCTGCGTCATCTCGCAAAGGCCCGCGCCCTTACCGCCGAGGAGCGTTTTGTCGTCGCCCGGTCCGTCGTCGAAAAGGTAGACCCACTTGTTCGTTTCTTGTTTTGTTGTCTCGGAGGCTTGGGGTTCAGTAACGGTGCTCATCAGCGTCAGTGTCCTGTAAATTCCGAAATCCTGTCAACTCGGGTTAATCCGGCGAAGGCGCCGGCGATGACGCCGGTGACGCTGCCGGGTTCGACGGCGTAGCGGCGGAAGTCGAAAGTCGTGACCGGCGCGACGCCCAAACCGGACGACGTGAGAAAGATCTCGTCCGCGTCAGTCAGATTGCCCATCTCGTAAACGCCTTCGAGCAGCGGAATGAAATGCTTGCCGGCGATATCGATCACACACTCGCGCGTGACGCCCGCGATCGCGCCGGTGCTCAGGTTCGGCGTGTGGACCGTGCCGTCCTTCACCCAGAAAAGATTTGCCGTCGTCGCGGAGGCGATCTCGCCGCGCTCGTTGAGTACGACCGCTTCGTCGAAGTCGCGGCTTTGCGCTTCTTCCCAGGCGAGAACGTTGCTCAGATAATTCAGACTCTTGATTCCTGTCAGCGGGGAGTTGGTGTTGGTGCGGAAAGGGGAGACGGCGAGCGAGTATCCATTCGGCGGCGGCAGGGCTGGATCGCCGGTCATGATCAGCAGATCGGTTTTCTTGCCGCCGGGCATTTTTGTTTTCCAGAGATCGCGGCCGCTGCGAGCGAGCAGAATCACGCGCGCGCGCCCGTCTCGCACTCGATTGACGGCGATCAGTTTTTTCAGCGCGTCGCCGACGCCTTTTTCAGTACAGCCGGTGTGATCGATGTCGAGTTTGTCGGCGTGCGTAGTCAGGCGTTGCCAGTGTTTCGACCAGAGGAATGGACGGCTATTGTAAATTGCGAGGGTGGTGAAGACGCCGCGACCGTAAAGCATGGCGGAGGAGACCGGCGCAACGCGCGCCTTGGTCGCTTCGACCATGGTTTTGTTGAGGTAGATTACCGGGTGCACATTTAACTGGTGGCGACTAGGGCTTCAGCTTTGAGCGACCGTGAAAGTGCGTTGCGCCAGGTCGATTCGAGATCGTCGACTGCCGCGGTGATTGCTGTCGAGCCGTTAACGGAAATTTGTAGTTGAGCTCCACCGACTTTTCCGAGGATCGCTAACCGAGCGTTGTGCCGTTCGGAGATTTGACGGATGGATTCCGTTGCCGCCGCGTCGAAACTGATGATGATACGCGACGGGGTTTCGCTGAAGAGCTCGACAGTCGCCGACAAGTTTCCTTGCAGATCAACTTCGGCGCCGATGGCTTCTCGGCCCAGCGACGAAAAGCATAATTCAGCGAGCGCCACCGCGATACCGCCGTCGGCACAGTCGTGGGCCGAAGCGAGCAGCCCGTTTTCCGCCGCTTCGAGACACGCTGCCTGCACCGCGAGTTCGCGTTCGAGATCGAGTTTCGGCACGTTGCCGGCGGCGACGAGCTCCGCGGTCACGACGCCGCCAACACTCACCGCGTATTCGCTGTTTGCGAGGTCGTCCTGCGTCGTGCCGAGCAGCGCGATGACGTCACCCTCTTTTTTGAAACCCGGTGTAACGACGCGTCGCACGTCTTCCATTAACCCGACCATGCCGATCACCGGCGTCGGCAGAATACCGCGCCCTTCGGTTTCGTTGTAGAACGACACGTTGCCGGAAACGACCGGCGTTGCAAACGCGCGACACGCCTCGGCCATGCCATCGATCGTGTCCGAAAAAGACCACATCACTTCCGGACGTTCCGGCGATGCGAAGTTCAAACAGTTCGTGATCGCGATCGGCCGCGCGCCGACGCAGACAACATTGCGCGCCGCCTCGGCGACGACGAGTTTCGCGCCCTCGCGCGGGTTTGCCGCGCAGTAGCGGCCGTTGCCGTCGAGCGTCATCGCCAGCGCGCGTCGAGTTTCCTTGATCCGAACGACGGCCGCGTCCGCGCCGGGAAGAATCGCAGTGTTCGTGCGAACCATGTGGTCGTACTGCCGAAACACCCACTGCTTCGACGCGATATTTCCCGACCGGAGCAACATCTTTAAGGCATCCGTAAAATCCCTCTCCTTCAGTTCTCGCGCGGCCGCCCTCTCGGCTTCAGGGGGCGCCATCTCGCGATCGTACTTCGGCGCTTCATCCGTCAACGCTACGACCGGAATGTCCGCCACCGTCTCGCCATTGTGAATCACCTGCATCCGCTTCGTGTCGCGAACGCGCCCGATCACCACCGCATCGAGATCCCACTTGCGAAAGATGTCCACGACCTCGCGCTCGCGTCCCGCATGGGCCACGACCAGCATGCGCTCCTGCGATTCAGACAGCAGCATCTCGTACGCGGTCATGTGCTGCTCGCGCTGCGGCACGAGTGACAGGTCCAGTTCGATCCCGGTGCCGGCGCGCGCGGCCATCTCGCACGACGACGACGTCAAACCCGCGGCGCCCATGTCCTGAATGCCCGCGACCGCGCCACTCTTCATTGCCTCGAGACACGCTTCCAACAAAAGTTTTTCGAGAAACGGATCGCCCACCTGAACGGTGGGACGTTTCTCCAGCGCTTCTTCGTCAAACTCCGCCGAGGCCATCGTCGCGCCGTGAATACCGTCGCGCCCGGTTTTCGCGCCGACGTAAAGCACCGGATTGCCGATGCCCGTTGCTTTGCCGAAGAAGATCTGATCGTGCCGGACGAGACCGAGCGCAAACGCGTTAACGAGCGGGTTGAGCGCATAAGCATCGTCAAACGCGACTTCACCGCCCACAGTGGCAACGCCGAAAGCGTTTCCGTAATGCGCGATTCCGGCGACGACACCAGCCAGCAACGAACGATTCCGGCGACCGTGTTGCGGATGCTCGAGCGAACCAAAACGCAAACTGTTCATCGACGCGACCGGCCGCGCGCCCATCGTGAAGATGTCGCGCAGGATGCCGCCGACGCCCGTGGCCGCGCCCTGAAACGGTTCGATGAAAGAAGGATGATTGTGCGACTCGATCTTGAAAGCGGCGCACCAGCCGTCGCCGAGATCGACGACGCCCGCGTTTTCGCCAGGCGGCACGATGACGCGCTCGCCGGTGGTTGGAAGTCGCTTCAAGTGAATGCGCGAAGATTTGTAGGAGCAGTGCTCCGACCACATGACGGAAAAGACGCCGAGCTCCGTCAGGTTAGGTTCGCGGCCAAGCAGCTCTTTGATTCGCTCGAATTCTTGCGGAGTGAGATTGTGGGCGGCGATAACTTCAGGAGTGATCATTGCGAGGCCAAAGACAGGCGCGAGCGCCTGTCCCTACTGCCCATCACCTTTCTTGACCAACTTTTCGATCGCTCCGCGCAGTTCCGCCGCGTCGACGCGACCGATGTGCTTGAAAACGACTTCGCCTTTTTCGTTGAAGAGGAAGGTCGCCGGCAGCGCGCCGCTCCAACGCGGGTCCATCAGTTTGATGGCGGGTTCGGGATCGTTAGCGTCGAGGAGATAGGCCGGCATCGTCGCCTTCATCGCCGACAGAAACTTCGGCACCCCGGTGTTGATGTCGGTCACGTCGTCGAGCGAAACGGTCACGAAGTCGAGGGATTGCGGCCGGTAGTCTTTGTCGATCTTCACGAGGTCCGGAAACTCCTCGCGACAGGGATCGCAAAACGTGGCCCAGAAATTCACGAGCAACGGATGCTCGCGCTGCTTAGTGATCAGACCCTGGAGTCCGTTCGTGTCGATTGGTGAAACGACGGGTGGCGCTGCCGTTTTCGCAGCGCGGCCGTACTTTCGCTTCTGAGCCGGCGCGGCCATCGCGGCCAACAACACACACGCAACGATCAGTATTAGTGCTTTTGAATTACGCATTGCTTAGGCCCGTTTGATAGTGCAGCCAAATGCCTTGGCTTCGGTTTTCTCGATCGGCTTGTCGCCGAGTGCTGCATCGAGCGCATTGCGGAGGTCGCTGGTTTCGACCTGCGCGGGATTGCGCGAATTGTCGATGCGTCCGTGATAAAGGAGCTTGTTGTTTGCGTCAAGGAAGTAGGCTTCGGGCGTGACGCTCGCGCCGAGTTTGTCGGCGATCTTGTTGCCGGGATCTTTCAGGATCGGAAACGAAAGCTTGTGTTCGGCAGCGTGGGCTTTGACTGCGGCGGCGTCTTCGGCGACGTTGGCGTTGATGCCGATCACGGCGATGCCCTTGGCTTTGTAATCCTCGGCGAGTTTTTCCATGCGCTCGTTGTAAGCGTTGGAAACGGGGCACTGGACGGCGATGAAGATCAGCACGGTGCCGTTTTTCCCGGCCAACGATTTCAACGAACGTTGCGCGCCATCGACGTCGGGAAGCGTAAATTCTTCAATGGTAGAGCCAATCGCCGGTGGCGCCGGAACCTCGCCGGCGAGTGCCGCACCCGCGATCACAAACACTAAAACCAGGAGGATCGATAGATTTCTGATCTTCATTTATTATGTCTCCTAACGTTCAGAGATTATGCCAGAGATTATCGAAATCGAGCCAGCGTTGCCAGTTCCCCTACGCATGGATGCGGACGAGCGTTTCACTGGACGCGGCGTGACGATCGCGTTTCTCGATTCCGGTTTTTACGCGCACAAAGATCTGACGGAACCAGTCGATCGCATCATCGCGTATCACAACATTTTTTCACCCCGTGACGACGTCTCAGCGTTGCAATCGCACGACGTTGCGAGTTGGCACGGCATGATGACTTCGGTCGTCGCGGCGGGAAATGGTTATTTGTCAGACGGGCTTTATCGCAGCATCGCACCGGAAGCGAAAGTTGTTCTGGTGAAGATCGGCAAGACCGGACGCATTCCCGAAAGCAACATCGAAACCGGACTGCGTTGGGTGCTCGCGAACAAAGACAAGTTTGACATTCGCGTGGTCAACATTTCCGCGGGCGGCGATTTCGAACAATCGTATCTCGACAACCGGTTATGTGAATTAGTGGAACGGACCGTGAGAGCGGGCGTGACGGTCGTTTGTGCGGTCGGAAACGCGGGGATGATGCCCGGACATCCCGTTTTGCCGCCGGCCAGTTCTCCGGCGGCGATTTCTGTTGGCGGTCTCGACGATCAAAACTCGCTCGATCGAGCGCGACGCGGCATGTATCGTTCATCTTACGGGCCAACGGTCGATGGGCTGCAAAAGCCCGAAGTGATCGCGCCCGGGATTTGGGTCGCTGGTCCGATCCTGCCGCAGACGCCGACGGCTGCCGAAGCGAGTTTGTATGCCGAGCTCGACGCGGCTGCTGACGAGCAACTGAAAGACATCATCCTGGCCCATGCGGGCGTCGACAAACAGCTCGACGAAGCGCACGAGCTTCCGGTGCCGTTGCTGCGGCAACTGATCACCATCAAGCTGCGCGAGGGCAACGTGATCAATCAGCATTACAAGTTCGTCGATGGAACTTCTTTCGCATCGCCGATCGTCGCATCGATCGTCGCGTGCATGCTCGAAGCGAATCCTAAATTGACTCCGTCACAGATCAAGCGCATTCTCATCGACACTGCGGAGCGAGTGCCTGACGTGGAAGTGGACCGGCAAGGTTGGGGAGTAGTCGTGCCGCGCAAAGCGGTTGAACTTGCGTTACGTAAAGGAGGCGGCTGAAATGAAATTGCGCATCAATCTGTTGTTAACGGCCGCGTTGCTCATTACCTCTACGGGCGTGTTCGACGTTCGCGAACGAACGTTGGAAATTCAGCGTTATCCGGACGAACCGCTGCAGCTTGTCGAACTGAAGATCAGCGGCCAGTCTGTTACAGATCGCATCGTTCTCAAGTCGAAACTACCTGGGAGCGAGTGGTTCACCGACAGTGTCAGCTTCAACGACACTGAAGACTGGTACAAGCGCGTCTCGTTTAGACTACGAAACGTTACCGACAAGACGATTCACGGTGTTGGCGCTGATTTGTTCTTCCGGCCAGTTGGCGAAAGAAATCTCTACAGCGTTCAACTCGACGCTGCCACAGACCTGAAAAAGAAACTGGTCGAGCCGGGCGACGAAGTAGAGTTGACGCTTAACGAATTACGCTTGCAGCCCATCATGGACCTGATGACGAAAGCCGGCGTTGACGTGAATAAGTGCGAAGTCAGCTTTTCGCTCGACACGGCCGTTTACAGCGAGCAGTTGCGGTGGTATCGCGGGCAGTTACTCCATCCGGATCCGACGACACCAAACAAGTGGATCCCGGTCAACAAGCCAGCACAGTGAGTTGTTTGGCTGGACACTCTTGCCGTCGTGTGCAACAATTCGCGGCACCCGCACAAAACCCACAAGCATTGGAGAGTTTTTGAGTTCGTATGTCTGAAACCGAAACCGAAGTGAGCAAGGGCGCGGCTGCCCCCGCAAACGAGACCGCGCCTGAAGCGAATACCGAAGAGATTACGTATCACGCCGTGGAAAAGGATGGAGTAGTAACTGCAATCTGGGAAATGCAGGGACGGAAACATCTACGCACTATCGATCCCCGCTCCCGTCAAGGTCAGGACATTCTTCGTCTTTACACCACCGAACACCACGACGAAGTCGCGTCGTAATCGGATTCGCCAACACCGACCGAATCCGAGAATTTGAAAAAGAACGGAATTCGTGAAGAACGGGTGCTCGTGCGCGCGTCGCTTTGCCGTCGCCTGTTTTAGCTAAGTTCCTCCCACGCAACTATTAGGAGCAAGCACTACTTTTCGGCCCGCGCCGGAATGGTTATTGCAATCACGCGAAATCGTCATTCCGTCCTTTATCGCGTTGCCCTAACCAACTAGACCTGTACGACCTTACAAAGGAGGATTCTTCATGAGAAGCGCACTACGCTTGTTAAGCGGAGCGATCTTGAGCCTTCTGTGCGCGGCTAGTGTTTTCGCCCAAGCTAGTCAAACAGGAGGCATAACCGGGGTGGTTAGCGACAGCGGCGGCGCTCTTGTTCAAGGCGCGACCGTCGATGTCATCAATGAGAGCACCGGCAAATCCGAGCGCACAGCAACAACTGCGGGTGACGGCGGGTTCTCGATCACCCTGTTGAAGCCAGGGACTTACCGCCTGGAGATTACGGCCCCCAACTTCAAGAAAGCCGTGGTCGCACCGGTGCAAGTCAGAATCGGCGAGACCGCCAGGCAGGATGTCACTCTTGAAGCGGGCCGCATTGAAGAGACGGTTAATGTGGAGGCGTCAGCCTCATTGATCAACCCTTCAAGCGCAGTCACCGGTCAACCGCTGGGTTCGGAAACTCTCCGGCAGTTGCCACTCGCATCACCAAACTTCCTGTTCCTGCTGTCCCTTTCCGCCGGCACGGCCAGCGAACCAACTGACGTTCGCACCGCGGGCCGCGGCACAGCCGACGTCAACGTCAACGGCCAGCGCACCACGAACAACAGCATCTCGCTCGAAGGCATCAACGTTAACGATTTCAATCTGGCCCACTTCGATACCGTCCCCCTGCCAAACCCAAGCACGCTCGAAGAGATGAAGGTCTCAACTTCACTCTACGACGCGTCGCAGGGTAGCAAAGGCGGCGGCGCGCTCGGCCTGGTGATCAAGTCAGGTTCGAAAGACTTTCATTGGGAAGGCTACTGGCAACACCGCAACGACGCGCTGAACGCAAACGAGTGGTTCCGCAATGCGAACGGCGTGAGCAAACGCGCGCGTCTGTTGCAGAACGTGTTTGGCGGCAGCGGCAGTGGTCCGGTTCCGGTGCTCGGCGGCTTCTGGTTTTTCAATTACCAGGGAGTTCGCGCGCGCAACGGTTTGGATCCGCTCGGCTCGGCTTTGACGCCGCAGATCCAGGCCTTCCCGGTTGGGCCGGACGGGAAAACGTCGGCTGCTTTGCTTGCGCCGGCCTTCGGACTCACGACGGCGCAGATCGATCCCATCGCCGTCAACATTCTCAACGTGCAAACCCCGATCTACAACGGCTTCCTGATTCCCCGTTCCGGCAGCACCGGTTGCCGGACCGCTGCCACAGCCACCGGCACTTTCACTTGCAGCTTCTCAGGCGTCGCGCCAATCGTCGACAACCAGTACACGATTAGCTACGACCGCATCATGCGAGACGGCAAGGACAAGATCTCCGGCCGCTGGTTCTGGGACAACGGCGCGGTCGACAAGCCGTATGGCACCAACAGCAACCTCGCGTTCCCACGCACTGACACGCAACAGAACCGGTTCCTGTCGGTAACTGAGACGCACGTGTTCAGCGCCTCGAAGATCAACGAGCTACGCCTCGGCTACAGCCGCTTTATCTTTGCGAACATTCCGACCGACGTCATCAATCTGAGCGACATCGGCGCGACTCGCGGAAACAGCGACATCTTCCCAGGCATGTACCAGGTGACGATCGTCGGTCAGTTCTCGGTCGGAACCGGCGTCAACGACGATCGCGGCACGGTGTCGAACCAGTACAACATCGTCGACACGTTCTCGATGACTCACGGACGTCACAGCCTGCGATTCGGCGGTGAAGCGATTCAATATCAACTGAACCGCTTCAACAACTTCGCGGTTCGCGGTGCGTTGCAGACCGGCACCACGCCCGCGGGCGGCGGCAATCCGGCGTTCTCGTCGTTCCAGAACTTCCTGCAGGGACGCGTCACGGCGATTCAATCGGCGTTTGGCGATCCCGCGCGAAACTTCGTCGCGACTGACTTCGCCGCGTTTGTTCAGGACGACTTCCGCTGGTCACCACGGCTCACGCTCAATCTCGGTCTTCGTTGGGAAGGCATGAGCTTTGGTCACGACAAGCTGTATCGCGCGGGCATCTTCGATCCGCGGCTTGCGGCTGCGGGCCTGAACCCGTTCCTGATTCCGGAGAAGGTTAACCTCGCCGGCTTCAGGGGCACACCGGGTGTTTCCGATTGTGCGTTGCAGCATTGCTTCGACGGCAACAACTGGGGACCTCGCGTGGGCTTCGCCTGGGACATCAAGGGCGATCAGAAGACAGTGATTCGCGGCGGCTACGGTATTTATTACCAGCGACTGTCGAATCAAAATATTCTGCAGAATTCGTTGTCCGCGCCGTTTACGGTGCAACCGCTGTCGAACACGACCACGCCCGCTTCGTTCCAGTTACAGAATCCGTTCGCGGGCATTCCGGCGCCGTCGATCATCGCCAGTGCGTTTATTCCGTCGGCGACGTTCTTTGCGGGACTGCGCAACGTCACCACCGGCTTGCCGGCAACCGACCCGAACGATCCAAACGTGGCGCCGGTTTTCGTTAACGCAGCCGGAGAGCGTTGCCTTAACTACGGCGGCACGGCGACCAATTGCTCGATCAACCTCGCGTCGTTCACCAGCGCGCCGCTCGATGCCTACACGCCTTACACGCAGCAGTACAACTTCACCGTCCAACGTGAAATCGCTAAGGGTTGGGCGGTTGAGCTCGGCTACGTGGGCACGCACTACACCGGCGGCATCGGTATCTGGGATCCGTTCCTCGCGAACGTAGCCAGCCCGGATCACCCGATCACCGTTCGTGACCGCAACGGCGTGAGCTACACGATCACGACGAACACAGTTAACAACGAAGAGCTCCGACACGAGATCATCGGCCTCTCGCGCAAACGTGGTTCGCGCTATTCCGGCAACATCGGATTCGCCGACTACGATTCGTTCCAGGCGACCGTCTCGCGGCGGATGTCACGCGGCTTGTACTTCCAGGCTGCTTACACCTACTCGCGAACCATCGACAACGTCAGTGGCTCGCTGAGCACGGACGAACTGAACATCACCCGCAACGGCCAGGGTGGAGCTAACATCCTCAACTCGCAGAAGGACCCATTCCAGAACAAGGCCCGCGGCGATTTCGACCGGCCACATCGTTTTGTAGTCAGCTACTCTTACGATCTGCCGGTGCCGAATGGCAGTTTCTGGGACAATCAGTTCTTCAAGGGTTGGAGCATCAGCGGCATCGTCACTTATCAAAGCGGGTTGCCGTTCTCGATCACTGACAGCACGAGTGGTGGCGCGTTTGGTCAAACCAACGGCGGCACCGCTTCGTTTAGCGGCGCGTGCGGTGACATTGCCAGCACTTACACGCGAGGCTCGCTCAGCGACCGCCTGACTCATTATTTGAATCCGGCGTGTTTCAGAACGGCGAGCCTGGTGCCGAATGGGGCCGCGGGAGCGACCGGTTTTGGCAACGTGCCACGCAATTCGTTCCGTGGTCCATACCAGCAGAACTGGGACTTCTCGGTCCTCAAGAACATCCGGATCAAGGAAGACCACGAACTGCGGTTCCGCATGGATATTTTCAACCTGTGGAACCATCCGGTGTTTGGTTTTCCGAGTACGGTCAACATCGGCACTCCGGCCACTTTCGGCCAGATCACGACGACGGTCGTTCCAGCGCGGTTGATTCAGTTTGGGTTGAATTACCGTCACTGAACATTCGTTGTTAACCATTCGAGCTCGGGCGGAGTAAAATCCGCCCGAGTTTGGTTTTGGTCACGGATCTCCGCCAATGAAACTTCGTCTGTTGATCTTGACGGCTTTCGCTTTGTTCGCCACGCCCGTGTTGGCCCAGCGCGACCGCGACACTTACAATCCCAACTCGCAAACATTTGAAGTCAGCGGCGAGATTCGTTTGAGCGAGACGGGAGCGGGCGCCGCGAGCATTCCGGTTCGGCTCGAGAGATTCAGCGGCGGTTTGATCGATCAGATCGTTACCGATAATCGCGGGCGCTTTCGTTTTCCCAATCTGCCGCGGGGCTACTACAAAGTCATCGTCAGCGCGCCTGGGTACCGGCCCGTGCAGCAGGACGCCGATCTGCAAGTGCTGGCGCGCGCTTATCTCGTCTTCGAACTCACGAGCGATGCGTCGAAGAATTCAAGTGGGCCATTGGCGATGGACGTCGTCGATGCGCGTGTGCCGGCGGCGGCGCGCCAGGCGTTCGGCAACGGGCGCGCGGCGTTAGCGAAGAAGAGTTACAAGGACGCTATCGCTTTTCTGCAGCAGGCGATCAGTAGTTATACAAACTTTTTTGAGGCGCAACTGCTGCTCGGAATTGCTTACATGGATCTGCGCGAGTGGGACAACGCGGAGAAGGCGATGCAGCGAGCGGTGGAAATCAAACCTGATAACGCGGCGGCGACGATCTATCTTGGCGAGATCTACTGGCGGCAAAAGCGGTACCCGGATGCTGAGCAGACGTTGCGCGACGGACTGAAGCTCGACGAGAAATCGTGGCACGGGCAGTTTACGTTGGGCCGGCTTTACTGGGACATGGGCGAAGTGACGAAAGCCGGTGGTCCGATCGGCAAGACGCTGCAACTCAAACCCGATCTTGCGGAGGCCCACTTGCTGGCGGGAAATATTCTGCTGCGCGTCAATCAGCGCGAACGTGCGTTGGTGGAATATCGTGAGTACCTGCGGCTCGCGCCGAAAGGTGAGTTTGTGGCGCAGGTGCAGGAGCTCGTGCGCAAAGTGGAAAAGTCGCTGAGTGAAAAGAATTAGGGAGGCGGTTGTGGGAGATTCACCGAAGTGCGGTGACTGTATGTGCGACACGTTGCTGGTAGATCCAGTTCTTAAATCCCCTCCCCGCTGTGGCCGCGCCTTCAGGCGCTCCACGCTTAAACTGAATCCGTAGGTTAAGGACATGATCAGACCTGCCGCTGTTGACGAAGCTTCTGTGCTGACGCAGATCGCACTGAACGCCAAACGTTATTGGGGTTATCCCGAGCACTGGATCAAGCATTGGGAAGCAGACCTCACGATCTCTCCTGATTTCATCCGCGACAATCACGTGTATGTGGCTGAGCGCGACGGCGAGGTTCGCGGGTTTTATGCGTTGATTGTGAGCGGTGAGAAAGCGGAGCTCGATCATCTGTGGGTAACGCCGACGTCGATTGGCACGGGCATTGGGAAGGAGTTGTTTCTCGATGCGATGGAGCGTGCTGCCGCACTCGCTGTTCGCGACGTTGAAATCAATTCCGATCCGAATGCGGCAGGTTTTTACCGGCGCATGGGCGCGAAGCAAGTTGGTGAAATCGACTCGCCGATCGATGGTCAGCCACGGAAGCTTCCGCGAATGAAGATCACACCTTAGCTTCCACCCAGCTCACACCTTTCGCTTCCGACCAACTCAGTCCTTAGGCTTTCCGACCAGATCACGCTTAGGCTTCCGACCGGATCACGCCTTACGCTTCCGATCAGATCAGTCCTCACGGACGATCCGGCTTCTTTGGTCCTTCCGACCTTGGCGACTCCGATCTCGGTTCTGACCGTGGCGGCTCCGATCGTGGCGCTGGTTCAGAACGCGGCGGCGGATCGTTACGCGGTGGCGGATCGTTGCGCGGTGGCGGATCGTTGCGCGGTGGCGGATCGTTGCGCGGAGCCGGTTCCGAACGCGGCGGTGGATCATGACGCGGCGGCGGCTCCGAGCGTGGTGTTTCCTGACGGGGTTCGGGTCGTGACTCAGAACGAGGGGGATCGGAGCGTGATGGCGGATCGACACGTTGAGGTGGATTGGGGCGAGGTGATTCCGAGCGGCGTTCGGGCTCAGGGCGTGGAGATTCCGAGCGGCGTTCGGGCTCGGGGCGTGGCGATTCCGAGCGGCGTTCGGGTTCGGGGCGTGGCGATTCCGAGCGGCGTTCGGGCTCAGGGCGAGGTGATTCCGAACGAGGTTCAATCCGTCGGTCGGATCGGTTTTCAATCCCCGTTCTCTCTGTCTCACGCCGCGGACTACCTTCATTCCGCGGACTGCCCTCTATTCCTTGCTGCCCTCTCATTGTTTTCTCAACGTCCGGACGCACCATGCGCACAGGCCGTTCATCACCTCGCGACTCCGGCCGCGCAACCGCGCCGGACGGCGGCGTTTCCACTGACGGCGCGCCAGTATTCGACGGACTCGTGTTTGACGGACTCGTATTCGGCGAACTCTCATTCCGTGAACCGGCGCTCGGTGAACTCGGGTTCGGCGAATCACCGTTTGGTGAGCCTGCATTTGGTGAACCAGCGTTTGGCGAGTCAGCGTTTGGTGAACCAGGGTTCGAGCGGTTGTGCGTCCGCGGGGCAGACGGCGGAGTCGTGCCTTGTGCTGGAGCCGTGCTGTCTTGTGCGCGCGTAGTGGTGCCCTCTGCGGGCTCGCTGGGTGTCCGCGGCTCACGGCCACGGAAGATTCGCGAACGGCGCAAGTCATCATCCAACGGAACACCGGGCGTTCTTTCAGCCGCGCCCGTCGGACCTTCCAAAATCTGCACCGGACGCGGCGCATTCGCACCACCCGCAACTCTGTTCCCACGTGAGTCAGGCGACCCGTCACCGACTCTGTTGGCACCGGAACGAGCCGGCCCCTCACCACCCGGCGCACCATCCGCTGCCGCACCACTCGGCGCCGGAAGCCGCCGCGGCAAATCATCGAGGTCGGGTGTCGACTCGATCACGCGACGAGCAGTGCGTTCATCAACCGGCCGCCCGGACTCGTTATCCCTGCCAAACGCCGTCCGCGGCACACGCGTCACACCACGCCACGCTTTGTAATCAGCCCTCGGTGATGGCGTCTGACCCGCACCACCACCAGCGCCACCAGCGCCACCAGCGCCACCAGATCCACCCGCGCCGCCATCATTCGGTCGGCCACCGGGCCGACCCCCACCAGCATAACCACCGCCGGGATGACCAGTTCCACCCGGCCGGCCGCCACCATACCCACCGGAACCAGGACGACCACTGCCATATCCGGGATACGGATGACCCGAATGACGATACCGCCGCGAATACGGATCGTGCTGATAGTAGTCGAGCGGATACCAGCAAATATCGTTGCCAAAAGAAAAGTTGATCGACACAAACGCAACCAGCGCCGGCCGCCACCAGCTTCGCCGGTTGTAGTGACTCCGCGGCGCCCACGCCCATGTGTTGTGGTAGTAAACCCAACGGCCGTAGTGATACGGCGCCCAACCCCACGGCTCGTAGCCGACCCACGTCCAGCCATACGGCGGACACCAAACCCAACGGCCGTAGCGATACGGCGCCCACTCACCGTACGCGCTAATCGTCTTCGGGTTAGGCGTCCAGATCCACCCGAAGTCATTCGTGTACGTCCACTGCCCGTACACCGCGAGATCTTCCGCCCCCCACACGTAATCATCGTAATACTCGACGTCGTAAGTGAGCCGCCGCGCGAGAAAACTTTCGCGATCCTCAACCCACTGATCAATCGCGTCGCGCGAACTGGCGGCGAGAAACTCCCAGTCGCCGGCGTCCTCGCCGCTCACCACCAATTCCGCCGAGCGGCCGTCGCGCAGTGTAAAGCCCGACGTGTCGGAGTAAATTCGCGCGCTGCCGCCGTCGCGCACGCCCAAACGCACGCGACCATCACGCGGCACGTCGATGCGATACACTCCCGGCTTCTCCGCGGCCAACGTCGTACGCGGCGCATCGACCTCGAAATATTCGCGCTTGCGGTCAAACCGGCGGAGTCGCACCAGAGCAGTCCCTTCCAGCACACTCAACGCCACGCCCTCGTCACGCAAAGTAACGATGCGCAACGAGGTGCCTGGCGCGAGCCGCACGAAGTTTCGCGCGTCAACCTGAATCTCCATCCGGCTGTCTTTGTCGGTCGCGATCGTGTCGCCTTCGACCAGCGGATAGTTCAGGCGCGCGCGTTCCCAATCCTGGTTGCCCTTGCGTTTGAGGCTCACGTCGCCGCTGATCAGGCTGATGCGCACGACCCGATCTTTGACGTCGTAGTCATCGGGTTCGTCGTCATCGTCGAAGGCGCGGGCAGTTACGGTGATTGAGAAGAAGGTGAGTAGGAAGACGAGAAGGCTGGTGGTTAGTCGGGAGACTTGCATGGTCCTGCTCCTTAGATTCAGTTTTGGCGCGGCGGTAAGCGGCAAAGTGCATGCCCGTGCGCGCGTAAAAAGGAGCGAAAACGAAATTTGAGATGTCTCAAGCGCGACCTTTCGAGCCGCGATTCGTAATTTGAGATTGTTCAAGCGAGTGGTCTGAGCGTTTGATCGGTGGCGAACAAAGTGTGATGTCTTAGACGGTGCGCTGCGGACACGATATGGTATGGGCCACGGATGAACACGGATTTCGATTTGGTTGTGGTGGGAGCCGGGATTAACGGCGCGGGTATCGCGCGCGACGCGGCGATGCGCGGGTTGAAGGTGCTGCTGATTGACAAAGGCGACGTGGGCGGCGGCACGAGTGCGGGATCGACGCGGTTGATTCACGGCGGTTTACGTTATCTCGAACATTTTGAGTTTGGGTTGGTGCGCGAGTCGTTGCGCGAGCGTGAGACGTTGTTGCGGATCGCGCCGCACCTGGTGCGGCCGCTGGCGATCACGATTCCGATTTACAAACACAGCCGGCGCGGGCGGGCGACGATCAGGGCGGGAATGGTTGCGTACGATTTGTTGTCGTGGGGGAAGTCGCTGCCGCGGCACCGGATGCGCTCGGCGAAAGAGACGCTGCGAGAAATGCCGCGGTTGAATCCGGAGGGGTTGGTTGGCTCGGCGGTGTATTTCGATGCGCAGGTCGAGTTTGCGGAGCGTTTGGTGGTCGAGAATGTGCTCGCCGCGATTGAACACGGTGCGACCGTTTTGACTTACACGCGGGTGACGCAGTTTGAAGCTGAAGGGGAGCGGATAAAAGGCGTTCAGTTCGTGACACACCAAAATGAAGCTGATCGGGCGCGCAGTAAGTTCGTGATTAATGCTGCCGGACCGTGGGTGGATCGATTGCTGGAGGCGAGTGGTGCGCGAAGTCAGCGGCTGATTGGTGGAACGAAGGGAAGTCACATCGTGGTGGCGCCGTTTGCGGGCGCGCCGGAGAGTGCAGTGTATCTGGAAGCCGTGAGCGATCGGCGTCCGTTCTTCATCATTCCGTGGAACGGCAACTACCTCATCGGTACGACTGACGTGCGGTTCGAAGGTGATCCGGATCGGGTTTGCGCGGAAGAGTGGGAAGTCGATTATTTGATTAGCGAAACGAATCGTGCGTTTCCGCAGGCGGAGTTGAATCCCGGGCGTGTGCTTTACACGTATTCGGGCGTGCGACCATTGCCATTCACGACCGATCACGACGCGCAGAGCATCACGCGACGGCATTTTCTGCGCGAGCATCCGCGGTTGAAGAACCTCGTTTCCGTTGTTGGCGGAAAGCTGACGACGTATCGCAGTCTCGCGGAAGAATGTGTGGATCTGGTGTTGAGAAAGTTGGGACAGGGATTTACGCGGAGTGAAACGGGAGAGGTTCCGTTGCCAGGCGCTTTGGATTTCTATCCGTCAAATCCCCCTGAACGGTGGTTACGGATTTATGGCTCTCAAGGGAAAGAAGTCGGTGAGCTCGCGAAGCGCCTCAACACGGATGAACTAGCGGCGGAAATTGTTTTTGCGTTCGAACGTGAGTTTGCGACGACTTTAGCTGACTGCTTTCTGCGCCGCACGATGATCGGGCTCAATGCTGATCGCGGACTCGGACAGCTCGAAGCCGCCGCCGCTGTTGGCCGGCGGTTTCTCGGGTGGAGCGAGGAGCGCGCGAGACGTGAAGTCGAGAGTTACAGACAGGAGATTTCAGGCAGGGTTGGTTGCGGATTTCATGACCCGCAGTGAGTCGCGCGCGAAGCGCCTCTGCATCAGCCGGGCGACGGGCGAACCGAGTTTCACCAGCGGATGGCGCGGTTGCGAAAACGCGAGGATGTCGTACGAGACGGTGTCGTCGTTCGGATTCCACTCGATCAGGAAACGCTCTTCGCCGCGCTCGACGTGATCCGGCAGCGTGCCGTACGCAAAGCCAAACCACCTGATCCCTTCATCCACCTCCGCTCGCTGACCTAGCGGTTCGTCCTCGTCAACAACGTAAACAACACGGCAGGCATTCAACGACCACATGCCGCAGGCCCATGCCTTCACCGCGACGGTCACACCTGTTTCAATCTTCACCCCACGCGGCGCAATCGCCACCCAACCAAGTTCAAACTGCCGCCACTGTTGCAAGGCGTCGACCGCGCGCTGAAACACATCAGCGCCACGGCCAAGTTGAATCCGGTTGTGATCGACTTTGTAACCGGCAGGGGCGCTGGATTGCCCTGCTGCGTCCAATCGAGTGGCGCCCACTTCGGCGTAACTGAAAGGGAGATTTGACTGGTCAAGAAGAAAGGCCGTGATGTCGTGGTCGGAAGGTTCGCGGAGCGTGAACATATGTCGTGGTCGGAAGGTTCGCGGAGCGTAAACATATGTCGCGCGGCTACCGCTCTCGATGCTGACCTTCTTCAGCCTTCCGAGCGCGCGGATGATGCCGATCGTAAGCCGAGCGCAAGTGCACGTCAGTGATGTGCGTGTAGATCTGCGTGGTTGAGATGTCGCTGTGACCCAACAGCGCCTGCACCGAACGCGAATCGGCGCCGTGTTGCAGCAGATGCGTGGCGAAGCTGTGCCTCAGCGTGTGCGGCGAAACGTTCTTGATGCCCGCGCCGTCTGCGTAGCGCTTGATCATTGCCCACGCCAGATGCCGCGTGAACGGTTTGCCGCGCTGTAGAAAAACGTGCGGCAGCGTCTGCTTGCCGTAATCCGCTTTCGCGGCCGCGTACTGTTGCAACCAGTGAATCGCACTCTTGCCGAGCGGCACGCGGCGCTCCTTGCTGCCTTTGCCGTGACACACAATCAAGCCCGCGAGCAGATCGACGTCCGCCTGTTTCAAATTCACCAGCTCCGAAACGCGTAGCCCGGTCGCGTACATCGTCTCCAGGATCGCGCGATCGCGAATGCCTTCCAACGTGGAAACATCGGGCGCCGCAAACAGTCGATTGATCTCTTCCTCGGTGAGAAACTTCGGCAGATAACTGAATCTTTGTGGGGTATCGAGGTCTTCGGCCGGATGATTTTTGATATGACCGTCCAGCATCAGGAACTTGTAAAACCCGCGCGTCGCACTCACCGAACGCGCGATCGACGTGGGTGCGAGTCCATCGCGCGACAAGCTCGCGATCCATTTGCGCAAGTCGGCGCGCGTCAGTTCCAGCAGGTCTTTGCGGTTTTTCGTCGCCCAGGTTTGCAGGCGCGTGAGGTCACGTTCGTAACTGGCGATGCTATGTTGGGCCAGTCCTTTCTCGACCTGGATGTAAGTCAGGAACTCCTTTAGGAAGTCACGCTTCATTCGTAGCGCAGACATTCGATCGGATCGAGCTTCGAAGCTTTGCGCGCCGGCCACACGCCAAAGATTAATCCGACGCCGATCGAAACCGTCAAGCCGGTGACGACAGCCCACGTCGGAATCGAGGCCGGCAAACTCGGAATCAGCAACATGATGATTTGACTGGCGCCGACCGCCAGCAGCACGCCGAGCACGCCGCCCAGAAACGTCAACATCATCGCCTCAAACAGAAATTGCCGCACGATGTCTCGCCGCCGCGCGCCGATGGCTTTGCGCACGCCGATCTCTTTGGTGCGTTCGGTGACGCTCACGAGCATGATATTCATCACGCCAATGCCGCCCACCAGCAGGCCGAGACTCGAAATCGCAATCGCGATCAGCCCCACCATCGCTGTGATGCTATCAAACTGTTCGATAAATTTGTCGGCTGTTTTGATGTCAAAGTTATTTGGGTCGCCAAATTTTACCAGCCGGCGGCGGCGCAAAATGTCTTCCGATTGCGTCAGCGCTTCCTGGACTTGTCCCGAGCGGCCGCGAATCACCAGCAGCAAATAGCCCTTCGCGGGCGCGATCTTCTGCGCGGTGCGAAACGGAATGTAGACGGCGTTGTCTTCTTCGTTCTCACCGAAGAAGCCGGCCTTGCGTTTCTCGAGCACGCCGATCACTTCGAAGTTGTAGCCGCCCATGCGCACGTTCGTGCCGGCGATTTGATTCGCGCCGGGAAATAGCGCTTCCGCGGCGTTCACGCCGATCACCATCACGTTCGCGCGTTGCTGATCGTCTGAGTCGGTGATGAAGCGGCCTTCTCGCAAGGTGATGTTCGTGATGTCGGCGTAGTTTGGAGAGACGCCTTGCGTGTTCCCCCAGCGATAATTTCGACCCGAATAGGTGACGTTATCGTCAAATCCGCCGCCGAATCCGCCGACGTTCGGCGCGACCCACGACACGTCTTCGACTGCACTCGCCTGCGCTTTGATTGCTTCGGCGTCGGCGACCGTCAGCGGTTTGCGCAGGCGTTCAGCTCGATCTTCGCTCGTGCGCGGCCCGGTCGAGAGATGGAAAGCGTAGATGTTGTTCGTGCCGTATTCCTCGATCATCGCCACGATGTTCTGGCGCAGTCCGGTGAGTAGCGACGCGATGCAGATCGCGGTCATCACGCCGATGACGATGCCGAGCACGGTGAGGAAACTGCGAAACTTGTGGCCGCGCACGCTGTCGAGCGCCATCTTGAATGTTTCGCGCAAAATGCCTTTTGGGAGTCGAAGCTTCATTACAAATTACGTTGCGTGTGTCAGCGCCAGAATCGGATCGAGTCGTGCAGCTTTGAACGCCGGATAAATGCCGGCAAGCATGCCGGTGATAGTTGAAACCGCCAGCGCCAGGATGATGTAAAAGATCGTGATCGTCATCGTGATCGACGCGAGCGTCGTGATCAGCGTGGTGATGCCCCAGGCGAGCAGCAAACCGATGATGCCGCCGAGCGCGCAGAGAATGCCCGACTCGATCAGAAACTGAACCAGGATCTGCCGGCGCGTGGCGCCGACTGCTTTTCGCAAGCCAACCTCGAAAGTTCTTTCCGTGACGCTCACCAGCATGATGTTCATCACCACGATGCCGCCGACGATCAACGTGATCGCAGTGATGGGCACGACAACCGCGGCGATGCTGTTGGTGAACTGGTCGATCTGGTTGTTCAGCTCTTCGACGTTCACCAGACCGAAGTCGTCTTCTTCGTTACCATTCAGCCGGCGGTGAATGCGCATCGCGACGCGCGCGTCTTCGATCGCCGCTTGAAAATTCTCACGCGAGCGTGCCTTGCCGTGGATTTGCATGCCGTTACGACCGAAGATCTGCAAGTGCGTCGTGATTGGGATGTAAACGTGACGGTCCATGGAGTCGCCGAAGAACGAGCCGCGTTTCTCCTCGACCCCCACGATGCGCATCGGCAAGCCGCGAATCTTCAAAGTCTTTCCGATCGCGTCGGTGTTGGGGAAAAACTTTTCTTTGATCTCGCTGCCGAGCACGACCACCAGCGCCGACCGTTGCACTTCATCGTTCGAGACGAAGCGACCCGTTTCAATCGTCTTGTCTTCGATGTCGACCATGTTGGCGGTCGCGCCGAAGACGATCGCGCCTGGAAACTCGATGCCGTCCTGCCTCAAGTCGGTGCCGTTGCCGGCCTCGGCGCCCACTTCGGCGCAGGAGAGACAATGATCGCGCACCCACTCGTAGTCGTCCCAGGTGATTCGTTTGTTACGGCGATTGCGGCGCTCGAATTCCTCGTCGTCCATGTGACCGGAGAATGCCATGCGCGCGATCATGAAGTGGTTGTTGCCGAGCACCTTGGAAATCCTGTCGATGACATAGGTGTTCAGGCCGCTGATCGAGGCGCCTACCGTGACGACGGAAGAGACACCGATGATGATGCCGATGAGCGTGAGAAAAGCCCGCAGTTTGTGGGCAAAGATCGACTGCAAGGCGATCTTCAAGGCATCAGAGTAAAACGAGAAAAATGCTTTCATACTACTGGGATTGCCGCGGTGTCGCTGGCTATACGCGACCCGCGACAGTGAAGTTCGGCGCACGCCCGCTCAATCCATAAACGAGTGTGCGCGGTACTTTTCGATGTCCTCCCCGGTGATTTTTTTGAATACGCGCCTGAGAACGTCTCGCTTCGCCGGGTCGGTCTCGAGCGCGTAGGCAGTCGCGATTTCGCCGCGGTGTTTGAGTGGGATAAAGCGAAACCACTTCAAGCGCGTTTCCGCTGCTTCTGCCTCGGTTACGCTGCCGGCAATGACAGTGTCCACTGACGCGGAAATCGATCGTTCGAGTTGGATGCTCGCCAGGAGCGGGACTCCGATCACCAGCACGCTGCTCAACGTAGCCACGGACAAACGAAACAACAGCGTTGAGTTGTTGACGTTTGCCCGCAGCGCGCGGACGCCGTTCCGCAAGAACACCAGCGCCGTCAGAAACGGCGTGAAGCCCAAAGCGCCGATTAGCAAGAACATCAGCCCGATCACGCTGTACGGCAGAATTATGACGCCGATGATCGTCGAGAAAATCGCGCCTGCAAAGAACACTCCCGCGAACACAGGCGCAAACTCGGCTAACGGGCGGCGCCACGTGCGCCACGTCAGAAACAGTCCCATCTGAATGGTGCAGATGAGATAAGCCAGCAATTGGTAATCCTGCAATAACGCAGTCCCAAACGCGCCCCCTTTGAAAATCAGCGGATCCATCGCCAAACACAGGACCGGCAACACAACCGCGAAACTAATGTCGAACCGGTCCTGCGCCCGCGTCGGAATCGGAGCGAACTGGCGGGCCCAAAATCGCGGTCTCCTGGCGCCAACTGGTTGGGAGATGTTTGGATTCATCGGACAGCTCCGTCACTTAAGACGTTTGTCGCGCGCTTTTTATTAACAAACCTACTGCATTTCCGCCACCGGTTCGTCCGTGGGTTTGACCGCAAACTTATCCGCCCAGCGGATCCGGCCGGTCACCTGCATAACTACGAAGAGCGTCAGCACCGAGCCGATTGTAATCGCCAGCCCGGTGAAGCCTTTCAGGAAAAACGCGTAGGAGAACATCACGAGGTAGATAAACTGCGCCAGCGCCGCCTCACGGCTGGCGAAGCGAATGCCGACGACCAATCGCAGGTAGCTGACGACCAGAAACACCGACACCGCCGCCGCAATCGCAAACGACGCGTGAATCGAGACGTGGTCGACCAGGTACGCGAGCAGGAGGTGAAAGGAAAAAAACGCGGCAGCGAGGAAAAAGTAGTTCATGGGGTGAAGATCGATGCCGCGCATCGTGGTAATGATGAGCATGAGGAAAAAGAAGAAGAAGAGTGACACTGGGGCAAACAAACTAATTCGTCCGGCCAGTGGTCCTGGCTGGAGTTTCTCGGGCATGACCATCGCGATTTGGTAGCCGGAGACTAGATTCTTGTACGACCAGTCGAGATCCCAACCATTGCTCGTTTCGCGCTTTTCGGTTGGTGAGAGAGTGTTTTCCGGGAAGTCGATGTCTTTGAAGTTGGTGGTCATTTGCAGGTTGAAATCTTTCACCTGCGCAACCTCGCCGGGACCGAAGTTGTAGCGCCATTCGTTGAGTCCCTGCGACGTGTAACCAACCTGCAACTGCGCGGTTTTGCCGGCGCCGATCTTCACCGCGGTCTTGGTCGTGTTGTTTTCGTTGGTGAGGACGACGGGGTTGCCGTCGACGGTGAATGTCAGATCGTCGTAGATGGCTTGTGACGTCGGGAACTGAAGTTGGAACGTGACGATCTGCTCTTTATCACTCGGGTTGCGGAAGCCGTAGAGACCGCTGAAACGAACCCTGTATGTGCTGTACCAGAGCAGGCCTTTTTGCCGGTGTTCGAGATCCAAATCGACGTTGACTTTGCCGCTCTCGAGTGGCATTCCAACCGTTACATCTTCGTTCCAGGTTTTCTTGACGATCTTGCCGTTCTCGATGGCCTCGCCTTCTTTCGGGACCTGCTTGATGAATGAAGCGCTCGGCGGTCCCTGGTTCTGCGGCGCACCCCAGGTAGAAGCGACTTTGAGAGACGAGACGGAGCCGGAGTCGTAGGTGCGCGCGAAGATGGTGGCGCCGAGTATGGCCCAGGCGACCGAAGCGCAGATGAAGATAAAACTAATCGCGATGATTTTCCTGGTCATTGGTTCCGACTCCTTTGTCACGCGTGGCGTTGGTTCGTTCCACGCGCAGCAATAGACTCCGTCTCAAAAAATCTGTTCCCGCTTATCGTCGACAAGTTCTTTGCGTCGCAAAGTCAGCAGGCAAAAAAAAGAGAAGCGCCGCTCAGGCGCTCCTCATTTGCTTGATCAGCGACTCCATGTGGTTCAAGTAGCTCTCCAGGGCGCTGCGTCCGGCCGCAGTCAGCTTGTACTCAGTTTTCGGCAGGCGTCCCTCGAAGTATTTCGAGCACGAAATGTAGCCCGCTTCTTCGAGCTTGCGCGCGTGCACGCTGAGATTGCCGTCGGTCGTATTCATCAGGTTTTTCAAGTCGCTGAACGTCAACTTCTCGTTGGCCGCGAGTGCGCTGATGATTCCCAAACGGAGCCGTTCGTGAATCAGCCGATCGAGATTCGGCGCGGCGCTCTTTTGCTTTGCTTCGGCCGCGCGCGGCTCGGGTGCTTCTTGTCTTGCTTGTTTTGCTGTCGATTGCTTAGCCACCGTACTTCCTCACAATAATTGCTCCAAACAACACGTGCAGGCCGCCGAAGCCCGCGGCCATAAACCAGTTGGTATAAATGGGCGGGCTGAACAGCGCTACCGCGCCGACGAGCATGAAACACAAACCCATCGCGGGAACCGCTCTGACTGAAAACATGCCGCCGGTGATCACGCCCGTTCCGTAAAGGAGCAACCACGTGCCGGGAATGGCACTCGCGGCTCCCGCTCGCGCGAGGACGAGCGTGAGCAACGCACCGGCAATCAGTGGCGGCGCCAGGCTGAACACGGCTTTTCGACCGGGACCAGTCACTAGCGGCATGTGAACAGCTCGTGCTTTCCGGTCCATCGACCAACCGGCGATCAGCAGCGAGATGAGACCCTCGGCGACCCACACCGCGAACCACGTTTTGAACGTCGGTTCCTGAGCGGCGATGAAACTGGCAATAAAAGCCGTACCGCCGATGGCGATTTCGCCCCAACCGGAGATTCCGGTGAAGGGCGTCGCGCGTTCCATGGTCTCGCGGATGTAGCGAAGATTGTCCATGGCGCGGTCGTGCAGCGCCGGTGGTTCTGGGTGGGAAACGAGCCGAGCAGGTTCCATGACTCGCATGGTAGCCCCGCTGTTCGATTTGTGTCAAGTACTTTGTGAGGCAAAGAGGGGAGACTAAGCGATGAAACGGTCCTCGGTCGTCAATCCGCGTTTATGGAACGCTCAACGCGTGCGAGACTATTTCCTCTTGCTCTTTCTGGTGCACGCTGTACGAGCCAGTCGCCGGACTCGCCGACGCATCACGGCCGACGTAGCTCAGTTTCGCCGGATCATCAAGCAGTCGTTCCAGGCGCTCGCGCATGAACGTCCAGCCGCCCATGTTCCGCGGCTCTTCCTGCGCCCAAACAAACTGCGTCGCACTCGCATACTTCGCCAGCAGTTCGCGCACGCTCCGCAACGGAAACGGATAAAACTGTTCCAGGCGCACGATCGCCACGCTCAGATCGCCACTCTTTTTTCGTCCTTCGAGCAGATCGTAGTAGACCTTGCCGCTGCACAGAACGACCTTGCGCACCGCGGACGCATCCGTGATCTCCGCATCGTCGATCACCGGCTGAAAACCGCCGCTAGCGAGATCCTCGAGGCGCGAAGCCGCCGCCGGCAGTCGCAACAGACTCTTCGGCGTCATCACCACGAGCGGGCGTTCCATGCCGGGACGCACCTGCCGTCGCAGCAAATGGAAATACTGCGCCGGCGTCGTCGGGTAACAAACCGACAGGTTGTTTTCGGCGCACAACTGCAGATAACGCTCGAGCCGCGCACTCGAATGTTCCGGTCCTTGTCCTTCGTAACCGTGCGGCAGCAACATCACGAGGCGCGACCGCTGTTTCCACTTGTCTTCCGAAGCCGCGATGTATTGATCGATGATCGTTTGCGCGCCGTTGCCGAAATCGCCAAACTGCGCTTCCCACAAAACGAGCGCGGTTTGGTTCACGACTGAATAGCCGTACTCGAAACCGAGCACGCCTTCTTCCGACAACGAACTGTCGAATACTTCAAACCGCGCGGCCGGATTCGCTTCGGCACGCAGCTCGGAAAGCGGCGCCCACGATTTTCCGGTTTGCGTGTCGTAGAGCACCGCGTGTCGTTGGCTAAACGTGCCGCGGCCCGAATCCTGTCCGCTCAAACGCACGCGCGTCCCCTCGAGCACCAGCGAGCCAAACGCGACTGCCTCGGCAAACGCCCAATCGAGGGGCGCGGCGCCGTCGCCCATCTTCGCGCGGCGCGCGAGTTGGCCCACCATCTTCGGATTGACGTTGAAGCCTTCCGGCACGACGGCGATCTTGTGCGCGATGCTCCGGATCCTTTCGGCGTCGACGGCGGTCGGAATCACATCCGAACCGTCGATTTCATTGGCCCGCCCGGTCGGCTGCGTCGGTTCGTCGGCAACTTTTCGCTTCGCGTTTGCCAGCGCTACTTCGTAACGACGGATGCGTTCGTCGATGAGGCTCTTTAATTCTTCTTCCGTAACGACGCCTTCGTTGATCAAGCGCTGCGCATACAGCGTGCGCACGCCGGGATGCGCCTTGACGCGCGCGTACATCAACGGCTGCGTGTAGCTCGGTTCGTCGGTCTCGTTATGGCCCAGCCGGCGAAACCCGATCAAATCGATCACGACGTCCTTATTGAACTCCTGCCGGTACTCCAGCGCGATCTGCAACACGCGATACGCCGCTTCGGGATCGTCGCCGTTGATGTGAAAAATCGGCAACTGCGTCATGCGGGCGACGTCCGTTGAATAGATTGTCGAGCGGCCGGCTTCAGGCGAGGTGGTGAATCCGATCTGGTTGTTGATGATGATGTGAATCGTGCCGCCGGTGCGATAACCCTTGAGTCCCGCCAGATTCAGCGTCTCCATTACGACGCCCTGCCCGGCGAATGCCGCGTCGCCGTGCAACAGCACCGGCAGTGCCTGATCTATGACTTGTTCGCGCGTAGCGCCGCGGTCGCCGATGAACTCATCCTGCTTCGCGCGCGCCATGCCTTCCACCACCGGATCGACGGCCTCGAGATGGCTAGGATTGGGCGAGAGCGTCAACTGAACTTTGCGTCCATCGGCGAGCGTGCGTTCGCCATGTGCGCCCTGATGATATTTGACGTCACCTTCGTCGGCGGGAAACTCCGGATGCACCGAACCCTCGAACGCGGCAAAGATTCGTTCGCAAAGATTGCCGATGACGTTTGCAAGCACGTTCAGGCGGCCGCGATGGGCCATGCCAAAGAAGATTTCCTCCACTCCGCGTTCGCCGGCGCCGTCGATCAATTTGTCGAGCACCGGAATGACGGTTTCGCAGCCTTCGAGTGAAAACCGTTTTTGGCCCAGGTACTTCGTGTGCAGAAAACGCTCAAACTGCTCGGCCGAGATCAGTTTCCAAAGCAAACGCTTCTTCACCTCGACTGGCAACGGCTGCGGCTCGACAAACTGCTGACGAATCTGTTCGCGCAGCCACGTCTTCTCTTCCTTACTCTGAATATGCCGATACTCGATGCCGACCTTGCCGCAGTACGCGCGTTGCAGCACGTCGAGAATCTCGCGCAACGTGGAGCTTTGCTTGTTCGCCAGACCATCAGTCGTGAAAACTCGGTCCAGATCCCAGATGGTCAGGCCGTAAGTTTCAATGTCGAGCTCGGGATGGTAAAGACGCGGCAACGCGTGCAGCGGATCCGTGTCGGCAATCAAGTGGCCGCGAACGCGATACGCATTGATCAACTCGATCACGCGCGCTTCTTTAATGTTCTGTTCGAGCACCTGATCGCCCGGCAGAAAGAACGGATTGCGATCGGTGTTCCAGCGAAACGGAACGTGCGGGATGCCGAGGTCCGCGAAGATGTCGTCGTAAAAATCGTGCTTGCCGATGATCAGCTCGTGCACGCGAGCCAGGAACGCACCTGATTCGGCGCCCTGAATGATGCGATGATCGTACGTGCTGCTGATCGAGATCGCTTTGCTGATACCGAGTTGCGACAACGCCTCCGGCGCCATCGCCTGGTACTCCGCCGGATATTCAATCGCACCGGTCGCGACAATCACGGACTGGCCTTCCATCAAGCGTGGAATCGAGGCGACGGTGCCGATCGTTCCGGGATTCGTCAGCGAAATCGTCGTGCCCTGGAAGTCGCTGAGCTGTAGTTTTCCTTCGCGCGCCCGTTTGACGACGTCGTCGTAAGCCGCCAGAAACTGCGAAAAGCTCAGGCTTTCGGCATTCTTGACGTTCGGCACGAGCAGCGTGCGCGAGCCGTCCTTTTTCGTGAGATCGACGGCGACGCCGAGGTTCACGTGCGGACGCTTCAATCTTGCGGCACCGCCTTCGCCGTTGAAGTAGCCGTCGTTAAGTTGCGGATAAACTTCAAGCGCGCGCAAAACGGCAAACGCGATCAGGTGCGTGTATGACGCTTTGCCGCGATCGTGTTCGGCGAGATGCTTGTTGATGAGACGACGGTTCTCGTCGAGCAGTTTTACCGGGATACGTCTCTCGGAAGTCGCGGTCGGAACAGAAAGACTGCTCTCCATGTTCTCGACGATCTTCAACGCCGGACCGCGCAGCGGAACAACTTCGACGTCTGCGGGCGGACGCGCCTCCGCTGGTTTAGCTGTCGGACTGGGAACGGGAGCGGGCGCCGGCGCGGTGCTTACTTCCCGACGTGGCGCACGAGCATCGCCGTCGGTTTCGATCGCCGGAGCAGTCGCCGCGGCCGCGGCTTTGACGCCGTTACCGGACGTTTGCGAAGTGCCGGCGCCGTCGCTGAGTATTTCACTGAAATAGGACCGCCACGAGTCATCGACGAGATCCGGATTGGTGCGGAAACGTTCGAGTAAGCCCTGTACGTACTCGGCGTTCGCGCCAAATTCCTCGGCGATCATCTCTGACAAATCCGTCTTGTTTTGCTGGCTCAATCTGCTTACCTGTCTTGAAATGTGTGTAGTTTGTTTGAAGAATAGACTATCATCAAAGCAATCCATTTGCACTTGACCGCTCTTACATGGAAGAGATCCGCGAGCCGCAAACGAGAACCCGGACAATTGTAGTCTTCGCGATGCTATTTGCCGTGCTGGCAGCGGTAATTGTCTTCGCGTATTTCGCCACCTTTTCGCGTCCGGTTACGACCGTGATTCTCGTCCGGCACGCGGAAAAGAAGAACGAACCAAGTAATCCCGATCCCGATTTAGCGTCGGAAGGCGTCGCGCGTGCGCAGGAGATTGCCCGCGTCTTCGCGAACACCGGCATCAACACGATCTTCGCTACGCAATACAAACGCACACAGCAAACGGTGCAACCATTGTCGGAGCGAACTGGAGTCGCGGTGACGCTGCTTGACTCGAACCAGACTGACGAGTTGGTGAAGCGCATCCAAACTCAGCTCCGCGGCCAGACGGTTTTCATTGCCGGTCACAACAACACGGTGCCGGCGATTGCGTCGGCGTTGAGCGGCGATAAGTTTCCCGTTATTCCCGACAATGAATACGACAACCTTTTTATCGTAACGATCTACCGCTTTGGCAAAGCGAAGGTACTCAAGCTCAAATACGGACGATAAATCATGAAAAAGAAAAGGCCTGCTAAGACAGCTCGAACAGACACTGGTCGTCGGCGTTTCGTTAAGACGCTCGGTATCGCCGGTGTGGCGGCGTCGAGTATTCCGCTGAACGCGCTGGCCCAAACGCCAACACCGTCACCCACGCCGTCGCCTTCGCCGACGCCGGCGCCGCGCGTGACGAAAGAGATGATGCACCAGGCCGAGAAGCTGATCGGCATCGAGCTCACTGACGCGCAGGAAGCGATGGCGCTCAGCGGCGTCAATCGCAATCTCGACTCGTATGAAGCGATCCGCAAAGTCGACGTGCCGCTCGACACGGAGCCGGCGATCGCGTTTCACCCGTCGCGAGCGAAGAAAGAACTCTACGCGCCGAAAGCAAAGTTTCGTTTCGGCCGGGTCGAACCGGCGCCGTACAAGAGTGTCGAAGACCTGGCATTTGCGACCGTGCCGCAGTTGGCCGAGTTGATTCGCACGCGCCGCGTGTCGTCGACCGAGTTGACCAAAATGTATCTCGCGCGGTTGAAGCGTTATGGCCCAAAGCTGCTCAACGTGGTCACACTCACTGAAGATCTGGCTTTGAAACAGGCGGCGGCGGCCGACGCTGAAATCAAGCACGGCAAGTATCGCGGTGTGTTGCACGGCATTCCGTGGGGCGCGAAAGATCTATTCGCGACCAAAGGCATCAAGACGACGTGGGGCGCCGAGCCTTACCGCGACCAGGTGATCGATTACGACGCGACGGTGGTTGAAAGACTAAACGATGCCGGCGCTGTGCTGGTGGCGAAGTTGTCGATGGGCGCGCTGGCGCAGGGACCGCGCTGGTTCGGCGGCGTGACGCGAAACCCGTGGCAACCGGAAGACACGCAACAGGGTTCGAGTGGATCGTCGGCTGGTCCAGCATCCGCCACAGCGGCAGGGCTGGTTGGTTTTTCGATCGGGACGGAAACGCTCGGCTCGATCGTCTCGCCGTCCTCGCGCTGTGGCTGCACGGGACTGCGGCCGACGTACGGCCGTGTGAGCCGTTACGGCGCGATGGGCTTGAGCTGGACGATGGACAAGATCGGGCCGATTTGCCGTGGCGTGGAAGATTGCGCGGCGGCGCTGCACGCGATCTACGGTCCAGACGGCAAAGACATTACGGTGGGTGACGCGGCTTTTAACTGGAACCCCGATGCGAACATCGGCACGCTGCGCATCGGCTACTTGAAGACCGAGTTTGACGGCACCGGTTTTCAGCCGACGAACGAACAACAGCGGCAACAGGCGGAACAACGACGGGCGATTTACAAGACGGCGCTCGAAGTGCTCGAGAAAGCGGGCGCGAAGTTAACGCCGATCGAGTTGCCGAAACTGCCGGCCGCCTCGTTGCGATTCATCCTGACGGCCGAAGCGGCGGCGGCGTTTGACGACATCACTCGCGACGGGCGCGTGAATCAGTTGTCGGGGCAATCACCCGGTGATTGGCCGAACAGTTTCCGCACGTCGCGATTCATTCCGGCGGTCGAGTATTTGCGCGCGCAGCGGATCCGGACGTTGTTGATGCGCGAGATGGAAAGTTTGATGTCGCAGTGGGACGTGTTTGTCAGTCCGGCGCCGGGAAGTGCGAGTTTGCTGGTGACGAACCTGACGGGACATCCGGCGGTGGTGCTGCCGTGCGGGTTTTTAAATAATCTGCCGGTCGCGATCATGTTCACGGGTGGGGTTTACGATGAGGTGTCGCCGTTGCGGGTGGCGCTGGCGTATGAGCGGGCGACGCAGTGGCACACTATGCATCCGAAGATGGATTGGGGATCCTGATTTCAAATCTCGATCCTTTACCGGGTTCGCTCGTGACGGTGACGGCTCCGCCGAGTTCCGCGATTGTAGTGGCGACAACGTCGAGACCGACACCGCGGCCCGAGACTTCGGTGACGTTGGTTGCGGTTGAGAAGCCGGGTTGAAAAATGAGCGGCAGGTTTTCCGGAGCGATGCCGCGGCCGTCGTCGCTGACAGAGATTTGTCCGGCTGAGACTTCGAGAACTACGGTTCCCGTCCTTTCAATGCCGTGATCGACGGCGTTTCGCACCAGGTGAACTAACGCGTCTGTAAGCGCGTCTGACCACGCCTTCTCCAGTAACAACTCGTCCCCTTTCACAACGAAGTCGATTTGTTTGCCGAGGGCTGCGGCAGTCGCTTGACCGGCGCGGATCGCTTGTCGGACGGCCGTTTGGACGGGGATTTTTTCGGATTGAGCTGCGTAGACGACCTGGAAAATAATTTGGTCGGCTTTCATCGCCGCAGAAGTTGAGATTAGCTCCGCATTCTTTTCCAACTGTTCTTTCAGTTGGCGAAACCGTTCGTCGAAATCCGCGGTCTCAAACGCGGCATTCATCACGTAGAGATTCGCACCTTCACGGATCGCCGCTGCGGCGCGGTGGCGTTCGTCCTCTTTTAGTGACGCAAACTCAGGCGGTAAATCGCCGGGACTTGTTTGCCGATGCGTCGCAAGATTGTTCAAACGACTCGGGGCAGAGGCGGGCGATCGGTCGCGCAGTGCGAGGACCAGTTCATCGCACACGCGCAACAGTTCCGCGTCCAGTGTGACCTGGCCGGTACGGACTGAATGAAGCAGGTTCTCGAACTCATGTGCGGTGCGGCTGAGGTCAGTCAGACCCTCCGCTGAGGCGGCGGCCTTGAAACTGTGCACGGTGCGGAAGAGCGAATCGATTACCTGCCGGGACCGGCGACCGTCGCCAGACTCGCGATAATCTGCGATCGCTTCGCGCAGTTCGTCGATCGTCGCGGAGATCTGATCCACTCGATCTGTTAGTTCCACGGGCTAATCGCTGTCTTCCGATTCGGGACGGACGTTTTGTTGTGGTTGTTGCTCGTCGAGGTCCCGTTTGATGGCGTCGAGAATGCCGTTGATGAACTGGGTTGCTTCGTAGGTCGAGAAGCGGCGCGCGATTTCGAGGGCTTCGTTGATAGCGACGGTGCGAGGTGTCGGTTCGTAAAGAAATTCGTAGACCGCGAGCCGCAGGATGTTGCGATCGACAACGGCCATGCGCGAGATACGCCAGTGTTCGGCGCGTGAGCGGATGCGCTCGTCGAGCAGTTCGAGGTTGGAAAGAGTTCCGGTGGCCAGGCGCGTGGCGAAGGCGCGGGCGGTCTCGTCGAGATCCGGTTCTCCGAGTTCAGCCCAGTAACTTCGGACCACATCGTCCGGGGGCGTTTCGGCAACATCAGCCGCAAAGAGCATTTGCAAGGCACATTCGCGTGCCTTACGTCGCGAACCCATAAAGAATTACCAACTACAAATATTGACTGACGATACTAAGCGTCGAACGCTTCCTTGTATAAGTTTGCCAATTCTACCGCTGTCATGGCCGCTTCAAAACCCTTATTGCCGAGCTTCACGCCCGCGCGATCGATGGCTTGATCGACAGTATCGGCGGTGACGATGCCAAAGATCACGGGCACTCCTGATGCGAGACCCGCATGGGAAATGCCGCGCGTGACTTCATTCGCGATGTAGTCGAAATGCGGCGTCTGTCCGCGAATGATCGTGCCTACACAAATAATTGCATCAAAGCGGCGCGACTGCGCGAGCCGCAAAGCGAGTAACGGTATCTCGAAGGCGCCCGGAACACGGTAGAGCGAAACGAGGCTTTCTTTCACGCCGAGTCGCTCGAGTGCGTCAAGGGCCCCTTCGACGAGCCGGCCGGTGATGAATTCATTCCAGCGGCTCGCGACGATCGCGAAGCGAAAGCCTTCAGCGTTGAGTCGTCCTTCGTGAACTGTCGGCTGCAACTTTGCGGTCCTCGCGAGCTGAATCGTTACTTCGTTTCGCAGTATAGGAGATGCTCTGAGGCGCATCAAGTTTCAGGATTCGGTGGGTTGCTGTTGGCCTCTAATGCTCGAACACGATCGTAAATGTCGCGCTGATCGGCGCGGATAGCGAGCATCGTGTGGTTCAGAACGTCAAAACGGTAGTACACATCGCGCATCGACTTCTTTATTTCGCCAACGTCGACCTGCAGCACATCTTGCCCCTCCTGAAGATGGGCGATGTCTGCAACAACCTTCTGCCAGATCGGACGCGTGTCGTAAAGCCGTTCCTCGAGTGTTTCGTCGACTTTGTCCAGTCTGCTAAGGATAAGTGTCAGCTTTTCGCTATCGCTCGGTGGTAGTTTCTTTGTGAGGTCTTCGCTCATCAATGCTCTCCTTCGCGAGTGATTGTAGCACTCGCAAAAGAGAGGTGAAGCACGAATGTATATACGAAAATGGCTATTTGCTACCGAAAATGGCTAAACAATTAAACCAGGTTCATCGGTGTCGGGTTCTTCGCGTCCTTCGTATAGTCGTAAAACCCGCGCCCGCTCTTGCGCCCGTACAATCCCGCCAACACCATCCGCTTCAACAACGGCGGCGGCGCAAAACGCTTCTCGCGAAACTCATTGAACATGATCTCCGCAATGTAATAAGTCGTGTCCAGCCCGACAAAATCTCCCAGGGTGAACGGCCCCATCGGATAACCACAACCCAACTTCATCGCGTTATCGATGTCCACAATCGAGCCGACGCCCTCTTCAAGCGCGCGTATCGCATCAAGCATGTATGGCACCAGCAGACGATTCACGATGAAACCCGTCTTGTCACCCGCCCGCACCGGCGCTTTCCCAAGCGATTTCCCAAACTCGATCGCCTGCTCGTAAACATCCGCATCCGTCAAAATCGTCCGCACCACTTCCACCAGCTTCATGATCGGCACGGGATTGAAAAAGTGCATTCCGATAAAACGTTGCTGACGCTCGGGCGACGTCGCCGTCATCATCTCGGTGATCGAAAGCGACGACGTATTTGACGCAAAGATCGTTTCCGGTTTGCAGATCTCGTCGAGCTGCCGATAAGTGCTGCGCTTCTCTTCCAGGTTTTCAATAATCGCTTCGATAATGATGTCGCAATCAGCCAACTCCGCAAACGACGTGGTGCCCGACAACCGCCCGCGAATGTCCGTCTGCTGCTCGCCCGTGATCGTTCCTTTTTCCGCAAACTTCGCGAGCGATTTCTCGATCCCGCCAAAACCCTTCTTGATGAACTCTTCCGAAACTTCGCGCACCACCGTTTGATAGCCGGCCGTGGCGGCGACTTGCGCGATGCCCGCGCCCATCAAGCCACAACCCAACACACCCACTTTCCTGATTTCCATTTCCTTCTCCTAAAAATTATTTTGAACTTCCCGGCGTGTACTGCTGGACAGCTTGGTTCAACCACTCCTGATACTCATTGTGCCACTGCTGGAGTTCTTCATTGATTTGCGGATCGAGCGGCGCCGGACGTCTTGGCCCATCACCGGCGGGCGGACCAGCACTCGCCACGGCATTCGCAGCAGTTGAAAGTATCACGAGCAGCCGATTTCGCAACTCAACCGCGCGCGCGTCAGGCGCCGTCACCTGAACCGCTCGTTGACTCACGAGACCGACATCCTGCAAATCACGCTCGTCGATCACGGCGCGCGTCTTTTGCTCCAGCTCTTCCATCGCGCCGACGTACATCGTGAACGTATGCGCCGGATCGGTAACGGCGGGTTGCAGCGCGAGCTGCTGTGAACTACTGAAAGTTCGCGTGGTCTCGTAAAACCCGACCACCACGAGCCCGAGCGCCAGCGCCTGCAACACTCGCCAGGCCGTCGTGATCCCGCGCCGCGTGCCGGGCCGGCGATACTGAACGACGGTCGCGAGTGCGGCCCCCGAAAGCAGCCCGCCGAGATGCGCCGCGTTATCGATAATTCCGCGCCCGACGTACCCGATGAACAGGTTGATGATGATGATCGGCAGCATGCCCGTGCCGAAAGCGCGCTTGAAACCTTCGGGCAGTTCACGCCGAAACTTGATGCCGAAAACGAAGAGCACGCCGACCAGTCCAAACAACGCCCCCGACGCGCCGGCCGAAGGCACGTCCATGTTCTTGAAAAGAAATCTTCCCAACGAACTCGTCGCCAGGTTCGGCCGCACTGTCAGATAACTCGCTACCACACCCGCGATTCCGGTCAGCACCCAAAACACCGTGAACTTCGCCGAACCGTACAGCTTCTCAACGTAAGGTCCGACCACCCAAAGGCTGTACATGTTCACCAGCAAGTGTGGCAGGTTGACGTGGATGAACATCGCCGTGATGAAACGCCACCACTGATAATACGGCGCGTCAATGAGGTAATTCATTTTCGCGCCGTAGGCCACGAGCACCGGTTCCGTAAACGGTTGCCACAGCGACTGGGACGTCAATCCAGCCGAGTGCCACATCAACATAAACACGAACAGGTTCGAGACGAGCAGCACGATCGTGAACATGTTTGGACGGCTGAGGATCGCGCGTGCGAATCGGATTGTTTCGCGATCGGCGGGACGGTAAGCCTGTAGTTGTTCCGGTGTGAGTGAAGTGGGCGTGCCACACACCGCGCATTGCGGCTGACCCGCGCCTACGATTGACCCACAACTGCGGCACATTTTGGGCCGGCCGGGGTCAGGTTGGTTTGACTGGCTTTCAGACAACGCTTCGGCACTAACCCATCGTCTCGAGGAGATTCTGCAGATCGTCGGCGTGTTCTTCTTCAACCGCGAGGATCTCCTCCAGCATCCGGCGCGAAGTCGGATCGTCGGAACCGAGGTAATTGATCATCTCGCGGTAACTGTCGATCGCAATGCGTTCGGCGACGAGATCTTCCTTGATCATGTCGAGCAGCGTAGTGCCTTCAACGTATTCAGCGTGACTGCGCATCAACAGTCCGTCGGGATTCAGATTCGGTTCGCCTTTCAACTGCACGATTCGCTGTGCGATCCGATCGGCGTGACCCTGCTCATCGTTGGCGTGCTGCAAAAACTCGGCGGCGACACCTTCAGCATGAATGCCGGAAGCCATGTAGTAGTGCCGTTTGTATCGTAAGACGCAGACGATCTCCGTGGCCAGTGCTTCGTTCAGCAGTTTGACGACGGTTTCACGATCCGCGGTGTAGCCTTCGGTGACCGCGCCGTTTTGAATATGCTGCCGCGCGCGCTCGCGCAAAGTTTTAATGTCAGTGAGAAATGGTTGATTCGCCACGACCTCACTCCTTCAAAATAGATTTAGGGGAGTCTGGATATTAAATCTCTCCTAATCCGCGGTCAATTTGCCGTGCACCTTAACTTCGTTTGGCGCATTTGCATTGGCGGTGACTTCGATCGGAACTTGCCAGACGAGTGTCTTGATGCGGCAAGTGCCGGTGTTGTCTTCGCGACAGTAGAAGAGGGTTGCTTGCGCGCGCAGGTTGGTGGAGCCCGCGTTGCCTACGTTCAGCGGAATGCGCAACGGCAGTTTGAGATCTTTGTCGCTGCGCGAGGCGAGTTTCTCGTCGACGGTGATCGTTTTGCCGTCGCCGATGGAGATCTTGTAACGCTGCGGCGCCATCGGATTGAGGTGGTAGCCTGCGGGAAGATCGACGTTGATCTCGAGCACTGCATTCGTGCCGCTGCGAAGCTGTTGCGCGGGAGCTTTGATCTCTTCGGCGTTTGGCGCGGCGGTGGTTTCGGAAACGGTTTGACTGATTGCCGGTGGATTCAGACCGTTGAGGCGCAGCGTGCTGGTCTGTTTCGTTTTCAGATCGATAACGCGGACCGCGTGGTTGTTCGTGTCGGCGACGTAGAGTTTGTCGTTCGCGAGCGTCAGACCACCGGGTTCGTAAAACGAAGGTGACGCGCCGTCAGCTTGTCCCGGTTTGCCGGTTCCAAAAAGACTCGTGACGCGTTGGCGTTTCGGATCGAGTTCCTTGATCTTGTGATTGTAGGTGTCGGCAATCAGCAGCTTGTCGCCGTGAGCGAGCAGCCCGAGCGGATGTTGCAGGCGCGCGTCGTCGCCCGTACCGTCGACGTCGCCGAATTCAAACAGATCGCCGCCGGCGAGCGTCTTGACTTGCCCATTCGCGAGATCGATCGCGCGAATAATGTTCGACTCGCTGTCGGCAACGTAAAGCGTCTGTCCGATCACGGCCATGCCTGACGGTTGCGCAAATCCGGCTTCCCGCAACGAACCGTCGAGACGCGCCTCGCGGCCCGAGCCGGCGAAGGTCGAGACAGTGTTCTTGTCGAGATCGAGTTTCCAGATCTGGTGCGGGCCGGCCATCGCGATGTAGAGCGTCTGGCCGACGAGCTGCAGGTCCCACGGCGAACTCAACGCAACCTGACGTGCCGGTCCTGTCTGGAAGTATTCATGTGTTTGCTTGCCGGTGCCCGCGATGGTTTCGACTGCGCGCGTCTTTAAATTGACGCGGCGGATGAGATGGTTTTCCGTATCCGCCACGTAGAGATTGTCGCTCGCGAGTGCGAGGCCCTGCGGCCGGTAGAAACTCGCTTTGGCAAACTCGCCGTCCGCTGCGCCCGGTTCGCCGGTGCCGATCGTGTCGACCAGTGTTCCGTCGAGCTTCGTAATAACGACTCGATTGTGATTTGAGTCGGCGATGAACAGACGATCGCCGGCGGCGTCGGCGAGTATTTTTCCGGGAAACGCCAGCGGCAGATCGCCAACCTTCGCACGTTCGAGCACGAGCTTGAGCGGCTCTTCGTTCAACTCGCCCCGCTTGCGAAACTCGTCTACCAGTTTCCCGACCGCCTGATCGATGACTTCGTAATTTCCCTCGCCGGACGCTGCGCCGACGACGTACCCAGCCGGGTCGATCAACACCTGCGTGGGCCACGCGCGCACGCCGTAGCTCTGCCACACCGCATACTCGGAATCGTTATAAACCGGATGCTCGATTTCGTAGCGCAGGATGATGCGGCGGATGTTCTCCGTCTCTTTTTCGTTTTGAAACTTGGCCGAGTGGATACCGATCACGACCAACTGATTCGCGTACTTCGCTTCGAGCTTTTTCAGATCGGGAATGATGTGGATGCAGTTGATGCAGCCGTAAGTCCAGAAGTCGAGCAAGACAACCTTGCCTTTGAGTGCGGCCAGTGAAAGCGGCTTGTCGGTGTTTAGCCAGCCGCGCCCGCCTTGGATTTCCGGCGCTCGCACGCGCGCTCTATCTTGTTGTGCAGACATCAAAACACCTCGCTCACAGGCGAACATGAAAGTTGTTAGCAATGCCAAGCCGGCGATAAATGACTTCATGACTGTTCGAGCAACTCATCGACACGTTCGATCGCGCGTCGCAAGTGCGGAATGGTGATCGATCCGCCGACCACCAGCGCGACGTTGAAGGCGTCGAGAAATTCTGCGCGACTTACACCAAGGCCGGCGCACTGTTTGACGTGATAGGTGATGCAGTCGTCGCAGCGCAGCACGGTCGAAGCGACCAGGCCCATCAGCTCTTTCGTCTTCTTGTCGAGCGCGCCGTCTTCGTAGGCCTGCGTGTCGAGCGCGAAGAAGCGCTTGATGCCGAGATGGCCGCTGCCGAGCAGTTTTTCATTCATCTCAGCGCGATAACGATCGAATTCATCCATGCCTGACATTGTATACACGCCCGATTTGTTTGTCGTGCGACGGCGTTGTAACCTTTCACCCGCACCATGATCGACCAGGCATTCAACACGCTCGAGTACCAGCAATTGCTCGCGCTCATCAGGCGAAACGCGCAGACCGAAGCGGGCCAGGCTCGCGTCGAGCGACTGTCGCCCGCGACGAGTGTCGAACAGTTGCAGCGCGAGCTCGCGGCGTTGGCGGAGTGCGTGAGGTTGCGAGCGCGCGGTGTTAACTGGACCTTCAGCGGTTTCGCGGATCCGGCGGAGACGATCGCGCGGTTGCACGTCGAAGCCGCGACGCTCGATCCGCTCGCGATCCTGCAAACGGCGCGTTTGTGCGAGCAGGCGATGTCGGCGCGCGCCGCGATTCTGGCGGAACGCGACAACGCGCCTGTGTTGTGGCAATTGGTCGAGGACCTGCCGCGCGAGCTAAACAGCCTGACGGCGCGCATCAGCAACAAGATTTTGCCGACCGGCGAGCTCGACGATCGCGCCAGTCCGGAACTCGCGCAGATTCGTCACGAGATCACCAGCTTGCGTTCGCGCATCACGCGTTCGCTCGAAGGACTGATGCGCCGCTCGGCGGAAGCGATTCAGGACGAGCTGGTCACGATTCGCAACGATCGTTTCGTGATTCCGGTCAAAGCCGATCATCGCGGACGCGTGCACGGCGTCGCGCACGGTTATTCGTCATCGGGCGCGACGGCTTTCATCGAGCCGCTCGAGACGATCGAAGCGAACAACGAATTGCAGGGTCTGCACGAAGCCGAGGCGCGCGAGATTGCGAAAATACTTTTCGCCTTGAGCGACGAGTTGCGCGCGCAACTGCCGGCGATCGAGCTGGCGGCGGCGGCGGTCGCGGAGCTGGATTTCATCAACGCGAAAGCAGTCTTCCATCAGCAGTTCAAGTGCTCGATTCCGCAAATTGATTCGAGCCGCACGCTGGAGCTCGTCGAGGCGCGCCATCCGCTGCTCGAAGAAAACCTGCGCGCGAGCGGCGGCGCGGTAGTTCCGGTCTCGTTCATGCTCGATGACGAAAAGAACGCGATGATCATTTCCGGCGCGAACGCCGGCGGCAAAACGGTCGTTTTGAAGACAACGGGCTTGCTCGCGTTAATGGCTTTATCCGGGATTTCAACATCCGCCAAATCTGCCCGGCTTCCTTTTTACGAGCGCGTGCTTGCGGATATCGGCGATCACCAATCGCTCGCCGCCAACCTCTCAACCTTCACCTCGCACGTAGCCAACATCGCGCGGATGATCGAACTCTGCGAGCCCCCCGCGCTCGTGCTGCTCGACGAAGTGGGCACGGGAACGGATCCGGAAGAGGGATCTGCGCTCGGCGTGGCCGTCGTCGATCATTTTCGCGGCGTGTGTCACGCGCACGTCATCGCCACCACGCATTACAGCGGGCTGAAGATGTACGCGGGCAATGAAACCGGCGTGATCAATGCCAGTGTCGAGTTTGACGAGAAGACGCTGCGCCCGACGTACCGGTTGATTGTCGGCTTGGCGGGCGCGTCGTCGGGGCTGGAGATCGCCCGGCGTTTCGGCGTGCCGAAAGGCATCGTCGACGCGGCGGTGAGTTCGGTGAAGGATTCGTCGTTGCAGGCTTCGGAGTACCTGCGGCGGATCAAGCGCGAAACCGAAGACGCGGAGAACTTGCGTATCGCGCTCGAAGAAGAGCGCGCCGCGGTGGCTGAGAAGTTTGCTTCGCTCGACAAGGACGCAGCGAAACGTGAGCGTGAGCGGCAGGCGGTATTCGAGCAGATGGCGCAGCGCACGGTCGCGGATCTCGAGCAGCGTGCGCGTGAACTCGTCGGCAAGATTGAAGATCGTACGGAGAGAATTCGGGCGGAGCGTGAAGCGCAGCGCCAGGTAGCTGAGATGAAGCGTGCCGCGCAAAGTGCGGCGAAATCGGTTCTAGAAACAAAATCCGGCTTTGATCCCCGTGCCCACGGTGTTCGCATCGTGCGCGACGGGCAGACAGTATCTAACAAACCCATCGAACCGTCTCCTGCTCCAGAAGAGGTCGTCGAATACGTTGCCGCAGCGCCGCGCGAGATCGTCGTGGGCGACAAAGTGAAGCTGCTTTCGTTTGGGTCGGTAGGCATCGTCGACCAAATCAAGGACGGCTACGCGGAGGTGCGCGTCAAGGCGTTACGCTTCCGGCAGAAGCTCGAGAACCTCGAGCTCGTCGAACAACAACCGAGCGGAAAGCCGAACGCAAAACCGCCGCAAGGCAAACTGGAAAAACTGCGTCGCCCAACCGGCACTGAAGTTCATCTCTCCGGCGCGCAGCAGAACGTCAAGTCAGAGTTGAACGTCATCGGACAAACAACGGACGAAGCTGTCGATGCGGTCGACAAATTCCTCGACGAGGCGTCGCTGGCGAGTTTGAGCCAGGTGCGGATCGTTCATGGCCATGGCACCGGCGCGTTGCGTCGCGCGATTGCGAGTCTGTTAGGCGACCATCCCCACGTCGCCCGTTTTCTGCCCGCCCCACCCGATCAGGGCGGTACTGGTGCAACCGTTGTCGAGTTGAGACAATAGTTTTCGCGAATGCGTTACCCCCAAACATTCATCGACGATCTCAAGCGTCAGGCAGACATCGTCCGCGTCATCCAGGACTACGTGCAGCTCAAGAAAAAGGGCGCGAACTGGATGGCGTGCTGCCCGTTTCACAAAGAAAAGACGCCGTCGTTCTCCGTCAGTCCCGCCAAGGAAATCTTCTACTGTTTTGGCTGTCACAAAGGCGGTTCGGTCTTCAATTTCGTGATGGAGATCGAGCGCGTCAGCTTTCCCGAAGCGATTCGCATCGTCGCCGACAAGATCGGCATGCCTTTGCCGAACATGATCGACGACAGCCGCTTCGAAGCACGCCGCCACGAAGCCGACGAAGTCATTCAACTCAACGGCTGGGCGATGGAATGGTGGCAGCAGCAGCTCGAATCGAGCAAAGAAGCGCGTATTGCCCGTGAGTACCTGGTCCAGCGCGAGCTGAACCAAGAAACACAAACAGCGTTTCGCCTCGGCTACGCGCCCGATAGTTGGGACGCGCTCTCGTTGTACCTGCGCCAGAAGGGCGCCACGCAACAACAGATCGAGCGCAGCGGTCTCGTCGTCAAAAAAGAAGAAAGCTCTGGTTATTACGATCGCTTTCGCGGCCGTTTGATGTTTCCGGTGTTGGACGTGCAGGGACGGCCCATCGCTTTCGGCGGCCGCGCGCTGAAGTCTGACGAAACCGCGAAGTACATCAACTCACCGGAGACCGCCGCTTACGTCAAAGGGCGAAATCTTTTTGGTCTGAATCTGACGCGCGATGAAATTCGCCGGCAGGGATTCGCGATTCTCGTCGAAGGATTTTTAGATTTGATCGTTCCTTACCAGTTCGGCGTGCGCAACGTCGTCGCGAGTTTGGGAACAGCGTTAACAGGAGAGCAGGCGAAGCTACTAAGCAGGTTTGCGCGCAAAGTAGTAGTCAACTATGATGGCGACCGCGCGGGCGTACAAGCAGCCAAGAAGTCGATCGAAATTCTCCTCGCCGAAGACATCGAAGTTAAAGTGCTCGTGCTTCCCGACAACGCAGATCCCGACGAGTTCATTCGTAAGTTTGGTGTAACCGAATATCAGCGACGGCGAGCACAGGCACAACCACACATACAATTTGTGATCGAAAACGCGTTGCGCGATCGCAATCTTCACCGGCCGGCGGAGAAGGCGGAAGCGGTGGAGGAAGTTCTCCCTTACATTCGCGCGGTGGGCAGCCGAATTCAGAAGCGCGAGTATTTTGACATGGCGATGGATTCGCTCGGCATCGATCGCGAGAACGTCAACACGTCGGCTTGGCGGCGCGAGTTATGGCAGGCAGTGCGCGACAACCGGCCCACGCGGTCCAGCGCAGTGCACGTCGTCGCCAAACAGGCGAAGGTCACGGCCGCTGAACAACGGCTACTCGGTTTGCTGCTGGCTGACGCCAATTTGCGACACCAGGTGCTGCCGATGTTGAAAAAAGAAGACTATGAGGACCTGGCCACCGCTCCGCTTTTCGAGGCGTTGCTGGCGCTCGACCATGAAGGCACGGAAATTGACTTCGACGCGCTGATGCGCCGCACCGAAGGCGACGAGTTTGCCGCGAGTGTCGTCCCGCTGGTGATGATGAATTCGTCGCTGCACGGCTCAAACGAGCATTACGTGGCGGAAGAATGCGTTTCGACGTTTCGCCGCATGAAGATCGAGCATCGCATTGAAGAGCTGAAACTCGAACTGGTTGTCGCCGAGCGAGAGGATGACAGTGAAAAGCTGGTCAAGCTCGTGGCCGAACGAATCAAGTTAGACGCTCAACGACAAACGATGTTGCAGCCGCAGCGACAGTAAAGACACGAATAACACGGATATGGAAGACAAGGATCGCGACGACGTCATGGAGCGCCTGCTCGAGCTGGGCGGCGACAAAAAATACCTGACGTTCGACGACCTCAATCGCGAATTGCCTGACAATGTCGTCTCGCCGGACGACATCGAAGACGTACTCCAGAAACTCGAAGGCTCAAACATTCCCGTCGCCGATTCCGACGAACGCCTCCTCGAACAAGCCGCGGCCACAGTTTCCGACGAGGACGAAGAAGTTCTCGACGAAGATATCGAACTCGATCTCTCCGCCGGCGCACTCGAAAAGACGAACGATCCCGTTCGCCTCTATTTGCGCGAAATGGGTGTGGTGCCTTTGTTGACGCGCGAAGGCGAAGTGGCGATCGCCAAGCGCATCGAACGCGGCCAACTGAAGACGCAAAAAGCGATCGCGCGCTCGCCGATCGCCGTCCGCGAGTTGCTCAAGATCGGCGAAGATCTCGAAGCGCATCGCATCAACATCCGCGACACCGTCACGTTTTCCGAACAGGCCGAACTCACCGGCGACGAAGACAAAGCCGAGGAGTATCGCACCTGGACCATCGAAGGCATCCAGAACATCGGCAAGCTCGCCCGGCAAGGTCTGAAAGAACTCGAAAAGCTGCGCGCCGAACAGAAAGCCGCACAGGGGAAGAAGAACAAGAAACTGACGCGGATCAAACGACGCGTGGCGCGCACGCGGCTCGAAATCGCGCAGGAGATCGGCCGCCTGAATCTGACGGAGCGTGCTCGTCAACGTCTGATCAATGCGATTCGCGCAGCGCAGAAGTCGGTGCGAGACGCCGAGCGCGAAATCGACAGTTGCAACGAAAAGCTCATCCGCAAGCGCATGAAGCCGGAAGAACACCGGGAACTGCGCCGCCGCGCAATCGCGGCCAGGAAGCGTTTATCGGAGATCGAGGTCGACCACTTCGTCGGACCCGTCGAGATCAAGCGTTCGTTGCAGTCAATCGTCACCGGCGAACAGCAAACCGGCCAGGCGAAACGCGAGCTCGTCGAAGCGAACCTGCGTTTAGTCGTTTCGATCGCGAAGAAATACACCAACCGCGGCTTGCAGTTTCTGGACTTAATTCAGGAAGGCAACATCGGGTTGATGAAGGCGGTCGACAAGTTTGAGTGGCGTCGTGGTTACAAGTTCTCCACCTACGCGACGTGGTGGATCCGCCAGGCGATCACGCGCGCGATCGCCGACCAGGCGCGCACGATTCGCATTCCGGTGCACATGATCGAAACCATCAACAAGTTGATCCGGACCTCGCGCTCGCTGGTTCAGGAGTTGGGACGCGAGCCGACGAGCGAAGAGATCGCGCGCAAAATGGACATTCCGGTTTCGAAAGTGCGAAAGGTTTTGAAGATCGCGCAGGAGCCGATCTCGCTCGAGACGCCGATCGGTGAGGAAGAAGATTCGCACCTTGGCGACTTCATCGAAGACAAGTCAATCCTCAATCCCGCCGACGCGGTGGTTGCTTCGAACCTGCGCGAGATTACAGACGAGGTTTTGGCGACGCTCACGCCGCGCGAAGAAAAAGTGATCAAGATGAGGTTCGGACTCGGCACGACCGGCTCCGAACACACGCTGGAAGAAGTGGGCCAACACTTCGCCGTCACGCGCGAGCGCATCAGGCAGATCGAGGCCAAGGCGCTGCGCAAACTACGCCACCCGTCACGCTCGCGAAAGCTGAAAGCGTTTCTCGACGGCGCCCCGCACTAATTCTATTTACCTAGATCCAGGAAGGCAGTGCTTTTCGCGGTGTAATCGAACTCGTAGTTATAAGTGTAGCCGGGCAGTTCGATCGGTTTGACGTACTGAACTGTCACTTCAATGCGCTGGTCGCGTTTGTTGGGAGTGACGACGGCGTCGGTGGGAATTTCGTAATCAGGAAAGTTCTTCACCAACTGCTCTCCTACCCAGGCCGGCGGCTTTCCTTCGGCCGACGCGACGTCAACGTAGTGCTGCATCAGGTCCTTGAAAGCATGTGCGCGATAAGCGACCGGCACGTAGAGGTAGCCGCTGTAAGCACACGCGCCCAGGAAGAGCATCACCATCAGAAATTTCAGACTGGCACTGCCGCGTTCAGTTGAGGTTTGCGTTTGCATTAGTGAGCACTTTCTGTTTGGTTCGTGCGGCGTTGTAATCCCGCGCGCAACGAACGCCGCAATACTCGAGCACTGATGAGCCGGCCTTCGACGATCTTTGGCCGGCCCACCCCTTCAAGCAACACCCAATTGATCTGGCCGCCAACGCTCTTCTTGTCATGCTGAACCGCGCGAACGATTTGATTCACATCCAGGTTGTCCGCGCGTGGCAGCGGTCCACAAAGAGCGACGGCTTGGCGCAACGACTGCAAGTCTCGGGAGTCGAGGAGACCCAAGTCTCGCGAAAGTTCTCCGGCAACTAACATTCCATAACCGACAGCCTCGCCGTGACGGAACACGCGGTACTTTGTGATCGCTTCAAGCGCATGCGCAGTCGTGTGGCCGAAGTTGAGAATGCGACGCGACTTCTCATCCGTTCGCGCAGTCGATTCCCGCTCGTCGTTTCTAACTATCTCGGCTTTAAATTCACAATTCGCCTTTATCAAATCCGCAAAATCCCCTTCCAAAAGGAACTCTCGCTTTCTGGCCACCCCGTGAAGAGCGTTAACGGTCTTTTGGAAAAGCTGTTGGTTAGCAATGAGCGAGTGCTTCACCATCTCACAAAAGCCGGAAATAAGTTCACGCGACGGCAAGCTCATCAGCGTTTCCGTGTCGATAAAAACTGCCAACGGCTGATGAAAAGCGCCGACGAGATTCTTGCCAACGGGCAAATTGATGCCGGTTTTCCCACCGACCGAGGAATCGATCTGCGCGAGCAAAGTCGTCGGCACCTGCACGACCGCAATGCCGCGCAGGTAAATCGCCGCCGCAAATCCGGCAAGATCGCCAACGACGCCACCGCCGAGCGCGACCACGAGATCGTTTCTTTCGAAGAGGTTTTCGCTGAGAAACTCGACCGCTTTTTCAAGGACCGAAAACGATTTGTAGCGTTCGCCCTCCGGCATCAGCCACTGAAACGTCTTGAAGCCGGCGCGTTTGAGACTGCGCACGACTTCGCGTCCGTAAAGTCCGAACACTCGTTTGTTTGAGATGATGCCGGCCCGGCGCGGCGGCTTGGCTAAGGTGGACGCGAGCATTTGACCCAAGTCCTGCCTGATGCCGCGGCCGATATTGATTTCGCTCTGGCGAGCTTGCTGATTTATCGAAATCTCGAGCCGCTGCATGGGGACTTCGAAGGGCATGCGCCCAATAAAAGCGAATGGGCGCGACATACGTGGGAGTGCGTCGCGCCCATCCATATTCGTGGTTACTGTCCTCACCCCAGCAACCACTTGAGACGGAGGATCCACCAACCGTCTCTCTTGCCCCACAATATACATCGCAACGCCTGTGCCGTGCAACAGTCTTTTTTGCGAAGGCCGAACTAAGTCAGATTACCAAGAGAAATGCTGTAGAGCGTGCGCTCGAGACGTTGCACCTGCGGTCAATCGCCGCACAAAGGATGTAGATTTTTCGTGGGCCGGCGTGTAGAAATTTCAGGCTCAGGCTCCGATGGCTCGTTTGATCGCGCCGGCAATGCGTTCGGCGTAATCCTCGATTTCGAACTGGCTTTCCCCTTCGATCATGACCCGCGCGAGCGGCTCCGTTCCCGAGTAGCGGAGCAGCAAGCGTCCCTTGTGCGAGAGACGTTCCTCGACGTCTTTGGCCTCGGCTTGGACGGTGGGAAGCTCGGCGAAGGGCACCTTCTCACGTACTCGGACGTTGACCAGAATCTGCGGGTATTGCTGGAAACCGGCGGTCACCTGTGTGAGCGTCTTGTCCGCTTCGCGCAGCGCCCGCAGCAGGCAGAGCGTGGTGATCATGCCGTCGCCCGCGAGGCTGAGCTCCGGCATGATGATGTGGCCCGATTGTTCGCCGCCGATGCTCGCGCGGAGGCGCAGGAGTTCATCGAGGACGTACTTGTCGCCGACGTCGGTTCGCACCAAACGCATGCCGGCGGCGCGGAATGCGATTTCGAGTCCGACGTTACTCATCACGGTCGCGACCACGGTGTCGTCTTGCAAACGTCCGTGCGCGCGCAGGTGATTCGCCAGCACCCACAACGTCGCGTCGCCGTCCACAAAGCCGCCTTTTTCATCGACGAACAACGAACGGTCGGCATCGCCGTCGAAGGCTACGCCGAGATCCGCTCTTTCTTTGGTGACGGTTTGCATTAGCGATTCGATGTGGAGCGAGCCGGAGTTGAGGTTGATGTTGCGGCCGTCAGGTTTGTTGTTGATGGCGATGACGCGCGCGCCGAGCGTTTCGAAGAGTTGCGGGGCGAAGTCGGTGCTGGCGCCGTTGGCGCAGTCGACGACGATCGTCAGGCCGTGGAGTGACAGATCCTTACCAATCTCTTCTGTGAGAAAACGCAAGTAATCGTTGCGTAAGCTAGCGACCGCCGTTAAGGGGGGATTTTTTTGGATAAACCCGGATTTCAGATCGGATCCGGATTTCAAATCGGATTTAAATCCCCGTTCAATGTCCCTCTCGATTTGACGCTCCAGGCTGTCGTCGATTTTTTGACCTGATGGCGAAAAAATCTTAATCCCGTTGTCGTGATACGGATTGTGCGAGGCGCTGATGACGACCCCGGCACTCGCTTGCAGCTTGCGCGTCAGGTACGCGACGCCCGGCGTCGTGATCACGCCTGCCGAAAGACACTTCACACCAGCCTCGGTCGCGCCCGCGATCAACGCCTGCTCGAGCCATTCGCCTGATTCGCGTGTATCGCGGCCGATGACGATTGATGGTTCTTTGATCGTTTCTGCGAGGTGACGTGCGAGCGAGAATCCGATCGTGTTGACAGTGGCGGCGTCGAGTGGAAAACGTCCGGCCTCGCCGCGAATGCCGTCAGTTCCAAAGAGAGCCTTCATCTAGGAATGATAAACCTGCCAGGTTGGATTGACTTCAAACTAACTTTTCCGTTCAGCGCGGGTGGTAATTCGATTCGTGGCCCAGTTGTCTCGTCCACGACGATCTTCACTTCGTCCGGCTTCAACGTGTTGAGCATACTTGCCGGCCCGAGCAACGTCACCGAGCCACTCGCCGGCTCCGCGCGCTGACCATCGCGCGCGCTTGCCGGAACGCCGGAAAAGCTTTTCTCCACCCGACGCTCACCGATCTCGACGGCCACGTTCACCATCGGATCAATCAGATCGACTTTTGGATCCGGCACGTCGATCGCCACGTTCGTCGCCACAAAACTCTCTTTGTGACCGGCGATAAAAACGCTTTCAGTCGGCACTTTCTGCAACGCATTGATTCGACTCTCCGGCCCTCGCAGCGTCACCGAGCTCTTATTGGGAACCGCGCCGTAGACTTCGTAGCCATCGGCCGGTTGTCCCTCCAGCTTCGGCTCGATCGGCACCTGGCGTTCGATGATCGGTTCGAGCCGCACCGGAACTGCGCTCGGTTGAAAACCATCGACTTTCACGCCTTGCGGCAGCGCGATCTGTGCCTTGTCCGCGAGCCGCAACACTCGCTCACCCGCGCGCTGATCGCTGATGTCGACGGTCGCAACCAGGTCGAGGGTCGTCAAATCGTCGAGCTTGTTTCTACTGCCGGTGAGCATCACGTCCACCGTGCGCGGCGGATCGTTGCTGATCTCGAGCGCAGGCGGGCGGATGAAATTGAGTTGAACGTTGACGTGCGCAGTGACCGGCTGGTTCTGCCCGGTCACGACCAGCCAAAGCACAAGGGCGATCGCGAGCGAGAGCAGTTTCAGACTCCAGTCTTCGATAAAGATCCGGCGCAACAGTTTCTCGACGCGGCTTGGTGGCAGCGGCGGCGAACTGCTTGGCTCAGCGATTTCGTCTACGTCTTGAAACGGCATAACTCATACCGGCGCGATCTCTTCCGCGTCTGAATCAGCAGCTTTCTGCATGTCTTTTTCTTTCTTCGGCAACACGCCCAACGCTTCGAAGATCGCTTCGCGCAGCCGGGTCGCGTCCAGGCCGCGTTTGATGTCTCCTCGTTGCACAAACGAGAGCAGTCCCGTCTCTTCCGAAACGACCACGGCGACCGCGTCAGTGTCTTCGGTCACGCCGATGGCCGCGCGATGGCGCGTGCCGAGGTCGCGCGACAGACGCGGATTCAGCGTCAACGGTAAGAAGCACGAAGCCGCCGCGATGCGATGGCGCCGCACGACGACCGCGCCGTCGTGCAGCGGACTCGCCGTGTTGAAGATGCTTAACAGCAGGTCGTAACTCAGCTCTGCGTCGAGTTGCACGCCGCCGTCGATCACGTTCTTCAAACCGACGTTGCGCTCGATCACGATCAGCGCGCCGGTCTTGGTCGACGCAAGCGTCGTCGCGGCGAGAATCACCTCGTCGTAAACGCCTTCCCCAAACTGTCCCCGATGCTGCCGCGAAAACGGCATGCTAAAACGATTGCCGAACGTAATCAGCGCCTGCCGGATCTCAGACTGGAACAGCACGATGATGGCGATACCGATGTAGAGCAGCCCGTTGCTGAGCACAAATTCCAGCGTCGGGAGATCCTGTTTGATGGACAACCAGTAGAGAAAAACGATGGCGGCGAGGCCGGCGGCCATGGGCGCGGCGCGAGTGCCGCGCAGGAGTTTCAAGACTGCATACACGAGCAAAAAGACCAGCACGATGTCCGCGATATTGCGCGGCTCAACGACTCGTCTCAGATACTCCGTGTATGGCAGTAGTAATAACATCTCGTGCTATCGATATTGTGGGTACCCGATGCCGGACGTGGCGACAGCAACTTAGTTTCTCCACTCTTCACTGCAACGATCCCTCAGCCGGTATGTTTCGCGGCTTCGAGAAAGATCTTTTCAACTTTTGGTTCGACGCGTTTGATGCGCTCCTCGATCTCCTGGATAGACTGCACGATGTCTGTGGTCACCAGATTCGGACGCAGCTGCACGTGCGCGTTAATCAGGATCTCCTTCGGCGCCAGGTGCATGGTCAGTAACTCAATCACTCGTTCTACGTTCGGATGGCTTTCGATTGCCTGCTGGATCGCGGCGACGTCTTTGGCGCTGGCCGCCTCGCCGAGCAGCAGCCCGCGCGACGTGCGCGCCAGCACAAACGCGACGACTGCCAGCACCAAGCCGATGCAGATCGAAGCCAGACCGTCCCAGTACGCTCCGGCACTGCCCCCGACTTGATATTGCGTCAACACGAGCCCGAGAGCAGCGATGACGATTCCGATCAGCGCCGCAGAGTCTTCAAAGAGCACGGTCTTCGCCGTCGGATCCTTCGATTCCCGCAAGTAGTCGCGAAAGCTGAGGCCTTCGTGGTGCGCTTCCTTCACTTCCTGGTAAAGCGCGAGCGCGATCGAGCCCGATTCCAGCAGAAACGAAATGGCCAGCACCCCGTACGCCCAGCCGAGATTCGTCGGCGCGTGCGGATGCGTCAGTTTTACGATGCCTTCGTAGATCGCGTAAGTCGCACCGACGCCGAAAATGAAAATCGCTGCTATAAAAGACCAGAAGAACCGTTCTTTTCCGTAACCAAAAGGGTGTTTGTCGGATGCCGGTCGCTTGTAAAAACGCAAACCCAGCAACAGAAAGATCTGGTTGGTGGTGTCTGCAACCGAGTGCAGCGCTTCGGCCATCATCCCCGAAGAACCGGTGATGAGGGCTGCGATCAGCTTCAATACTGCGATCAAAGCGTTGGCAAAGAGCGCGCCGAGTACGGCCAGCATACGACGAGTCCTTCAAGTAGCGAGAAATGAAGCTCCGCTCGGATTATCGCGAAAAAATCCAGCCAAGACAATCTAGCGTTAGATTATGCCGATTGTTTCGCGCGCTTTTTACGTTTGAACTTGCCGCTCTGGAGAAAGCCGACCAATTCGCCGTTCTTGCCGACCACGGCGAGCGAACCGATGCCGTTGCGTTTCATCAGTTCGCGGGCGTAGTCGAGCTTGGCGTTTGGTTCGACAAAGAAGCGCGGCGCGATGGGACGCATCACGTCGCGGGCGCGGGTGAGGTGCCAGCGTTCGCGCGGCAGAGATTTGAGATCTTCCAGCGACAACATTCCGTGGAGTTGCCGGTTTTGCGCCACCGGAAACGCCACCTGCCGGTGCAGCGGCAAGACTGAGTCGATCAGGTGGCTTATTAAAAGGTCAGGCTCGATTGAAAACGGCGCCGACATCGCTTCACGAACTATGTTCTCCAGGCGACGCTTCACGCGCTTCACGACGCTGTACGCCGCGTCGAACAGGAAAAGCCCCACGAGCACTGACCAGAACCCCATGAAGTACGAACGGAAGTTTGGCGCGATGGCCATGTAGACGCCGAAAATGATCAGGATCGCCGCGATGAGCATGCCGCAGATTCCCGCGAGACGCGTCGCTTCGCGCATGTTGCCGGTGCGGCGCCACAGGATCGCGCGCAACACACGCCCGCCGTCGAGAGGATAACCGGGAAAAAGATTGAAGACCGCGAGCAGCAGGTTGCCGGCAGAGAGCAGAAACAAGACGCCCGCCGCGGTGGTGTAACCCGAGCGCACCAACGGCAGCAGCAACACAAAACTGACGACGCCGATCAAAAAGCTCGCTGCCGGCCCGGCGACGGCGATGCGAAACTCCGCTCGTGGGTTCTCCGGCTCGTTCCGCAGCCGCGCGAGTCCGCCAAACGGATGCAACACGATCTCCTCGATCTCGATGCCTTCGGAGCGGCCCATGAACGCGTGCGACAGCTCATGCACCAGCACCGAAAGAAACAGACCCAACGTCGTGATTACGCCAAGCACCCAGGCAGCGACCATGCCTACCGGCTGCAGTCGAAACGAACCGACAAACATGCCGCCGCGGCTGAGGTTCACCGCGATCAGCCACACGCTCAAAATGAAAACTAAAAACCAGCGGTAATCGAAGCGCACCGGGATGCCAGAGATATGCGCCACTGTGATTTGGCGTTTGTAAAAATCAAGGAAACTCACGCTGCAAGCGCCTCGAGACTTCTTAACGGCTTTGCCGCCGGATGTGCGGCGAGGCTTTGCCTCGCCGTCGTTACTGAGTGAACCGACCCGGCTGCGCCCGTGGTTCGGCTGTGCCCCGACGCTTACGTCTCGAAGGCGGTGGCTTCGGTGTCCAACAGTGGGTGCGCTTCGGTCCGCGCGACGCGCCGCAGCAACAACGGCTCTTCGTAAAGTTGCGCCAGGCCGCGAACGATCGCGAAGCGCGGATCGTCGGCGACGCGAACCACCAGATCGAGTTCTCGTTGCAGGTACTGCGACAGGCCTTCGAGTTGCGCGCCGCCTCCGGTCAGGATCAAGCCGCGTTCGTAGATGTCGCCCGCGACTTCCGGCGCGAGTTCGGTCAACATCGAACGCACTTCCTCAGCGATGCGCCGGATGATCGTCATCGTGATCGTGTAGACCTCGCCAGCGGTGATGTCGACGGCGCCCGGGCTGCCGGTCTGCACGTCGCGCCCACGCACGTTGATCTTCTTGTTCGGCTCTTCCGGTTCCGTCGCGGAGCTGAGTGCGAGCTTCAAACGCTCGGCAGTTTGCACGCCGATCGTCAAACCGCGATGACGGCGCAAACGGTCCATGATCGCCTGATCGATGTCGCCGCTGCCGATGCGTTCCGCGCGTGAAGCGATGATCGAGCCGGCAATGATTGCGGCGACGTTCGTCGTGCCGCCGCCGATGTCCACAACGGCCGCGGCGTGTTCGTCGTTGACGGGAACACCCGCGCCGATCGCCGCCGCCTGCCCTTCTTCGATCATGTAAACGCGGCTGATGCGCGCTTCTTCGGCGGCAGCGAGCAACGCGCGCTGCTCGACCTGCGTTACCTCCGAAATCACGCTCATGATCGCGCGCCGGCTGAAATGCGAAATGCCGCTGCGCGCCTGGCGGACGAAATGGTCGAGCATCGCGCGCGTTCGTTCGAAGTCAGCCACGACGCCGTCGACGAGCGGAGCGATCACGGTGACGTCGCGCGCTTCGCGTCCCTGCATCTTGTGCGCTTCGTTGCCGAACGCGATCACTTCGCCGGTGATCTTGTTGACGGCCACTACCGACGGTTCGTCGACGACGACACCACGGCCGCGCACGGCAATCAGCGTACTCGCCGAGCCCATATCGATCGCCATGGAGTCTGAGACAACCTTCTGGAGAGCGTTGAGGCCGATGAGTCTTCCGGTAGTGCGAATAAACGACATTGCTAAAACGACCCGCTTGCTTTTTGCCAGTCAACCTCCCACAGCATGACCGGCTGTTGCCTGTTCTTCACCATGATTGGTTCGCGTGGCTTCAACTTATAACGACTGTGCGCGGCTTTCGCCGTCGCATCACTGATCAGGATTTCGCCGCCCTTGGCGTTCGATTCGAGCCGCGACGACGTGTTGACCGTGTCGCCAATCGCGGTGTATTCGGAACGGCGGTCGGAGCCGATGTAACCAACCACGACTTCGCCGGTGTGCATCCCCATACCGACGCCGATTTCCGGAAAACCCTCGTCACGCAGCTCGCGATTGATTCCGAGCATGCGGCGCTGCATCGCGACGGCAGCGTTCAGGGCGTTTGATGCGTCGTCGGGCGTGGCTGTTGGCGCGCCAAACAGGGCCATTAGACCATCGCCGAGATATTTATCGAGCGTGCCGCCGTGCGCGAAGATGATGTCGGTCATCGCTGAAAAATAGTGATTCAAAAGGCCCACAATCTTTTCCGGCGGCGCGTGCTCTGAAATGCGCGTGAAGCCCCGAATGTCGGCAAAGAGAATCGTGATTGTTTGACTGACGCCGCCGAGCTTGAACGAGTCGGGGTTCTCGAGCATTTGTTTGACGACGTACTCGGGCAGGAACCGGCTGTAGTTTGCGCGGGCGACTTCTTCGCGGGCGAGCCGTTCGTGAGCGCGCGCGTTTTCGACGGCGATCGCGGTCTGCGCGGCGACGGCACTGATGAGTTCGAGATCGTCAGGCTTGAAAGCGGCGAACGGATCGAGGCGGTCGGCGTAGAGTGCGCCGTGCACGCGCGACTCCGCCATCAGCGGCGCGCAGATCGTCGAACGCACGCCTTGCGAAACAATCGAATCCACTCCGGCAAACTGTTCGTCCGAAGCCGCGTCCTGCGAAAGCAGCGCGACGCGTTCGCGCATCACTTTTCGCGTGATGGTCCGGCCGATCGACAAGCGTCGCGCGTGCGCTTCGAGCTTGTTGTCGCGGGCGCGCACGGCGATCGGCGTCAGGTTCGCGTCTTCGCCGTTGTTTCCGCCCTCGGCCAGCAGTGCGACCACGCGATCGGCGGGCGTCGAACGAAAGATGATGTCGGTCGCTTTTTCGAAGATGGCGTTCAGGTCGAAGACTGAGCCGAGCGTTTTGCTCATCTCGTAAAGCGCGGTCAGGATGTTTGCCTTGCGCTGGAGCGCTTCGAGAACTTTGTCGCGTTGCGCGGCGACGGGGATTTCTTCTTTCGACCGCAGCACGGTCGACATCACGTCGTTCGCCGAAATCAACAGTTGAGTGTGGCCGAGCGGCTTGTCGTCGTAACGAACGTCGGTGGTTCGCTCTTCCGCCGGCTGTTCGAAACGCAGCGTGCTCGCGCCGATGGTGATGCGGTCGCCGTTTTTGAGTTGCTGTTCGAAACGCGGCTCGCCGTTGATGAAGACTTTGTTTGCGCTGCGACGTAGCTGCCCGTTGATCATGGTGCCGTCGACAATCGTAAACGTCGCGCTGTCAGTCTGGGTGATGTGCGCGTGATAACGTGAGGCGCGCGGATCGTCCAAAACCACCGCGTTGTCCGGCGCGCGGCCGATGGTGCAGGTACCCTGCGGCGTAAAACTGAATTGCCACTGCCGGCCACTCGCGTCGGTGATTTTTAGATGAGCCATGGACGCGCGATCCTAACAGCAGAATCTTAACACTGACAACCGCGAAAGATTTTGCATCCGGCAAATCTTTTCAGCGTGAACACGGCTGGGCTATCATGCCCGCCAAGCACACCCAAAGGAGCAACTGTATGAGGTCCTCGGCTCGCTGTGCAGTGCCCGCCTTAATCACGATTGTTTGTTTGGCAGCGACGCTGTTTGCCCAAGCGCCCGCGAAACAACCGGCGCCCAAGACTCCGCGCGGTTCTGTTTCGGGCCGCGTCACGATCAAAGACAAACCGGCACCGGGCGTTTGGGTCGGCTTGCGGCGCGCCGACGGAATGAATCCGTGGGAACAGGGGCTGCGAGCAATGACGGATGCTGACGGCGCGTACCGAATCACAAACGTGGCGGCTGGTTCCTACATGATTGTGCCGTCCACGCCCGCGTACGTTTCGAGCACCTCACCATATGCGCTGAAACCCGTCGTCGTTAACGAAGACGAAAACGTCGAAGACGTGAACTTTTCGTTGGTGCGCGGCGGCGTCATCACCGGCAAGGTCACGGATGCAGACGGGCGGCCGGTGATTCAAATGCAAGTCGACGTGTTCCGCGCAGACTTGCTCGAGGGGGACGGAGCGCGGCAGATGTATCCGGCGAATAGCAGCCTGACGGACGACCGCGGCATTTACCGGATATTCGGACTTCGGGCAGGCAAGTACAAAGTCGCCGCAGGCCGCAGCGATGAATATGCCGGCGGTTTCAATCCGGTGCAGCGCAACTACAAGCAGGTCTTTTACCCCGACGTAAGCGATTCGGCCAAAGCGACCACCATCGAAGTCAGCGAAGGAAGCGAAACAAAGGACGTCGACATCAGTGTAGGCCGGACGATGCAGACGTTCTCGGTCAGCGGACACGTGATCAATACGGAGACAGGCCTGCCCGTGCCGAATGCCCGTTTCGGCTTGACGCGAATCATTAACGATCGGTCCGAGTACGTAGGCAATGGCCTTAACGCAAACGAGCGCGGCGATTTCGTAATCGAGGGACTCCTGCCAGGCAAGTACGCAATCCTTCAGTACTCGAACGAGAGTAACGAGCTGCGTCTCGAGACAACGGGTTTCGACGTGTCGGATCAGGACGTCTCGGATCTGACAATCAAGCTGGCGAAGGGTGCGAGCATTTTCGGAACGATCGTTTTCGAGAGTGATGACAAGGCCGCGCGCAGCAAGCTGCCTGATCTACAGTTGCGAGGCTACGTAACGATCGGCCCGGGCTATGGGAATGCGGTTTCCTCGATGATTGCCGCGGACGGAAGTTTTCGCTTCGTCGGTCTGCAAAACGGAGTCATAAACATCTCGCTGACTGAGAAGAACATGCCGTTTCCGCCCAAAGGATTTGCGATTTCGCGAATCGAACGCGACGGAGCGGTCATGCCGCGGCTGGAAGTAAAGGACGGCGAGTCGTTGACGGGCGTCAAGATTTTTATCAGTTACGGCACGGCGACACTGCGCGGCGTCATCAATGTCGAGAACGGATCGTTGCCCGCAAACCCGCGCTTCATGGTGCGGCTGACCAAGCCGGGTGAGAACGGCTCGTTTATCCGGCCGCCGCAGGTGGACGCGCGTGGCCATTTCCTGATGGAAGGAATCGCCGCCGGTGTGTATGACCTGCAGGCTTTCATCGTCGGCAGCAGCCCCAGACAACCGCGATCGCCGAAGCGCAGCGTTACCCTGAGCGATGGCGTTGTTACAGACGTCACCGTGACGATCGACCTCAGCGAATCAGCCACCCCAAACCCATGAGTGTCCAAAACGTTCTTGCCTCGTTCACATTGATGCTGCTGTGCGGCGTTGGCACGTTCGCGCAAACTGCGGCAAAGCCGAGCGCGACGCCGCTGACTTCAACGCCGGCGCCGGCAAACACCGACGAAACTACAGTCGGCGCGATCAGCGGTTTGGTCGTGAACGAATCGGGGCAGCCGTTCGCCGGTGTTCAGGTGGCGGTCCGGGCGATGAACAGCACTGTTCCGCCGCGCACCGTCATCACCGATTCGGAAGGAAACTTTCGCCTCAACGGTTTGCAGTCCGCGCTCTACTTCGTCTCGGCGACAACGCCGGCTTACGTAACGGAACCGCGAGATCCAAACTTACCGGCAATTCACTACCGGCTTGGCGACAGTGTCAGGCTCCAACTCATTCGCGGCGGCGTCATCACGGGCACGGTGACGAACGCCGCTGGTGAACCGATGGTCGCCGTGGCTGTCCGAGCCTGGATGGTGCGCGACGCTCAGGGACGACCCGCGAAAACGCCGTACGTCTTTTTCCAGGAGCAAACGACGGACGACCGCGGTATCTACCGAGTTTTTGGGTTGATGCCGGGCACGTATGTGGTCAGTGCCGGCGGCGCCGGATTTTCGCAACGATTTCAAATGAGCCCTTACGCGTTCGACGTTCCGACCTACGCTCCATCATCGACGCGCGATGGCGCCGCGGAAGTGACCGTGCGCGGCGGCGAAGAAAGCAGCGTCGACATTCGTTATCGCGCCGAGCAGGGACACTCGATCAGCGGCGCCGTAAAAACCACCGCCGGCACGGGCGCTTCGATCACGTTGTCGTCAACGTCGAGCGGCTTCACCTCGCTTGGCAGCACCTCGCAAAACTTCGGCGCCAAAGGTTTCGAATTCTACGGCCTGGCTGACGGCGAGTACGTCCTCGTAGCGCGCGAAATCATACCGGGGTCCGCGCCGTTGCCGTCGGCATTGTTGATGTCCGACCCGCGACGGATCACGGTGAAAGGCGCTGACGTTACGGGAATCGAGTTGGTGCCAAAACCGCTCGGCGCGTTGACCGGTCACGTCGTACTCGAAACAATCAAGCCGGCCGAATGTGAAGGCAAGCGACGTCCGTTATTTTCGGAAATGATGGTCACGACAACTCGGCCCGAGAAAGACATGGAAACCGATGTGCTTCCGTTTTATCCGCTGTCCAACTCGGCTTCAGTCGATGCCAAAGGCAGCTTCGCGCTCCGCAACCTGACACCGGCTCGCTACATGCCCCAGGTTGAGTTCTACGCGCGTTACTGGTACCTCAATTCCATGACGACCACGGGCACGCCGAAGATTGACGCGGCAGCAAATTGGACAACACTGAAAACGGGCGACCGGGCCGACATCACGATCAGTCTCGCGGAAGGTGCGGCATCGGTTCGCGGGAAAGTCAGCGCCGCGAATGGTGCCGCGCTGCCGTCGGATCTCGGTGTTTACCTGGTTCCAGCCGAACGCGAAAAGGCAACTGACGTCCTGCGTTATTTTGTGACTTCCGTGGCAGGTGACGGCACGTTTTCCTTCAACAATCTGCCGCCCGGCCGCTACTTCTCACTCGTCCAAACACTCGACGCGCAAACAGGCACGCTCGCCAAATTGCGACTGCCCGAATCTCTCGAAGCACGCGCAAAAGTGCGGCGCGCGGCCGAAGCACAGAAAACAAATCTCGAACTGAAACCCTGCCAAAACCTGACTGACTACGCGTTGAAGCAATAGATTTTCGCAGCCCCAGAAGACGCTTGGGTCATTTCACCCATTCGGGTTGACGCTTCGCAAGATCGCTTGCTAGACTTCAACTACTTACCAACTAGGGCTTCCGACGCAAACCCGCGTCACTCGTTTTTTATTCCCCAAGCCTGCGCGTGCGGCGCAGTCTGATATTTCAAATTCGATGGAGGTGCATGGTGGGCTTCAAAGTCGGCCAGAAAGTCGTTTACCCGAATCATGGAATCGGGACCATCGAGCAAATAGAACAGAAGCAGATAGGTGCTACTCTCCTTCCTTTCTATACGCTTCGTCTTGCTGCTAACAACTCCCTGGTGTTAGTTCCGGTTTCCAATGCTTCAGAAGTTGGCCTGCGCGCCCCAATCTCATCGGGTGAGTGTGAAATGCTTTTCAAGGCACTAGCAGATGATTTTTCCTCCCCCGCTAATGATTGGAAGGACCGCTTTAAGGAATTCTCGGAAAAAATGCGCACCGGCGATATTTTCGAAGTGGCCGAGGTGCTGAAACACTTAACTTATCTGAGCAACATCAAACCGCTCTCTTTTCGCGAGCAGCGCATGCTCGAGCGTTCACGTTACCTGGTGGTCTCCGAATTGGCGGCAGTTTGCCGCCAGCCCGAGTGCAATATCGAACCTCGCGTAGATCAGGCACTCGCTCGCGCTCGTGCCAAGCACGAACGGCGTCCAGTCCGAACCCGTGCAGCCGGAGCTGCTGCCGGCCATTAGTTAACCAGTTAACTGCCAGTTTTTATCTTCCTTTTGCAGTCAGTTCCGCACGCGATTGCGTCGGCGCCGCCTTGAGTTACAGGTCTGCGCGGTCGTGAAGCATGACCCTTCGTGCTATCATTCTCACCCACCTACTCAAGAATGGACGAACTACCAAGTAACTGGCTGGGTTTACTGTTCGCGGAAGGCGAAGCAGCCGTTTCTCATACCAGCCTCGGAACCAGTCTAATAATGCTTTTGGCCGTGTTGCTGCTCGTCGGCGCGAACGGGTTTTTTGTGGCCGCTGAGTTTGCGCTCGTCGGGGTGCGTTCGTCACGGATCGAGACGCTGGCGGCGGCCGGCAGTCGCAGCGCGAAACGGCTTCTGGCCGTGCTGCAAAACCTCAATTCGTATCTTTCCGCCTGCCAACTCGGCATTACGCTCGCATCGCTCGCGCTCGGTTGGATCGGTGAACCAGCCATCGCTCGTCTGCTCGAAGGCCCGCTTGCCAGTCTTTCAGAAACCTGGCGGCACTCGATCGCTTTCCTAATCGCGTTTTCGATCATCACGTCGTTGCACATCGTGCTTGGCGAGCAGGCGCCGAAGTTGATGGGCCTCGCCCTCGCCGAAAGAGTAGCGCTGTGGATCGCCTTGCCGATGGAGCTGTTCTACAAAGTTTTCAGCCTGCCAATCCGCGCGCTCGATTGGGCGAGTGCGCGTACGGTTCAACTCGTGGGCATCAAGGCCACCGCCGAACATGCGTCAACTTACACCGAAGAAGAGATTCGCAAGTTGATCGACATCTCGCGCGAAAGCGGCCACCTGCGCGCCGAAGAGCGCCGGCTGATTCATCGCGTGTTTGAGTTTTCCGACACGGTGGTTCGCGAGGCGATGGTGCCGCGCACCGAGATGGCGGCGATTCCGGCGACGTGCTCGCTCGCAGAGATCACGAAAGCCTTCGATCAGCATCGCTACTCGCGTTTGCCCGTTTACCGCGAATCGTTCGACGACGTGATCGGCTTCATTCACAGCAAGGACGTGATGCCCTACCTGCTGCATCCGGAAAAGTTTCGCCTCGAAGACGTGCTGCAACCGCCGCTTTACGTCGTCGACACAGCGCGTCTCGAGCACGTGCTGAGGCAGATGCAAAAGGCGAAAATGCATTTTGGTTTCGTGGTCGACGAACACGGCGGACTCGAAGGAATCATCACGCTCGAAGACTTGCTCGAAGAGATCGTCGGAGACATTTCCGACGAGCACGACGAAGAGGTCAACGAACAGATCACCGAGATCAATCCGGCAACGTATGTTTTGGACGGAGGCCTGGCCGTGCGCGATCTGAATCGGCGTCTGAAGACGACGGTGCCGGAGTCGGAGGCTTACACGACGGTCGGCGGTTTTCTGATGACCGAAGCGGGACACGTACTCAAGCCGGGTGAAGTGGTGACGTACGACGGTCTGGTTTTTCATGTCGAGCGCGTCGAAAAGCGCCGGGTGATGCGCGTGAAGCTCGAGATACTGGAAACTGACGGAGAAGGGGAAGCGAAGGATGAGCTGGATCGAGCACGTTCTAGCGCGTGAGATTCTGGATTCGCGAGGGAATCCGACGGTCGAAGCGGAAGTGACGCTGGCCGATGGTGAAATCGGACGCGCCGCCGTGCCGTCGGGCGCATCAACCGGCGAGCACGAAGCCGTGGAACTGCGCGACGGCGACAAGAATCGTTACGGCGGCAAGGGCGTGCTGAAAGCCGTGCAGAACGTGAACGAGGTGATCGCGCCCGCGCTCGAAGGATTCGACGCACTCGACCAGGCGGAAGTCGATCGCGCCTTGCTCGATCTCGACGGCACGAAGACGAAATCCCGACTCGGCGCGAACGCGTTGCTGGCAGTGTCGCTGGCGACAGCGCGCGCCGCGGCGCAACACGTTGAGTTGCCGTTGTATCGTTATCTGGGCGGCCCAAACTCGCGCACGCTGCCGGTGCCGATGATGAACATCATCAACGGCGGCGCGCACGCTGACAACAACGTCGACTTCCAGGAGTTCATGATCGTCCCGGTCGGCGCGCCGAATTTCAGCGAAGCGTTGCGCACCGGCGCCGAGATCTTTCACCAGCTCAAAAACATTCTGAAGGGCAAGAAGTATGCGACGAGCGTTGGCGACGAGGGCGGCTTCGCGCCAAACTTTCGCTCGAACGAAGAAGCGATTGAAACCGTTGTCGAAGCAATCAATGCCGCGGGCTACAAGCCGGGAGTTGACGTGCTACTGGCGCTGGATCCCGCCGCCAGCGAGTTTTTCGAAAACGGAGTTTACGTTTTCAAGAAGAGCGACGGGCGAAAGTTAACCAGCGAGGAGATGGTGCAGTACTGGAAAACGTGGTGCGATCAATACCCGATTATCTCCATCGAAGACGGCATGGCCGAAAACGATTGGGACGGCTGGAAGTTGCTGACCGATGAACTCGGCAAGTCCGTGCAACTCGTCGGCGACGATCTCTTCGTGACGAACACGGAATATCTGCAAAAAGGAATCGACCTCGGCGTTGCCAACTCGATCCTGATCAAAGTCAATCAGATCGGCACGCTGACCGAGACGCTCGACTGCATCGAGCTCGCGCAACGCAACCAGCGCACGGCCATCATCTCGCATCGCTCCGGGGAAACAGAGGATCCGTTCATCGCCGATCTCGCGGTCGCCACCAACGCCGGCCAAATCAAAACCGGTTCGCTTTCCCGCACCGATCGCATCGCCAAATACAATCAGTTGCTGCGCATCGAAGAAGATCTGCGCGGCGCCGCACGCTATCCCGGTCGGCTCGCATTTCATCAGCCACAAAGAGGCACAAAAGGCACAAAGGATGGGTAAGAAACGCGGTCCGCTCGCGCTGATCATCATCGACGGTTGGGGCTATTCTGCGGCCCGCGACGGCAATGCCATTGCCCTCGCCGCCAAGCCTTTCTACGACGAACTATGCGCACGGTATCCGCAGACGCTGCTCGAAGCGCACGGCTCGCGCGTCGGTCTGCCGGCGGGCGTGATGGGTAATTCAGAGGTCGGCCATCTGAACATCGGCTCCGGCCGCGTGATTCGCATGGACGTGTCGCTCGTCGATCACGAGATCGAGACCGGCGAGTTTTTTCAGAACAAAGTTTTGACGAGCGCGATCGACGGCGCGCGCGCTCGCGACAAGGCGCTGCACCTGATGGGCCTGTGTTCGGATGGCCAGGTCCACTCGTCGCTGACGCATCTTTACGCGCTGCTACAGCTCGCAAAAAACCACGGGCTTGAGCGCGTTTACGTTCACTGCTTTCTCGACGGGCGCGACACGCCGCCGTCGTCCGCTGTTCATTACCTCGCGCAGTTGCAGCAGAAGCTGGACACGATCGGCTGCGGCGAGATCGCGACCGTTGTCGGACGTTACTACGCGATGGATCGCGACAAGCGTTGGGAACGCACCCAGCGCGCTTACGATCTGCTGGTCCACGGCGCTGGCGAACTGACGCATGATCCCGTCGCCGCCGTAAGCGAGTCGTACCAGCGCGGGGTGACTGACGAGTTTGTCGAGCCGATCCTGGTCGTGCGCAAAACCAACGAGCCGGTGGCGACGATCAAAAACGACGACGCGGTAATCTTTTTCAACTTCCGTCCCGATCGCGCGCGGCAGTTGACGCGCGCGCTCGCTGTGCCGGGCTTCAACGAGTTCGACGTTTCCGACCGCCCGCGCGTCGACTTCGTTTGCTTCACGATGTACGACCAGACTTTCGATCTGCCGATCGCGTTTCCACCGCGCGTTCACCGCAACGTGCTCGCGGAAGTTTGGGCGGGCGTCTGCGTGCGGAACTACCGGCTCGCGGAAACCGAGAAGTACGCCCACGTGACTTACTTCTTCAACGGCGGCGTCGAAAAGGAATTCAAATGCGAACGGCGGCTGCTCGTTCCTTCGCCGAAGATCGCCACCTACGATCTCCAGCCCGAAATGTCGGCCTTCAAAGTCACCGACAAGGTGTTGCGCGGCATCGAGGAGGGCGAGACTGACGTCTTCGTCGTTAACTTCGCCAACCCGGACATGGTCGGTCACACGGGCAAACTCGATAAAACAATCGAAGCCTGCCAGTACGTCGATTCGTGTCTCGGCTGGATCACCAAACGCATTCGCGAAGCTCACGGCACCACCATCATCACCGCGGATCACGGCAACGCCGAACAGATGATCGATCTGCTCACCGGTAGTCCACACACGGCGCACACGACCAATCCCGTGCCGTTTCATTTAATCGACGAAGATCACCTCGGCGTGAAGTTACGCGAAGGCGGCGCGCTCGAGGACGTCGCGCCGACGCTGCTGGCGTTGCTCGGCGTGGAAAAACCGGTTGAGATGACGGGCCGAGATTTGCGAGAGAGTTAGTTCTACGTGCCCTTCGATCCGCGCAACATCCTCGTCATCGATTTCGGTCAGCTCGGCGACGTCGTTCTGAGCCTGCCGGCCTTGCGCGCAATTCGCGAGCGCTTCCCGCGAGCACGAATCACCGTCGCGATCGGAAAACCCGGCGGCGAGATCGTCAGGCTATCGGGTTACGCGAACGACGTACGGGAAGTCGATCGCGTCGGCTTGCGCGACGGCAACAAGCTGGTCTCGATCGGGCGCATCATCAAGTTCGTCGGCGAGGTGCGCAAAGCGAAGTACGACTTCGTCATCGATCTGCACAGCCTTTCAGAGACCAACCTGCTCGGTTTTCTTTCGGGCGCCCCGCGTCGGCTCTACGCCCGCCGGCCTGGACGCTCGATCGACGTGCTCGCGAACTTTGAGCCGCGCCCGCCGCGCGAAGCAAAGCAAGCTCACGCTGTCGACCGTTATCTCGACGTGATCAAGCCCCTCGGCATCGAGAACCCGCCGCGCCGGCCAGTGCTCCAAACCGCAGCCGCCGCCAACACGGCCGTCGAGGCGCTGTTGAAAAAAGAGAAGGCAAACTCACGCACGCTGCTGGTCGGGATCTTTCCCGGCGCCGGCAATCCGTCGCGCCGCTGGCCGCTCGAACACTTTGCCGAAGTCGCCGATCATCTCATCCGCAACGAGGGCGTGCGCGTGGTCGTTTTTGCCGGGCCGGAAGAACGCGCCTTTCTCGCGCAAATGCGGACGCTCTTTCCCGCCGGGACGATCTTTCTCGACCGGCTGACGATTCCCCAACTCGTCTCGGCGCAGGCCCGCTTGACGCTGCTGATTTCCAACGACACCGGCCCGGTCCACATCGCCGCAGCCGTTGGAACGCCCGTCGTCGTCATCATGGACCGGCCGGACGCACACAGTTTCACGCCCATTGGCGACCAGCATCGCCTGATCATGGGGCCGGAAATCAGCGGAATTCCCGTAAGACAGGTCTACCAAGCCGTGCGTGAAGTCCTCTCCAGCAGCCGCACCGACACTCTAAAATCCCTGTAGACAAACGCCGTTTAACTTAGTTAGTATGGCTAGGGCTCGTTTGAGCTTCCGCCGGATTTCGCAGTTGGACCGCGCGCCTCACGACGAATCTTTCCAAATTAGCCTGCCTCAGCGAATTTAGGAGAAAACAATGCTTAGAATGCCCATTCGATTAAGTTTCTTCATGCTTGGCCTGCTGGTTTTTGCCGCTGCGGCAAACGCGCAAACGAGCCAGACTGGGCTAACGGCCAAAGCCGGAAGTGCCCCAGCCGTCAACGCCCCGGTCGAGAGCGACCGCTCCCGCGACGGTCTCGTCGGACCTGTACGCCGCGTGCGCACCGAAGTCGCCAAGCTCGTCATGACCGACGGCAAGGTCGGCGAAGCCAAGCACGTGCTGGTTGAGCTCGCCGCCTACGACATCAAAGGCAACAAGATTGAGAACCAGTATTTCCCAATCGCCGGCGCCACCCTGACGGGCAAGGAAGTCTACAAGTACGACGAGAAGGGCAACATCAGTGAAATGACGTTGCTCAATCCTGACGGCACGCTGCTCAGCAAAGAGATCTACAAGTACGAGTTTGACTTCGCCGGCAACTGGAACAAGATGACGACGTCCGTCGCAGTTGTTGACGGCCGCGGCATCACGTTCGAGCCGTCGGAAGTGACCTATCGCTCGATCATGTACTACCTCGATGAGAGCATGGTGAAGATGGCCCAACCCGGCGGCGCAGCATCCGCGCCGGAAGCGGCAGCTCCGACAGCCGCGAACACGACCGCGAATCTGGCGGCGAACGCGCCAACGAACACCGCAGCGAAACCCGAGTCGAAGCCAAACGCGTCTGCCAACAAGAACCGCGATAACCGCAAGACCGTCACGCCCGAGCTGCCGGCTGCTTCAAACGCGGCGACGAAACTCACGTCCGGCCCCGTCGATGTGAAGGCCCCGGCGGCGACCGCGAGTCAGACAGGCCCGCTGGTCGACATTGACGAACCACCGCCGACGCCGGGTCCACGTCCGATTCTGAAACCAATCTCCGGTGGCGTGCTGAACGGCACCGCGATCTCGCTGCCGCCTCCGGTCTATCCCGACGCGGCGAAGCGTACGCGGACGCAGGGCATCGTGACCGTGGACGTCGTGCTCGACGAGACGGGTAAAGTGATTTCGGCTAACGCGTCGAGTGGTCCGGCGATGTTGCGCGAACCGGCAGTGCAGGCAGCTCTCAAGGCCAGGTTCTCTCCCACTAAACTTTCCGGTCAGCCCGTGAAAGTTTCCGGCACGATCAACTACAAGTTCACGTTGATCCCGCAATAACCAGCCTTTTTCCCGGGCGCGCCGGAGACGTCTGGCGCGCCTCTCCCCCAACTCTTTCCAACCTTGATGTCTTCTTTCTAGAAGGGACTAGTTCTCATGGCACTAACCGGACACCTCAGTGATCTTTCACTCTCGGAACTGATCGAGTTTTTCTGCAATCAGCGCAAGAGCGGACGCCTCAAAGTTCTCTACCCGCAAGGCGCGGGCTACTTCTACCTGCAATCGGGCTCGGTCGTCGACGCGCGCATCGGCGTGCTTCACGGGATCGACGCGGTCTACTACGCGCTGACGTTGCCGAATGCGGAGTTTGAATTCAGCGTCGATGCCCAGGCGGGAAACCGCACCATCAACCAGCCGTGGACGCAGGTCGTGTTGGAAGGTCTGCGCCGGTTGGACGAAAACATCGCTCCCGGCGTCGCGTTTCCGACTGACTACGTTCACGACAGTGATGAGCTCCAGCCGACGTCGAAGGTCGAGGAGACGAGTGCGGAAGTCGAGAAGTCTTTTGCCCCGGCGTTTCTTGCTTTTGGTAAAGAATCGATGGGCGGGCGCAAGCCGCTGTTCATCGCCGCCGTCGCCGTGGCGGTACTCGCGATCGTGGCGGTGATTGGTATTCCTGCCGGTTGGTACAGCGCGAAGAAAGCGGCGCCTGTCGCGGCAACGGAAGCTGCGAACCAACCGGCCGCGCCACAAACGGCCCAAGCCGAAACACCCGCGCAGTCACAACCGGCGCCGACCCAAGCTGCGCCGGCGAATGAAGATTCTGCCGCTGCCGAAGCCTTGAGAAAACAGCGCGAGAAAGAGCGTCGCGCGCGCGAGGCGAAGGCTGCGGAGAACCCGAGTGCGGTAGCGAGTGCGCCCGCTGCGGAACAAGTCAAACCGGGTGCGAAGCGAGTGGTGGTGACGGTTACTTACGACGAATCGGGAAGAGTGACGCAGGCCTCGGGCGGCGATGCAAACGCGCTGCGAATTGCGCGTCAAAAACGTTTCCCAGCCGGAAAGGCGGGCTCGGCAACGATCTCGATTCCGATTAACTAGCGAGTCCGAGAATCACCAGCAACGCGCGCTTCAAGCCTTTGTCGCGATCGCGCGGATCGTACCATTCGGCGAGCGTGTGAGACGCGCCGGCGGTGCCGCCGGCTCCGAGTGTGACAGCGGGAATGCCGAGCGAGATCGGCAAGTTTGAATCGGTTGACGACTGATCGAGTCGCGGTTCGACGCCCAACAACTTCGTCGCTTCGATGGCGAGTTTGACGAGTGGTGAATCCGCGGGCGTCTCGCCGGAAGGTCTTTCACCGATCAGATCCAGTTGCAGTTTCAACGGCGGATCGCCAGGACGGCGGACGCCGTTTTCTTCATCCGCCGCTTCTTTCATCGCGCGCCGGAAGAACGCGTCGAGCCGGCGCAGCTCCGCGTCTGCCGTCGAACGCAGGTCGACTTCCATCGCGGCGCGCGAGGGAATCGCATTGACGCTCGTGCCGCCTTCGACGTTGCCGACGTTGAAAGTCGTGCGCGGATCTTTTGGCACCGGATACGCAGCGAGACGCGAGATCGCGCGGCCGAGTGCGTGAACCGGATTCGGCAAACCGAAGTCGCCCCACGAGTGACCGCCTGGACCGGCGAACTCGACGCGATAACGTCGTGAGCCGAGGGCGCGATTCGTTATCCGATCCAGGCCTGGGCCATCGAAACTCAAGAACACATCGATATTTCGTTTTGCCCATGAGCCACGCGTGAGCAGGTGGCGCACGCCGCGCAGGTTTCCTTCGCCTTCTTCACCGACGGTGCCGACAAAGAGAATCGAGCCTTCAGTCTGGATCTGCGCGGCGCGCAGCGCCTGAATTATCGCGATCAGCGCGATCAGGCCGCAGCCGTCGTCGGCGATGCCGGGCGCGAACAAACGCTCGCCCTCGCGCCTCACGGTGAAGTCTGTTCCTTTTGCGAAGACAGTATCGAGATGAGCACTGACGACGATCAGCGGCGTGGCTGAATTGCCGCGGAAGAGTCCGAGACAGTTACCTTCTTCGTCGATCGTGACTTCACTCAAACCAAGCTCGCGAAATTTTTCGGCGAGATATTCGGCGCGTTCGTGTTCGGCGAAAGGCGTTGCCGGAATGGAGCAGATGCGGATTTGTTCGTCAGTGATCGCGTCGGCGTTCGTCTCGAAGAAACGCAGCGCCTGTTCGACCTCCGGCAAGGCCGCGAGCTGTCGAATGGTCTGGGCTGGAGCGGTTTTCAGAGAGGACGGCAAAGTCACACCCGGGGGTCACACCAATTCCAGGATCTCATGTTCTTCGAGCACGCCGTGGGCCGCCTTCGCTCGCTCGTAGATGCGATTCACGCGACTCTCTTCGGGCGCGATGCCGCGCTTCTCGAGCCAATAGATCACGTTTGACTTTCCGCTCATCGGGCCAATCTCGATCACCTGTTCCAGGCCAAACTCGCCGGCCGGAACGCCAGAGTAGACGATGTCAGCCAAATGCTGGTCGCCTTTTTTGTAACTCTTGATCACTGCGGCAGCGTGAACGCCGGTGGCGGTACGAAAAGCATCGCGGCCAAAAACGGGATAATTGTAAGGAACGGTCCAGCCGCAGATGCGCGCGGCCGTTTCGCAGTATTCGCGCAGCCGTGAAAGATCGTTGGAAATCCAGCCGAGCAGTTTCAGATTTACGAGCAGCTGATCGATCGGAGTGTTCCCGACGCGTTCGCCGATGCCCAACGCCGAGGCGTGCACCTGATCGGCGCCCCCTTCAATCGCCGCCAGCGAATTGATCACGCCGAGGCCGCGGTCCTGATGACCGTGCCAATCGAGCCGGATGCCGCCGCCCTGCTCTTCGATGATGCTTTTCACGAACCTGACAACCGCGCGCGCACCGTCGGGAGTTGAATGGCCGACCGTGTCGCAAACGCAAACCGCTTTTGCGCCGGCGCGAATCGCGGTCGTGTAGAGCGCGCGGATCGTTTCCGGATTCGCGCGCGTCGTGTCTTCGGTGACGTACATCACCGTCAAACCTTGCGAGACTGCAAACGAGACCGCTTCTTCGGTCATCTGCAACAACTTGTCGAGCGTCCAGCCTTCGGCAAAGAAGCGAACGGAAGAAGAACCGATAAACGTGCAAACTTCGATCGGAATGCCGGCGCGTTGCGAGATCTCGGCGACGGGCATGATGTCGTTGCGATGCGTGCGCGCGGCGCAGTTTGGCCGCAGCTTGAGTTTCTGCTCGGCGATCTCGCGCACCAGGCGTTCGACTCCGGCGGCGTGCGTGCCGCCTGCGCCCGGCAAGCCGAGATCGGCAGTGTCGAAACTGAGCGCTTCCATCAAGTGAAGCAGCTCGAGTTTTTGTTCGACCTTCGGCTCGCAAACAGACGGCGACTGGAGCCCGTCGCGCAGGGTTTCGTCGTTGATGCCGATGTGCCGGTTCGGTGCGGAAAACGACGGGTCGATCGTATTCCAATCGTAAACGAGTTCTTCCGTGGTCACTACTTACAGCCTCCGCGATGGATTATCCCAACTCTTTTGACGAAGTCAAAGCGGTGTGTTATAGCCTCTCTCGCATATCAGCTCGCACTTTGCTGGCACCCAGACGGCAGGAATCAACGAGTATCTGTGGCAGTTAAGACAATCGCCCTCGGGTCGGATCGCGCGGCCAAGATCATGGCTGTGCGCGCGAGTGTCGCGCGCCTGGCCACGATCGATCCCGAGTGGGCTAACGCGAACGTAGTGGCGCGTCGCGTCGAGACGAGCGCTCCCGCGATGCCGCTGACTGACTGGCAGTTGATGGAAGGCGCGCGCGAACGAGCTCTCGCCGTGCGCGATTCGCTGCATAGCCGCCGGCTTGAAGCGGACATATACGTCGGACTCGAAGGCGGCTTTCACTCGATCTCGATCGGCGGTGAGTGGCACACGTTCCTGCGCGGTTGGGCTTACGCGACTGACGGCGAGCGTGGTGCGTTTGGCGGGGCGCCGTCCATTTCAGTGCCGGCGGAGATTGTGAAGAGTGTGGTGCAGGGACGGCGCGAGTTGGCCATAGTGATCGATGAAGTTAGCGGCGGCCGCGACGTTCGCAGCAAGCAGGGCGCGTGGGGTGTGTTGTCGCGCGATCTCGTGACGCGTTCGATGAGTTTTGAGCTGGCGCTGATCGCCGCGTTTGCTCCGTTCTACAATCCGAAACTTTACGACTGAAACATGGATGAATTAGTGGCCCAGGTCAATCATGAGGAACCGCCACCGCGAACGAACGCGGGCTGGGTGGAAGTGATCGCCGGATCGATGTTTTCCGGGAAGTCCGAAGAGTTGATTCGACGTTTGCGCCGCGCGAAGATCGCGCGGCAGAAGGTGCAGGTCTTCAAACCGGAGTTGGATTCGCGCTTCGCGGACAATCAGATCGTGTCGCACTCGGAAATGCGTCACGACTCAGCCAACAGCCGTTCGGCCGCGGAGGTGCTGGCGAAAGTAGATCCGGATACGGAAGTGGTCGGCATCGATGAAGGGCAGTTTTTCGACAACGATCTCGTCGAGGTGGCGAACGCACTGGCGCGGCGCGGCGTGCGCGTGATTATCGCGGGTCTCGATCAGGACTACACCGGTCAGCCGTTTGAGCCGATGCCGCAACTGCTCGCCATTGCTGAATACATCACGAAGACGCACGCGATCTGCATGAAGTGTGGCCAGCCGGCGAACTATTCGCAGCGCACGTTTGAATCGGAAGAGCGGGTGGCGGTCGGCGCGGCGGACAAGTACGAAGCGCGTTGCCGCCGCTGCTTCGTACCGCACGCGGACGCGCCGACCGTGCATGGCGAGTAACTGATCTTCATCAAATCGTAAACGGCTTCTCTCCTTTGAAAGTTGGACCCGCACCGGCAACCTGCGGATCCGGTACAGCTTTCTTCAGCTCATCCCGAATTCCTTGAACGAGCGCATCGTAATCAACCGGATCTGATTTTTTCAGCACGTTCAGCATTGCTGCTGTGTAGACGCCGTTAGGATCGCCATCGAGAGTTATATCCTTGGGCTCACACGCGGCGAGAAGCATGAGACTGGCACTTATCGGATTCAGAACCGGAAGTAAAGTGTTTCTGTAAAACTCGCCGTACTCATTCAGATGGTGCCGCCCCGTTGTGGCTGAGATGGCCCGAATGCGGTGGCCGGATGTAGTCACCGGAAAGTCATCATCGCCATTGGCCGGCGGTGGAGCAATATCTGTCAGATCTCCGGGAATCAGGAATACATCGCCGCTATGACAACAATCGGCAATCATCAGAACCCTTACTCCGGATTTGAAGCAGGGCCACAGATCTCTTCGCAGAACATCATCGAATAGCTCGACGTCGAATAACAGGATCGTCTCATCGAGGCCGTCTTCATTGTCTGGATCGTCTGGGTCGAATCCCGTATTTGCCTCCTGGAAGCCGTGTCCAGCGAAAGTGAAGAGAAAGATGTCGCCCGCCTCGAGTTGGGTAGCGGCGCTGCGGATTTTGGTCGTCACTCTGGCGTAAGTTGCGTCTGATCCCAACAGGAGGTCGCGCTGTTTGAACCCCTTGGCCTGCGCGATTTTTTCCATTTCGCGGGCGTCGTTTTCGGGGCCGGTCAGTTTACGTGCGCCAGGAAAAGCCGAGCTGACCTGGTTGATTC
>Ga0081539_10000601_pt1 | contig 73299 bp, 60 predicted proteins | sample TabmetS4T2R2_FD_71023 | JGI IMG/M metagenome (GOLD analysis project Ga0081539, IMG submission 71023) | Tabebuia heterophylla rhizosphere microbial communities from the University of Puerto Rico - S4T2R2 | ecosystem: Host-associated > Plants > Roots > Rhizosphere ...
GGCCATGCCCGGCGGCCGGCTCTCCTCGGACGAGCTGTACGCCGTCCGCTGCGCCCTCGAGCAGCCCCCGCGGGCCCACGGGTTCGCCTCCGACCAGTGGACCCTGCGCCGGGTGGCCATGGTCGTGGAGCGGGCCACCGGCGTCCGCGGCTGGCAGCCCACCGAGCTGGCCGCCCTGCTCGAGACCGTTGATCTGGACCTGCGCCTGCGCGAGCAGCGCCGCGAGCGCCAGGACCAGCGGTCCCCCGGCCAGGCCAGGACGACCCTGGTCTCCTGACCATGCCGCCGTAGCATGACGGCATGGAGGCGCTGACGGTGGCCGAGCTCGCCGGCCTGGCCGGTGTGACCGAGGACGAGGTCGACCGGCTGGTCGCCCTCGGCATCCTGATCCCCCGCGAGGGACCGGCCCCGTTCCTCCCCATCGACCTGCACAAGGTCCGGATGGCCACGGCCTGCGAGCGGGCTGGGCTGACGATGGACGCGATGGCCGCGGCCATCCGGGCCGGCCGGCTGTCGTTCGCGTTCCTGGAGGCCGCCCCCTACCAGCGCCTGGCCGCCCCGTCGGACCGGACCTACCGGCAGGTGGCCGCCGACGCCGGCCTCCCCCTGGAGGTGCTGCAGGACGCGCTGGAGGCGATGGGGTTCGCCGCGGTGCCGCCGGACGAGCCGGTCCGCGAGGACGAGCTCGAGGTGGTCCCGCTGGTGCGGCTGGCGATCACCAGCGGGGTCCTCGACCTGGCCTGGCTCGCCCGGGTCGGCCGGGCCTACGCCGAGGGCCTGCGCCTGGCCGCCAAGGTCGAGAACGAGGCCTACCAGGCCCGCTTCGAGGAGCCGGTGCTGGCCTCCGGGCTCGGCCAGCGGGAGGCCATGGAGCAGGCGGCGGACCTGGCCGGCAGGTTCCTCCCCCTGGTCGACCGGGCCGTGATGGGCATCTACCGCCGCCAGCAGGAGCTGGTCTGGACCGAGCACCAGGTGCTGAACATCGAGGCCGCCCTCGAGGAGGCCGGGGCCCTGGCCCGGCCGGAGCGGGTGCCGGCGATGTGCTTCCTCGACCTCGCCGGCTACACCCGGCTCACCGAGGAGCTCGGCGACCAGGTGGCCGCCGAGCTCGCCGCCACCCTGGCCCCGCTGGTCGAGCGCTCGTCGCGGGACCATGAGGGCACGCCGGTGAAATGGCTCGGTGACGGGGTGATGCTGCACTTCCGCGACCCGGCGGGCGCGGTGGCGGCGGCCCTCGAGCTGGTCGGCCGGGTCCCGGCGGCCGGGCTGCCCCCCGCCCACGTGGGCGTGGCCGCCGGCCCGGTGGTGGTCCAGGGAGGCGACTACTTCGGCCGCACGGTCAACCTCGCGGCCCGCCTGGCCGCCCGCGCCCATGCCGGGCAGGTCCTGGTCACGGGCCCGGTCGCCGAGACCGCCAGCCCCGACGGGGTCGCCTACCGCGAGCTCGGCGACCTCCAGCTCAAGGGGTTCGCCAACCCGGTCCGGGTCCTGGAGGCCCGCCCGGCCTGAGCGCGGCTAGGGGCAGACCCGCCTGGGGTAGGCGGCGGGCCGGCCGCCGGCCCGTCCAATCGGGGCAGGTCAGCCGTGGAAGGCGGCCAGGCGCTCGGCCTCGACCTCCAGCGCCCGGCGGGCGGCTGGGGCCAGCGGCTCGAACGGCTCCAGCTCGACGCGGCCGTCCCGGTGGCGCCACGTCCCGGCCACCGCCCCATCGACCAGGAAGGTCGGGAAGGAGTGCGGGGCCCGCACATGGAAGATGCGGTCGCGGTGGCGCTCGGGCAGGACCTGGGTGCGGCGGGCGTGGACGAGCAGGTTGGCGTCCCAGGTGGACAGGAACCGGGGCAGGGCCGGGGTGCCGGGATCGGGCAGCGGCGCGTCGGGCAGGTCGAACAGCTCACCTCCCTGCTTGTCCCGGAACCGGCGGGTCCCGACCCGCTCCAGCACCGGCCGCAGCGGGGTCAGGGGCATGCCAGCCCAGCTGCCGAGGTCGGCCAGCGAGGCGGGACCGAACCCGGCCAGGTAGCGGCGGACCAGGTGCTCCAGGGCCTCGTCGGGGTCGACCCGCCAGGGGCCGAGCCAGTCGGACGCCAGGCCGTAGAGGTCGGCCCGGCGCCGCTCCCAGGTACCCGACGGCGGCACCCGGACCATGTCGACCCAGAGCCCGACCCCGGTCCACATCGCCCGCGGGAACCCCCGGTCGGCGAGCAGGCGGATCAGCTCGCTCTGGCGGGCCGGGCCGGCGGTCAGCCGCTCGCGGACCAGGGCGGCGGCCGCCTCGGGGTCGGCGTCGCCGAGCTGGGCGCGGGCCGCCCGGGTCCACCACTCCCGGCGGGTGGCCCGGACGGCCTCGGTGAACGGCGGGTAGTCGGCGGCCGAGACGACGTGGATGGTGACCCGCAGCAGGGTCGCCTGGACGGCCCGCCGCTCCTCCAGCGCGGTGGTCAGCTGGTGGCGGCGGAAGTCGCGCAGCCGCGACCACAGGCCGACGTACGGCGAGGGGGCGTACTGGGCCTGGAGCCCGGCGACCTGCTCGAGGGCGCCCTCCAGAGGCAGCTCCGAACGCTCCAGCAGGAGCTGGCGGGCCAGCAGGGCCCGGTTGAGCTCGCGGGTCGACAACACGCGCTCGGTCACGGGCGGCGAGCCTATCCGGCGCCGAAGGTGTCGAAGGCCAGCTTGACGGCCAGGCCGAGGCCGAGGACGGCGATGGCCACCCGCAGGCGGGGCCCGGGCAGCCGCCGGACCAGGCCGGGGCCGATGCCCCCGCCGACCAGGAACCCCGCGGCCAGCGGCGCCGCCGCCGCCCAGCGCACGGGCCCGAACAGGGCGAAGCCGGCCGCGGCCACGGCGTTGGCCAGCCCCAGGGAGACGTTGCGGACGGCCACCAGCCGGGCCAGGGGCTCGGCCACCGACACCGTCAGCAGGGCCAGCAGCACCACCCCGGCCGCGGCCCCGAAGTAGCCGCCGTAGACACCGACGGCGAAGACCCCGGCCAGCAGGGCCGGGCTGCGCTCGTCGACCACCCCGCCGGTGAGCCGGGTGATGCCCGGCTGGACCAGCAGGACCAGCGACGCCCCGCCGATCAGCAGCGGCACCAGCTGCTCGAACACCTGGGCCGGGGTCGACAGCAGCAGCGCCGCCCCGGCCGCCCCGCCGACCGTCGTGACCATGGCCAGGCGCCGCAGCCGCCCCGCCTGGCCGGCCAGCTCGGCCCGGGAGAAGCTGGCCGCGCTGACGGAGTAGGTGACCAGCGCGACGGTGTTCGTGACGTTGGCGGTCAGCGCCGGCAGCCCCACGGCCAGCAGCGCCGGGTACGACACCAGCGACGCCAGCCCGGCCACGGACCCGGCGACGCCGGCGGCGACCCCGGTCACCACCAGGAAGACCACGTCCGCGGCGTGCACGGCCGGGATGCTAGCGGTCCTGGGGAGGGTCAGCCTGTCGGGGTCCGCGCCGCCGATCCCGCGGCTGCGGGGGCGTCGGCGTGGATCCGGTCGCGGCCGGCGTCCTTGGCGGCGTAGAGGGCGCGGTCGGCCCGGGCGACCAGCGCCGTGGTCTCCTCGCGGCCGTCCCACTGGGCGACCCCGAGCGAGCAGGTGCCCTCGGGCTGGGCGGTGCGCAGGCGGTCGGCGATCTCCATGGCGCTGTCCAGCCCGCAGTCGGGGAGCAGGATGGCGAACTCCTCGCCGCCGTAGCGGGCCACCAGGTCGGTCTTGCGGACCGCGGCCTGCCAGGCGGCGGCCGCCTCCTTGAGGAACCGGTCCCCGGCCTGGTGACCGTGGCGGTCGTTGTAGTCCTTGAAGTGGTCGAGGTCGAGCAGGGCCACGCACAGCGGCCGCCGGGAACGGGCCGCCCTGGCCAGCTCTCGCGGCAGCTCCTCGTCCCAGGCTCGCCGGTTCGGCGCCCCGGTGAGGCTGTCGGTCCTGGCGAGGCGCCCGACCTCCCGGTACAGGGCCCCGACCTGGGCCAGAAGCCACAGCATGGCCCCGAAGAGCACGCTCAGGGCGATCCCGACGGCCAGCACCACCGGCGGCGGCATGTTCCGGTCGGTGAGGGCCGGGCTGCCCGGCAGGGGGGCGAAACGGAGCACGAAGCTGCGGCCGCCGAAGACGAACGTCTCCCGCTGCACGTTGGGCCCACGGGCCTGGAACCCCTTGGGCCAGCTGGCCAGCGGGCCGCCGTCCGGAACCGCCTCGTCGTACAGCTCCACGCCCATGAACGGCTGCTCCGCCCACGGCCTCATGGCCGCGTTCAGGAAGTCACCGGCCCGGAACTGCCCGGTCGCCCAGCCGGCGAACTTCCGGCGCCGTTCCTCGACCGAGACGTCCGGGCGCAGCTCGTGCCGGTACACGGGCACGAACAGCTCGAAGGCCACCGGCCGCTGCCTGGCCGGCAGGTCGACGTCGCCGGGGAGCGTCGTCTGGTTGCTCATCGTGGTCTCGCCGCTGTCCCGGGCCTGGTCGAGGGTGGCCACGACGCTGGGGGTGGCGCGGGCGTCCACCCCAAGGTCCGAGCTGGAGGGGATGCGCGGGTAGCTGTAGAGCATGACGTAGTAGACCGGTCGCCGGCCGGCCGGATGGATGGTGAACCCGGGCTCCCCGTCGGCCCGGGCCCGGGCCACGAACGCGGCCCGCCGGCCGTCGGTGACCAACGAGCGCCAGGCGATGCCCTGGAGCCCGGGATAGCGGTCCGCAAGGTCGAGGCTGCGGGCAAAGGCGTTGAACTCCTGGCGGGTCACCAGGTCCGAGGCCACCCAGAGGGAGCGGGCGGACTGGAGGGCGTTCTCGTAGTTGGCCATCACGCTCTCGATCGTCGCCGTCCGCGAGCCGGCGGCCCGGTCAAGGCGCTCGTCGCGCTGGCGGACGATCGTCTCCTGCCACCCCCTGGCGACCAGCGCCGACACCGCCATGCCGACCACGACCACGGCGACGGCGGCGCCGCGGAGCATGCCGGACCAGCGGTCCGGTCGGTGCCGCAGGGCCGATCGCCTGCGCGGACGGGGCAGGGTCATGGAACCCGTATCGACTGGATCGGCACCCGGCTCAAGCGCCGGTACCCCTTATGGGCGCCTGCGGGGCTGACCGGCCAGGGCGTCCTCGCGGGCGCGGAGGTGGTCCTTGACCTTGGAGACGAGATCGCCGGGGTCGAACGGCTTGGTGACCCAGTCGTCGGCACCGGCGGTGAAGGCCATGGCCCGGTCGGCGTCCATGGACTTGGCGGTGAGCATGATCACCGGAACCGGGTTGTCGGGCCGCTCGACACGGAAGCGGGAGCAGACCTCGTAGCCGTCCATCCGCGGCATCATCGTGTCCAGCAGGATCAGGCTGGGCCGCACGTCGAGGGCCTTGTCGAGGGCATCCTGGCCGTTGTCGGCCACCACCACCTCGAAGCCCTCCAGGCGCAGGTTGAGGGCGACAAACCGGACGATGTCACGGTCGTCGTCGGCGATCAGGACGAGGGTGCCCATAGCACTCCAGGCGTCCGACCGGCCCCTACCGATACGGGTCGCTTTGGAGCACCTGGTCGATCCGCCGCCGGAACCGGCCCGATCCCTCGACCGTGGCCCCGAGGCCGCGGACCCGCTCGGCCAGCCGCCGGTCCGAGGTCACCACCCTGGTCCCGGCGGGGTCGGGGTCGCCGGCGACCATGGCCACGATCTCGTGGTCGGCGGCGTTGCGGCCCCGCCGCGAGGCGAAGGCGACCCCGACCGCCCCGTGACGGCCCGGCTTCAGGTCGGGCGGCCGGCGGTCGAACACGGCCATGACGTCCTCGCCGGTGGCGGACGCGTACCGGTCGAGCTCGCCGATCAGCCGGCGCACGGCCCGGTCGGGGTCGTTCCACCAGCGGTCGGGCCGCGACCCGATCAGGTTCATGCCGTCGACCAGCCAGCGCGCCCGCCCGCCGGTGCCGCCCGTCACCTCTGGCCCGTGCTCCATGTCACTGCCCGTTCCGCTTGCCATGCTGTTGGCGTTCCTCCTTGATGCTTCTACCACGCGGCCGACCGCGGAACGGGGTTGTCCACACGGACGGGAGCTTCTCCCTCTCCTTCAGCCAGGGGACGGGCCAGACGGCTGTCATGATGTGGTGAGATCCCTCCGCTGAGGTGATGAGCCGCCTGGACGACGACGAGCTGGAGCAGCAGGCGATCGCGGCCTACCTGGCCGGCCGGGTCGGCGACGCCCTCGGGGCCTTGCAGCAGGCCCAGCAGCTCCACGCCCGACAGGGCGAGCACCGCCGGGCCGCCCGCGACGCCTTCTGGCTCGGCTTCCTGCTGCTCAGCCGGGGCGAGCTGGCCCAGGGCAGCGGCTGGCTGGCCAGGGCCAGGCGCCTGCTCGAGAACGAGCCGCCGGACTGCCCGGAGCAGGGCTACCTGCTGGTACCGGTCGCCCTGGAGCAGGTCCAGGCCGGCGACCCGGCCGCCGCCCGGCAGACCGCGGCCCGCGCGGCCGTGATCGGCCGCCAGGCCGGCGACCCCGACCTGGCCGCCCTGGCCACCTTCCTCCAGGGCGCGGCCGCGGTGATCGGCGGGGACGTGGCCGCCGGCCTGACCCTGCTCGACGAGGCGATGGTGTCGGTGGTCGCCGGCGAGGTCTCGCCCCAGACGGCCGGCCTCGTCTACTGCGGCGTGATCGACGTCTGCCAGGAGGTGGCCGAGCTGCGTCGGGCCCGGGAGTGGACCGAGGCCCTGACCGACTGGTGCGACAGCCGGCCCGGCATGGTCACCTTCACCGGCCAGTGCCTGGTCCACCGGGCCGAGCTGCTGCGCCTGGGCGGGGCCTGGGCCGAGGCGGTCGAGGCGGCCAGGCGGGCCGCCGAGCGCCTGGTCGAGGCCGACGACGAGCCGGCCGTCGGCGGCGCCTGCTACCAGCAGGCCGAGGCCCACCGGGTCCTCGGCCAGCTCGAGGCGGCCGAGGCGGCCTACCGGCAGGCGGCCAGCCGGGGCCGCGAGCCCCAGCCCGGGCTGGCCCTGCTCCGCCTGGCCCAGGGCCGCACCGACGCGGCCGAGGCCGCCATGCGCCGCGCCCTCGGCGAGACCGGCGACCGGCTGGCCCGGGCCCGGCTGCTCCCCGCCGCCGTCGAGATCCTGCTCGCCGCCGGCGACACCGCGGCCGCCGGCGAGGCCGCGGACGAGCTGGCCAGGACCGCCACCGCCTACGGGACCCAGGCCCTGACAGCGTCGGCCGGCCACGCCAAGGGGGCGGTGCTGCTGGCCGCCGGCGACCCCGGCGCCGCCGTTCCCGCCCTGCGCGCCGCCTGGCGGGCCTGGCGCGAGCTGGAGGCACCGTACGAGGCGGCCCGGACCCGGGTGCTGCTCGGCCTGGCCTGCCGAGCCCTCGGCGACGAGGACGCCGCCGCCATGGAGCTGGACGACGCCCGGGCCGAGCTGGCCCGCCTCGGCGCCGCCCCCGACCTGGAGCGGTTCGAGCGGCTGGCCGGCCCCGGCCCCGACCGGGCGGCCGGCGGGCTGACCGGACGCGAGCTGCAGGTGCTGCGGCTGGTGGCCGCGGGCGAGACCAACCACGCCATCGCCAGCGCCCTGCACCTGGCCGACAAGACGGTCGACCGCCACGTCACCAACATCTACGCCAAGCTCGGCGTCTCCTCCCGGGCCGCCGCCACCGCCTACGCCTACCGCCACCAGCTGGTCCGCTGACCGCGGGGAACACCCCATGCCGGCCGGCCCCGGACGCGGGGTTCTCCCGATGCCGGGCCGGCGGCACCCGCCTAGGCTCCAACCCGACCCCGGAACCGGGCCGGAAGGAGGCGGGCGGCATGGACCCGGAGCGGTACGAGACGGTGATCGTCGGTGGCGGCCAGGCCGGGCTGGCCACCGGCTACCACCTGGCCCGGCGGGGCCGGTCGTTCGTGATCCTGGACGCGGGGACGCGAGTCGGCGACCCCTGGCGCGGACGCTGGGACACGCTGCGGCTCTACACCCCGGCTCGCTACAGCGGCCTGCCCGGCTGGCCGTTCCCGGCCGACCCCTTCCACTACCCGACCCGTGACGAGGTCGCCGACTACCTGGAGGCGTACGCGGCCCGGTTCGAGCTGCCGGTCCGCCCGCGGACCCGGGTCGAGCGGCTCACCCGGCACGGCGACGGGTTCCTCCTCGCCGCCGGGGACCAGCGCTTCGAGGCGGCCAACGTGGTGGTGGCCTCGGGCGCCTACTCCAGTCCCCGGGTCCCGGAGTTCGCCGCCGAGCTGGACGCGGGCATCCTCCAGCTCCACTCCAGCGCCTACCGGCGGCCGGCCCAGCTGCGCGACGGCGGCGTGCTGGTGGTCGGGGCGGGCAACTCGGGGGCCGAGATCGCTCTGGAGCTGTCGGCCACCCACCCGACCTGGCTGTCGGGCCGGCACCCGGGCAACGAGCTGGTCCGCGCCGGCGGCTCCCTGGACCGGCTGACCACGCCGGCCGTCTGGTTCACGTTCTCGCGGGTGCTGTCGGTCGACAACCCGCTCGGCCGGCGGTTGCGGCCGAAGCTGCTGACGATGACGGCGCCCCTGGCCCGGGTGCGCCGCCGCGACCTGACCGCCGCCGGGGTCGAGCGGGTGCCGCCGACGGCCGGGACCCGCGACGGGCTGCCGCTGCTGGCCGACGGGCGGGCCCTGGAGGTGGCCAACGTCGTCTGGTGCACCGGGTACCGGTACGACTTCGGCTGGATCGACCTGCCGGTGGTCGACGACGACGGCCGGCCCCGCCACGACCGCGGCGTGGCCGGTGGCCAGCCCGGCCTCTACTTCGTGGGCCTGTACCTCCAGACCTCGATCACGTCGGCCCTGCTCGGCGGGGTCGGTTCGGACGCCGGGCACGTGGCCGCTAAGCTCGCCTCCTAGCACCCGCCGGTGCCGGAGGCCGCTTGCACGACATCGAACCGCTCCTGCTGGCGCTGATCGTGGCCGTGGCCGGGCTGAGCGTCCTGGCCCGGACGGTCGGCGTGCCCTACCCGATCCTGCTCGTGCTCGGCGGGCTGGTGCTGGGGTTCGTGCCCGGCATGCCCGCGGTCGAGCTGCCACCCGAGCTGGTCCTGGTGGCGTTCCTGCCGCCGCTGCTCTACTGGTCGGGGTTCTTCTCCTCCCCGCGCGACCTGCGGGCCGACACCCGGGCGATCAGCGCGGCCGCGATCGGGCTGGTGCTGGCGACCACGGTCGCCGTGGCCGTGGCCGCCCACACCGTGATCGACGGGATGGACTGGGCGGTGGCGTTCGCCCTTGGCGCGATCGTCTCACCCACCGACCCGCTGGCCGCCACCGCCATCGGCCGGCGCCTGGGCGTGCCCCGCCGCGTGATCACCCTGCTCGAGGGCGAGAGCCTGGTCAACGACGCCACCGCCCTGGTCGCCTACCGGGTGGCGGTGGCGGCGGCGGTCAGCGGCAGCTTCGTCGCCTGGCAGGCCGGGCTGCGCTTCGTGATCGGTGCGGCCGGCGGGCTGGCGGTCGGGCTGGCCGTGGGCTGGCTGGCCGCCGAGGTGCGGCGCCGGCTCGACGACCCGGTGGTCGAGATCGTGGTCTCGGTGGCCACCGGCTACGCCGCCTACCTCCCGGCCGAGCAGCTCGGCGTCTCCGGGGTCCTGGCGGCGGTCACGGCCGGCCTGTACCTCGGCTGGCGGGCCCCGGAGCTGGCCTCGGCGGCGACCCGGCTGCTTGGCTTCTCCTTCTGGGAGGTCATGGTCTACCTGGCCAACGCCGTCCTGTTCATCCTGGTGGGCCTCCAGCTGCACCCGATCCTGTCCAGCCTCGGCGGCACCGCCGTGGCCGTCCTGGTCGGGGAGGCCCTGGTGGTCAGCGCCGTGGTGATCGGCGTCCGCCTCGGCTGGAACTTCACCCTCCCCTACCTGGTGCGGCTGCTCGACCGGCGGCCCGGCCAGGTCATGCGGCGGCTCGGAGCCAGGGAGCGGCTGGTGACGGGCTGGAGCGGGATGCGGGGGGCGGTGTCGCTGGCCGCGGCCCTGGCCCTGCCCGAAGACTTCCCGATGCGGAACCTGATCCTGTTCCTGACCTTCGCCGTCATCCTGGCCACCCTGGTCGTCCAGGGGCTGACCCTGCCGGTCCTGATCCGGTGGCTGCGGGTATCGGGCGACGGGGGCGAGGAGAAGGAGGAGGTGCGGGCCCGGCTGGCCGCGGCCCAGGCCGCCCTGGACCGGCTGGCCGAGCTGTCCGGCGCCGACTGGACCCGCGACGACACCGTCGAGCGGTTGCAGGGACTGTTCGAGTTCCGCCGGCGGCGTCTCAAGGCCCGCGCCGGCAAGATCGAGGACGACGGCACCGAGGACCGGTCCCTTGCCTACCAGCGACTGGTCCGCGAGCTGCTCGAGGCCCAGCGCCAGGCCATCGTCCGGCTCCGCAACCAGGGCGACATCAGCAGCGACGTGATGCACCGGATCGAGCGCGAGCTCGACCTGGAGGACACCCGTCTGGAGATCTGACACAACGGAGGTGACGGCATGCGCTTGACCAAGTTCGGGCATTCGTGCCTGCTGGTGGAGGAGGGCGGGGCCAGGGTGCTGCTCGACCCCGGCTCGTTCTCGGAGGGGTTCGAGGCCCTGGAGGGGCTGACCGCGGTCTGCCTCACCCACCGGCACGTCGACCACCTCGACACCGGGCGGCTGCGGCGGCTGCTGGACCGCAATCCGGGGGTCCGGGTGGTGGCCGACGAGGGCAGCGCGGGCGACCTCGGCCAGGCAGGGGCCGAGGTCGAGGTCGTCCACGAGGGCGACGAGCTCGACCTTGGCGGGCTGGGGGTGCGGGTGACCGGCCGCGACCACGCCGTCGTCCATCCCGACGTGCCGCCCGTGCCCAACGTCGGCTACCTGGTCGGCGGGCGGCTGTTCCACCCCGGGGACGCCCTGACCCTGCCCGGCGAGCCGGTCGAGATCCTGGCCGTGCCCGCCGGGGCGCCGTGGCTGCGCCTGGCCGATGCGGTCGACTACCTGCGCGAGGTCATGCCTGAGGTCGCCGTCCCGGTGCACGAGCGGGTGCTCTCCGAGGCTGGGATCGCCGCCCACTACGGGCAGCTGGAGCGGCTCGGGGCCCGCGACCGGACCAGCTTCCGGGTACTGGACGACGGCCGGCCGGTCGAGCTGTAGGACGTTCGTACTACGCGGCGTGTCGTATCGAGATCCGGCGAGTGCATCGGGCCTGCGAGGCCGGCCGATGCGACAGTCGGCAGACCTGGGCGGGGCCCAGGCTCGTACCACGTCTACGTTCAGGGGGTCGCACGTTGTTGCGTCGGAGACTGCTCACCGTCACCGCGGCGCTGGCCGGAGTGCTGGCACTGGTCGTACCGGCCGACGCCGCCATCAACCGGCCGGTGGGGATCTGGCAGATGGACGAGGGTGCCGGCGCCGGGACCATGGTCGACAGCAGCGGCAACGGGCTCAACGGCGTGATCGGGACGCATGTGCAGACCGGGGTCGCGCTGACCGGCGGGGGCACCGGCTACCGGTTCCCCTACCTCCGCCCCAACACGCCGCCGGCCGACCCCGAGCACCTGGTGACCATCCCGCACGACACCCGGTTGAACCCTGGCACCGGTGACTTCGCGGTCGAGCTCCGGATGCGGACCACCCACTCCTTCGGCAACGTGATCCAGAAGGGCCAGGCCGGGTCCAAGGGCGGCTACTGGAAGTTCCAGCAGCCCAGCGGCAAGATCTCCTGCCTGTTCCGGGGTTCGGCGGGGAGCAGCACCGCCTCGGCCGGGGCGACGGTCAGGGTCAACGACGGCAACTGGCACACGGTCCGCTGCGAGCGCACCGCCTCGATGGTGACCATGCTCATCGATGGGGTGGTGACCGGCCGGAACCGCAACGCGACCGGCACCATCGCCAACACCCGCCCGGTGACCATCGCCGGCAAGGGCAACTGCGACCAGGTCGTGATCACCTGCGACTACTTCTCCGGGGACATCGACTACGTGCGGATCGAGACGTCCTAGCGTCCTGCGCGGCGGCAGCGCGGCCCCGGGTCCTCCGCCCGGGGCCGCCGCCGTCCCGCCCGGCCACCGCGGCCGACGTCCCGGGGTCAGCCGGGCTCGCCGAGCCGGGCCAGGCGGGTCCTGGCCTCCTCGAGCCGGCTGACGGCCGCGTCCATGCCCTCCCAGGGGTCGGGGGCGGCCAGCCGCTCGCCGACGGAGCGCAGGGTGTGGCCGCCGGGCACGAAGCCGTCCAGCTCGGACCAGTCGAGCGGCATCGAGACCGGCGCCCCACCCAGGGCCCGGACGGCGTAGGGGGCGGCCATGGTCTGGGCGTACCCGTTGCGGCCGATGTCCAGGTAGAGCCGGCCGTCGCGGTTGGCGATCCGGCTCTCGGTGGTGAAGTCGTCGGGGTGGCGTGCGGCCAGGGCCTCGGCCACGGCGATGCTGAACAGCTTGACGGTGTCGGTGTCGGCCGCCGGGACCAGCGGCACCACCACGTGCAGGCCCCGCGACCCGCTGGACTTGAGGAACGCCGCCAGTCCCAGCTCCTCCAGCAGGTCCCGGAGGCCGGCCGCGGCCGCCCGGAGCACGCCCAGGTCTTCGGACGCCGGGTCGAGGTCGAAGACCATCTGGTCGGGATGGTGGATGTCGGGGGCGCGGCTGAGCCACACGTGCGGGGTCAGGCAGCCCTGGTTGGCCAGGTAGGCGAGGTCGTCGGGGGTGCGGCAGACGGGGTAGGTGACCTCCTCGCGGACGGTCGCCTGGCGGGTGCGCCGGTTGGGGGCGGTGACCCGCTCGATCCAGTCCGGGAAGTGGCGGCCGATCTGCTTCTGCAGGAACCCGCCCTTGCCGATCCCGTCCGGGAACCGCTGCATGGTGACCGGCCGGCCGCTGATCAGGGGCAGCATCCGCGGGGCGACGGTCCGGTAGTAGCCGACCAGCTCGCCCTTGGTGATCCCGTCGTCCGGGAACAGCACCTTCTCCGGATGAGTGACCCGGACCCGGTCGCTCACGTCACCCACCCGGTGAAGGCGGAGCGGACGGCGTCCCTCCCGGCGGCGGCGCGGCCGGCGAACCCGTAGGTGCCGGTCTCGCGCAGCTCGGTCGCCGCCTCGACCAGGGCGCCGAGGGCGGTGAAGGCGAAGGCGCCCCCGACCGAGACCCGGGCGACACCGGCGGCGGCGAGCTCGGGCACCGGGGGCGCCCCCGGCATGGCCAGGACGTTGACGGGCCGGTCGACCGAGGCCACCAGCCGGCCGACGTCCTCGAGACGGCGCAGGCCGGGGGCGTACAGCACGTCGGCGCCGGCGTCCTGGTAGGCCTGGAGCCGGGCGATGGTGTCGGCCAGGTCGGGGCGGCCGTGGAGGTGGTTCTCGGCCCGGGCCGTGAGCACCAGCTGGACCGGCCCCCGGTGGGCGGCTTCGGCGGCGGCCCGGACCCGCTCGGCGGCCAGGCCGGCGTCGTAGATCGGGTCGTCCTGGCGGCCGGTGGCGTCCTCGACCGAGCATCCGGCCAGCCCGGCCGCCACGGCCAGGCGGACCGTCTCGGCCACCCCGGCCGGGTCGTCGGCGAAGCCCCGCTCGAGGTCGGCCGACACCGGCAGGCCGGTCGCTTCCGCGATCCCGGCCGCGTGGGTGAGCGCCTCCTCCCTGGTCACCGACCCGTCCAGCCGCCCCAGGGTGGCGGCGTGGCCGCTGCTGGTGGTGGCCAGGGCCTGGAACCCGAGCCGAGCCAGCAGCCTGGCCGACCCCTGGTCCCAGGGATTGGGGAGCAGCAGCGGCCGCCCGGGGACGTGCAGCTCCAGGAACCGTCTGGCGGTGCTGGCATGGTCAGGCATGGTCGCCTCCTGGTCAGGGCCCCCGAGGATAGCCGGGCTCGACCGGCGACAGCATGGGGCCCGAGCGCCGGCCGGCCTCCCAGGCCCGCTGGGCGACGTCGTCGGAGAGCCGGGCCCGGGCCTCGGCCTCCGGATCGCCGAGGAAGCTGGCCAGGAAGTCGAGGGGAGCCCGGCCGCCGACCTGTTCGCGAAGGCTGTCGGCGGCCCCGGCCAGACGCACCGCGTCCTGGTAGCGCCCCTCCCAGCGGGCCAGGTACGACCGGCCGATCAGGACCGAGAGCATGCCCATCGGGCTGTCGGCCTCGGCGGCCAGGTCCCTGGCCTCCGCAAGGGCCGAGCGGGCCTCGGCCGGGCGGCCGGCCCGGGCCTCGACCACGGCCAGCCAGACCAGGCCGTCGCCGAGCCGGAAGCGATCCCCGGTCCGGCGCCAGCTGGCCACCGCCTCCTCGGCCTTGGCCAACGGGGCGTCCAAGCGGCCGGCGACCAGGTCCCGGACGGCCAGCATCCAGCCGGCGCGGGCCATCCCGGCCTCGTCCCCGGCCCGCCCGAACAGCTCGAGGCTCTCCTCGTACATCCGGAACGCACCCTCGAAGTCGTGCCCGGCGGCGACCACGAACGCCTGGTTGTAGAGGGCGTCGGCGATGCCGGCGGGGTCGCCGAGGTGGCGCTCGACGGCCAGAGCCTCGTCGTAGAACCCGCTGGCGGCCGCGATGTCCTCCTGCCACCAGGCGATCCCGCCGGCGCCGGCCAGCGCCTTGGCCCGTGCCGGCGTCGGTCCCCGGCCCGAGGGCAGGGCCAGGGCCTCCTCCAGCCGGAGCCGGCCCTCGGCCAGGTGCCCGCGCTGCTGCCAGAACCGCCACAGCGCCCCGGCCGCCTCCTGGGCCCGGTCGGCCTGGCCGGCGCCCCCGGCCCAGCCCAGGGCCAGGCGGAGGTTGGCCTGCTCCAGCTCGCAGCGGTCCAGCCACTCGCCCTGGCCGACGCCGGTCAGGTGGGGCTCGGCGGTCACGGCCAAGCCGAGGAAGTGCTCGGCGTGGCGCCGGCGGACGGGCTCGAGGTCGCCGGTGGCGGCCAGCCGCTCCTGCCCGAACTCGCGGATCGTCTCCAGCATGGAGAAGCGGTCCGGCCCCGCGGCGGTCCCGGACGCGAGGATCAGCGACTGGTCGACCAGAGAGGTCAGCCCGTCCAGGGTGCCGAGGCCGAGGCCGTCGGGGTCGCACACGGCCTCGGCCGACTCCAGCGTCCAGCCGCCGGCGAACACCGACAGCCGCGCGAACAGCCGCCGCTCGGGGTCGGGAAGCAGGTCGTGGCTCCAGGCGATGGCTCCGCGCAGGGTCCGCTGCCGGTCCGGGAGGGTCCTGGCCCCGCCGGTGAGCAGGCCGAGACGCCGCTCGAGCCGGGGCAGGATCTGGGCCGGGGCCAGGACCTTGACGCGGGTGGCGGCGAGCTCGATGGCCAGGGGCAGCCCGTCCAGCCGGGCACAGATCTCGGCCACCGCCGGGGCGTTCTCGCCCGTCAGCCGGAACGCCGGCCGCACCGCCTGGGCCCGCTCCACGAACAGCCGGACCGCCTCGGTGCGGCCGAGGGCGTCGAGGTCGGAGAGCCGCCCGGGGTCGGGCAGGGCCAGCGGCGGCAGCACCAGCTCCTGCTCACCCACGACGGCCAGGGCGACCCGGGAGGTGACCAGCACCCGGAGCCCGGGGGCGGCGACGAGCAGCCGCTCCAGGACCGCGCCGGCCTCGGCGACCTGCTCGAAGTTGTCCGCCACGAGCAGCAGCTCGCGGTCGCGGAGGTGGTCGCACAGGGCGGCCAGGACGGGGCGCCCGGCCGCCTCGGGCATGCCCAGGGCCCGGGCCAGGACCGAGGGAACCAGGGCGGGGTCGGTGACCGATGACAGGTCGGCGAAGAACGCGCCGTCGCGGAAGCCGGGCTGGAGCCGGCTGGCGACCTGCATGGCCAGCCGGGTCTTGCCGCTGCCACCGGCGCCGGTGAGGGTGAGCAGCCGGGCCGGACCGAGGAGGCGGACCGCCTCGGCCGTCTCCCCGGTCCGGCCCACGAACGAGGTCAGCGGCGCGGGGAGGTTGCCCCGCCGGGCGTCCAGCGTCCGGGGGGCCGGGAAGTCCGCCGGGAGCCCGGCGATCACCAGGTCGTGGAGGCGCATGGGCAGGTTGAGGTCCTTCAGCCGGTGCGTGCCCAGCTCGCGCAGGGAGACCCCGCCGGGGAGGTCGTGCTCGACCAGCACCCGGGTCGGGTCGGAGACGATCACCTGGCCGCCGGCCGCCGCCGCGGCGACCCGGGCCGCCCGGTTGACGTCGATGCCGCTGTAGTTGTCCCCACCCAGTGCCCCGTCCCCGGTGTGCAGGCCCATCCGGACCCGTACCGGGAACCCCGGCGGCCAGCGGTGGCCGGCCAGCCCGCGCTGGGCGGCCACCGCGGCCCGGACGGCGCCCGCCGGACTGGCGAAGGCGGCGAAGAACGAGTCGCCCTCGGTGCCGACCTCGACCCCGCCGCCCTCCCGGATGGCCCGGCGCAGGATGGCCGCGTGCGAGTCCCGCACCGCCCCGTAGCGGTCGCCGAGCTCCTGCAGCAGCCGCGTCGAGCCTTCGATGTCGGTGAACAGGAAGGTGACCGTCCCGGTGGGCAGCTCCATCCACCCATGCTAGGCCGCCGCCCGGGGCGGCCCTGGTCCCTGGTGGCCGCCGGCGGGAGAATCGCCTGATGGCGACCGGGAAGGCGGCGGGAGGCGCCGGAGCCGGGCCACGGCGGCCGCCACCGACGCCGAGGGCCGCGGGGCGCGGGTCGCCTGGGGCTGGGGCTGGCAGGGCGAGGGGGCGCCGGCCTGGTGGCCATGGGTGCAGGTGCTGCGGTCGCTGACCGCCGCCGACGAGCGGCTGCGGCGCCTGGCTGCCGAGCTGCCCTGGCCGGCCCGGCTGCTGCCCGACCTCCCGGGCGGCGCGGCCCCGCCGCCCGACGCCGGCGAGCTGGCCCCGGCGGCCCGGTTCCGTCTCCTGGACGAGCTGACCTCGGTCCTGCTGGCCGCCGCGGTCGAGCGGCCGCTGGTGGTCGTCCTGGACGACCTGCAGTGGGCCGACCCGCCGTCGCTGGAGCTGCTCGGCTTCCTGGCCCGCCGGCTGCCAGGGGCCCGGGTGCTGGTGCTCGGCCCCTGGCGCGAGCTCGAGCAGCCGCCCGACGACCCCCGCGCCCCCTGTGGCCGACCTGGCCGCCACGGCGACGGTCATGCCGATGCGGGCCCTCGGCGACGAGGACATCGCCCGGCTGGTCACCGGCCTGCTCGGCGTCGAGCCCGAGCCCGGCCTGGTCGCCGACCTACTTCGCCCCCCGCAACCTGCTCCGGATCCTCGGCGTCCGCCGGATGGCGAGGCTGCTGCTGGGCCGGCGCCGGGCGCACACGGCCCCTCACACGCCCGCTGCCGATGCTGCCGCCGTTGACAGCCCGGCGCAGGCACCGGGCGCCGTTGGAGGAGGAGCCTCATGACCGACACCCTCGCGCCGGCCGCCGGCCCGACCGTCAAGGAGCAGGGCGGTGCCCTGCTGGCCCATGCCGCCGGCTACGCCAGCCACCGCACCATCGCCATCGGGCTGCGCTCGGGCCTGCTGGCCGAGCTCGACCGGGCCCCGGACGGGGCCACCCCCGGCCAGCTCGCCGAGCGCCTCGGCATGGACCCGTTCTACGTGTCGGTGTGGTGCCGGGCCACGCTCGCCGCCGGGGTCTGCGAGCGGGCCGGCGACGGCTACCGGCTCGCCCCGCACATGGCCACCCTGCTGCTCGACCAGAGCTCGCCGGCCTACGCCGCCGGGGTGTTCAACGTGCTGGAGCAGCACGAGATGTTCGGCCGCTTCGAGGCCAGCCTGGCCTCGGGGGAGCGGATGTGGTGGGCCGACACCAGCCCCGACTGGATCGCCAGCGTGTCGGTCACCGGGACTGCCTTCTACAACCGGCTCGTCCCCGGTGGCCTCCAGCAGGTACCGGGCCTCAAGGGGCGCCTGGCCGGCGGCGGGGTGATCGTGGACAGCGCCTGCGGGGCCGGGATCGGGCTGGTCCGCCTGGCCGCCCACTACCCGGGCTCCCGTGTGGTCGGCGTGGACGGCGACGCCCACTCGATCGGCCTGGCGAAGGCCCGGATCGCCGAGGCCGGCCTGGACGGCCGGGCCCGGCTGATCTGCAGCCCCCTGGAGGACTTCCAGGTCCCCGAGCCGGCGGCCCTGATCGTCAACAACATCTCCATGCACGAGTGCCGCGACATCGACCAGGTCACCCGGCGGGTCTATGACGCCCTGGAGCCGGGCGGCTGGTTCGTCATCTCCGACTTCCCCTTCCCCGACACCGACGAGGGCCTGCGCAGCGTCCCCGGCCGGGTCATGGGGGCCATCCAGTTCTTCGAGGCCCAGATCGACGACCAGCTCCTGCCCCGCGCCACCTACGACGACCTGCTGGCCCGCAACGGCTTCACCGACCCGGGGTCGGCCGTCATCACCCCGATGCACGCCATCACCTGGGCCCGGCGCCCGGCGTAACCGCGTCAGGGGCTCAGGGCGAGGAACAGGAAGGCGCTCGGGGGCGTCCGACTTCAGGTCCCGGCGGCAAGGGCGATGGACCCGTACTGGCCGTCGAAGCCGGGGGTGCGGACGACCTGGCCGCGGCGGACCTTGCCGATGGCCTCGGCCACCTCGGGGAAGCCGGCCTGCTCGATGGCCTCCAGGGGCAGCCGCTCCAGGACGGGCAGCTCGGGGCCGAGCCGCTCGAGCATGGCGTCGACCGTCCCCCTGACGGTCTTGCTGGCCGGCCCGACCCCGGTGACCTCGGCGACCAGCTCCGGCAGGGGGACCAGGCTGCGGCAGCCGGCCGCCCCGGCCGGGCGGGCACCCTCCGGGCGGTCGGCCAGCTCCTCGACCCGCTGCAGCACCCCCATGGTCAGCCGCTTGCCGCAGACCGGGCAGCGCATCCCCGCCCGCCGGGCATCGGCCGGCTCGAGGCCGACGCCGCAGCGGCGGTGCCCGCTCAGATGGTACCGGCCCGCCTCGGGGAAGAGCTCGACCGTCCCCTTGAACCCTTCCCCGGTCTCCAGGGCACGGCGGACCGCGAAGTAGTCGAGCTCGGTGTCGAGCTCGGTCGCCTCCCGGCCGAGCCGGGAGGGGGCGTGGGCGTCCGATGCGCTGACCACCCGGAACCGGTCGAGGCGCGAGACCCGCCAGTGCATCGGCGGGTCGGCCGACAGGCCGGTCTCGACGGCGAAGATGTGGCTGGCCAGCTCGCCGTAGCAGGCCTCGATGGAGTCGAACCCGGTGGTGGCGCTGAGGGGGCCGACCCACGGCGTCCAGACGTGCGCCGGCACCAGGTAGGCGCCGTCGCCGCTGTCAAGGGTGGCCTCGAGCAGGTCGCGTGCGTCCATGGCCAGGGTCGGGCGCCCGTCCTCGGCCAGGTTGCCACTGCCGCCGAGGCGGTCGGTCAGGGCCGCCGCCACCTCCGGGCCGGGCACGTTCAGCAGGTGGTGCATGCGCCGGGCGCGGCCGTCCCGGTGGAACGAGGTCGAGACCTCGGTGGTCCAGACGAAGCGCAGCGGCCCCCGGCAGGACGGGGGCAGCCGCTCGGCCACGGCCCGGTCCAGCTCGTCGCCGAGCCGGAACAGCCCGGGCTCGGCCGGCACGAGGCCGGCCTCCAGCTCCTCGAACCAGACCGGGTGCGTGAAGTCCCCGGTGCCGAGCACGGTGATCCCCTTGCGCCTGGCCCACCAGGCGAGCTCGGGGAGGTCGGCGTTGCGGCTGGTCGCCCGCGCAAACCTGGAGTGGAGGTGCAGATCGGCATAGAACGGCATCCGGGGATCATTCCACCCGGGACCGACCTCAACCGGTGCCGGTGCTGAGATGCCCGGCCGCCGTCGCGCCGGCTATGACTCGAGCGCGAAAGCAGTCAAGTCCCATCTGGAAAGGATGCGGCCGTAGGTTCCGTCCGCGACGATGGCTCGCAGCGCGGATTCGAGCGAAGCTTTCAGCTCACCGTCGTCGTCACGCACCGCAATCCCGTACGGTCCACCGTCCATCCTGATGGGCGCGACCTGCAACCGCTGACGGATGGAAGGGTTCCGTTGCATCGCCTCCTCGGCCAATGGCCGATCGGTGAGCGCGGCGACGGCGCGCCCTTGGATGAGCAGTTGCAGCGGGTCAGCCCCGGATGGGCACATACGTATGGCGACGTGCTGCGCCTCGGGCAGCTGCGTTTGCGGCAGCGTCGGGCAGGTCATCAGGGTGATGCGGGCCTTGCCTGCAGAATGGCAGCGGTCACTGTAGGTAAGGAGCGAGCCGGCAGGTGTCTCCAGCGGCCGGAGAACCGTGGTCCCACAGAGGTCATCAGGGGACCCGATCGTGCCTCCCGACTGGCTGGGAACAAGTAGCACGGTCCCGTTGCGGAGGTAGTCAACGAAGCTCACGCCTCGCTCAGGCCCGAGGTCTCTGAGCACCGACATGCTGATGTCGATCCGGCCATCGAACAGCGCCTGGAACGAATGGGTGAAATACGGAAGCCTCCCGAAGGTGAATTTCACACCGAGGCGCCTGCCCATCTCCTGTGCGAGGTCGTAATCGAAACCTCGGAGGTCTCCGGTCACCGTGTCGAGGGCCAGGAAGGGAGCCAGATTGTCTCCAGAGCTGAGGAGCTGGGCGACATAGCCGACCTTGATGCGGCCCGCCGTCCGGAAGCGGTCGGGGAGGGGTGTGATCTGCGGCCCCGAGGGCGCCACGGACTCATTGGTCGTCTCAGGGACAGTGACTGACGGCTGCGGCTGAGGGCGAAGGAGCACGGCCGCCACGAGGCCGACGGCCGCGGCGAGCCCGAGCCACCAGCGGGCGGTCGACCGCCGGCGCACGCCGGCTCCGCTGTCGGCGACCGACCTGTGCGCGGTGCTCGCGACGACTGTCCGCTCCGGTGTCCGCAGCTCGGCAAGGGTCTTGTCGAGCACCTTGAGAAGGCGGCTCGTGTCGAACCTGAAACGGCTGGGACTGAGCTCCAGGGCCTGGTGGCGGACAAGGTCGGCGAGACTGGGTGGAAGGTCCTCCCGCTTGGGGATGGTCGCCCCGTCAACCAGGATGGGAATGACTCGAACATGACGCGTGAGGGCGGCCTCAATCTCCAACCGGACAAAATCGCTGGGCTTGTCGATGCGACGTTCTCCATCCTCGTCGGTCATGGAGAGCCACTGGGGCCCGATCAACGCGAGTAGCACGTCACAGGAGCCAACGGCGTTGTTGATGACTGCGGTGAAGTCGTCGCCGGGTTCGATGGAATCGACATCCTTGAACACCTGGTCGGGCCCGAAATGCTCCGCCAGACGATCGAAAAGCCAGCCGGCCGGGTATGCGGCCTCATCGCGGCGGTAGCTGATGAAGATCCGACCTGGGGTCGCCTGATCCCCCGCCATGGTCCCGTACCTCGCAAAGCCAATCGATTTCGCAGCTTGAAGAAGGACACCGAGCTTTCCAATTCGATCCTAGGCCTCCCCGGCACCGTATGGGACTGATTGTGCTGCATAACACCCCGGGCCGGTGTCAAGCAGCACAACGGTGAACTGCTGGCCGATCACCCGCGGCCTTTTAGCAGACCGCGCTCGACGGGTTGTGGTCAGCGGTGAGGACGCCGGCGCTGTTGGCGGTCACGATGGTGGTGATGGCCAGCCATTCCGTCCATCCGAGGGACTGGCCGAGGACGACCCAGCCGACGAGGGCGGCCAGGACGGGGTTCACGCTCATGAAGACCCCGAAGAAGCGGGCCGGGACCCGGCGCAGGGTGAGCACGTCGGCCAGGAACGGGACGGCCGAGGAGAGGACGCCGACCGCGGCTGCGCAAGCGAGGGCCCGAGCCGTCGGCGGGTGGTGCGCCAGGGTGAGGATCCCGATGGGGACGTAGGCCAGCGCGGACAGGCCGGCGGCGGCGGCCGACCCCTCTGCGCCGGGCAGTCGCCGGCCGATCACGCGGTTGAGCAGGATATAGGAGGCCCAGCAGACGGCGGCCACCAGGGCAAGGGTGATGCCGAGGTAGTCGGTGGTCGGCTGGGGGCGGGCCAGGACGATCACGGCCGCCCCGGCGGCCAGGGCGCAGCCGAGGTCCAGCCGGCGCCGGGTGGCGGCCAGGGCCACGCCGAGCGGCCCGAGGAACTCGAGGGTCACCGCCAGCCCGAGGCCGACACGGCCGATGGCGGTGTACAGCGACAGGTTCATGGCGGCGAACACCAGGGCCAGCGACAGCACCGGCCACCACTGCGGCCAGGTGAACCGCAGGACCCGGGGCCGGCCGACGGCCCACAGCAGCGCCCCGGCCACCCACTGGCGGACGGCCACCACCCCGGCCGGGCCGATCACCGGGAAGGCCAGGGCTCCGGTGGCCGCCCCAACCTGGTTGGACAGCCCGCTCCCGAGCATCAGGGCCACGCCGACGGCGCGGGCGCCGGCGGCTGGTCGCTGCGGCAGCTGCGTTGCCTGGTCGCCATCGTCGACAGCGGCAGCTTCACCGACGCCGCCATCGAGCTGGGCGTGTCCCAGGCCGCCGTCTCCCGCACCCTGCTCTCGCTCGAGCGGGTGCTCGGGGTCCGGCTCCTCCACCGCACCAGCCGCAGCCTCGCCCCGACCACGGCCGGCGTGCAGGTCCTGGCCCGGGCCCGGCAGTTGCTGGCCGAGGCCGACAACCTGGTCCGCGAGGCCACCACCGGCCACCGGCGGCTGCGCATCGGCCACGCCTGGTCGGCCCTCGGGCGCCACACCCTGGAGTTCCAGCGCCGCTGGGCGGCCCGCTACCCGGACGTCGAGCTGCAGCTCATCCGCACCAACTCCGGCACCGGGGGGCTGGCCGAGGGCCTGTGCGACCTGGCCGTGGTCCGCACCCCACCCGACGAGCGGCGCTACGCCAGCGCCGTGGTGGGCCGGGAGCGGCGCTTCTGCGCCGTCGCCACCGACGACCCCTTGGCCCGCCGCCGCTCGATCCGGCTCGAGGAGGTCCGCGACCGCACGGTGGCCATCGACCGCCGGACCGGCACGACCACCACCGACCTGTGGCCTCCCGGGACCGAACCGGCAGTCGAGCACACCCAGGACATCGACGACTGGCTGGCGGTGATCGCCGCCGGCCGCTGCGTCGGTGTCACCCCCGAGAGCACGGTCGCCCAGTACCGCCGCCAGGGCGTCGCCTTCCGCCCCCTGCGCGACGCCGACCCGGTCCCCGTCTGGATGATCTGGCGCCGCCAGGACCCCCACCCGGCCACCCACGCCGCGGTGGCGCTCGCCTCGGACCTGTACCGCCGGGCGTAGCCGGGGCACCTGACCGGAGCCGCCCAGCCCTTCGCCTCCGGGATCGTCGGGTTTCTTTTGTTTCTACCGGATTGGTGGGAAACTGCTCCGGACATGCCGATCCAGCTGACCCTGCTGCAGGGTGGCTCCTCGGCGTCCCAGACCGGCCCGATCGCGCCGTGAAGCCGATCCCGTTGGCCGCCAACCGCTTCCCCCGCTTCTACCGGGGCGGGTCGGCCGGCGACGGCCTGACCCGGCTGGAGGACAGCCGGATGCTCGGCGAGTCGATCCGCTCCGACCCGGAGGGCTTCCTGGGACGGCGCCACGCCGAGGCCTACGGCGACGACCCGGCGCTGCTGGTCAAGCTGCTGCACGCGGGCGAGCGCCTGCCCGTCCACTGTCACCCGGACCGCGAGTTCGCCCGCCGCCACCTCGGCTGCCCGTGGGGCAAGACCGAGGCCTGGGTGATCGTCGGCGGCGACGGTCCCGACCCGGTCGTGCACCTGGGCTTCCGCGAGGACATCGATCCCGGTCGGCTGGCCGGGCTGGTCGAGGCCCAGCAGGTCGAGGCGCTGCTGGCCGCCCTCAATGCCGTCCCGGTGACCGCCGGCGACACCGTGCTCGTCCCCGCCGGGATGCCGCACGCCATCGGCCGGGGCGTCCTGCTGGTCGAGCTCCAGGAGCCGACCGACTTCTCGGTGCTGCTGGAGTGGGAGGGCTTCGCCCCGGACCCGGCCGTCACCCTGGAGGCCGCCTTCTCGATCCTGGTCGTCACCGACGGCTCGGGCCAGCTGGAGACGCGGGACAGCTCCCTCGAGCTGCGGCGCGGCGACACGGTCCTGATCCCCTTCGCCGCCGGCTCGGGTGCGGTGCGCGGCCGGCTCAAGGCGGTCCGCTGCCTCCCCCCCGACCCGGGAGGCGCCCCGTGAGCGGCGCCGAGCTGCTGGTTGGCATCGACGTCGGCACGACCCTGTGCAAGGCGGCGGTGGTCCGCGCCGCCGACGGGACCGAGCTCGCCCACGGCGCGACCCCGACCCCCTGGACGGTCGTGCCGACCGGGGCCGAGCTGGCCCCGGAAGGGCTGCTGGAGGCGGCGGTCACCGCGACTGCGGCCGCCCTGGAGCACGCCCCCGATGGGCCGGTGGCCGGCGTCGGGGTGACCAGCATGGCCGAGACCGGCGTGCTGCTGGACCGCCACGGCCGGCCGCTGGCCCCGGCGATCGCCTGGCACGACGCCCGGGGCGAGGCCGAGGCGGCCCGGCTCGCCGCCGACCTGGGGCCCGAGCGGTTCCCGGCCCGCACTGGGCTGCCGGTCCGCCCGCTGTGGTCGATCGCCAAGTACGCCTGGCTCCGGGCCAACCACCCCGAGGTCACCGGCGCCGTGCGCTGGCTCGGGGTCGCCGAATGGGTGGTCCACGGCCTGGGCGGCGAGCAGGTGGCCGAGCTGTCGCTGGCCTCCCGGACCGGGATGCTCGACCTGGAACGGCGGGCCTGGTGGGAGGAGGCCAGGGCGTGGGCCCAGGCGCCGCCGGGGCTGCTGGCCGGCCTGGTCCAGGCGGGCAGCCCGGCCGGCCGGGCCGACGGCGGGCGCCTCCCGCGCCTGGCCGGGGCGACCCTGACGGTGGCCGGCCACGACCACCTCAGCGCCTCGGTCGGGGCCGGCGCCACCCGCCCCGGCGACCTGTTCGACTCCTGCGGCACCGCCGAGGCGCTGATCCGGGCGGTCCCGCCTCCGGTCGCGCCCGACGACGTCAGCCGGCTGGTCGCGGCCCACGTCACCGTCGGCTGGCACGTCCTGCCCGACCGCCAGGCCCTGCTCGGGTCCTCCAGGGCCGGGCTGGCGCTCAAGCGGTTCCTCGGCCTGCTCGGGGTCGGCGACGACCGGGCCCGCGAGGCGCTCGACCGGGCCGCGGCGGCCGTCCCGCCCGGCAGCGCCGGCCTGGCCGTGCGGGACATGTTCGGCGACCGGGCGACCCTCGAGGGCATCGGCGCGGATCCAACCCCCGCGCTGGTGTGGCGGGCGGCGCTGGAGGCGGTGGCCGAGCGGGCGGCCGAGCTGCGTGCCCACATCGAGTCGGTCGCCGGGCCGAGCCGGCGGCTGATCCTGGCGGGCGGCTGGGCGAAGAACCCGGCCGCCCGCTCGGTCAAGCGGGCGGTGCTCGGCCCGTTCGACTGGCCACAGGTCACCCAGGCCGGCGCCCGCGGGGCCGCCCTGCTGGCCGGCATCGCCGCCGGCCGCTACGGGGGGATCGACGAGCTGCCGGGCTCGGCCCAGGCGGCACCGGAGAGGAGCCTGCGGTGAGCGAACCCCTGCTCGAGGCGATCGGCATCACCAAGAGCTTCGGCGGCGTCCGGGCGCTGCGGGGCGGCGACTTCGCCGTCCGCCCGGGCGAGGTGGCGGCCCTGGTCGGCGACAACGGGGGCCGGCAAGAGCACGCTGGTCAAGATCCTGTCGGGCACCCTGGCCCCCGACGGCGGCGAGATCCGGTTCGAGGGCCACCAGGTCGCCATCCCGAACCCCGTCGCGGCCCGCGAGCTCGGCATCGAGACGGTCTACCAGGACCTGGCGCTGGCGCCCGAGCTCGACCCGGCCGCCAACCTGTTCCTCGGCCGCGAGCTGGTCCGCCCAGGGCTGCTCGGCAAGCTCGGGTTCCTCGACACGGCGGCCATGCGCCGCCGGACCACCTGGGTCAGCAAGGTCGTGTTCATGGACGAGCCGACCGCCGCTCTCGGGTGGTCCAGTCGGCGCACGTGCGTGACCTGATCCGGCGGGTCCGCCACGGCCAGCTCCTCGTCCCGGCCCACCACGACCGGGCAGAGCACCTCGCGCATCGCCCGAGCGTACCCCGCCCGAGCCGTTCCCCGACGCGGACCCCGCCGGTCCCACGATCAACGGCCGCCCTGCTCCTCCTGCTCCCGGAGCTGGTTGAGGACGCCGCCGGCCAGGACGACCTGGCGCTCGCGCGGCGACAGGTCGAGCCTGGCCGTGAACCCGTCCTTGCCCTCGACCCGGACCTCGAGCTGCTCCGCCCCGTCCTCCACGGCGCCGGTGAGGCGCTCGACGGTCAGCGCATCGCCGACCTCCAGGCGGTCGTGGGTCTCCTTGTCGATGTAGAGCGGCAGCAGGCCCTGGGCGATCAGGTTGCGCCGGTGGATGCGGGCGAACCCCTGGGCCAGCACGCAGCGCACGCCCAGGGCCAGGGGGGCCAGGGCGGCGTGCTCGCGGCTGGACCCCTGGCCGTAGTTCTCCCCGCCGACGATGAACCCGCCGCCCCAGTCCTTGGCCCGCCGCACGAACTCCGGGTCCTCCTTCATGAAGGTGTACTCGGCGATCGCCTCCACGTTGGACCGGTCGGCCATGACGATGGCCCCGTCGGGCGCCATCGACCCGGTGGAGATGTTGTCGGGCAGGACGATCAGGACCTGCCCGGTGAACGCAGCGGGCAGCGGCGGCGGGATCGGCGGCTTCTTGATGTTGGGGCCGCGGACGATCTCGATCCGCTCGGCCTCCTCAGGCGGCGGGGGCGCCAGCACCATGAAGTCGTCGACCACCGGGTCGGGGTCGTCGACCGCTGGCGGGTCGCCGAGGGTGCGGGGGTCGGTGATCTCGCCGCGCAGCCCGGTGGCCGCAGCGGTGGCCGGGGAGGCCAGGAAGACCTGGTCGTCGACGGTGCCCGAGCGGCCCTTGAAGTTGCGGTTGAAGGTCCGGACGCTGGCCTTGCCGGTCGGCGGGGCCTGGCCGATGCCGACGCACGGCCCGCAGGCGGGCTCCAGGATGCGCAGCCCGGCCCGCTCGAGGTCCTCCAGCACCCCGGAGGCGGTGATGGTGGTGAGGATCTGGCGGCTGCCCGGCGAGACGGTACCGACCGTGGTCGGCGGCAGATGCGCGCCCCGGAGCATGGCCGCCGGGATGGCCAGGTCCTCGTACCAGGAGTTGACGCTCGAGCCGAAGCAGACCTGGAACACCGGGGTGCCGGCGACCTCGGCGACCGGGACCACGTTGTCGGGCTGGTGCGGCCGGGCGATCAGGGGCTCCAGGGTGCCCAGGTCGAGGTGGACCTCCTCGTCGTAGGAGGCGTCCGGGTCGGGGCCGAGCTCGACCCACTGGTCTTCGCGCTGCTGGCGGGCCAGGAACCGGCGGGTCTGGTCGTCGGAGGGGAAGATCGCGGCGGTCCCGCCGAGCTCGGTGATCATGTTGCAGACCGTGGCCCGCCGGGTGACGGGCAGGCCGGCGACGCCCGGACCAGTGAACTCGAAGATGCGGTTGAGGCCGCCCTTGACCGTGTACTTGCGGATCAGCCACAGGATCAGGTCCTTGGAGGCGACCCAGGGCGGCAGCTCGCCCTCCAGGTGGACGCCGACCACGATCGGGGTCGGGGTCTGGAACGGGTGGCCGGCCATGGCCAGGGCGACCTCCAGCCCACCGGCGCCGATGGCGATCGACCCGCACGCCCCCGAGGTCGGGGTGTGGGAGTCGGCCCCGAGCAGGGTCGCCCCGGGGCGGGCGAACCGCTCGGTGTGGACCTGGTGGCAGATGCCGTTGCCGGCTCGCGAGTAGTGAAGGCCGTAACGGGCCGCGCAGCCCTGAAGGAACAGGTGATCGTCGGCGTTGCGGTGGTCGAAGCCGAGCATGTTGTGGTCGACGTACTGCACGGCCAGGTCGACCCGGACCCGGTCAAGCCCCAGGGCCTCGAACTCCATGCAGGCCATCGTCCCGGTGGCGTCCTGGAGCAGGGTCTGGTCGATGCGCAGGGCGATCTCCTCGCCCGCCTCCAGCCGGCCGGAGACCAGATGCTCCTCGAGCACCTTGCCGGTCATGGTGCCGCGCATACGGTGATCCTAGCCGAGCGGACCACGGGGGCGGGGCCAAACAGTCCCCTCGTGGGGACGTCGTGCTTTCATTGCCTCCATGGAGGCTCAGCACAACGCCCAGCGGGTCGCGCTGGTGGCGGGAGCGACGCGGGGCGCGGGGCGCGCCATCGCGGTCGAGCTGGCCCGGGCCGGGCTGTACGTGTACGCCACCGGGCGAAGCAGCCGGAAGGCGGGACGGTCGGAGATCGGGCGGCCGGAGACGATCGAGGACACCGGCGACCTGATGGCCGCCGCCGGCGGCCAGGGCACGGCCCTGGTCGTCGACCACGAGGACCCCACGGCCGTCGAGGGCCTGGCCGCCAGGATCGAGGCCGAACGGGGCCGCCTCGACGTCCTGGTCAACGACATCTTCGGCGGCGACCGCTACGCGCAGTGGCACACCCCCATGTGGGAGCACGACCTCGCCGGCGGCCTGCGCATGCTGCGGATGGGCGTGGACACCCACCTCGTCACCGCCCACGCCGCCCTGCCATCGCTGCTGCGGGGCGAGCGCGGGCTGCTGGTCGAGATGACCGACGGCACCGCCGAGGTCAACGCCAGCTACCGTGAGGGAACCGGCTTCTTCTACGACCTGGTCAAGGCGAACGTCGGCCGGATCGTCCTCGCCCTCGCCCACGAGCTCCGCGACCGGCCGGTGACGGCGCTCGGGGTCACGCCGGGGTGGCTGCGCTCGGAGGCCATGCTGGATGGCTTCGGGGTCACCGAGGGGACCTGGCGCGACGCCCTCGCCAAGGTGCCGGGGTTCGCGATCTCGGAGTCGCCGGCCTACGTGGCCCGCGGGGTCGCCGCCCTGGCCCAGGACCCGGAGGTGGCCCAGCTCGCCGGCCAGGTGCTGACCGCCCGCCAGCTGGCCGACCGCTACGGCGTGACAGATACGGACGGCTCGCGCCCGGACGCCTGGGGCTATATCGCCACCTACGGCATGGCCGAGCAGAGCGGCCGGGACGTCGAGCGGTTCCGCTGACAGAACAACCCGCCCACGCCGGACAGATCCCACAGACCGTGGAGTCGAGCATGGGATTCAGCGCCTGGTCAGCCCGCCGCCAGATCACCTGGAACGGGTGAAGCCAGCTCACCCCAGCCGGCGTGACACTCGACCGTGAACGTCGAGTGCACGGAAGGATGTCGCGGTGCAGAACAGCGAGTTGATGGTGGCACCGCTGCCGCCGGAGCTAGCCGAGCTGAGGGCACACGATGGTCGGATCGACGTGCCGCGGCTGCTGGCCGCGGCCGCGTTCGGCCTGGCGGTGGAGGCGCAGCGGCGCTCGTGGGATGCTGCGGCGGCCGTGGCGGGCCGGTTCGCGTGGCCGCTGCGGATCCTGACCCGCCCGGCGATGGCATTGGCGCAGGGGTCGGTGGCGGTGGCGCGCCACCATCTCGACCTTGACGGCTGGGCAGCGCGGGGACTGACGCAACAGCGACGTGCGCAGGAGGCTGCCATCAGGGCCGTCCGCGCGCTGACCGCCGCGCTGGCCGCCGCCGTCCTCGACGGGATCGACGTGGACGGGGTGGTGGCCCGGGTTGATCTGGACCAGGTGGTGGCCCGCATTGACCTCGACCAGATCGTCGACCGCATCAACCCGAACCAGATCGCCACCCGCATCGATCTGGACGAGATCGTGGACCGCGTCGACGTCGACGCCATCGCCCAACGCATCGACCTCGACGCGATCGTCCAGCGCGTGGACCTGGACGCCATCGTCGCCCGCGTGGACATCGACGCCATCCTCGCCCGGATCGACCTCGCTGGACTGACCGAGGAGGTCATCGACGAGGTCGACCTCGGTGAGATCATCCGCGAGTCGAGCAGCACCATGGCCAGCGAGACGGTCGACGCCCTGCGGGTGCAGGGGATGCGCGTCGACGGTCTGGTCAGCCGGATGGTCGACCGCATCCTGCAACGGGAGGGGCAGCGACAGACCGGCCCACCCCTCGAGGAGCTGTGGCCATGACCCGGGATATCCGCTATGTCGAGGCCAGGGCGCTGCAGGGCCACCGGGCCGGCTTCGCCTCCCGGGTCGTGGCGGACGTGGTCGACCTCGGGGTCGCCTGGCTGCTCGGCCTGTCGGCGCTGCTGATCGCCGGGGTGGTCCGCTACCTGCTGACCGGCCCGCCGCTCCGCCTCCCCGTCCTGCCCAACTGGCTGGACGCCAGCCTCGGCGCGGCGATCGCTGTTGGCTACCTGACGTTCAGTTGGTCGGCGACGGGCAGGTCGGTGGGCAAGCAACTCGCCGGGCTGCGGGTTGTGGACCACGCTGGCCGCCGCCTCGCCGTGTGGCGCTCGTGCACCAGGGCTGTGCTGTACGTGCTCTTTCCAGCCGGGCTGCTGTGGGTCCTGGCCAGCCGGCGCAATGCCTCGCTGCAGGACCTGGTCGTCGGGACTGCCGTGGTGTACGACTGGGCCTATCGCCCGGCGGATGAACCACCCCCGACGGGTGACGGCCGCGCACCCCGACCGGCACGGTCATCGACGCAGGCGTGACCCGGCGCGGCCTGGCTCGATAGCTCGAACATCCCACATTGCGTGGAACACCGGTTCCATGGGAATCGACCGGCTTCTATGCTTGCGGGACGGTCCCCCACGGCCTCGGAGGTGCGCGGTATGCAGGCACTCGTCTACCACGGGCCCAACAGCAAGCAGTGGGAGTCCAAGCCGGACCCCAAGGTGGAACGGCCAAGCGACGCCATCGTCCAGATCGACACCGCCACCATCTGCGGCACCGACCTGCACATCCTCAAGGGCGACGTGCCGACCTGCGAGCCGGGGCGCACGCTCGGGCACGAGGCGGTCGGGACGGTGGTGGAGACCGGTGACGCCGTCGAGAACGTCCGGCCTGGCGACCGCGTGCTGGTCTCCTGCATCTCGGCGTGCGGGCGCTGCCAGTACTGCCGGCAGGGGATGTACGGACAGTGCCAGAGCGGTGGCGGCTGGATCCTCGGGCACCTGGTCGACGGCACCCAGGCCGAGCTGGCGCGCATCCCCTTCGCGGACAACAGCCTCTACAAGCTGCCGGAGGGGCTCAGTGACGAGCAGGTGCTGTTCCTGTCCGACATTCTCCCGACCGGGTTCGAGGTCGGCGTGCTGAACGGCAATGTTCGGCCCGGCGACGTTGTGGCGGTCGTTGGCGCAGGGCCGGTGGGGCTGGCGGCGATGATGACCGCCCGCCTGTACGGGCCGAGCACGGTCGTGGCCATCGACAAGGCCGACTCCCGCCTGGAGAAGGCGCGCTCGCAGTTCGGCGCGGACGTGACCGTCAACAGCGACGCCGACGACCCCCAGGAGGTGGTCAACGGCCTCAGCAACGGGCTGGGCGCCGACGTGGCCATCGAGGCGGTCGGCATCCCCCAGACCTTCGAGCTGTGCACCGACCTGGTGCGGCCGGGGGGCCGGGTCGCCAACATCGGCGTCCACGGCCATCCCGCGACCCTGCACCTGGAGCGGCTGTGGATCCGCAACGTGACCATCACCACCGGACTGGTCGACACCCACTCGACGCCCACGCTGCTCCGGCTGGTCGCCGAGGGGCGCCTGGACCCACGGCCGTTCGCCACCCACCAGTTCTCCCAGGGCGACATCCTGGACGCCTACGAGGTCTTCGCCGACGCCGCCACGACCAACGCCCTCAAGATGGTCCTGACCAAGTCCTGACCCGGCTCCGCCGGTCAGCCGTGGCCCTCGCCTGGGGTGACCAGACCGCTCTCGTAGGCGGTGACCACCACCTGGGCGCGGTCGCGGAGCGCGAGCTTGGTGAGGATCCGCCCCACGTGGGTCTTGACCGTCTGCTCGGCCAGCACCAGCGTGTCGGCGATCTCGCCGTTGGACAGGCCGCGGGCAATCAGCTTGGCGACCTCCAGCTCGCGCGCGGTCAGGCTGGCGAGCTGATCGGGACGCGGCCGGTCGCGGCGCGGCCGGCTGGCGAACTCCTCGATGAGCCGGCGGGTGACGGTCGGGGCCAGGAGCGCCTCGCCGGCGGCGACGATGCGGACGGCCGCGACCAGGTCGTCGGCGGTGGCGTCCTTGAGCAGGAACCCGCTGGCGCCGGCGCGGAGCGCCTCGTACACATAGTCGTCCAGGTCGAAGGTCGTCAGCATCAGGACCCGGGGGCGGTAGTCGACACCATCGGGCGGGTGCATCAGTCGCCGGGTGGCCTCCAGCCCGTCCATCACCGGCATGCGCACGTCCATCAGGACCACGTCGGGCCGCAGTTCGCGGCCGGCCCGGACCGCGTCCTCGCCGTTGGTCGCCTCGCCCACCACCGCCATGCCCTGCTGGGCGTTGAGCAGCGCGCCGAACCCCTGGCGCACCATCGCCTGGTCGTCGACGAGCATGATCCGGATCATCGGGGAATGCCCTCAGGGTTCACCGTCAGGGGCAGGACCGCCTCGACCAGGTAGCCGCCGTCGCTGGTCGGGCCGGCCGACAGGGTGCCGCCGAGCATGGCGACCCGCTCTCGCATGCCGACGATGCCGTGCCCGTCCGCTCCGGGCGCCGGGTGGGGACCGGGAACCGGCGGCCGGTCGTTGCGGACGCGGAGCCGCAGGCGTTCGGGCTCGTAGACGACCTCGACCGCGGCGGGTGCCCCAGGCGCGTGCCGCAGCGCGTTGCTGAGCGCCTCCTGCAGGATCCGGTAGGCCGACAGCTCCACCGCCGGCGGCAATGGCCGCTCGTCGCCCTCGACGCGCACATCCACGGTCAGCCCGGCGCCCTGGACGGCGGCGACCAGCCCCTCCAGCCGGTCCATGCCGGGCTGGGGCACGCGCTCGGGGTCGGCTTCCGCGCCACGGAGCACGCCCAGCAGGCGCCGCATCTCGGTCAGCGCCTCACGGGCGATGGCGCTGGTCTCGGCCATGTCGTCCTTGACGGCCTCCGGCAGCCCGGGGATCCGGAACGGTGCGGTCTCGGCGCGCACCGCGATCACCGACATGTGGTGGGCGACCACGTCGTGGAGCTCCCGGGCGATCCGCGCCCGTTCCTCCAGCAGGGTGCTGCGCGCCTGCTCCTCCTGCTCCCGCCGCCTGCCCTCGACCAGCTCGAAGGTCAGCCGCCGTCGTGTCCCGGTGAGGAAGCCCAGGGCGATCAGCACGGTCGCGAACAGGACTCCGATGTAGGCCTGGTTGAGCGCGTCCATGCCGCCCCAGGTGGTCAGATACCCGAAGACGATGGTGGCGTCGGTGACCAGCCAGACCCCGACCAGCAGGTGGAGGTCCAGCCGTACCGCCACGGTGTAGGTCACATACATGCCGACGAAGACCAGCGTCGGGAGCCACGGAGGGCCCACCCGTCCCCCCGGCGGCACGAGCAGCGGCGTCGCCACGGCCACCACCACCTGCAGCCGCCAGGCGAGCAGCGGCGTTGCCGCGGCCAGGCCCAGCGGCAGTGCGATCAGCGCCGCCACCGGCGGCACGAAGATCTCCCACAGCCGGCCGTCCTCGACGAGCAGCTGGGTGGTCAGCAGGAACGCCCCGACCGCGGCCAGCCACAGGATGGGCGTCCGGTAGCGGCTCAGCCACCCGAAGCGCCACGCCCTAGCCGGCGGCAGCGGCGGCGGCTCCGGCCCGACGAGCAGCTCGGTTGGGGCACTCACCAGGCGCCTGAGCGCGTCCTGAAAGGAGCGGACGTCGGAGGCCTCGCGGGCAGCACGCCGCCACGACGGTGCTTGCGGGTCCGGCCGACTGGCCAGCAGCTCCCGCCAGCGCCGGCGTACCAGGTCGAGCGCCCGGCGGCTGCGGAACCTCATGGCAGGCAGGCTACATGCGACCGTGCGTGGGGTCGTGACCCTGCGGGGTGATCTCGGGACGGCAGGTCTCATACCCGGGAGCCAGGGCCCCACGACCGCCAGGCCCGGCGCGACCGCCCGCGGATGTCCGGGTTGACCGCGATGTCGGTGCGCGCCGCCCCTCGGGAGCCGGCCGAGCCCGCATCCGATACCCGGGCGCCACCCGCAAGACAGCACCGGGGCGTGACGCGCCCGCCCAGCTTGCGGCCGGACCTTCCGTCCGAGGGCCAGACCCGCTGGCCCGCGGCACACGGAAGGCACCCCGATGTCCACCTCCCGCAGCGACGTGCTCGGGCGCCGGGCGCGGCGCCCGAGATGGCGGCACGCCGCCGCGGTCCTGCTGGCGATCCTGGTCCTGGGGCTGCCGGCCGTCCGCGTCGACGCCATGCCACGGAGCCAGCAAGGGGTCGTCCCGGCCACGCCCGCCACCGGCCAGGCCCCGGCCGTCGCCGCGCCGGTGGCTCGTGGGCCCGCCGCCGCGGCGGTCACGGCGCTGACCACCGCGCCGGCCGGCCAGGACCCGCTGGACGCGGTGCCGGGCGACTTCCGCGCGGTGATGGGGTACATGCCGCAGCCGACGCGGATGGCCGACGGGACCGTCCGCCTCGCCAAGCCCACCGGCGCCTGCTCGGCGCCGGGCGGCGCCGCGCCGTTCGGGTTCGAGCAGGTGTGCAAGGTCCATGACTACGGCTACGACCTGCTCCGCTACGCGCACGCGGGCGGCCAGCGCCTGTCGGCAGAGGCGCGCCGGCAGCTCGACGCCATGTTCGACCGCGACCTGCACGCATGCTGCCAGGCGAGCAGCCGGGGCCTCGCCCGACTGGGCTGCCACCTGCTCGCCGAAGGGTTCACCGCCGCCGTCGCCGTCAACTCCTGGCGGCAGCACTACGGCGACCCCGCCAGGGAGTCGCTGCCCGGCTGGTCGCTCGGGCTCGCCATCGCCATCATGGCCGCGCCGTTGCTGCCCCGCCTGGTGCGCCGCTGCGGCACCCCGGTCCGCCGCGCCGCTGGGCGGCTCCGGGCGCTCGCCGACGCCACGCCGGCTGGCCGAGACCGCTACGTCGACTTCCTCCGTGTGGTCAGCATCGTCACCGTGGTGCTCGGTCACTGGACGATCGCCGCCGTGGCCCGCTCGGGCAGCGGCCTTGCCGCCGGGAACGTGCTGTCGACCACCCCGGGCCTGTGGCTGGCGACCTGGGTGCTCCAGGTCATGCCCGTGTTCTTCCTCGTGGGCGGGTTCTCCAACATGGTGAGCTGGCAGGCGCTGGAGCGCCGCGGCGGCGGCTACGTCGAGTACCTGTCCGGCAGGACGGCGCGGCTGCTGCGGCCAGTGCTGGTGTTCGCGGCCGTCTGGCTGGTGATCCCACCGCTCCTCGCACGGCTCGGGCTGCCCGGCGAGCAGGTCCGACTGGTCGGCAAGGTCATGGGCCAGCCGCTGTGGTTCCTCGGCGTCTACATGGTGGTGGTGGCGGCGGCCCCGGCGATGGTGCGGCTGCACCGGCGCTTCCGCCTGTGGGTGCCGGCCGCCCTCGCGGCCGCCGCGGCGGCCGTCGACGCAGTCCGCCTCACGGCCGGCATCGAGCAGGTCGGGTATCTGAACCTGCTGCTGGTGTGGGAGCTGGCCCAGCAGCTCGGCTTCTTCTACGCCGACGGCACCCTGGAGCGGCTGTCGCGCCGGGCGCTCGCCGGCCTGGCCGCCGCCGGCCTGGCGGGCCTGCTCCTGCTGACCGGCCCCGGCCCGTACCCGCCGAGCATGGTCGGCCTACCCGGCGACCAGTCGAACATGAGCCCACCCACGGTCTGCATCGTGGCGCTCACCGTCTGGCAGCTCGGCCTGGTCATGCTCGCCCGCGCGCGGGTGTCGGCCTGGCTGGCCCGCCACGGGCCCTGGACCGCGGTGATCGCGGTCGGCTCGATGGCGATGACCCTGTACCTGTGGCACCTCCCCGCGATGGCCGCCCTCTACGGGCTCGTCGTCGCCGTCGACGGACCGCTGCCCAACCCTGGCACGGGTGCCTGGTGGGCGACCCGACCGCTGTGGCTGACCGCGCTGGCGGCGGTCCTGGCCCCGCTGGCGCTGGCCCTGTCCCGCGTCGAGCGGCACCGTGGCCCCGCAGGCTTCCCCTCGCGCACGCTCGAGACGCCCACCGGCCGTGTCGCCGCCGTGCTCGGCGTCGTTCTGGTCACCGTCGGCCTGCTCGGCTTCGTGGCGAGCGGCTTCACGCCCCTGCTCGACCCCAACGGCAGCCTCCTGCTGGTCCTCCGCGTCGACCCGGTGCAGGACACGCTCCACCTGGTGGTCGGCGCCGCACTCCTCGGTGCGGCCCGCGCCGGTGCCACCGACCGCCCGAGGCCCTGGCTGGTGGCGGCGGTCGGCAGCGCCCTTCCCCTGGCGTTGCCGACCGCCGCGCCGGTAGGGATCGGCCTCCACCTGGCCGTCACGGCGCTCGCGCTGACCGTCGCCGCCACCCGCCACCAGCGGCCCGCCCTCCGTGGAAAAGGACAACGTTGACCGCGTCATCGACTTGGGTCGACTGGCCTATCAGCTCTACGCTTCGAGCAGGGTCTTGAGATTTTGCAGATGCTTGGCGTTGCTGCGCCTGATGTAGCCCGCCATCATCGGTTCCAGCAGCTTGAAGACGCCGCCCATCTCCGGGCGGGGCAGGGTGGTGACCTTCGTGCCGCTCCCCTGCGGCTCGAAGGTGATGCTCCCGACCGGCTTGGCCGAGGCTGGCCGGTCGCCGCGAAACGCGATGCGCTGGTTGGGCGTGAATTCGGTGATCTCGATCCGGGATGTGACTCGTTGGCCCGGCACCCGCAGGACACACTGATAGATCGTGCCGACCCCGAGCGGCTCGGGGGAGACCCGCTTGACCTCGACAAAGTTGGTCTCCCACCTGGGGTTGTTCTCCAGGTCCGCCACGAAGGCGAAGACCGCCTCGACGGGACGGTTGATCACGGTGCTTGCCTCGACGTCGATCATGGCAGCTCCCCCCGGTGCACCTGGCGCTCGCGGACGAGGTGACCCTACCGCGCCGAGTTGCGGAGCGGCGCGTTCGGTCTGCCGCCAGCCCGGTTGGGACCGAGCCGGCCCGCTGCGCGGGACAAGGTAGAACGTTGGCCGCGTCGTTGACCGAGCAGGGCAAGCTGAGCAGCTGAGGTCTAGCCCACCGGGTCCCCGACCCGAGTCACGACCCAGACGCCGTTGTCGTGGCGCACCGGTTGCGCCAGGTACACGGTGGCCTCCCACTCGCCGTGATGGGAGCGGACCTCGTAGGCGCCTGGCCCCACCTGCTCCGCGTACGGCGCGAACAGGTGAAGCTCTGCCTGAGCGTAGCTGAGCGCGACTGACTCGGCCGACAACCGCCACGGCTGGTGGCCGGCATCGACACTGTCCTGGAGTTCCTTGGCCTGGGCGAGGGTCCTGACCGGCCATAGCCCGACGATGGTCTCCGAACCTGAGTCCGGCGTTGGCCTCCGGGCACGGGTGGGCGGCGGCGTGGGGTGAAGGATCGGGGTCGTGGTGATGGTCCGCTCGACCGTGGTCGGGGTCGGCGCGACCGTGGTGGTCGGGTCGCTGGAACGCTGGCAGCCCGCCACGGCCAGGGCGACAAGGCTCAAGGCGAGGGGGGCGAGGGTCCGGATCGGTCGCATGGCAGCCTCCTTGGTGGTGCTGCCACCACGATCACCCCAGCCGGTCACAGCGCTGACGCAGATGCGCCTCGACGTTGCGACTGGTTGGTCTCCATTGGGCCACGCCGCCTGCGGATGTGGTTTGTGCGTGCTTATTCTATATAAAGGAAGTTCGCCCCTTCCCATGACAGGATCGGGGGCTGTCCTGGCAGCATGGCGGTAGTGGAACAGGCCAACCTGGCCGGCGACACCCTCGACGAGGTCATTGCGGCGGCCGAGCGTGGCATCCACCGCATCCGCCACACCCACCATCTGGCCTTCTCGTTCCTGCGCTACTGCGGCCTGTCGCTGTGGCGACCACGTCACTGGGGAAACGAAGGCACTCGCCGATCCCGTCGACCAGCAGGAGGAGGTGATCGCGATCGAGGCGGCCGCGTAGAGATCAGGCGAGGATGACCTGCTCAACCTCGCACACCACTTGACGGGACGTGGCCCGCTCGCTTGAGCTTATCCCCCGCCTCAGGGGCCAACCTTGAGTCAGCGCCGGTTGCTCGATCGATATGAAACGGGTGCGGCCATAGACGACCTAGTCGGTCGCGACGCCGAGTTTGCGCTCGTCGAGCGGTTTATCGACGCTCTTGGAGGAGCGCCGTCGGCTCTCGTGATCGAGGGCGAAGCCGGAATCGGAAAGACGACGCTGTGGCTTGCGGCTCTGCGAGCGGTCGAGACGCGCGGTTATCAGACGCTGGCGGCGCGGCCTGCCGAAAGCGAAGCGCGGCTTTCGTATGTTTCCCTCGCCGATCTCATCGCTGGCGTCTTCGATGAGGCCAGACCGCGGCTTCCATCGCCGCAGGCGCAGGCGCTCGCGGCGGTGTTGCTACGGAAGGAGCCCAACAAGCGTGCCGATCCGCGGACGACCGCCGCTGGACTCGTGAGCATTGTCACCGCGTTGGCGGCCAAGGCGCCGCTCGTCATCGCCGTCGACGACGTTCAGTGGCTCGACAGCGCGTCCGCCCGCGCACTCGAGTTCGCCGCACGCCGGCTTCCCGCGCAGGCGGGGCTGCTTCTGACGCGACGCTCGGACGGACCGGAGGAGACCCCGCTCCACCTCGAGCGCGCGCTTCCCGAGGAGCGCCTGCTGCGCATCGTGCCGACTCCCCTCTCGCTCGGCGCGCTGCACCACCTGATCGAGAGCCGCCTGGGCACGGCGCCGCCTCGGCCGAAGCTCATCCGGATCCTCGAGGCATCGCGCGGGAACCCGTTCTTCGCGGTCGAGATCGCCCGTGCGCTTCCTGTCGGCGAGGACCACTACGGCCTCGACCCGCTTCCGGTGCCGTCGAGCCTGCAGGAGCTCGTTGCTTCCCGCCTCCCGGAGCTCCCGCCGTCGGCACGGGAGCTCGTGCTGGTCGCGTCGGCGCTGTCCAGGCCGACGCTCGCCAAGGTCGAGGCGGCCGTGGGATCGTCGGTGGACGTGCTGGCAGCCCTGCTCGCGGCTGAGGAGGCAGGCGTGCTGCACACGGAACGCGAGACCATTCGTTTTACGCATCCGCTGCTCGCATCGGCGGTCTACGGGGCGGCCTCAGGCTCGCAGCGGCGCGTGCTGCATCACCGCTTGGCAGCAGTCGCCGGCGATACCGAGGAACGGGCAAGGCATCTTGCAGCTGCCGCGACCGATTCTGACGAGGCCACCGCCTCTGCGATCGAGGAAGGTGCGAAAGCGGCCGCGATGCGAGGCGCGCACGATGCAGCGGCCGAGCTGCTCCACGAGTCTCGTCGGCTGACGCCGCCGCATCATGGGCAGGAGCTCGTGCGGCGGACCTTGAGCCAAGCCGCTGCCCTGCATGCGACGGGGGATCTCCCGACCGCCCGGGCCCTCGCCGAAAGGGCCGTTGCCGACTCGCCGACGTCCGCCTCGCGTGTACAGGCGTTGCTTCTCCTCGGTTTCATCGAGTGGGACGCAGGCGCAGTCGAGAGCGTCTTCGAGCATATGGACCAGTCGCTGGCCGCGGCCGGGGACGACCGCGACCTTCAACGCGATGTGTGCATGGCGTGGGTCTATGTCACGCGCACGCTCGACCCAAGATGGGCGCTCGAGTTCGCCGAGCGAGCCGAGGCACTCCTGGGCGGCGAGGCCGATCCTCATCAGGTCCTGCTCTTCGACCGATTCTGGGCTGAGGCGTTGCTCGGACGGAAACCACGTCTCGAGCTCTTGGAGCGCGGGCTCGATCTGGAGGCAGCCACGGGTCCACACAGGCTCATTCCCATCCTTTGGTACACGGCCACAGACGACTTCGGTGCCGCCAGAGCGCGACACGAGCTCGAAGATGCGTGGTCGCGCGAGCGTGGTGACGAACGAATGCGGGGTGACCGCCTTGCCTACCGAGCGGTGGTCGAGCTCCGCGCGGGACGGTGGGATCTCGCGGAGGAGTGCGTGGAGCGAAGTTGCTCTCTGATCGAGGGCCTCGACTTCGGCCGGGCGCACGCGGTGGCCTTCGGCTGGCGATCGCTCGTCGATGCTCATCGCGGGAGGTTGGACCGCGCCCGCTCGACGCTCCTGCCGCTGCTCGACGAGGCAGAGCGCACGAGTGCACGGACCTGGTGGGTCGAACGTCTGCTCGCGATCCTCGGCTTCGTCGAGTTCAATGCAGGCGACCACGAGGCGGCCGATCGCGCCCTCGTACAGATGCGAGCGGTCTACGATTCGATGGGGGTTGTGGAACCGCTGCTCGACTGGAGCGAGCCGTTCCAGGTCGAGTCGCTGCTCGCGCTGGGCGAGCTCGGGCGAGCGAAGGAGGCCCTCGCGAGGCTCGAGGAACGGGGTCGGCGTTTCCCCCGTCTCTGGATCGAGGTGACGCTCCCGCGCGCCCGCGGCCTCGTCCTCGCGGCGGAGGGTGATCTGTTCGCGGCGCTCGCTGCGCTCGAGCGCCTCGATCGTGCGACCGCGTCGCAGCTTCCATTCGAGCTCGGCTGGGCGTTGCTCGCCAGGGGTCAGCTGCTTCGGCGGACGAAGCAGAGACGGGCAGCGACCACGGCGCTGTCCGAGGCGCTCCAAATTTTCGAGAGGCTCGGCGCTCCGACGTGGATCGAGCGCACACGCGCCGAGCTCGCGCGCGTCGCGCCAAGGCGACGCGCGCCGGACGAGCTCACGGAGACGGAGCGACTCGTCGCCGAGCTGGCGGCGACCGGCCTGACGAACCGCGAGGTGGCGAAGGCGGCATTCGTCAGTACGAAGACGGTCGAGGCGAACCTCGCGCGTGTCTACCGCAAGCTCGGCATTCGCTCCCGCGCCGAGCTCGGCGCGCGGATCGGCGCTCAATCCGGAGGGGACGAGACAAGAACATAGGGAAACACCCGATTCGCGAAGCGACCCCCCGGCGTAGGGTCGGTGCGATGGCACCACGGGACGCGGAGCAGGCGACATCCTACCTTGTCGAGCACTACCAGCCAGGCACTCCGTCCGCAACCTGAGCACCTGGGCCGACCGCCTCCGGGCAGCTGCCGCCGAGATGGCGCACGAGGGAGAGGCAATCCGCCTCGTCCACGCGACCATCGTGCCCGCAGACGAATCCCTGCTCTGCGTCTTCGAGGCCAACTCGGAAGCGCTCGTTCGGAACGTCTACCGACGTGCCGGGCTCGGGTTCGAACGCATCTCTGTCGCGCTTTCCTCCGGAGAGGCCGAGCGTGGTGCTCCGCCAGGAGCCGGAAAGGAGAAGGAAGCATGACGATCGCAACTCGCAATTCCATCCAAAGGCGGGGGAGGTCCAGATGAAGCGTCTGGTGGGGGTCACCGCGGCCCTGGTACTCGGTGTGCTCTCTCTCACCGGGACCGCTGACGCCACGCAGCCGTTCAAGGAGCGCGTCGTGCAAGGCCCGGACACGCTTGACGCGTGCAGCTTCCCAGTCCTCCTCCAGCCCACAGCGCCCAACGTCTTGAACCTCTTCATCTTCAGTGACGGCGAGGTCTTCGGAGCCGGGCCATTCGTCGGGACCGCCACCAATATCGACACCGGAAAGACGGTCAAGATCAACCTTTCGGGCCACTTCTCGGTCGTGCAACACAGCGACGGCACGGTCACCGTCACCTCCGATGGCTCCGTCCTCTCCAGCCTGTTCGGGACGATCTTTTCCGGGTACAGCGTCATTCAACTCGACGCCAACGGAAATGTGACCTCGAGGACGTTTTACGGGACGGAGGAAAACCTCTGCGCCGAGCTCGCCGGGCCGTAACTCGCCCACGAAGTCTGCGAGAGACGGGCTGCTACGGCCGCCCGTCTCTTCTGCTGGTTTCACATGCCGGAGGTGGCGCTTCGACAGCCCGAGATTCGTCACGGTTCGCGTAATGCTCGGTTCGGCCCATCGACGTCGATGCGGTGGTCTGCGCCGACGCCCGCCTGCCCAACGTGGAACAGCTCGGCCTGAACCAACGCCGGCGTGCGGCTTGGCGACCCCACGGCCGATCTTGCGTTGAGCGTGCGGGCGGCGATCCTTGGCGATCCCAGGGGGCGCTGAAGCTGGTGGTCGACCAGGACACCTGCATCCCTCCATGGCGGAGGTGGTTGGCCTGGCCATCTGCTTCGACGACCTCGCCAGAAATGCGTGATCGACGCCAGTCCAACGGCGCGAGCGGAGCGCTTGACCGCTCACCCTGCTCTACCGCCGTAGGCGATTGGTCTCATACCGCCATGCTGCCAGGACAGCCCCCGATCCTGTCATGGGAAGGGGCGAACTTCCTTTATATAGGATGCTGTTATATAGGATGTTGTGCCCGTACTTGCCTAGATGCGCCGGGGGAACCATACTGACTTGCTTCGCTAGCCACCGAAATGGCGCTGAACCGTCGAACTGTCCTTTCGGGCGGCCGCTCCGGAGGGTCCCTGCAGGAACCAGCCGCGGATAGATGGCATGTCGAGCCGGCGTCCTGGCGTTGGGCTCGACAGGGGGTGGTAAAGGTGCGTCGGATCGCCAGCATCGTCGTTCTCGTTCTCGCCGGTAGCCTCTGGCCAGCCGTTCCCGGGTTCGCTTCGGGCTCGGCCCTGTCCCAGTCCACGCCAGCCGCGCGCTTGCAGGCTGACTTCAACAACGACGGTGCCGATGACCTGGCGGTGGGCGTCCCCGAAGAGAGCGTGGCGGGCCACATCGCCGCGGGCGTGGTGGAGGTGCTGCCCGGCTCGGCCACCGGGATCACCGGCACTGGCAGTCAGTTGTTCACCCAGGTCGGTGGGGCCGTGGAGAGCGTGGACGTCTTCGGGGCGTCGCTGGCCGCTGGGGACTTCAACAACGACGGCTTCGACGACCTGGCCGCCGGCGCCCCGTTCGAGACGATCGGCACCAAGCTCCGTGCCGGCGCGGTGAGTGTGCTGTATGGGTCCGCAGCCGGCCTGACCGCCACCGGCGGGCAGTTGTTCAGCCAGGTCGGTGGCGCGGTGGAGACCGAGGACAACTTCGGCTTTGCCCTGACCTCCGGCGACTTCAACAACAACGGCTTTGCGGATCTGGCTGCCGGCGCCCCCGGCGAGGACATCGGCACCGCGGACAGCGCTGGCGCGGTGAGTATCCTGTCTGGTTCGACGGCCGGGCTGAGCGCCACCGGCGGGCAGTTGTTCAGCCAGGTCGGTGGCGCCGTCGAGGCCAATGACGACTTCGGGTTCGCGGTCTCGGCTGGGGACTTCAACAACGACGGCGTGGCCGACCTGGCTGCCGGCGCCCCCGAGGAGACGGTCGGCAGCGCCGAGCTCGCTGGGGCGGTGAGTGTGCTGTACGGCTCAGCGGCTGGGCTCAGCGCCACTGGCGGGCAGCTGTTCACCCAGGTCGGCGGGACCGTTGAGACCGATGACGCGTTCGGATTCACGCTGACCTCCGGCGACTTCAACAACGACGGCGTTGCCGACCTGGCCGCCAGCGCCGTGTTCGAGGATGTCGGCAGCATCCCCAACGCCGGTGCGGTGAGCGTGGTGTTCGGCTCGGCCGCTGGCCTGACCGGAACCGGCGGACAGCTATTCACCCAGAACAGCCCCGGCGTTCCCGACACCGCCGAGCAAGACGACCGTTTTGGTGATGCGCTCGCCACCGGTTGACCCCGCTGCCTCCCATCGCCGTCACCGGGTGGGCGGGACGGCACGCGCCGACGCAGGACCATTGGCGCCTTGCCCTTTGATCGGGACCCCTGACCAATCCCGAGCGGCAGATCGATAGCCTGGTGCCCTGCGCCGATCTGGTCGGCTCAGGCCACCATTGTCAGGCTGGGCTCGGCTTGCGAAGGGATTGGGATCGCGATGGACCCCGCAGATCGTTGGCCCATCAATGGCAGTCGGGAGCGGCTGGCGCTGGCCTGCTTCCTGGCCAGCGCCCTGCTGGCTGGCGGCAACGGGGTCTCGATCCGGTTCAGCAATCGTGAGCTTGCCCCCCTCTGGGGCGCCGGCCTGCGCTTCTCCCTGGCCGCCGCCCTGCTGCTGGCGGTCATGGCGGTGCGACGGCTGGGGTTTCCCCGTGGGCGAGCGCTGACCGGGGCGCTGCTGTACGGCGCGTTGAACTTCGGGGCGGCGTTCGCCCTGGCGTACTACGCCCTGGTCCGGCTCCACGCCGGGCTCGGCCAGACCCTCCTGGCCCTGGTCCCACTGGCCACGCTCCTGCTGGCGGTGGCGCAGCGCCAGGAGCGCCTACGGGCCATGGCGGTCGTCGGCACCCTGCTCGCGCTGGCCGGGGTCGCCATCATCTCGCAGGGATCGGTGGGGGCGTCGGTCCCGCTGGCCTCGCTGGTGGCGGCGGTGGCCAGCGCAGTGTGCATCGCCCAGGCGGCGGTGCTCGTGCGCCGGTTCCCGGCGGTCCACCCGGTGACCATGAACGCGGTCGGCATGATCACCGGAGCGGTGCTGCTACTGGCCGGGTCGATGGTCGCTGGCGAGTCGCATGTCCTTCCGCGACAGGTGGCGACCTGGGCCGCCATCGGCTATCTGGTGGTGGTCGGGTCGGTGGTGGTGTTCGTGCTGTACCTGGTGGTCCTTCGCTACTGGGCCGCCTCCCGGGCCGCCTACGGGTTCGTGCTCATCCCGTTCGTGACGGTGCTGCTCTCGGCGTGGCTGGACGACGAGCCGCTTGGCGTGGGGCTGCTGTCGGGTGGGCTCCTCGTCCTGGGCGGCGTCTACGTCGGCGCGTTGCGTCCCACGGGGCCCGCATCCACGCCAGGTGGACGCTGACATCCACGCCGTGCTGGGGCGAGGAGAAGGAGCTCGCCCCTCGGCCCTTGAGGCCTGGGTACCCACTTGCTATGGTGCGACGCGTCGCGGCAGCGAGCACGAGGGGGCAACATGGGTCATCCCAACGAGGACCTCATCCGGCAGGGCTATGACGCCTTCAGCCGAGGCGACATGGACTCCCTGCGAGAGCTGTTCCACCCCGACATCGTCTGGCACGCACCCGGACGCCACCAGCTGGCCGGCGACCATCAGGGCGTGGATGCGGTACTCGGCTACTTCGGCCGAACCATGGAGCTGACCGGCGGCAACTTCCGAGTCGAGGTCCACGACGTCATCGCCAACGACGAGCACGCGGTCGGCCTCCATGTGGCTCATGCCGAGCGTGGGGGCAGCACCCTTCGGGACAACACGGTTCTGGTGTTTCAGATCAGCGACGGGAAGGCCACCGAGGTCTGGCAGTACTGGGCAGACCCCTACGCCGCCGACGAGCTGTTCTCCTAGGTTCCACCCCCGCCCCGACACCCGCGGTCCGCACGGCGCCGGCCACCTGGAACCAGGCCGACACCCTGGTGCTATCGTCCTGGGCCCAGCGCCAACGACGACAAGGACCGGCTGGTGAGCAACGCCGCGGAAGACGCCCCCCTCGCGCTGGCAAGCGGCGCTGATGGGCACTTGGGCAGGCTCCCCAAGGGGCTGTGGTGGGCGCTGCTCGAGCTGTTCGCCCTGACCGGCTTGGCGATCGCGCAGCCGCTGCTGGATGTCACCGGCAAGGCGCCCGACTTCTTTCTGTATCACCGGGCCGGCCGTAACCAGATCCTCGCGGTCATCGCCTTGATCGTGCTCGCGCCGGCGGCCGTGCTGTGGCTTGGCGAGGTGATCGCCGCCCTGGTCGGGGGCGAGTCGCTCCAGCGGCTGGCGCATCTGGCCGCGCTCGCCGGGCTGGCCACGGCCCTGGCCATCGAGTCAGGCAAGAAAGTCCTGCCGATCCGGGACATGGGCCTGGCCGTGGCTGCCGTGCTGGTCGGGTTGGCGGTCGCTTGGGCCTATGCCAAAGGGCCGGTGCTGCGGCTGTGGCTTCGTTACCTGTCCCCGGCGCCGCTGGTGTTCGTCCTGCTGTTCGTCACCGTCTCACCGTCGTCGTCGCTGATGCTGCCGGCCCGCCCTGACACGCGAACAGCGGTGCCGGTGCGGGCCGACCCCTCCAAGGCGCTGCCACCAGTGGTGATGATCGTCTTCGACGAGTTCCCGCTGATGTCGCTCCTGGACAGCCAGGGGGAGGTCGACCCGCGGGTCTACCCGAGCTTCGCCGAGGTCGCGGCCCGCTCGACCTGGTACCGCAACGCCACCGGCATCGGCGGGTGGACGCCCTATGCGGTGCCAGCCATGCTGAGCGGCCGGTTCCCGGGTGGGGATCGCAAGTCCGCCGCTCCGAACCTCAGCAGCTACCCGCAGAACGTGTTCACCCTGTTCGGGCACTACTACAACCTCAAGGTCTTCGAGACCGTCACCCAGCTCTGCCCAGCCGACAAGTGTGGCCAGACCGGGTCCCCGACAGCGTTCACAGATCTGGCGGAGGAGACAGCCAAGGTCTACAAGAACATCGTCTGGCCGGTCGAGACCGCCACCGACCCCGCCGCCACGGCCGTGGACGAGGATGGCCCGACCGCCTACTTCGGCAACCTGAGGTACGACCAGCCACACCGCGTCGACACCTTCGTGCGTTCGATCAGCTCCTCGGACCGCGAGCCGACCCTCTACTTCCTCCACCTGCTCCTGCCGCACACGCCGTGGAGGTTCCTGCCGGATGGGCGGGTGTACAACGACGAGTCGCTCCCGACCCCAGAGCGGCCGGGTGGCGTCTGGCCGGACGCCATCCAGCCCGTCCAGCACCAGCGGCACCTGCTCCAGGTTGCCTACACGGACAAGTTGCTCGGCACGGTGATCGACCGACTGAAGCGTCAGGGGCTGTGGGACACATCGGTGGTGGTGCTCACCGCCGACCACGGCGAGGGGTTCACCCCCGGCAACGGCACCAGGGTGCTCGGCTCCCGCAACGCCGCCGACCTGATGTGGGTGCCGATGTTCCTCAAGGCGCCGGGCCAGACCCAGGGTCGGGTCGACGACCGCAACTGGGAGCATGTCGACCTCCTGCCGACCCTCGCGGACATGGTCGGCCTGACTGTTCCCTGGGAGGTGGACGGCTTCGCCGAGAACGGACCGCCCCGGCGCCAGCGAACAGACAAGGTGTTCTACAACCGTCCCGGCGAGCAGCTCGTCAGGCCCGGACCGCCCAACCTCAGACGGGTCCTCCATGGGGTGACCGACACGCTGGTCCGCGCCCATCAGTACGGCGAGCGCGGGTTCTACCAGTTCGGGGCGACCGCCGACTGGATCTACGAACCACCCGCCAGGATCGGACAGATCGACGCCGGTGACCCGGTCACGCTGAAGCTGAACGACTGGCACCTGTTCGAACGGGTCGACCCCAAGGCCCGGGTCGTGCCGTCGTTGGTCAGCGGCGATGTGACCTCGGGGACACCGCCCCCGGGCGCGCGCATGGTGATCGCGGTCAACGGGCAGGTGGGAGCGACGGCCGGCTTCTACCCCCTCAAGGCCCGCGGGCCGGCGAGGTCGTTCGCCGGGCTGGTTCCCGAGTCCCTCTACAAGCCGGGGCCCGGTCACCCGCAGCTCCGGCTCTATCTGGCCACCAGGTCCGGGGTGAGCTGGCGGCTCCAGCCGGCGTCGCTCTCGGGGTAAGGCATCGGGCGGCGGCCTGGACCGGCCGAGAAGGAATCGACCGTCACCATCGCGGCGGCCGCCAGCCGGCCCGACCCCGACGACCGAAGACGAAGAAGATCCACAGCAGCGGCCAAGGGAAGAAGTAGATGGCGCGGGTCAAGACGGCCAGGGTGAGCAGGCCGGCCACGACCACCAGGAGCGGCACCAGCCAGACCGCCTCCGGGGGAACCATCGGGCGATGGCGCGGAGGTCGGGTCGCCGGCGGCCGGGCGGGGTCCTGGCTCGCCCGCCACTCGGGTGGGAGGTCGGTGACCAGCCGGTCCAGCTCGCCGCGGGTGCGGGCGGCGAGGGCGCTGCCGATCCGCTCGTCCGTCTCCTCCAGCGTCAGATACCCGGCGACATGGGCCTCTTTGAGCAAGTCGGTGATGCGGTTACGGTCGGCGTCCCCGACGCGGTAGCCGCCGGCTCCCTCCAGTTCGCCCATGGGCCCTCCTCGACCAGACCGTTTCAGTGTAAGTCTGTAACCACAGCCGTCAACGGCTGGACACGGGCTCTCGGCGATGGACATTGCTATCGGCGAGCCGAGGATCCGAAGCCTTCGATGACCTAGGTCTGGTCCTCCAGCCCCTCCAGTGCCGCTACGGCAGCGGCATGGGCGGCCTCCGCGGCCTCCGCGGCCTGCTCGGCGACCCGGACCTGGTCGGCCACCTCGTCCGCGTCGTGGTCGGCTTCCTCGGCCGCCTGGCGGGCGCCCTCGGCGGCGGTGACGGCCTCCGCAGCCCGGTCGGCGAGGCCCTGGGCGACCGCCGCCAGCTGCTCGGCATGCTGGTGGGCCTCGTGGGCTGCCTGCTGGCGGCTGGCCGCCAGTACCTGAGCCTGGTCCAGGGCGGCCTGGGCCTGCTCGGCCGCCCGCTGGGTCTGCTCCAGCGTCCGCTGAGCCGCCGCTCGGGCCTGCTCGCGCCGTGCCTGCGCCTGGGCGGCCGGCGCCACCGGTACCAGGCCGGCGGGGGCGACCGGCTCAGCCGGGGCTGCCATCAGGTCCAGGCCGAAGCCCGCCGGGTCCAGGTCCCCTGGGAGCCGTCCCTGGGCCAGGGCCGCCCGGGTCGCCTCGTCACCGGTGGCGGCCGCCTGCAAGGTTGCGGCCAGCCGGGCCAGCGTGACGTCGCTCGCCGCATGCCCACCTCGAACCAGCAGCGTTTCGGCCCGCGAGCTGAGGCGGGTGACCGCCGCCCGCAGGTGCGCGGTCGCCGTCCGCAGTTGCCGGGCCGCGCCCGGCTGGCCGGCCAGCGCGTCCTGCTGGGCCTGGCGCAGGGCCGCGCCGGTCTCCAGCAGTTCGGCCAGGGCGTTTGGGGCGGCGTGGGCGAGCTGGTTGGCCGCCCAGGCGCTCACCGGTGGGCGCCGAAGGCCGGCGACCTGACGGGCGGTGGCGCGGTCGCCGGCGGCCCGGAGGCGGCGGGCGAGCTGGTCGCGGGTGGCGACGAACTGCTCCAGTGGCAGCTGGTACAGGGCGGCCAGGGCGGCGTCCAGGTCGCCGACCTCGGTCGACATGTTCGCGGTGGCCCCCTCGAGGTCGGCCCGACCCCCGATCTGCACTTGGATGGCTGACCGCTCACCGTAGCTGACCACCGCCTGGTTGTGCATGCGGGGCGGCCGGCGCACTCGGGCCAGCAGCCCGGCCGCCCGGCCACAGACGACCAGGCCAGCCTCGGTGCGCTCGAGGCACATCCCGCTGGCTTCGGCAAGGGCGACATGGTCGTCCCGGGCCAGCCAGGCCAGGCGAGCGACCGCAAGCTCGTCGTCACCCTCGTCGATGGCCAAGGCCATCGCCCGCTCGACCAGCCGTTCGACCCTGGATGGGATGACCGGCTGCTGCGAAGGGCCATTGGTCATGATCAGGACCCTAGACCACCCCCCCGACGGCCCGGCGCTCCGTGATCCTGGCCGCTGCCTGTGGCGGACTCAGGTCTGTTGATAGGGTTGGCGAACCTGGGAGTCACGAGGAGTGCTGGTGATCACACGACGGCTGGGAGCCACGGGTCCGCAGGTGTCGGCGATCGGGCTGGGTTGCATGGGGATGTCCGGCACCTATGGCCCGGCCGACGAGACCGAGAGCATCGCCACGATCCGGGCGGCCCTGGATGCCGGGATCAATCTGCTCGACACCGGCGACTACTACGGCATGGGCCACAACGAGCTCCTCATCCGCCAGGCGCTAGGGGGCCGGGACCGGGACGGGGTGGTCCTGAGCGTGAAGTTCGGCGCCCTCCGCGGCCCCGACCTGGCCTATGTCGGGATCGACGGCCGGCCAGTGGCGGTCCGGAACTTCCTCGCCTACAGCCTGCAGCGCCTGGGCACCGACCACATTGACATCTACCGCCTGGGCCGGGTGGATCCCCAGGTCCCGATCGAGGACACCGTGGGGGCGATCGCCGAGCTGATCGCGGCCGGCTACGTGGGCCACGTTGGCCTGTCTGAGGCCGGTGCCGAGACGATTCGCCGCGCCCAGGCCACCCATCCCGTGGCGGATCTTCAGATCGAGTACTCCCTGCTGTCGCGCGACATCGAGCGGGAGATCCTGCCCACCTGCCGGGAGCTGGGCGTAGGCGTGACCGCCTACGGGGTGCTGTCACGTGGGCTGCTCGGCGGCCACTGGTCGCCAGGGCAGGCCGCCGCACCCGGTGACGCCCGCCCCCGCATGCCCCGCTTCCGCCCCGAGAACCTGGGCCACAACCTCGCCCTGGTCGATGCGCTCGGCTCGATCGCCGAGGCCAAGGGCGCCACCGTCGCCCAGCTGGCGATCGCCTGGGTGCTGGCCCGCGGCTCCGATATCGTCCCGGTGGTCGGGACAACCCGGCGTGATCGGCTCGCCGAGGCGGTCGACGCGCTCGGGCTGGAGCTGAGTGAGGACGACCTGGCCGCCATCGAGCGCGCGGCCCCGCCTGGGGCGGTGGCCGGCGACCGCTATGACGAGCGGCAGATGGCCATGCTCGACAGCGAGCGCGGGCGTCCCACCAGGGGCTGAACCGGAGCGACACCAGACAAGGATAGGAACCGGCGATGCGTCCGCCACTGCTGCACGTCACCAACGGCGAGAGCGCCGGCAACACCCTGCGCCAGACCGCGATCGGCGGTGCCGTGCTGCCCTGGCAGGACGTCCTCCATGAGGGGCCGGTGCCGGCACTGCCGCGGCAGGAGCTCCTGCGGACACGCGCCGGCTTCCTTGCGGACTGCGGCTGGGGCCGCCAGCAGGCACTCATGTCATCGCTCGAGCGACGCGACCGCCAGCTGCTCGAGGCGCTCCACGACGACGTCCAGGTGGTGCTCTGGTTCGAGCACGACCTTTACGATCAACTGCAACTCCTCGACGTGCTCGCGCTCGCCCACACCGCGCAGGCCGCGCCCGAGCTGATCGTCATCGGCTCCTTCCCCGGCAAGCCGTCCTTCGCCGGTCTGGGCGAGCTGACCGCGAGCGAGCTCGAGACGCTCTGGCCCTCCCGTCGCCGGGCGGAACCGGCCGCGCTGCAGGCGGCGACACGCGCCTGGGCCGCTGTCCAGGCGCCGGAGCCGACCTCGATGGCCGAGTGGGCGACGCGGCAGACCACGCAGATACCGTTCCTCGCGCCCGCGCTGCAGCGGTTGCTCGAGGAGCTGCCGGCGCCAACCGACGGCCTCTCGGCAACCGAGCGGCGCGCACTCGAGGTGATCGCCAGCGGCGCCCGCACGCCTCCCGCCGCCTTCGTCGCCACCCAACGACTCGAGGACGCCCCGTTCCTCGGCGACACCTGGTTCTACCGCACCCTCTCCGCGCTCGGGCAGGACACCAACAGACTCCTCGAGACCGACGACGGGACTCCGCTTCCGCCGCCGCCCCCACGCAGCGACGGCCAGCGCTTCGCCCGCCTCCAGCTGCGGCTCACAGCAACCGGAGCACGCACGCTGGGCGGAGAAGCCGACCGAGTCGAGCTCCTCGGCATCGACCGCTGGATCGGTGGCACCCACCTCACGCCCCACAACACCTGGCGATGGCACCCCACCAATCGGGAGCTCATCCGACCATCTCGACACTAGGCCCACACCGGTCCAGCCGTCGAGCCTTGTTCATCCGATGAATTACCTGATGGATTTGGGACGCCTGATCGCGGCCCGGCGCGGGGTTCTCACCACGGTCGGCGAGCCTTGTCCTATTGCTTGGACTGGTAGAAGATCACTTCGGACCGGTACGGCTGGATAGGGGGGTGCGTGGGGACATTCACCGATACCGGTGCTTGGAACATTCGACGTGGTAGGCCGCCAGGACCATCGATCTGTACGACCTGCTGGCGCCCCGGTTCCGCCGTCGTCTCCAACGTTGCCCGGTCGGTGCTCACTAGCCCGGTCGCTCCGCTGCTGAGCGCCCTCGTCCGGACGAGGCGCAGTCCCGAGAGGAGGAGACAGGGCCCATGACGAACAACGACCGGAGCTCGCCCCCAGATGGGGTCGAGTCGGTGGAGCTGAAGGTGACCGTGGCAGAGACCCAGGTCGACGACGCGCTGGACAAGCTCGGCCTGGACCCCGACAGCGCCCTCGCCGAACCTCGTGAAATCTACTTCTGCGAGCATGTCGGCCCCCCCAGCGAGCCCATGCCGCTGCCATTGCTGGCCCGCGGCATCATTCTCCGGATCCGCAAGATCCAGGGCAGCCCCGACGACGCGACCGTGAAGCTGCGTGGGCCCGAGGGCTCGGTGGACCCGGCGCTCTGGGGCGACCGGGCCCAGAGGCTCGGCTACGACGACGCCAAGATCGAAGGGGACTGGGCGGGCGACCGCCGTCTGGTCTCGGCATCGCTGGACAGCAAGGTCGAGCGTGGTCGCATCGACGAAGTGGTCGGCGACCGACCCCAGCGGCTACGTCGCCTGCTGTCCAAGGCCCAGCAGGAGCTCGTGGCCGACCTGCTGGTCCAGCTGGACGGCCTGGAGCTCCTCGACCCCATCCATGCCTGGAAGTGGAAAGGCACCGGGAGGCTGGATGCCGACGTTGCGGCCGAGCTGTGGAAGCTGGACGATGGCCTGCGCTTCCTGGAGCTGTCCATGCTCGTCGACACCACCGCCAACCCGGTTGACGCCAAGCGGAGGTTCGAGGAGTCGGTCCAGTATCGCGACGTCACGATCGACGCCAGCCAGGCGACCAAGACCAGCAAGGTGCTGGAGCGCCTCGTGAAGGCAGCCGCCGACCGGAGGAGATGAAGCGATCTACGTCCGCCGCGACAGTGCGATTGGGGTCGCCCGTGTCGGCTCCACCGAGGGGGAGGTCAAGGATGAGCGCAATCTTTGGGGAGCGGCTGCTGTACCCGCAGGAGGCCGGTCCGGACGTGCAGCTCATGGTGTGGGGCGACGAGTTCTATGCGCGCCGCGAGACCATCTCGGGCTACACGGTGGTCTACGACCAGGAACTCGGGTTGTACTGCTACGCGCAGCTCGCCCGGGGCTGGTTCGTCACCACGCGGGTGCCGATCTCCAAGCCGCCACCGCCGGGGATCCCACCACATCTGAACGAATGGCCGCTGGTCCGCCGGGACCGCGTCGCCATCCGGAGCCGCGCACTGCAGCCGCCGTCCGTAGCCGACAACCCGGATCTGGAGCTCACCTTCGGACCCGCTGACGGCCTGCTGCCCGGCCGCAAGGTCAGCCGCGGCAGGGTGCGCGGGCTCACCGTGCTGATCCAGTTCCCAGACCAGACCTCTTCGGTCACGACCGCGCAGGTGGAGGCGCTGCTGAACCAGCCCGGCTACGCCCTTGACGGCAACCGTGGCTCGGTCCGCGACTTCTGGCTGACCATGTCCAACGGCAAGCTGGACTACTCCAACGACGTGATCGGCCCGGTGACGCTGTCGCGGCCGATGTCCTCCTACTTCGTGCCCGAGGGCACCCCGTCGCCCGCGGCCTCCCTGATCGGCGAGGCGCTGGACCTCGCGTTGGCGAGCGGGGTCGACCTGAAGGACTACGACTCGCGCAACGAGGGCATCGTGGACGCGCTCAGCTTCATGTATGCGGGGCTGACCATCTACCAAATGCCGTTCTGGCCGCACAACAGCGTGTTTCAGCGCACGTTCCCCGGCGGCATTCGCACCTACTTCTACACCGTCACCAGCATGGGCCGGAGCCGCGTCGACCTGTCGATCGGGACCTTCTGCCACGAGTCCGGCCACCAGCTGTGCCGCTTCCCGGACCTCTACGACTATGGCCAGCGCGACGGTGACCTCGAGAAGAGCTCCGGGCTCGGCCGCTATTGCGTGATGTCGTCCGGCAACCACCTAGGTGACGGCCGCGTGCCGGCCGCGCTCTGCGCCTACCTTCGGGACCTCGCCGGCTGGCCGGACCAGGTGGTGACGCTCGGGCCCGGCATGTTCGAGGCCGCCCACAGCGACTACGCGCGCGTGCTGAAGTTCGGGACCGGCGCGCCCAATGAGTACTTCCTGGTCGAGAACCGCAGCCAGCTGGGCGCGGACGCCCAACTGCCCGACAGCGGGCTGGCGGTGTACCACTGCGACAAGCTGGGCTCCAACGAGCTGCAAGAGGGCACGGCCGCCAAGCACTACCAGTGCGCGCTGCTCCAGGCGGACGGCCACCTCGACCTCGAGCACGGGGCCAACACCGGCGACTCCGGCGACCTTTTCTCCACCCGGTCCGGGGTCGTGGTGTCCGACTCCACCAACCCCTCCTCGCGCCGCTGGGACCGCTCCGACTCGGGCCTCGTCATCAGCGATGTCAGCGCACCCGGCCAGGTGATCCAGTTCCGGGTGGGCGGGCCGGTCGTGCCGCCGACGCCACCCGCGACCGGCGTCACCAGCGCCGAGACGCAGGCCGTGCTGCTGATTCCCGACAACGCCGCCGCCGGGGTCGAGAGCCACCTCGAGCTCACCGGCGCCGGCACGATCGCCGCCATCCGCATCCACGCCGACGTGATCCACAGCTTCATCGGCGACCTGAGCATCGCCGTGATCTCCCCCGCCGGAACCCGCGTCGTGCTGCGCGACCGGGCCGGCGCCGGCGCCGACGACCTGCACGAGACCTGGACGCTCGCCACGACACCGGCGTTGAGCGACCTCGTTGGCGAGCCCTTCGCCGGCCGATGGACCCTGCACCTCACCGACCACGCCGCCCAGGACACCGGCCGCCTCGACCGCTGGCGCCTTGAAGTCGACCCCGCCGCCGCAGGGACCGTGATCGAGGCCTCCGCCGCCCTGCCCGCCGGCGGCCTGGCCATCCCCGACGCCGAAGCGACGGGAATCACCAGCACCATCACGGTCACAGAAGCTGCCGTCCTGGCCCAGGCCGAAGTGACGGTCGACATCCGCCACCCCTTCATCGGTGACCTGGTCGTCCAGCTCACCGCCCCCTCGGGTGCCGTCGCCACCCTCCACAACCGCACCGGCGCAGGCAACGACGACCTCCGCCAATCCTACGACCCGACAACCACGCCCACCCTGTCGTCCTTCGTCGGCCTGTCCACCGACGGCACCTGGACCCTCCACATCCGCGACGTCGCCGCCCTCGACGTCGGCCACCTGCAGGCATGGTCGCTGCGCCTGTCGACCTGAGCTAGGGGAGTCGGTCGATCCTGGCCGCGATGATGAAGTCATTGCGGGACAGGCCCTTGACGGTGTGCGTCCAGAGCGTGACGAGGACCCGGCCCCAGGTCACGGTCAGCTCGGGGTGATGGAACTCGCGTTCAGCGAGGAGCGCGACCCTGGTGGCGAAGCCGAAGGCATCCCGGAAGTCGTTGAAGGTGAATTCCCGGCTGAGCCGGCGGGTGCCGTCTCGCTGCCAGCCGTGATCGAGGTGGGTGTCCAGCGCCTGGGCGTCGTTCTCGCCCAGCGGCGGGGTGCCTTCCGGGTACTCGATGGGATGCTCCTGATGCAGCGGCCCTCTCTCGGTCATTGGTCACTCCTCCTCGATGTGCAGTTGCCCGAACCTTAGTCAGGTTCAACGAAGTCGGGACGATTCTTGGGGGACGGGCACAACGACACGGTCACAAACGGCCATTGAAGTCCCCTGTGCAGAGGTTCACGATGCGCTAGCCAGGCCGAGTTCGGCACCGGCCAGACAACGGCGCGCACGGCGATGGATCGAAGGAGGCAGGGCGAGTCGCAGGCAAGAGAGCGCATCCCCACCTGAGGGGCGGACCAGGTCGTAGGGTTCGACGCCGTTTCCAAGCAGAGAGCGACTGGACGGGCGCTTCTCCTGCCTCCATAGCCGTTCGGCACTGAGCGGGTGGGCTGGGTTGGCTGACCCACCCTCGACCTCGTGCCATCGCCCAGGGAGATCGCCAGCGCGCAGAAGCGGTGGTGCCGGAGGTGAGGGGGCAGCGAGCATCATGGCGATGACTGCTTCGGCCCCATCCGCGTGGACACGCCGGTGGCCCACGGTGGTGGCGTGGATGCTGTGGGCGGCGGCCATGCTGGGCCTGCCGGTGATCGGCTGGTTGGACCAGCTGCTGCGCCAGGCCGGCCGACCGGACCTGGCGCCACTGACCCCGGACGCGTTGGCCTATGTGCTTGGGCTGGTGAGCGCGGCCACGGTGGGAGCGGTGCTGGCCAGCCGCCGGCCCCGCCACCCGGTGGGGTGGTTGCTGCTCGCCCTTGCCCTGTTGGTGGTGGTGAGCGGGGCGACCAACAGCTACGCCAAGTATGCGTTGCTGGTCCGGCCCCGGTCGCTGCCAGGCGCCATCGATGCGGCCATCTACAGCAGCGTCTGGCTGCTGCCCAGCGCGGCATGCCTCAGCTTCATTCTCCTGCTGACACCGAACGGGTCGCTGCCCTCGCCGCGCTGGCGGTGGTGGGCCTGGGTCACGGTGGCCGCGCCGCTGCTGGCGGTGATGTCAGGGGCCCTGTTGCCGTTCGAGCGGCCCTACCAGTCGGTCGCGAACCCGCTCGCGGTGCCCGCGCTCGAGGATCTGCTGCTGGCCGTCGCGGCCATGACCTTGATCGTGACCGGGCTGGGCATCCTGGTCGCGGCCTGGTCGCTGCTGGTTCGCTTTCGGCGGGCCCAGGGCATCGAGCGCCAGCAGCTGCGCTGGGTGACCTTGGCAGCTGTGTCGACCGTGGCGGTGGTGCTGGGCATCGTGGCCGTGACCGCGGCCGGCCTTGAGGCTCCGGTCGACTGGCTCGTTGGTGTCTGCTTGGCCCTGCTGCCAGTGGCGATCGGCGCCGCGGTCCTGCGGTATCGGCTGTACGACCTGGACCGGATCATCAGCCGCACCCTGGCCTACGGGCTCCTCACCGTCCTGCTGGGTGGTGGCTACGCCGTGGTGGTCCTGGCATTCGGCCAGCTCCTCGGCCGAGACTCGACCCTGGTGGTGGCCGCCGCAACCCTGGCGGTGGCCGCGGCCTTCCAGCCGGCCCGCCGGCGCATCCAGGCCGCGGTCGACCACCGCTTCAACCGCCGCCGCCACGACGCCGCCCAGACGATCGCGGCCTTCAGCGGCCGACTACACCAGCAGGTCGACCTGAGCACCTTGACGGCCGAGGTGTTGGCCGTGGTCGAACAGATCATGCAGCCAACCACCCTGTCGTTGTGGCTGCGACCGCCCATCGACTCGACCCAGGACCAGGCGAGGCACACCCAGGCCACGCGGGGGCCAACGGTAGCTCCCCGCGCCAGGGGCCCGACCATGCCCGCATGACCGAACGCAGAGACCTTGTCGACAAGGAGGCGGTCATGGACGTCGTGGCGCTGATCGGCTGGATCGTCACTGCGCTTGCCGGAGCGACCCTGTTCGGCATCTGGCTGGCCAGCGACACCGACGCCCTGCGCTGGGTCGCGTTCGCCATCTTGCTGGTGGTGGCCGCTCTCGGGTTCACCATGGCCAGGTTGTGGCGCCAGGAGCGCGCGGCCAGGGTGGCCGCGGCTGGGGCGGACCGGACCGACCTCCCGCCCGAGCAGCACTTCCCGCCGGCCCTGATCGGGGTGCACGGGTTGTTGGCGCTCACCACCCTGGTCCTGGTCCTGGTCCTGCTCACCGCCCTCGGGGTGGGCGACTAGGCGATCTGGGTGAGCGCACCAGCTCGAAATCTGGTGCTCTGGTCCACCCAGGTCTTGCACCCTTCACCTCGGCGAACCGCGGCGCGTTGCCCCGTTGACCTGGATCAGTCGCGCCCGCAGGAGACCAGCGCCAGACCCCACGCCGAGATGGTGGCCGGGTCGGAGAGGATGTGGTCTTTGCCTCGAGCGGTCCACAGGTAGGGGCCCGCAGGAACAGGAGGTGCAGAGGGATTCACAGGGATGCTGGCGGTGAGCAGGCTCCCGGCCCCTCGCCAATGGGTCTCGGCGCCTCCACCGATCAGCGCCAGCCCCGCATCGGCCCCACACTCCGCCCCTGGGTGCGGCACGGCGGTAGCGGAGTCGCCATGGAAGCGCACCACCGTGAGCAACATGGAGGCAAGGAAGCTGCTTCGCACGCCGATGGCGAAGGCGGTGACCGTCGAAGGACTTGGGTAGACATGATCTTTGGCGGCCGCGTACCAGCCTTGCCCGGCGGCCGGACGAGACGCCCACAGAAGGCTGCCAGGAGCCTCTTCGTTGTCCCAGTTCACTCTGGCGCCTCCGCCGACCAGGACGAAGCCGGGAGGCAGCATCGCCGTGGCATCGGGATGGTTGACCGGTGCCGGTGAGGTGACGTCGACGATCAGGTGGTCCGTCGACGGGACTGAGGCAGCGAAGCAGGAGACACCGATGGTGGCCGGACTGGGAAGCCCGTGGTCCTTTGCTCGCGCCTCCCAGTCCACCTTGCTTGCTGGGAACATGGCGGTGAGCAGACTGCCAGGGCCCCTTCCGTAGTTCACCACGGCACCGCCCCCAAGGATCGGGAGGCCGCTGGGGATGCTCATCGTGATCGCCGGGTGCGGAGCGGGTGTGCTGGTCTTGGCCTCGTGCAGCTCAATCGTGAGGCCGTGGAATGTGTAGGACGCAGTCAGTGCCATCGCACAGCTCCTTGCTGGAGTCACCGCTGGCGGTTCCATCTCCGCTCGCGGAGCGTCTCAACAGTGGCAGCCCGGCTCGTCCCTGGCGGTGCCCCAAGTCACCGACGATCGGTGCCGTTCATCACCTGACGGTCCCCACCAGACCTCCCGGCGGCGCGTGCGCGGTCCTTCATGACGCTTGCCGGACAGCGATACCTCAAAGCACCGGCGGAGAGCATGCTCTGGGTTCGGACGACGTCAACAAGGGGACAATGCGGCGTATGCGGCAGTGAAGGTGTCTGCATCGTACCCGGTGTGGGTGGCCCCGCTGCTGGTGGCGATGGTCGAAGGAGGATGCGATGCGCCCGACCAGACTGCTGCGAGCCCTCGTCTCGATCCTGGCTGCTGGGCTCCTGATGGGGCTGCTGGCGCCCTCGGCGCCAGCCCGGCAAGCCGCCGCGCCTACGGGAGCGCTGGAGCGGTATGCCCGGGACACCTGGGCGTCGTTGGTGGCGATGGTCGACGACGGGTCGGGGCTGCCGACCGACAAACTGCACCAGGACGGCAGCCGCGATGTGCAGACCTCCACCACCAACATCGGCGCCTACCTGTGGAGCACCCTGGTGGCCGAGCGGCTCGGCCTGATCGGCCACCAGGAGGTCGTCCGCCGCCTCTCCGGGACCATCTCGACACTGGAGCGGATGGAGCGCCACGCGCCCAGCGGGCAGTTCTACAACTGGTACGACCACCGTAGCGGCGCCAAGCTGACCACCTGGCCGCCGACCGGTGCGCCGCTGACCCCGATCCTGTCGTCGGTGGACAACGGTTGGCTGGCCACGGGGCTGCGGGTGGTCGCCCGCGGCGTCCCCGAGCTGTCGGCACGGGCCGGTGCGCTGTTCGACAGCATGGACTTCGGCTTCTACTACCGCCCCGACGTCAACCGTATCCTGTTCCACTATGTCCCGGACACCGGCGAGGCGCCGTGCTGCTACGACACCATCGTCAGCGAGAGCCGCATCGCCAGCTACCTGGGCATCGCCAAGGGCGAGATCCCGCAGCGCGAGTACTTCGGCGCCTGGCGCAGCTTCCCCGACAGCTGCGACTGGAGCTGGCAGGAGACCAGGCCGGTGGGGTTCCAGCGCACCTACTTCGGCGTGAGCGTGTTCGACGGCGCCTACCGGTACAACAACACCCGGGTCACGCCGTCATGGGGCGGCAGCATGTTCGAGGCGTTGATGCCGACCCTGTTCGTCCCCGAGGAGGTGTGGGGCGGCGGCAGCTGGCGTGCCAACCACCCGCTGTGGGTGCAGGCGCAGATCAACCACGGCCTGCGTGAGGCCGGCTACGGCTACTGGGGCTTCTCGCCCGCCAACATCCCGGAGGGCGGCTACGACGTCTATGGGGTCGACGCCATCGGCATGAACCCGGACGGCTACCCCTCCAACGAAGACCGGACGCTGGTCGACCACGGCTTCGAGGGCTGCCCCAGCCGCGACCCCAAGCCCGACCCGCCGCCCTCGGCCTACACCAATGGCGTGGTCACGCCGCATGCGGCCTTCCTGGCGCTGCGGTGGGCGCCGGCGGAGACGCTGGCCAACCTGGCCCGGCTCGAGCGCGACTTCGACGTCTACACCCGCTGGGGCTTCCGCGACTCGGTCAACGTCGACTCCGACTCCGGGGTGGTGTCCGACTCCTATCTGTCGCTGGACCAGGGCATCATCATGGCCGCCATCGGCAACGCCCTCGGCGGTGACTTCCTGCGGCGACTGTTCGTCACCGACGGCTTCCAGCGGGCCCTGCGACCCCCGATCGGGGTCGAGGAGTTCAACGCCTTCCCGCGCGGCTGCACGGTCGAGGGCACCGCCGGCGACGACCACCTGGTCGGTAGCGGCGGCGATGACGTGATCTGCGGCGAGGGCGGCGACGACGTCATCGACGGCGGCGGCGGGCGCGATGTCGTCTTCGGCGACCGCGGCGACGACCGGGTCACCGGCGGTGGCGGCGACGACACCCTGTACGGCGGCGACGGCGAGGACGAGCTGGCCGGCGGGGACGGCGCCGACGTGCTGTCCGGCGGCCCGGGCGACGATGTCCTGACCGGAGGGCCGGGGCCTGACCACCACGAGGGCGGCACCGGCGACAACCGCTGCCCGGACCTGACCGCCGCCGACACCGCCAACGCCTGCTGACGCCACCCTCCACAACGCCCCAGGCCGTTGACCTGGGGCGTTGTGCGCGCCGCGAGGGAGGCGATTCGCCCAACCTTAGGGCGAGCTCGCGTCTCGAATGAGCTGGGCCAGGTCGGTCCGGGCCAGGGTGTGCTCCTTACCGCCGCTCGTGAGGACGGTCTCGCCCCCGACGATGCGGGTGTTGGCCGCCAGCCAGTCCGTGCTGGCGGCGGTCGCCGAGGTCACCGTGTCGCCGCCGAGGCTTTGGATCTCGATGTCGTCGCCGTCGCCGCCGTCGATGATGTCGGTGCCCGGCCCGCCGATGAGGACGTCGTCACCCGGACCGCCGGACAGCACGTCGTTGCCGTCGCCGCCGATGAGGACGTCGGCCCCGTCGCCGCCGCTGGCCGTGAGCTGGATCGACCCGGTCGCCAGGCCGGACGCCTCCACCACGTCGTCCCCGGCCAGCGCGTTGACGGTGAGTCGGTCGTTGGCGGCCTCGGCGCCGGTGATGTTCACGCGTGCCGCCAGTCCTGTCGTGGTCACGCCGGAGCCGTCGCCGTCGACGACGATCACGTCGTCGCCGTTGGTGCCGTTGACGATCAGGGTGTCCGGCTGCGCGTCGCCGCCGCCGGCCGCGGCCGCCAGGTCGGCGTTCAGCTCGGTCAGGTCCGTACCACTGAGGTCATTGACCACGATCGTGTCGGCGCCGCCCCGGGCCAGGAACTCGACATGCTCGACGTCGTCGAGGTCCATCGTGACGCTGCCGACGTTGCGGAAGAACCGGACGCGCCCCCCGTTGGCGGCGATGTCGACGTTCTCGTTGACATTGGAGCCGAGGAAGCGCATCGCGTCGGCTCCTTGCTGGCCCTCGACGGTGTCGTTCCCGTCGCCCGGATCCCACTGGAAGACGTCGTCGCCGGCGCCGAGAAAGGCCACGTCGTTGCCCTGCTGGCCGTCGACGACGTCGTTGCCGTCGCCGCCGAGCAGGACGTCGGCTCCGTTGCTGCCGAAGATCGTGTCGTTGCCTGCACCGCCGTCGACGGTGATCGCGATGAGGTCGGCCAGGTTGCCGGTTGTGGCGAAGCTGTCGTCGCCGCCGTTGGCCTTGACGGCCAGCTTCTCGGAGGTGCCGATGTCGATCGCGAACGGCGCGGGAGTGAGGCGGTCGAACCGGACGCGCGCACCGTTGGCCGTGGCGGCGAACTGCTCGGCGCCGTTGCCGCCGTTGACCTCGACCGTGTCGCTTCCGCCTCCGCCTTCGTTGAGGTCGGTGTCGTCGCCGGGGTTCCACAGCATCCGGTCGTCGCCGCCCTGGCCGAAGCTCTGGTCGTCTGCGTCGCCGCCGGTGAGGGTGTCGTTGTCGGCACCGCCGAACAGCAAGTCGCTGCCCCCACGGCCGAGGAGGGTGTCGTTGCCGCCCTGGCCGAAGAGCTGGTCGCCGCCCGAGCCGCCGGATAGCACGTCGTTGCCGGCGCCGCCGAACAGGTTTGCAGCCGGCAGCGCACCGATTGTCTCGCTCAGGACGAGCGTGTCGTTGCCGGCCTGACCCGAGACCCGGATCAGGCTCGTGTTCGCGACCGTCGGGGTGCCTCCGATGACCGCGACCGCGCCATTGTTGACCAGGATCCTGCCCGCCGCGTCGCGGCTGATGACGATCGAGTTGTCGGCGGCGTCGCCGGAGACGCTCAACACACTAGAGCTGAACGTCGCTGTCGCCGCCGCGCTCGCGGGCGGGCTCGCCGCCACGATCGCAGCGGCACCGAGCACGACACCCCCAAGCAGCCGGCGCGTCGCACGGAGCCAATCACTGTTACGAGGTTCGTTCATCGTTCCCCCTTCGGGAGCAGCCGGCGGTGCTGGCGCATGATCCCTTCAAGTCGGGACGGTGCCCGTGGGCCCGTGCGCAGCATGCAGGGCCGGGTCCATGCCGGCGATGCCGCCCATCACCGGCTGGATGTGACGTTCGGCACCTCGCGCCGCGGGCGACAAGCCCGGTTCCGACGTGCCTCCACAGCGGCAGCGCCGAGGACGCGGGTGGGCGGCGTTGTGCCGGCGAGCTATGCTCGCGGCCTGCAGTCGTGGGGGAAGGACGTGGTGGCCATGGGCTGGCGCGGCCGGCGGGCGAGGAGTGCCGGTGGGTGGCGGTGGCTGGGCCGGTTGGGCGTGGCCTTCACGCTCGTCATGGTGGGGCGCGGCCTGTGGCCCAGGATCGCCGCTGGGTGGCGATGGCTGACCGGGCCCGGCTGGGACAGCAAGCAGGTCGAGGAGCTGTACGGCAAGCTGACCAATCGTGGCTACGGCGGCGGCCTCGTGGATGTGGTGGCCCGTCAGGAGTCGAGTCCGGTCCGTCCGCAGCGGGCGGCACCCCCCGAGCGCCCCGACGCCGAGCCCTGAGCCGGTGGCACTCGGCGGCCGATCCCGTTAGGTCGCCAACCGGCTGGTTCTCGGTCCGTCTCCTGGCGCTCTCGTCGTCGAGTCGCACCAGTCGCCAAGCTGCTTGTTTCCCGCGCATGGAACCTGCAAGGGTTCCCGGACGTGGAAGTGGCGATCGTGTCCCCCCAAACGGACGCCGCGGAGGGAGCCCGCCTTGCGGGACGAGACCAGTTTCGAGGAGTTCTACGTTGGGGTGTTCAACCGCCTCGTGGGTCAACTCTTTCTCGTCACCGGGAGTCTGCAGGAGGCCGAGGACGTCGTTCAGGAGGCCTTGACGAGGGCGGCGGGCCGCTGGGCTCGGCTTCGCGACTATGACGTCCCGGAGATCTGGGTTCGCCGGGTGGCCATGAACCTGGCTACCGATGGGTTCCGTCGGACGCGGCGGCGGCTGCTAATGGCCGCTCGGTTGGTGCCCAACCATCAACCGCCGCCGACGCTGGATGGCGTAGTGGTCGCTGAGGCACTCCAGGGATTGCCGCCCGCGCAGCGCAAGGCGGTCGTCCTCCATTACCTGCTTGATCTCCCGATCGACCAGGTCGCTACCGAGCTCGGCGTGCCTGTCGGGACGGTGAAGTCGCGGTTGGCCCGGGCTCGGTCGGCGCTGGCCACTTGGCTAGGTCCGGAGGGCGTGCGGCCTGATGGTCGTGTGCAGGACCACGGAGGTGCAACGAACCGTGGATGACTTGCATCGTCTTCTGGCTGAGGCGGCCGACCGGGCCGCCCAGCAGGCTCAAGCACCTGGCGCCGCCGTGGCCGTACATCGGGCTCAGAAGCGTCGCCGGTGGGCGGCCGTGACCGCCTGTGTGCTGCTGGTGGCGGCGGCTGTCGCCAGCATCGGGCTGAGCCGTGGCTTGCTCCCGTTGCCGACAATCGAACCGATCACCGAACCGCAATTCCCTCAGGACAATCTGCCGTGGCGGCCGCTCGTCCCCGGCGAGTGGTCGGCAACCGTGCCCGACGAGCGCCCCCTCGCGCCAATCCTGGTCGCGGCCAAGGGCACAGAGGCTGGGCAGCCGTGGCGGCTGACCGTCTATCGCAGCGTCTTCCAGAAGGCTGGGCAACCAGCCGAGACCGATGTCTGCTACATCCTGGAGTGGTTCACTCACGACCAGAATGGAAAGCAGTGGCAAGCCAACGGCACCTGCGCCTCGGCGACCCAAACCAGCACCGTCTTGGCTGTCGGCGGGCCGGAGACGGGCCGTATCGCCATTATCGGCCGGGCGGCGAAGGCGGCCAGGAAGGTTCGGTTGGAGTTCCGTGAGCAGGAACCGGTCGAGGTTACGACGGTCGGCACCATCCCGGACCTTGGAGGCCGCTTCTATGTCGCCTTCGTTCCTCGCAACGCTGAGCTGCAATGGATGGTCGCGCTGGACGACGCGGGTCGTCAGGTCGGCCAAGCGTCCGGCCAAGGGGATGTAAGCGCCGTGGCTTCCGGTGACCCGCCGACCGGCCCAGTCAAGGTCGTCCTGCGCGCTACCACTCGCATTGGCCCAGTCACAATGACAGCTTGGCCGACCCGCTACGGCTACTGCCTGGACATGGGCGGCTCGAATGCCTGCGATCGGGCTGCTTCCACCACAAGCGTGCTCGACCCACAGGTGAGCTGCGGGTCCGGTGGGGGCGCTGGCGCGCCAACGGTGCAGTGGGCGTGGGTCTTCGGTGGGGTGCCGAGGACAGCCCGTACGGTTCGCGTAGAGGTGGCAGGCAAGCAGTTCGAGGTGCCCGCCGAAGATGCCGGCGAGGCATTCGACCGGGCGTTCTTCCTTGCCGATCTTCCCTTGCGGAAGGAGGTGACAACCATCCACCTGAGCGCACTCGATGCCAACGGCGAGCCCATAAAAGGATGGACGACATGGACGACGACGTACAGCTGCGGGTAGGCCAGCACCCTCAAGACAACGCAAGCGGGCAGTGCGGAAGTCTCACCAAGAAGTAACAGCCAACCAGAACGGCATATGAAGTTGGGATGGATCAGCACTTGCTGGATGCAAAGCTCCCCCATTCGTTCATCCCAGGCAAAACCTGAACCGCTCTGGAAGAGCAATTAATGAAGGCTGCGTAGCCACGCGGGTTCCAGCGACTGCGTAGAGTTCGGTACCCGTCTTTGGTTAACCGTTCATTAGGAGTGGACGGTGATCTTCACATGTGTCAATTCGTGTGCCCGTACCCGGGATACCGCAGGATCAACGGAGGTGACTGCAATGCCTATCTAGTGCCCACATCTCTAACGAGCTGCCGACAGAACGTCAGCCATGAATCGAGGGGTCGATGAATAAGGAGATAGATGCAACCATGCCGTTAGGCAAGAGGTATGCAGCGGCTGGAATGGTTCTTTCGTTGTTAGCCCTCTGCCTGGTGTCCATCGTGGCGGTCGCCGGTCCTGCCGGGGCTGCGAGCACAGTCTTCGGCATCGAGAGAAGGCTCTGCTGCGATCAAGACATCTGGTCGCCGAATCGGCTGTACGTCCTGCGCATGCAAGGCGACGGCAATCTTGTTCTCTATGGAGCAAGGTGGACTGCAACGTGGGCCAGCGGCACGCAAGGCAACCCAGGCTCGGTGCTCGTAATGCAAAGTGACGGCAACCTCGTCATCTACGGTCCGGGCAATGTAGCCACGTGGGCCAGCGGCACCCAAGGCAACCCAGGTACGGTCCTAGAGGTCCAGGACGATGGCAATGTCGTCCTCTACGCACCGGGGCACCGGGCCATCTGGGCAACCAACACGCCCACGTCAAGGTACTCCGGTCCAAAGTTCGCGAGTACCACAGGGGCCAGTGCTAGCTGTTCGATGTCTACCGAGCGCGTCAGCTATGTGCCCGACAGCCGTGTCAACATCGGCTGTCTCATCAGCGACACCGCTCAGGATGGTGCCTCCGCGTATGTCATTTGGAAGGTTGATGGATGGCCGGATCTCAGATCCGTCGATGTCAGCACCAGCGGCACCACAAGCTTCTGGTGGAACACATTCGTTGGTGATAGCGCCGCACGCACAATCCGTTGGAAAGCTTGCCGGAATCGGCACAACCTGCCCGACAACTGCTCGAATTGGGTTTACCACTAGTCTCCGATAGTCGGCAGTCGGTCTCTTGAATAAGGGACTAGCAGTACCGTCGACAAAGCGTACGGTAGAGAAGACAAGGGGTCCACTCCATCTCAGAGTGGACCCCTTGTCTTTCTCGTGTTCGGACGGTGAGTTCCCCCTTGAGCCGGACACCTCCGATGGGAGGATGTCCGTACGGCAGAGAAGGGGAAGCGGCGACGACGCCAGTTCACGGCAGAGTAGCCGGACGGCTGTTCCCGATCGTTTAAGGGTCTTGTAAGGCAGGCGTAACGTTTGCTTCCTACCCTCGCCTCGTTCATCGAGACGAGATGAGGGGAGTTCGTCGTGCGCATGAAGGCTGCGGTGTCCGCCATCTGCGCAGCGCTCGCGATTGCGGCCGCTCCGCTTGCTTCGTCTGCGGCCACGGCGCCGGGCCGCTGGGCGGCGACGGCGAGCATGTTGACGCCACGCGCACACCTGACCGCGACACCACTCGGCAATGGCCGCATCCTGGTGGTCGGTGGGGTCGACGAGTCCACCACCGAGCTGTACGACCCGCCGACGGGCAGGTGGATGCCAGGCGGCACGCTGAACGAGCCGCACTGGGGGCACCTCGCCGTGCGCCTGGCAGACGGGCGCGTGCTCGTCGCCGGCGGCGGTCGGTACAGCGCCGGCGCCGAGTTGTACAACTCGGCGACAAACAGCTGGACGCCAACTGGAAGCATGAACGTCGGCCGGATCTCGTTCACCGGCACCCTGCTCCGCGACGGACGCGTGCTGGTCGTCGGCGGCCTTTCTGCCGACGGTACTGGCGTGCAGGCCAGCGCGGAGCTCTACGACCCGGCGGCGGGCCGCTGGACGTCGACCGGCAGTCTCCGCGAGCGGCGCCTGAATCACACCGCGACGTTGCTGGCCGACGGTACCGTCCTGGTGGCGGGAGGTTCCAACTCGAGCGGCTGGCTGCGGACTGCAGAGCTCTACGACCCCTCCCGCGGGCGGTGGACGCGCGCCGCTCCGATGACGACCGCGCGCGAGGGTGCGAGCGCGACCCGGCTCGGCGATGGCCGCGTGCTGGTCGCCGGCGGGGGCAACCCGAGCGCAACCCTCTCCGCCGAGCTCTACGACCCGGCCTCGGGCAAGTGGACGACGACCGGCAGGATGACTGATTACCATGGCCCCGCGGCCGTGCTGCTGCAGGACGGACGCGTGCTCGTCGCTGGGGGCGGCGACGCGGGCGACGTCTACTCCGCCGCTACCGGCACGTGGACTGCGACCGGCCCAAGGGCGTATCCCCTCGTCGGGGGCTCCGCCGTTGCCCTGCTTCCCAACGGACAAGTCCTCAGTGTCGGCGGCGAGAGGCTGGCGAACTGCACTCCCAAGGGGTGCGGCAGCGAGCCGGTCGCGAGCGCCGAGCTGTACACCCCGTAGCACCTCACCGAGGCGAACGCGATCAGACCGGCCAGCCGAACTGGTCGTCCTGACCCCACGGCCTTCGCCCCGGTGCTGGGGGCGGTGGGGCCGGCCACGGTCGAGGCGCTGGTGGCCAGCCGCCGGCCTGGTCACCAGCTCTGCGCCCGCGACGATCGTCACGGCGATGGCCTGCAGACAAGACAAGCAGCCCAGACCGTCGACCTGGGCTGAGGTGCGCGCCGCGAGGGATTCGAACCCAACCGCCAGATCCGTAGGCTGGCGCTCGACGTCCACTCGGCTAGTCGTCGCGGACGTCGGCTCCTATCCTGCCGCTATGACCAAGATCGGGTCTGTCGGCACGCTCGGTGATCTGCTGGCATCTCGCCGGCGGCGACGGTTCGTCGGCCGCACATCTGAGGTCGAGCTCTTTCGGCTGGCGCTGGAGTCGCCCGACCCGCCGTTTCTGTTGCTCCACATCCACGGACCACCGGGCATCGGCAAGACGAGCCTGCTGGATGTCCTCGCTGGGTTGGCTGCTGACGCTGGCGCGAGGGTGGTTCGCCTGGATGGGCGCGACCTCGTCCCGTCGCCGCCGGCAGTGCTTCAGGCGCTCGGAGCGGTTGACGTGCCCGAGGGGGAGGTTGTTATCGCCGGGCCGTCCGACAGCGGCCGGTTGGTGGTTCTGGTCGATACCTATGAACGGCTAGGTCCGCTGGATGACTGGATGCGCAACCGGCTGCTGCCGCTCCTGCCGGCGACCGCCCTGACCGTGGTCGCCGGTCGGACACCGCCGGGTTCGGCCTGGCGGGCCGACCCGGCATGGCGGGGGTTGTTGCGGGTGGTGTCGCTGCGCAACCTCAGCCCACAGGAGAGCCGGCAAATCCTGCACGCCAGTGGTGTGGACCCCATCCACCACGACAAGCTGGTCGAGTTGGCCCATGGCCACCCACTGGGGCTGTCGCTGCTGGCCGATGTGGTCGTCCGCGGCGGCGAGACGGTCCCCGATCCGCTGACCCCGGATCTGGTAGGCACCCTCCTGCGACGGTTCCTCGAGATCGTGCCCAGTGGGCGGCATCGCCGCGCGCCCTAGAGGTGTGCGCGCCGGCCAGGGTGACTACCGAGGCGCTGTTGCGGGAGGTACTCGGGACGGCGGACGCCCATGAGCTATTCACCTGGCTGCGGGAGCTGTCCTTTGTGGAGTCGGGGCCCGAAGGTGTGTATCCCCACGACCTGGCACGCGACGCCCTGGAGGCCGACCTGCGCTGGCGTGACCCCGAGGGCTACCGGCGAGTGTTCCGCGGGATCCGCGGCCACATCAACGGTCGCCTGCAGACGACCCGAGGCCAGGAGCAACAGCGCGCGATCGCCGACGCCAAGTACCTGTTCCGCCGTCTTCCCGGCGTCGGGTCCCCAGTCGACTGGACGGGCTGGGGCCAGCAGTATCCCGAGCCGGCCCGGTCGGGGGACCGGGAGCCGGTCCTGGAGCTGGTCCTGGCCTGGGAGGGGGAGGTGTCGGCGGCGATCGCCGCGCGATGGTGGGAGCGGCAGCCCGAGGGCTTCTTCGTGGTCCGGGCTCAGGACGGCGCAGTCGGTGGCTTCCTCGCCCTGCTGGACCTGACCCGAGCCTCCACCCAGGACATCGCGGCCGACCCTGGCGCCCGTGCGGCCTGGGACTACGCAACGCAGCACGCTCCACCCCGGCCCGGTGAGGTCGTCACCCAGACCCGGTTCGTCGTCGACCGGGAGGCCTACCAGGGCCCGTCTGCGACGCTCAACGCCACGCCGATCCTGACCATGCAGCGCTACCTGGGCACCCCGCACCTGGCCTGGGACTTCCTCACCCTGGTCGAGCCCGAGCGGTGGGACGACTACTTCGCCGCCGCCGACCTGCCGCGCGCCGCCGGCGCCGACTTCTGGGTGGGCGGGCGCCGCTACGGACTCTTCGCCCACGACTTCCGACAGGTCCCAGTGGATGCCTGGCTGGAGCTGATCACCGAGCGCGCCCTCGCCCAGGACGTCACAGGGTCGCCGCCGACGGCCCAGGCGCCGCTGCTGGTGCTCTCCCAGCCGGAGTTCGACCAGGCGGCCCGCCAGGCCCTGCGCGACCTGCGCCGACCGGATCTCCTCCGGCGCAACCCGCTGCTGCGGACCCGCCTGCTGCGTGACCACGCCAGCGACGAGGAACCGGACGCGGCCACACTGGAGGCGCTGGTGCGCGCGGCCGTGGAGGCCCTGACCGAGCACCCTCGCGACGACAAGCTGTGGCGAGCTGTGGAGCGGACCTATGTGCAGCCGGCCGCCACCCAGGAGCGGGCCGCCGCGGCCCTCGGGCTGCCGTTCAGCACCTACCGCCGCCACCTCACCCAGGGCGTGGACCGTGTGGTGGCCTGGCTGTGGGACCAGGAAGTCTACGGCAGCAGCAAGCACCACTGAGCACAACCGGACAGCTTCTGGTCTGGAAACCGAGCAACCGCTGAGTGCAGCCTTCCCCCAACCGAGGAGGTGGCTGCGATGCAGATGCAGATCGGAGACCGCGCGGTGGTGCTGGGCGCCAGCATGGCCGGGCTGCTGGCCGCCCGGGTGCTGGCCGACACCTACGGGCAGGTGACGGTGATCGACCGCGATGAGCTGCCCGAGACACCGATGCACCGACGTGGCGTCCCCCACGGGCGCCATATCCATGCGCTGCTGGCGCGCGGCCAGCAGGCCCTGGAAGAGCTGCTTCCAGGGCTCACGGCCGAGCTGGTCAGCCAAGGGGTACCGGCCGGCGACGTGCTGGCCGACGTGCGCCTGTACCTCAGCGGCCACCGCCTCCGGCAGGCCCACACCGGGCTGGGTCTGCTGTCCGCGAGCCGACCGGTCCTCGAGGGCCACGTGCGGGCCCGGATACGGGCCCTCCCGAATGTGGCATTCCTGGACTCCTGCGACGTGGTCGGGCTGACCACTACCCCCGATGGCCGCCGCGTCACCGGGGCTCGGGTGCTCCGCCGGGCCGACGGCAGCGCCGAGGAGCTGGTCGCCGCCGACCTTGTCGTTGACGCCACCGGCCGCGGCTCACGCACCCCGGTATGGCTGGAGGCACTCGGCTACCCCCGACCGCCCACCGAGCGGGTACAGATCGGGCTGGGCTATGCCACACGGATCTACCGGCTCCCACCCGACGCCCTCCAAGGTGATCTGGCGGTGGTGCAGACCGCCACCCCCAACCATCCGCGGGCCGGGGGCCTCCAGGCGCTCGAGGGCGACCGGTGGCTGCTGACCCTGGCCGGCATCCTGGGTGACCATCCGCCAACCGACCACGACGGCTTCCTGGCCTTCGCCCGATCCCTCCAGTTCCCCGACATCTACCAGGCCGTCCGCGACGGCGAGCCACTGGACGACCCGGTCGGCTTCCGCTTCCCGGCCAGCGTCCGCCACCGCTACGAATGCCTGGACCGCCTCCCGGCTGGCCTCCTCGTGGTGGGCGACGCAGTATGCAGCTTCAACCCGATCTACGGCCAAGGCATGAGCGTTGCCGCCCTCGAGGCGCTCACCCTGCGCCGCCACCTGCAGCGGGGCGTTGAGCCACAGCAGCGCCGATTCTTCCGCGACCTCGCCCGCGTGGTCGACGTGCCGTGGGAGATGGCGGCAGGTGGCGACCTGGTCTTCCCCGGCGTCCAGGGACGCCGGACCCTAAAGGTCCGGCTGGTCAGCACCTACCTGGCCCGGCTGCACGCCGCCGCCACCCACGACGCCCGTCTCGCCATCGCCTTCACCCGGGTCGCCGGGCTGGTCGCGCCACCCCAGGCGTTGCTGCGTCCCGGCATCGTCCTACGCGTGCTGCGCAACGGCCCGGGCCCGGCGGCCGGCACCCCCGGTCGCCCACAGCATCGAGACACCTTCCGAGCCGCCGAGACCCCGGCGGGAAACAAGGATGTGAGCCCTTAATCCGTGCTGTAGTCCTGCAGACCCCGACGATCGAAGCTCCTGGAACCGAAGGGCCGACACCGCCAGAAGCGCTTCGCGGAGCTTTTCTTGCTCAATGGCGTCTGACCTGCACGTTTAGCGCACCGCGAGGGATTCGAACCCCCAACCTGAGTGCCATCTATGCAGCTCAGGTCGGGGGTCGAACCAGCCAGACCGCCTGAGACCTTTCTGGTGCTGGCTGGTGGACTGACACCGGGACTGACATGCTCGGGCCTCGGTACGCTACCGACGTGCCGGTCAGGCGCCAGCTGGAGGCGAGTACGGTGGGCGCGCAGGATGCGCTGATGCGGGGCCGCGAGGCCGCCGAGCGGCTGGCGTGGGCGAATGCCTACGCCGCGCTCTCGCTAGCCGACAACTCCTCGCCCCTGGCAGCGGAGGATTTGGAGCTGCTGGCGACCGCGGCCCTGCTTCTGGGTCACGTGGAGGACGGCATACGGGCGCTACAGCGTGCGCACCAGTGGTATGCCGAGGGCGGCAATCCCCGGCGGGCCGCACGGTGCGCGTTCTGGCTGACGTTCCACCTCGGCGCCCGGGGAGACGTCGCGCAGGCAAGCGGCTGGTTCGCCCGGGCCAGCCGCCTCCTGGAGCACGAGCAGGAGTGCGCCGAGCACGGCTACCTATTGATTTCGGTTGCATTCCACCAGCTCGCGGGGGGTGACCACGCGGCCGGGCAGACCGCCGCGGCACAAGCAGCCGCGATCGGCGGTCGCACCGGTGACACCGACCTGGTCGCCTTCGCACGATATCTGCAGGGCCGCGCCCTCGTCCACGAGGGCAAGATGCATGAGGGCCTTGTCCTGGTCGACGAGGCCATGGTGGCGGTCGTGGCCGGCGAGTTGTCGCCCATTGTCGCCGGCGCCGTCTACTGCGGCGTGATCGAGCTCTGCCATGAGGTCGCCGAGTTGCGCCGCGCTCAGGAGTGGACCGAGGCGCTGACGGCATGGTGGGACAAGCAGCCGGACATGGTCACCTTCACCGGCCAGTGCCTGGTCCACCGCGCCGAGCTTCTGCACCTGCACGGGGCATGGCTGGAAGCGATCGAGGAGGCCAAGCGCGCGCTCAAGCGGCTTGCTCACGGCGCCGACGAGTTCGCCTCCGGCGACGCCTGCTACCAGCAGGCCGAGGCCTACCGAGTCCTGGGGGAGTCCACGGCGGCGGAGGACGCCTACCAGCAGGCCAGCCGGTGGGGCCGCGAGCCGCAGCCCGGACTGGCGCTGCTGCGGCTCGCGCAAGGCAGGACCGATGCGGCGGCGGCGGCGATCGGCCGGCCGTGGCCGAGACGACCGACCGGCTCCGGCGGGTCAAGCTGCTCCCCGCCCAGGTCGAGATCATGCTCGTTGCCGGCGAGGTCCAGGCGGCCCGGGACGCCGCCGCCGAGCTGATCGAGATCGCCGGCGCCTACGGCACGCCAGCCCTGCGCGCGACGGCCGACCACGCCCGGGGGGCGGTGCTGCTGGCCGATGGCGACGCCCGAGCAGCCCTGATCGCGCTGCGTGGCGCATGGCAGCTCTGGCGCGAGCTCCAGGCGCCGTACGAGGCCGCGCGGGCGCGCGTGCTGGTCGGGCTCGCCTGTCGCCAGCTCGGGGACCAGGAGACCGCGGCGATGGAACTGGACGCCGCCCGCACCGTGTTAGCAAAGCTAGGCGCCGCGCCCGACCTCGCCCGTCTGGAGCGGCTCGACCGGCCGGACGCGGCCGTCAAGGGGCACGGGCTGACGGCGCGTGAACTGCAGGTGCTGCGGCTGCTGGCGACCGGCACGACCAACCACGCCATCGCCAACGAGCTGGTCCTGTCTGAGAAGACGGTCCACCGTCACGTGAGCAACATCTTCACCAAGCTGGGCGTCTCCTCGCGCGCCGCGGCCACCGCCTACGCCTACCAGCACCGCCTCCTGTAGGCGCCCGACAGCGAAGAATTACCCAGGCCTCTCGGCCTCGCATTGGCCGGTTCTCCCGAAGTCGTCCGATCCCCTCACTCCTAGCCCGAGTTTCCTGGCTATGGGTTGGGATGACTGTGTGTGGGCGTTGAGGGTGGGTTTCAAGGGGAGCTGACCAGCAGCTTTGTGTGGCGGTGCTGGCAATCGGACGCTCGATGGTGTAT
>Ga0081539_10000602_pt1 | contig 73172 bp, 52 predicted proteins | sample TabmetS4T2R2_FD_71023 | JGI IMG/M metagenome (GOLD analysis project Ga0081539, IMG submission 71023) | Tabebuia heterophylla rhizosphere microbial communities from the University of Puerto Rico - S4T2R2 | ecosystem: Host-associated > Plants > Roots > Rhizosphere ...
CCGGGAAGATCAGGCTGACGGACGTGAAGCTTACGCCGCCCACGCTCCAGACGGCGAAGCCGACGACCCCGCGTTCGAGCGAAGCCTCCTCCCAGTGTTCGACGATCTGCCGCGGGTCGAACGTGACCGAGCGGACGTTCGCGCCGCGCGACCTGACCGTGAAAGTGAAGGCGCCGCCTTCGGCCGGCAGCGCGCCGAGGTCGAGGAAGAACTCTTTGAGGGTGATGACGGCGATGGCCGGGCCTGTCCAACGTTCGACGGCGAAGTCAACCGACAGCTCGTTCCCCTGCCGGACGACGGGGCCGACGCCCGCGACGTTATAGCCGCCCGAAGGGAAAGTCATCTGGACGCGCGCCTGCGTCCGCTCGCCCGAAGTCCAGACGCGCACGGCCGTCCACTCGGCGGGCGGCGTGAACGGCTCGTAGTGTTCGTCCTGCGCGACGGCCGCGGGCGCGGCGACCAGCAGCAACAGCGCCGTTAAAATTGCTCGTTTGAGGATTGAGTGTTTGGAGGCAGACATGAGCGCAAACTTCCCTTCCTTGAATCCCGATTATAACCGACTCTCGTCCTTATGACGCCCGCCGCGGGGCAGAACCCACGCGCTTTGAGATTTCAGATTTGAAATCAGACCGCGGCCTCGGAGCGGACGGGCTCGCGCAGCACCGCCGCGGCGGCTTCGGCGGCGACGCGCGCGGCCTCGGGGTGCTCGGCCAGTAGGTTGGAGACTTGCAGGAGCGATTCGCCCGTGCGCGAGAGCATGCGGAAGAGGTCGCCCTCTTCGGCGCGCGTGCGGCGGACGAGCGTGGCCCAGTCGAGTCCGGCGGCCCAGCGCGCGGCGGTCGCCGCCGCCGAGAAGTTGATTTCGGGCGCGGGTTCTAAGTCTTGCCGCCACTCGACGCTCGCAACGTCGTAGGCGATGCGGTCGAACTTCGTGAGCGCGCTGATGAGCGCGTCGTCCAACTCAAGCTCGCCGTAGTCGCGCTCGGCGTCGGCGGCGAGCGCGGCCATGAGTCCGGCGGCGCGCGGCGCGTCCAAAGAGGCGAAGAGTCCGCGCGCGATTGCCTCGCCGACGAGGAGCGGGCGGTCGAGACGTATGTCGGCGAGCCAGCGGCCTCGGTCTGTGACGCGCTCGACGAAGAAGTCCAAGTAGCCGAAGTGGTGGAGCACTCGCGCGCGTCGCTCGAAGGGTTGCCACACTTCGCCGCGCACTGACTCGACTCTGCGCTCCATCCGCTCAATCGTCTCCGCCTCCTGCATCACGCCCCACAAAGCCTCCTCGCAACGCGCGCGCTCGCCGCCCGTTGAAGAGAGCGACTCGATGAGGTCGTTGATGAGCGCGACGGAATCCTCCGTGCCGGCGCGCGCGTCGCTGAGGCGCGGCTCGCGCAGAGCGACGGCGCGTCCCGCGCGCACTTGCTCGAAGGCTTCTTCGCGCGAACGCTCGTCGAGCCGGTGAGTCTCTTCAAAGACGCGCCCGATGCGTTCCAAGGCGAGCGTGACGCGGCGTCCGTTGTCGCGCACTCCGGCGAAGCCGTCGCCGCGTCGCTCCGTGACGAAGACTAAACGACGACTGCCGCGCCCGACGGCGACGACGCGGCCCGGCACGACTTCCTCGTCGAGCCAACGCATGAAGGCTTCGGTTCGCGTGTGGGGCGCGCCTTCGAGAAGACGCGTGCGCGCGCTGGCGAGGCGTTCGAGTCCGCGCGCGACTTCCGCCGGAAGGTCGCAGCCGGCGGCGGCGAGTTTGGTTTGAAGGCGCTGTTCGGCGTCGCGGCGCGCGCCTTCGAGTCGCGCGATTTCGTCCACGGCCTCGCGTCGCGCGAAGCTGCGCTCGGCGATGTCGCGCACTTGCGCGAAGGTCTGGTAGGCGTCGAGGAGGTTGAGGAGCGTCGTGTAGGTTGCGCGGAATTGACTTTCGAGCGGGTCGGGCGGGGCTTGAAGGAGCGCGGCGAGTTTCTGCGGGTTTTGGTGTAGGCCGGGCGCGGCGACGACGAAGCCGACGCGGTCGCGCCCGCGACGCCCGGCGCGTCCCGTCATCTGTTGCAGCTCGGAGGCTGTTAACGGTCGCCAGCCGTGGCCTGTCCTCACGTCAATGTTTTCGAGAACGACGGTGCGCGCCGGGAAGTCAACTCCGGCGGCGACCGTCGCCGTGGCGAAGATGGCGTCGAGCAGGCCGGCGCTCATCAAGTTTTCAATCGCGAGCTTCCAAGCCGGAAGGTGGCCCGCGTGGTGCGAGGCGACGCCGCCGCGCAAGACCATCTCCCAATGACGATGACGACGCAGCTCCGTGTATTGCGCGGCGAGTCGTTCGAGAATCTCTCGACGCGCGTCGCGGCGCGACGAGTCGCTGCTTCCGCGTCGCGGGGCGAAGGCGGCTTCGGCGGCGGCTTCGTCGCAGCGGCGTCGCGTCGGAAGAAAGACGATTGCGGGCAGCAGGTCGTAAGAGCCGAGCGCGGCGAGGAGTATGGAGGGCGGCATTTCGGGGAGGCCGGGCCGACGCGTTTGCGGGCCGCGCGCGAAGCGGTTGTGCGCGGGCGCGCGCTCGCTGCGCGCGGTCTGCATGAAGCGGGCGATTTCGTTGTTGAAGTGTCCGCCCGCGTCGAGGAGCGGCGTGAGTCCGCCGTCGGGGTAAAGAAACGCGGAGCGAAGCGGGACTGGGCGCGCGCCCGGTCGAGGGATGACGCGAACGCGCACGCCGCGCACTTCCCCGATCCAGTCGGCAAACTCTTCCGCGCGCCCGACCGTGGCCGAAAGAAGAAGCATGCGCACGCGCGGCGGCGTCAGAATTATCGCCTCTTCCCAGACGTGTCCGCGTTCTTCGTCGGAAAGATAGTGGGCTTCGTCGAGGACGACGAGGTCTGCTTGGAGTTGTTGGCCGCCGCGAAGCGCGTCGAAGAGTTGGTTTCTGTAAACTTCGGTCGTGCCGACGACGAGCGGCGCGTCCGACTTCTCCTTGCGGTCGCCCGTGAGTATGCCGACCGAGTCGGAGCCGAACTCGTCGCAGAACTCGTGATACTTCGAGTTCGTGAGCGCCTTCAAGGGGCTTGTGTACCAAGCGCGCTTGCCTTGCGCCAAGAGGCGTCGAATCTCTTCGCGCGCAATCCAAGTTTTGCCGCTTCCGGTGGGGGCCGTGACGAGTACGTCGTCGGTTTCGAGCGCGGCGAGGGCTTCAAGTTGAAAGGGGTCGGGTTTGAATGCGGAAGGTTCGGGCGTGCCGATGCCTTCGAGGAGTTGACTAACGGGGCGCGTACGCGCCTGACGCGTGGCCGCGCGCGAGACCGTTTCGACGGCGGACGCGGACGACTGATGAGGCGCGCCGCCGCGTCGTCGTCGTTCGTCGCGGTCGTCGCGTTCGTCGCGTTCGTCGCTGCCGCCTTCGTGTCGCCGGTCGCGTTCGTCTTCGCGGCGGCGTTCGTCGCGGCTTCGCGTCGAGTCGCGCTGTCGGGTTCGGCTGCCTTTTCGGGAGCGCGGCATGAATTGATTTTAACCCATCGTCTTTGTGCAACGAGGCTTTGTAATGGTAACTTTTGTGTGAATTTCGCAACGCCCGGCGCAAAATAAGCGTCTAATTCTACTCGACTTCGCGCCGACGCGCGCCGGGGCCGAACGGGTTTCATTTATGACGGAGCTTTTCGACAGATTCGAGATAAATCGCGCGCCGCGCTGGCCTCTGATGTCGCGTCTGGTGGCGCTCTCGGTCGTGGTTCACGGGCTGTTCCTCGTCGCGGTCTTCTACGTCCCGACGCTGCGCAGCCTTCTCCACGTCGCAGGCTCGATGGCGGGCCTCAAGTTCGTGAGTGAAGACTACGACCCGACGCTAATAGGACAGCGCGCGACCATCGTCCAACTCGCGCCGCACGAGAAATTGGTCTATCCGTCCGACTACTTCGGCGCGCCCGAAGTTGCCGAGACCGCGCTCGCGCCCGAAGCGGCCTTCGTGCAACAGGTCGCGCCGCCGCCGCCGCAAGTTTATTACAAGCCGCGGCGCGTGAGGACGCCGAAGGCCGATGCGACGGCGCAAGCGACGCCCTCTCCTTCGCCAGTCTCGAATGAAGTGGCGCAGGCGACGCCGACGCCAGCGGCGAGTCCAACGCCCAGCGAGGCCGAGCGTCAGGCCGAAGCCGAGATGGACAAGATTGCGAAGGAGAGCGGCATCGCGCGTCCGCCCGTTATAAACACCAAGCCGTTCGAGGACATCGCCGTCAAGGGCAAGGAGCTTGTGGATAACGGCGCGATAGACCTGCGCAACAGCACGCTTGATTTGACCGCCACAGCCGAGCGCAACGACGACGGCACGCTCAACCCCGACACCGTCAAGATTGACGGCGCGGCCAACAACGAGAACGTTGCGATGCTCGCGCAGCAACTCGTCACGGCTTTGAGTCAGAGCAAAGTTCTCGTTGTGCTGAAGGGCGCGAAGGACGTTCGCATGGTTCTCAAGCTCGACCAGCAGACCGTCTCGATAAAAGTCTTGAGCGAGATGGCGAGCGAGGACGAGGCGACGAAGACCGCGACGGGCTGCGCCGCGCTCGTCGCAATCGGGCGGATGGCTAAAAAGGGCACGACGACGGGCGAGCTTTACAACAACCTGCGTTTCAGCAACGAGGGAAAGCAGTTTACAATGTCGTTCGAGATGCCGAAGGAGGCCGCCGGTAAGATGATTGCCGACATGCTCCAGAAGAAGGCGGCTGAGGCGGCGGCGCAGAACAAGAGTTAAGAGGTCTAGGGTTTCAAGTGGAACGCAAAGAACGAAACGTCTTCGGTCAACTTTTCAAACTCCTCTTCGCGGCGACGCCCGCGCGCGCCGGACAAGCGCGCACGCTCGCGCGCTTCGCCGTGCTCGGCGCGTTCGTCTTCGGACTTCTGCCCGCTTCGGTCGCCGGACTCGCGCAGGCGCGTAAGACTCGCCCGTCAAACAACTCGCCCGTCAAGAAGACCGCGAAGACGAAGACGCCGGAGACAGCGAAGAAGACGGAGAGCACGAAGGTTGACATGAGTCCGATACGCGGATTCATCACGCGCGCCAAGAAGTTGAACGATGCGGGCAAGCTCGACCTCTCGAAGCCTCAGACCATAACGGTTGAGGGCGACCGTCAGGAAGACGGGACGCTCACCGCAGTCCAGATTACGGGCGAGTCGGCGTCGGACGCGGAGATGCGACGCGTGGCGGACGACTTCGTCGCCTCCGTCAACCAGAGTCACGCGCTCAAGTTTCTCGACGACGTCTCGCACATGCGCATGACCTTCACGCTCGACGGCGAGCGCTTCCGCGCCGAGACCGCCTCCGACACGCCCACGCCTGAACGCGCCGACGCGATGGCGCGCGGCTACCGGATGATGCTCAACTTCGCGCGCATAGCGAAGCGCGGCACGGACGAAGCCGCCTTGATGAGCGGCATGAAAATCTCTTCGAGCGGCAAGCAGCTTCTGATGAACCTCGACATGCCGCGCGAACAGATGGGCAACATACTCCTGCGTCAAATCACACCAAACTAACGCGCTCGAAGGCAAGCGAAGGAAAGGATGAAGGATGAAGGCGGAAGGATGAATTAAAAACTGCTTTCACTTCCGCCTTCATCCTTCCTACTTCATCCTTTCCCCTGCTTGCCACTCTCTCCGCCGCTCAAATACAATCGCACGTTGGAATAATCTCGTGACAGCGTATTTCGAGGGGCAGGCTCACGTAAGTCTGCCCGTCCGTGTCACGAACGAACGCGGGCCGGGACGACTCGTTGCTCCGGCCCGGCAGGATTAAAAACGATGATTGATAAATTTCTGACCAAAGTTTTCGGCAGCAGCAACCAACGCTACTTGAAGGGCCTGCTCCCCACGGTCGAGCGCATCAACCAACTTGAAGCGACCGTCAAACGACTCACGGACGAAGAGATGCGCGCGCGCATCTCCGAACTGCGCGAGCAGGTCATCAGTGAAATCGGCACGACGACCGAGAAGGGCGAGGACGCGCGCAAGGAGCGCAAGCGTCGCACGCAGGACGCGCTCGACAAGGTTCTGCCCGAAGTCTTCGCCCTGACGCGCGAGGCTTCGGTGCGCTCGACCGGGATGCGACACTTCGACGTGCAGTTAATCGGCGGCATCGCCTTGCATCAAGGACGCATCTCCGAGATGCGGACGGGCGAAGGTAAGACGCTCGTCGCCACACTGCCCGCGACCTTGAACGCTTTGACGGGTCGCGGCGTGCACGTCGTCACCGTCAACGACTATCTCGCAACGCGCGACGCCGAGTGGATGGGCCGCATCTACAAATTCTTGGGCCTCTCGGTCGGCGCAATCGTCAACGACCTCGACGACTGGGAGCGCAAGGACGCCTACGCCGCCGACATAACCTACGGCACGAACAACGAGTTCGGCTTCGACTACCTGCGCGACAACATGAAGTTTGACCTCGCCACGTGCGTTCAGCGCGCGCACTACTACGCGATAGTTGACGAGGTTGACTCTATCCTGATTGACGAGGCGCGAACGCCGCTCATCATTTCGGGCGCGTCGGACGAGGCGACCGACAAGTATTACCTCGCCAACGGCGTCATACCGAGCCTCAAGCGCGCGGAGTTGAACGCCGAAGGCAAGCCCGGCCCCGGCGACTATCTGCTCGACGAGAAGCAGCACTCCGCCGTGCTCACGGAAGAGGGCGTTGACAAGGCCGAACGTCTTCTAGGCGTCGGCAACCTCTACGACCCGTCGAACATGGAGATGCTTCACTGCGTTGAGAACGCTCTGAAGGCGCACACGCTTTATCGTCTCGACCACCACTACGTCGTGCAGGACGGCGCGGTAATCATCGTTGACGAGTTCACGGGACGCTTGATGCAGGGACGCCGTTGGTCTGACGGGTTGCACCAAGCCGTCGAAGCCAAAGAGGGCGTCAAGATTGAGCGCGAGAACCAGACGCTCGCAACCATCACGTTGCAGAACTACTTCCGCCTCTACGACAAGCTTGCCGGAATGACCGGAACAGCCGAGACCGAGGCAGCGGAGTTTGACGCGACGTACAAACTCGAAGTCGCCGTCATCCCTACCAACAAGGACATGATCCGAAAGGATCATTCCGACGTGATTTACCGCACGCTGCCTGAGAAGTGGGACGCGATTATCGAGGAGATTGTCGAGCACCACGAACAGGGTCAGCCCGTTCTGGTCGGCACCGTGTCGGTCGAAAACTCCGAGTTGATTTCACGCCGGCTGTCGAAGGCGGGCATACGCCACCGCGACGAGAGCGGCAACATAATGATCGAGGGCGACGCGGAGATTCCAAACTACCACCACGTCCTGAACGCCAAACACCACGAGCGCGAGGCCGAAATCGTCGCGCAGGCGGGACGCAAAGGGGCGATAACGATTGCCACGAACATGGCCGGACGCGGAACTGACATCCTGCTCGGCGGCAACCCGGAATTTCTCGCGCGCGAGCACCTCAAGCGTCAGGAGATAGACCCCGAAGAAGCGACGAAGGAGCAGTTTGAGGAGGCGCTCGCCTACATCAAGCCGTTCGTCGAAAAGGAGCACGAGGAAGTCGTCTCGGTGGGCGGCCTGCATATCATCGGCACGGAGCGTCACGAGTCGCGGCGCATTGACAACCAGTTGCGCGGTCGCTCAGGTCGTCAGGGCGACCCCGGCTCAAGTCGCTTCTTCCTCTCTTTGGAAGACGACTTGATGCGCATCTTCGCGGGCGACAAAGTTAAAGCGTTGATGCAGCGTCTCGGAATGGAGAAGGGCGTAGCCATCGAGTCGAAGATGGTGTCGAAGCGCATCGAGTCGGCGCAGAAGTCGGTCGAGGCGCGCAACTTCGAGACGCGCAAGCATCTTCTTCAGTACGACGACGTGATGAACAAGCAGCGCGAGACCATCTACGGCTTGCGCCGCCAGTTGATGGAAGAACCAGACCAGCGCGAGTACGTCCTCGGCGTCGCGGAGGATTTGTTAAGCGACTTGGTCAAACAGTATCTCGCGGCGGACGCGTCGCCCGACGACTGGGACGTTGAGAACTTCAAAGTCCAACTCCAAGCGACCTACGCGTTCGACGCCGACGCCGAAGGCATTGACTTCGACCGCATGACCGCGCAGCAGATTGAAGACGCGATTTGGGAGAAGGCCAAGGCCGCTTACGAAGCGAAGGAGGCGCAGGTGGGCGCCGAAGCGATGCGCACCTACGAGCGCATCATCATGCTCAACATCATTGACGCGCAGTGGAAAGACCACCTGCTCGCCATTGACCACCTCAAGCAGGGCATCGGTCTTGTCGGCTACGGGCAGAAAGACCCGCTCGTCGAGTACAAGAAGGAGAGCTTCGACATGTTTCAAGCGATGCTCGACCGCATTGACACGACGACCATACGCACGCTCTTCAACCTGCAAGTCGTCTCCGAGCAACAGCCCGAACAACTTCAGCAGCGACGCCAGCGCCGGCCCACTTCGATGACCTTCACAGGCCCGAATCAAACTGCTTCCGCCGCCGGCGAAGAGGCCGCGCGCACCAAGACCGTCACGCGCGACGCGCCGAAGGTCGGACGCAACGAGCCTTGCCCGTGCGGGTCTGGCAAGAAGTATAAGAAGTGCTGCGGCGCGACGGTCTAAAGACGCCGCGCCGGAGCATTTCACGGAGTAACGGTAAGTATGCCTCGCGCCGTCAACTTCATCATCGTCGCAGCCGCGCTCGCCTGCGCGAACGCGCGTACGTCCGCGCACGATTTTTTTCGACGCGGACGGCGCGCGATTTTTTTACGACCATGAAAACGCAAACGTCAGTCGCAACAACCTCAACCCCGACGCTCCGCCGCGTCGCCGTCGCAAAGTTCCTGAGCGTCGCCTTCATCTTCAGCGTCGCCTTCATCATCAACCCGCTCGCGCCGCGCGACGCGTTTGCGCGGCAAGGCCCGGCGCGGGCGCGCAAGCCGGAGACGTTGACCCTCATGGGCGGGTACACGCAGCGCGGCAAAGAGTCGCTCGAAGCGGGCGACACGGAGGACGCGGAGAAGTGGCTGCGTCAGGCGCTCAAACAGAACGAGAGCGACTCCGCCGCTTGGCACTACCTCGGCCTCGCCCTCGCGCGTCAGAGCAAGACGAAGGAGGCGCGCGCCGCGCTCCTACGCGCCGTTGACCTTCGCATCAACGCCTTCAACAAGGAGTTGACCGCGCAGCGCACGCGCGAAGGCGAATTGAGCCGCGAGCAGGGCGAGCAGCTACGCCTGCGCTTCGCGGACGTGACGAAGGAACTCGCGGAGAGCGTCGAGAGCTTTCTGTCGGTCGCGCACGAAGACGAAGAGTTCTGGGGCGAAGCGCTCACGATGCTCGAAGCCTACACGCGCCTCGCCGCAGACCCGAAGTTCGCCAACGAGACCTTCGACCTCGCGCGCCTAGCAACGCGCATCAACATCACGCACAAGTCAGAACCTGAATACACGGAGGAGGCGCGGCAGTACGGCGTTTCGGGGCGAATCGTCGTGCGCGTTCTGTTCGGCGCGGACGGAACTATCAGAGGCGTCACGGTCGCCAAAGGTCTTCCGCACGGGCTGACGGAGAACGCAATCCGCGTCGCGCGACGGATTGAGTTCAAGCCCGCCATGCTCGACAATCGCCCGGTCGCGCAACTCTTCTTTGTGGAATATAATTTCTACCTCTACTGACCCGTCGGTTCCCCGAACGTTTCGATGAAGCCCGAAGTCACTTCAACAAACCCCGTCGTGCAGGCCGTCGTGCAGGGGAACGCGCCGCAGGCCGCTCGCATGGCCGCCGCGCGCGGACTCCTGCCGCTCGCGCAGGACGAACTTCTCGAAATGCTCGTCGCCTTGAGCCTCGACGACGACGCCGACGTCTCGCGCGCCGCTGACGAGACGCTCGCTGCGCAGGACACAGACACTCTCGTCGCCGCCGCCTCTTCAAACGAGACCGCGCCCGCAGTCCTCACGTATCTTGCGACGCGCGCCGACTCCGCGCGCCAAGTTCAAGAGGCCGTCGCGCTCAACCCGCAGACGCCCGACGAAGCCGTAACGGCGCTTGCGCACGCGACCGCATCGGGCGAAGTGCTCGAAGTCATCTCCATCAACCAGCAGAGGCTCATACGCGCGCCCGCGATTATCGACGCCGTGCTCGCGAACCCCGCGCGGACGGCGGACGCCGAAAGGCGCGCGCGCGAAACGCGTCGAGAGTTTTTCGAGAAGGAGCGCGGCGCGCGTCAGGTTGCCGACGAGATGCGCGCGCGCGGGATGAACGCCGCCGCCGAGTTCATCGAGTCGGCTGACTCGTTCGGCGCGGGCGAGGGCTTTAGCGCCGACGACGCTTGGCTCATCGCGCAGCACATCGAAGTCGCGGACGACGACATAGACGACTCTTGGCTTCCTTCGGAGTGGCTCGAAGAGTTGTACGATGAAAGCCTTGAGCAACGTTCGGCGGTAGCCGAGCGTCTCGTCGCGGAGGCGAGCGCCGAAGCGGGCGGCGCTGCGCCCGAACGCGTCGCGCTCATACGTCGCATCATGTTCATGAAGGTCAAAGACCGCATGAAGCTCGGCATGAAGGGCGACCGCGAGGCTCGCTCCATACTCATACGCGACCCGAACAAGGTGGTCGCACAGGCCGTCATCAACAACCCGCGTATCACGGATCAGGAGGTTGAAGCAATCGCCTCGATGCGAACCGTGAGCGACGAAGTTCTCCGGCTCATCGCCTTGAATCGCGGCTGGGCGCGCCAGTACACGATAATCCACAACCTCGCGCGCAACCCGCGCACGCCGCTCCCGACGGCAATCAACATCCTCCCGCGCCTCTACACCAGAGACCTCAAGTCGCTCGGACAAAACCGCAACGTCTCCGACGCCGTCCGCCGCCAAGCCATGCGCCTCGCAACGGTGCGAACGCAGTAAAAGGGTGTTGGGTGTTGGGTGCTGGGGGCTAGGTAAAAGCTATTTGCCTTTACCTAACGCCCAGCACCCAACACCCATCACCCTTAAAAGATTTCCGATCCCTTGCGTACGACAGACCAGCCAACGTCCGTGAGCGTGTGGCTCGCCGCGCCCCACCAGAGGCCCGCGAGCGCGGCCAGAAGCGCCGGACGACCGAGTCCGTAGTTCGCCGCGCCCACCTCTACGACGCGCCAGACGTGCGCAACCTCGCGCCAGCCCGGCACGGCGTCGCCCGTCAAGAACGCCGCGCGCAAATAGACGCCGACCCAGACGAGAATCGTGAGCACGCCCGCGAAATAGACGACGCGTATCAGCGTGCCGAAGATGATTCCGTGCGACCAGCGCGAGCGATGCCGGAAGACGACCTTGTAGGGCAGCCACAGGAAGCGGAAGACGCCCCAGCGCGTGTACTGCCGCGACTGTATGTCCAAGTCAGGCCCGAACATAAGACCGCCGAACAGCATCGCCACAGTCGCCGTCGCGCTCAACACGAAACTCCACGTCAAGCCCCAAGCCGCCGCGAACGTCAAGGGCGCGAGCGCAAACGTAACAAGATCGTGCGTCTTTCCAGAAGGCATAAAGAAGAGGCTAGAGGTTAGAGGCTAGAGGCTAGTTCTTCCGCTCACCGCGCCGCGCGCCTTTTTACTAAAGGTGATTGCCCGCGATGACCTAACTAGCCTCTAGTCTCTAGTCTCTAGCCTCTGCTTATAGCATGTGCTTCGTGCGAAAGACCAGTGGTTTGCCTGCGCGTCGGGCGGCGAGTTAAACTGTGCGACTCGTAGAGACACAAGGCATGGCGAAAAAGGGAAAGGCGCAGATTTTTTTCGAGTACGCGGCGGCGCGCGTGCTGATTTCGGGCTTGGGCCTGCTGCCGCGAAAACTGGCCGTCGCCGCCGGACGCGGCGTCGGTCGCGCCGCCTTCCACCTCGCGGGCGGCCTCAGGCGGACAGGGATGCGCAATCTCGAACTCGCCTTCCCCGAAATGGACGCGCGCGAGCGCGAGCGAATTCTGCGCGGCTCGTTCGTGAGCCTCGGTCGGTTGCTCGGCGAGTTCAGCCAGTTTCCGCGCGCTAACGCGGAAAGGTTGCGCGAAGTCGTCGAATACGACAGCGAGGACGTTAAACTCCTCGACCTCGCGCGCGAGCGCGGGCGCGGCGTCATCTTCCTCACTTCGCACCTCGGCGCTTGGGAAATCCTCTGCTTCGCCCACTCGGTCTTCTACGAGCCGCTCAGCTTCCTCGTCCGCCCCATTGACAACCCGCGCATTGACGCGCTTGTCGAAAGACTTCGCACGCGCTTCGGCAACCAGCCGATTGACAAAAAGATGGCCGCGCGCACGGCCCTCCGACTGCTCAAACAGGGCGGCACGCTCGGCGTCCTCGCGGATTTGAACACGCAGGAGCGCGAAGGCGTCTTCGTCCCCTTCTTCGGCCACCTCGCCTGCACGACCGCAGGCGTAGCCACGCTCGCCTTGAGAACGGACGCAACGGTCATCCCCGTCTGCGCGCCTTGGGACGAAGCGCGCGGAAAGTTCGTCTTTCGCGGCGGCCCCGTCGTCGAGCTTGTGCGCACGGGCGACGACCGACGCGACGTTGAAGTCAACACGGCCAACTTCACCGCCGCCATCGAACGCCACGTCCGAATGTTCCCAGACCAGTGGCTCTGGATTCACAAACGCTGGAAGACGCGCCCGCCCGGCGAGCCGGACTTGTACGCGCGCACCGCGAAAACGCCCCATGAAGCCGACGCCGTGGCAAAAATTCCCTCCGTGCAACCCACAGAAAAAGTTTCCAAGGCATAATTCGCCTCCTCTCAAGTCCAACCCGAACACTTTCAGAGACCACTTTAACCTCGCCGGCTCAAAGGTTTAGCCACATCGTCCGTGGGTCTGTCACAATTTTGTGAAGAAAATGCATTTTCTTCTTGACAGCGAGCGAAAAATACGTATAATTTCGCACCAAGTTACGAAGCAGTTGAAAAAATTTAAGTGGTGCTTCGACGATGATTGAAAAAGGCGGCCTTTGGGTTCATTCAATCTGACGGGCAAGAGCGCGTTTTTTCTTTAGCTCTGGTTAAGATTGAGGAAGTTTTAAGGAATTTTCTCGCCCATCCCCAACGACCGCCTTGAAGCCGGATCGCCCGTAAGTGACGATCTCCAGCACATTGTCAACGCCACCCTGAATCTCCGAGCCTACCCGAAATTACGCCCCGCCGGTTAAACCCTAAACTGGCGGGGCGTCTTCTATGTGGCTGTTAGCTATTAGCTGTTGGCTGTTAGCTTAAAGAGAGCAGGCGAGAAGTTTGAACTATTAGCTTTGACGCAACCTGACGGCGTATGCCGTGGGCTAAAAGCTAATAGCTAATAGCCAACAGCTCTCACATCGCCAAACCCCCGTCGGCTTGGACGACTTGGCCCGTGATGTAGCGCGCGTCGTCGGATAGGAGGAAGCACGCGATGCGCGCGACCTCGTCGGCTTCGGCGAAGCGCTTCATGGGAATCTGTTCGAGAAGCTTCTGGCGGTAGGTTTCGTCGAGCGCGTGCGACATGTCTGTCGAGACGAGGCCGAGCGCGAGCGCGTTAACGGAGACGTTTCGACTGGCGACCTCTTTGGCGAGCGCTTTGGTGAGTCCTATCATCCCGGCCTTCGACGCCGAGTAGTTCGACTGCCCCGTCATGCCCACGACGCCGCTTATCGAAGTGATGTTAAGAACTGAGCCGCCGCCGTCTTGCCGGAGCATGTGCCGGAGCGCGGCGCGCGAGAAGTTCCAAGCGCCCTTGAGGTTCGTGTCGAGAACCGAGTCCCAGTCGTCCTCCTTCATGCGAAGGATGAGGTTGTCGCGCGTGATTCCGGCGTTGTTGACGAGGAAGTCTATGCGACCGAAAGTCTCTTTGACCTGCTTGACCATCTCGGCGGCAGCTTCCGTGCTCGCAACGTCGCACTGAATGGCGAGTGACTGAACGCCAAGATTTTCCAGTTCGTCCTTCAAACTTTCGGCGGCCTCCGCGCTCCGCGCGTAGTTGAACGCGACCGACGCGCCGCGACGCGCCAACTCCAATGCGATTGCGCGACCGATGCCGCGCGTCGCGCCCGTCACCAACCCGACGCGCCCCGAAAAAGGTTTTGCTTCAGAACTCAAATCATTCATCCTCCATTCAAAAGTAGAGGTCAGAGGTCGGAGGCCGGAGGTCAGTAAAGACTATCTGCTTTCACTGACATCTGACCTCTGGCCTCTGACCTCTAATCGTCCAGCTTCAGTGAGCGCAGATACTCGCGGAACTGCGGGCCGAGGTCGGCGCGCTTCAATGCGAACTCGACCGTGGCGATGAGGAAGCCGAGTTTGTCGCCCGCGTCGTGGCGCGTGCCCTCGAAGCGTACGGCGTAGAAGGGGCGCCTCCTCAAGAGAGCGCGCATGGCGTCCGTTATCTGAATCTCGCCGCCCGTGCCGGGCTGCGTGCGTTCGAGTTCGTCGAAGATGTCGGGCGTCAGGATGTAGCGACCGATGATTGCGAGGTCTGACGGGGCTTCGGCGAACGGAGGCTTCTCGACCATGTCGCGGACGCGGAAGACTCCGTCGCCCATCTCTTCGGCGTCGAGCACGCCGAAGCGCGAGATGGCTTCGCCGGCGACGCTCATCGTGCCCAGAACGGGCGCGCCCGTCTCCTCATAAACTTTGAGCATCTGCTTGAGCGGCGACGGGTCGCAGTCAACGATGTCGTCGGCGAGCATGACGGCGAACGGCTCGCCGCCTACGAAGTCTTTCGCCTGAAGGATTGCGTGGCCGAGTCCGAGCGCCTGCTTTTGTCTAACATAACTGACGCGCGCGAGTTCGGAGACCGAGCGCGCCTGCTCGACCATCGAGTCTTTGCCGCGCTCGCGCAAGAGGTTCTCCAACTCGAAGGAGATGTCGAAGTGGTCTTCGATTGCGGTCTTGCCGCGCCCCGTCACGATGATGATTGACTCAATGCCCGCGCCCACCGCTTCTTCCACGACGTACTGAATGAGCGGCTTATCAACGAGCGGCAGCATCTCCTTCGGCGAAGCCTTCGTGGCGGGCAGGAAGCGCGTGCCCAGACCCGCGGCGGGAAACACGGCTTTGCGAATTTGCTGAGGCATAAATGTTTAGCTGTTAGCTGTTGGCATACGCCGTCAGGTTGCGTCGCAGCTAATAGTTCAAACTTCTCGCCTGCTCTCTTTAAGCTAATAGCTAACAGCTAATAGCCAACAGCTTGCTTTCTTGACAGTCGCGCGCGGCGTCCGTTAGGTTGAACTTTTTGCCGCGTGTCTCTAAAGACGTAAACTGATACCACACGCCGAAGGGTGACAGCAAATGCTCGATTTGAACTACGTCCGCAACAACCTCGAACGCGTCCGAGCCGCACTCGAAGCGCGCGGACTGCCCACCAACGCGCTCGACGACTTCGCCGCGCTCGACACCGAGCGCCGCAGCCGCATCGCCGAGTCGGACGCGTTGAACGCCGAGCGCAACGCCGCGAGCCGCGAGATCGGCGCGTTGATGAAGGACGGAAGGAAGGAAGAGGCCGAGTCGCGCCGTCGAGAAGTGGGCGAACTGAAAGAACGTATCGCTGAACTCGAACGCGCGCGCGACGAGGCCGAGCGTCGCATGGAGGAGCTTTTGGCCGCCGTTCCAAACGTCCCGCACGAATCCGTTCCAGTCGGACGCGATGAGACGGCGAATCGTGAGGAGCGTCGTTGGGGCGACGCGCCGCGCTTCGATTTCGAGCCGCAGGATCACGTTGACATAGGCACGCGTCTCGGCATACTCGACCTCGAACGCGCCGCGAAAATCTCAAGCGCGCGCTTCGCAATCCTACGCGGCGCGGGCGCGCGACTCGAACGCGCGCTCATCAACTTCATGCTCGACACACACACACGCGAGCACGGCTACGAAGAAACCTTGCCGCCGTTCATCGTCAACCGCGATTCGCTTTTCGGCACGGGGCAGCTTCCGAAATTCGAGGACGATTTGTTCAAGTTAACGGACGAGCGAGGGCTTTATCTGATTCCGACCGCGGAAGTGCCAGTGACAAACATACACCGCGACGAGATTCTCGAAGCCTCGCAGTTGCCTCTGAAGTTCGTCGCCTACACGCCTTGCTTCCGCTCCGAAGCGGGTTCGTACGGGCGCGACACGCGCGGCGTCATACGTCAACACCAGTTCGACAAAGTCGAGTTGGTCAAACTCAGTCTGCCCGAAAACTCTTACGACGAACTCGAAGGCTTGACGCACGACGCCGAAACTATCTTGCAAAAGCTCGGCCTTCATTACCGAACCGTCACGCTCTCGACGGGCGACATGGGCGCGAACGCGTCGAAGACATACGACATAGAGGTCTGGCTGCCGTCGCAAAACACCTTCCGCGAAATCTCCTCTTGCTCTAACTTCGAGGCGTACCAAGCGCGCCGGGCGCAGATACGCTTCCGACGCGCGGGCGGCGCGCGCCCCGAATACGCGCACACGCTCAACGGCTCCGGCCTCGCGGTGGGCCGCACGTGGCTCGCCGTCCTCGAAAACTATCAACAGGCCGACGGCTCAGTCCGTATACCCGAAGCGCTCCGTCCGTACATGGGCGGGATGGAGAGAATCGAAGCCAGTTAGTGAGACGAACGCGCTGAAGGGCACGGGAAGCTCTTCGATGATTGCGAAAAGAGAGGCGCGCATCGTTGTCAAACGATGCGCGCCTTGAGTTATTAGCCATGCTTGCAGACGTCACTTGGGCGGCGTCGGGCTTGCGGATGGCTGGGGGGTGACGACCGTCCTTGTAGATTCACCCGATTCAGGATTCGTCAGCGTCAACGTGACGGACGATTCGGGGGCGACAAGTTTGACGATGGCTTCGTCGGAAGACACGTCGAGCAGGCGTGATTCCTTCGACGCGCCGTCAACGCCGAGTAAGAGCGATGGGCCGAAGCCCGCGCCCTCAATCTTGATGACGAGCACGGCCTTCGACTTCGAGTCGCCCGCGTCGTAACTGACCGTTGATATCTTCGTTATCTTCAAGGCGAGCGGGTTCTCCGCGGTCGCGCTCTTTACCTCGTCGCCCTTCATCATTGTTACCGTCAAGCCGTCGCCCGGCGGCAGGTCGAATACCAGACGGAAAATCTTCGGCGAAACGAATTGCTTGTAATCGGTGGGCGGCGGCGGATTCGGCGGTGGCGGCCTTTTACCGCCGCGCTTTCTCCCCGTCGCGGGCGGCTGCGCGTTTTCAACTGTCTCATTGTTAGGCTTCTCGCCAAGCTCCTTGCCGTTGACGAAGACGCGCGTTTCCGACGTGAAGTTCGCCCCGTTGAGCACGGCGTAAGCCTGCCGCTTGCTTGGATTGACGAGGAAGACGCTGAAGCTCGTGATGCCGAGCTTTTTCTTATCGTCATCGGAAACGGTCGGCTTGTCCGGCTCTTTGAAGATGGGCGGTGTCTTGGCGTTGCCGAGCGACAGGCCGCGCGTGCCGTTAATGGTCAGCATCAGCGGATTGAGGTCAACCGATTTGCCCGGCCCGACCAGCGTGATTGTCGGCATACCCGTTCCGGGTCGCGCGAAAGAGATGACTATCTGCTCCGGGTCAATCCGCTCGAAGTAGCCGCAGACGGCGTTGGTTACGCCTTTGCAATGATCGTCGCTGACGAGAAGAGGCTGCGCGAGTCCGACCGACGGACGGAGCGACACGCCGTCAACGAGGACGCCTATCTGCGACGAGAAGTTGTTGCCGCGAATCGAGACGACGGCGCGCTGCCCCTCGTTCTTATCTGTCTTCGTCACCTGCTGATAGTCAACGTTCGTCACCCAGAAGCTGTTGGAGTCGCCGCCGCCGGGAATCGGGATGATGTAGGTCTGCGCGTCGCCACAGTTGTAGCGACCGAATTTGCCGGGGTCGTCCCAGTCTTTGTCTGCCCCGTCGTCGTAGTCGAGCGGCTGGTAGCCCTTGCGCGGGAAGTAGCAGCCGCGCGCCGACAGGACGATTGACTCTGCATCGTCGGGGACGACGAGCGCCGCGTAAGTAGTGCGCACGCCCGGCGCGACTCGACGCGTGCCGGGAAGCGCGCCGAACGTCCAGCCGAAGTCGCGGTTGCCCTTGCCGAAGCCCGAAGCGTAAAGCTCTTGGTGCAGGAATTGTTCATACTGCTCGCGCTGCCGTTGGTAGTTGACTTGGCCCGCGAACCCGAAGAGGAACTTGAAGGCGGCCAGAATGCCCGTCGCCTTGACGGTCTCTTGAATGTCGTTGATGTTCAGAGAACTCTGGCGCGGGATGATGTCAACGGTGCGCACGGTGCGCCGCTCAATGTCGCGCACCGCCGACGCGACGGACAAGCCAGCTTGGTCGTCGGAGCGTACGTACTCGATGCCGCTGGCGAAGTTGTATTCAAACGGCTCGCAAATCTCCGGCGGGTTGTCGCCGAGGAGCATGAGCAGCTTCGACTTCAATGTTTTTATATCATCGTTCTGCTTTTTGTCTCTCGCGCTGGCCGCCGATACCACTTCCTTCTGGCCCGCGACAGTGCTGCTGTTAAGGTCAACGACCCTTCGGTTCTGCGTCTCTTTATTCTTCTGAGTGTTGCTCCCGTCTTCCGCGAACGGGATGGTCTCGGTCTTGACGCTGATTTTTTTCCTGATGGCTTCCACAAGCTCGCTCGTGTCACGCGCGCCGCGCTGTTCGACCCTCGCGAAGGTGGAGTCGCCCTCCTTGAAAAGGCTGTTCAGCGCCTTCTTGCGGGCAGTTTCGTGCTCCTTCTGAAATTCGGCGAACATGGCTGAGAGTTCTTTATAGTTTTGTTCGTCCCTCTCTTTGCTCGTCACCTTGGAGACATTCTTCGCTGCATCGCTATTCTTTAAACAGTTAGGGATGGGAAGGTTTTTATCTAAGGCGATGCGCAGGAATGCCGGGACACGTTGAATCTGCTGCCAACGAACCTCTATCTCGTAGAGTTCGAGCAGGTATCGGACGAGCGGGTCGGTCTTCGTGTAGCCGTTGACGTGCCACCAAGACTGCGCCATCTTCTCGTCGCCGGAGCCGGGCGTTGTGTAAACCGACTGCGGGAGTTCTAGGAAGACGAGACGCTCGCCGGGGCCGACTTCGTCTCTGAGAAGCGTCAACTGCTTGGCGATGATCTCGTACTGCATCTGTATGTGGTTGTCGAGGACGGTCGAGGCGTCGAGCCGCGGGTCGTGGGCTGCGTCGAGGAGCTTCTTGACGTCGTCTTTGACCACCTCGTCGAGGACGCTAGCCGGGAGCTTCGTTTTGTCGAAGGGCGTGCCGGAGAGCGAGGGCGCTTGCGGCGTCCCCGACGGAGCGGCGCCGAGCGTCTTCAGTTCGTCGTTGTAGAAGGCGATCTCTTGATCAACCGCCGCCTTGTCGGCCTGCTTCTGCTTGATCTCGGCGTCCTTCAGGTCGAGTTCTTCCTTGGCGGCCTTCTCCTTCTCCATCTTCGCGCGCTCAAACTGTAGGTTGCTGATGTCGCGCGAGAGTTGCAGAGAGGTATCGCGCAGGTTGTCGCGCTTCGTCGTCAACTCGAAACGGCGGTCTTGGTTGAAGCGTTGGTTGCGGACGATCTGCTCGTTCTGAAAGCGCGACGCCTCGTCGAACTGCGCGTTAATCTCAAGCAGACTCTTGAGGATGTTTATGCGCGTGGCATTGACCGCGTTCGGGTCGAGTTCGTTCTGCGCGACATCTTTGGCCTTCAGGTCGAGGTTCTGCGCGTGCATGCGCGCGAGCAGGTAGTGGGCCTGTTCGAGCGACCAGATGTTTGGCTGCCCGAAACTGATGACCACGGGCTTGCGCTCCTTCTTCTGCGCCGTGGCCGTGGAAGCTAACGAACCGAAAAGCAGTACGAGGCTGAGGAATGAAGACAGCCAAGACTGCCACGGGGGCGTTCGCGTATTCATGTTGGAGACTCCTTAGACGCCGCCTGAGACGGGATATTGGGTTGAAGTATGATGCCCCGCCGCTAAGCAAGGCCGGTGGGTAGGATTTGCACCCGCGACTTGCTGTAAACGAAGCCTCATATAAAGTATGAAACTTGGCTTCGTTTCATTTCACGAACGGCTGTTGGATTGTGAATAAGGGGCGAAAATCGCCGTCCGGCTTTGGGTCGCCGCGGCATTGAAAAGACTTTTAGGGCACAGATGATGATGGACGAAGAAGAGGCCCGCGGCTTATGCCGCGGGCCTCTTCTTCGTCTCTTAAAGACTCTCGCCGCGAACTCTGTCTTATTCGATTCTTAACTCGAAGGGCAGGATGGCGAGCGTCTGTCCCTGACCGAAGCGGTCGAACATGGCGGCGCGTCGCAGCACCGGGCGCATCTCTTTGGGCATCGAGTTGATGAAGGCCGTGCGCTGCTGCTCGGCCTTGATGCTCGCGGCGTCTTGGTCGTCGCCGGCGGTGCCGAAGAGTTGTTGGAAGAAGGTTCGCGGCGCCGGATAGACGACGCGTCGAACCTGTTTGTCGGAGGGAATCTTCGCCAACTCTTTCGCCACTTCGACGGCGCGGTCTAATCCGCCGAACTCGTCAACCAAACCGTTATCCTTCCCTTGCGCGCCCGTCCACACGCGCCCCTGCGCCACCCGGTCAACGGCCTCGACGTTCGGGAAGCGACGGCCTTCGGCGACCTTCGGCAGAAACCCTTTCCAGTAAAAATCATCGAGCGTGCTCTTGAATTTATTGCGCTCCTCGTCTGTGAACTTCTCCGTCTCGCGGAACATCCCCGCGTTCTTGCCGCGCATAACATACTCGCTCGACACGCCTATCCAATCGTAGAAACCCTTCATCACGGGCTTGTACGCGAAGACGCCGATTGAGCCTGTGAGCGTCAGAGGCTCGGCGACGATTTTGTTCGCGCCCATAGAGATGTAGTAGCCGCCAGAGGCCGCAAGGTCGCTCATCGAGACGACGACGGGCTTCTTCTTTTTGGCTTCCTCGACGGCCTTCCAGATTAAATCCGACGGGTAGATTACGCCGCCCGGACTGTCAACTCGAAGCACGATTGCCTTCACAGACTTGTTGTCGCGCGCCTCGTTGATAGCTTTGACGACCGTGTCCGAGCCTATCGTCTGGTCGCCGCCAAACGAGCCGTCGCTCGAACTTCCCGGCTCGATAGGCCCGGAGGCGAAGACAATGGCGATCTGTTCGCCCTCGTTCAAACCGAGCGACTCTTGCGAGATGCGTCTGTACTCGGCGGTCGAGACTTTCCGAAGCTTCTCGTCGTCCTTGTAGCCGAGTCGCTTCTTCAGTTCGTTCTCCACCTCTTCGCGGTAGAGCGCGCCGTCAATCAACCCGGCTTCCTTCGCGGGGCGCGCGTTGTGCGGCGCGTTGTCAACGAGCGCGCGCACGTCTTCCGCCGTCATGTGCCGCGCTTCGGCAACTTCGGCGATGTAGCGGTTGAAGATTTCGTCGAGGAGCGAGTCAATCGTCTCGCGCTCGCCCTCCGACATGTCTTTGCGCGTGAACTGTTCGGGCGCGGTCTTGTACTTCCCTATTTGATACGAGTCCCAGAAGATTCCGAGCTTGTCGAAAGAGCCGCGGAAGTGCATCACGTCCGCCGCCAGCCCGTTGACGAAGAGGTCGCCGCTGGGCGCGACATAGACGCGCTCGGCTGCCGTGGCGATGTAGTATTCCTTGTCAGAGCCAAACTCCATGTAAGAGTAGATGGGCTTGCCCGACTTGCGAAACTCCTTGACCGCGTCGCGTATCTCTTCGGCCTTCGCCCAGCCCGCGCCGACCATCCCGACGTCGAGCAGAACAGCGCCCACGCGCTTGTCGGCCTTCGCCTTGCGGAGTTGCGCGAGGAGATTGGCGAGCGAGTTTGTGTCGCTGCCGAAGAAGCGACTGGAAAACTCGCCAGCGTTCGTGAAGTCCGGCAGTTGTCCTTCGACTTTGAGCACGAGCACGCTGTTTTTAGGAATCTCCGGCTCGCGGTTGAGAGACATCACGACGAGCGCGACTAAAAGGACGACGGCCAGCACGACCGTCATCAAAACACCGACGATTATTAAAGCTACTTTGCGTCCACGAGTCATATACGCGATTTTACCTCGAATGAATTATCGCCCCTGCCGCAAAAGAACGTAGGGGCGATTCTATTACGTAGCGTCAGAGTGAAAGGTTTAGGGGAAGTGGTCAGTGGTCGGTGGCCGGTGGTCAGTAGAAAAACGTTTGGATTGCGCGGCCAAAGTGCGAACGAAAACGCCCGCGACGCAAAACCTATTGACCACTGAGAGCCTGTTTGAAAACACTTGCGCTCGCGCAGACTGTAGGGGCAGGGCTTGTCCCTGCCCGTGATTCATCACTACTATCTGCTTCAGCACGCGAGCGGGCCGCGGACAAGCCCTGCCCCTACAGTTTTCAAACAGGCTCTGACTACTGCTTCACAATCCAGCCGCCGCCGACGACCTCTTCCCCGCGATAGAACACGCAAGCCTGACCCGGCGTGATGGCGCGTTGCGATTCGTCGAAACGCACACGCACGCGCGCTGTGCCTTCCGGCGTTATCGTCGCGGGCGCTTCGGTGTGCCGGTAGCGGACGCGCACGTCCGCGCGAACTTCGCGTTCCGGCGCGTCGAACGCGACCCAGTTGACGCCCGCCGCCGTGAACTCCGTGCTCAAAAGTTGGTCGGCCTCTCCGACGACGACGCGGTTCTCGGCGGCCTCGACGCGAACTACGTAAAGCGGGAGTTGACGCGAGACTCCTATCCCGCGTCGCTGGCCGACCGTGTAGCGATGGACGCCTTCGTGTTCGCCGACGACGTGCCCCTCCGTGTCAACAATCTCTCCGCGCGCCGGGACGCGCCCGGTCTCGCCTTCGGCTTCGAGGTAGCGCTCGATGAAGCCCGCGTAGTCGCCGTCGGGCACGAAACAAATCTCCTGCGACTCCTTCTTCTCGGCGACGTAGAGCTTGTGACGGCGCGCAACGTCGCGCACCTCCGTCTTCGACATCTCGCCGAGCGGAAACAACGCGCGCGAGAGTTGGCCTTGCGTTAACTCCCAGAGGAAGTATGTCTGATCCTTACGCGCGTCGAGTCCGCGAAGCAGCCGGTAGCGCTTAGCGGTTTCATCGAAGCGAACGCGCGCGTAGTGGCCGGTCGCAACTTTGTCGCAACCGACGCTCAGGGCCATCCGGTCGAGCGCGGCAAACTTCAAACGGCTGTTGCAGGCGACGCAAGGAATCGGCGTCTCGCCTTCGAGGTAGCTTTCGACGAAGGGCGCGACCACGTCGCGCTCGAAATCGCGCTCAAGATTCAAAACATAGAATGGGAAGCCTAAGTCTTCCGCGACGCGTCGCGCGTCGTACACGTCGTCGAGCGAGCAGCAGCGGCTGGGAAGAGGCTCGCCGTTTTCATCCGTCGTCAAACCGCGACGCTGATTCCACAACTGCATCGTGAAGCCTACAAGCTCGTGCCCCGACTCTCGCAGCAACGCCGCCGCCGCCGAAGAATCCACGCCCCCGCTCATCGCAACCGCAATCTTCATAAAACTCAAAAGCAGTGAAGAGTGACAAGTGAAGAGTGACGAGTTGAAAGCCTGTCGCTCGTCAACTTCTTTCTTTCTCTTGCTCGTCACTCGTCACTTTTGCATGGTTTGCCGCCCCTTTCGGGCAGGTGCTAAGATTACTTTCCCCTATTTTTGCTGCGTTTTCAGCAACGTATAGGATACCCGAAACGGGTCGAAACTTCAGCCCGTCAGCGTCTTTATAAGGAGAGTGCGACGCGATGAGTGATGATGAAAGAAAGCTTCGCTTCGAGAACGCGATGGCGACGTTGGCTGAGATGGTGGCACAACACAACGAGCGGGTTGCGGCTGCGGGACGTTCTGACCAAATGATCATCGGGCTGTCTTCTAACCGACGGCAACGTATCGCGCACATCGAAGAAGCGTTCGTCAAGCTCGATGAGTTGTTCCAAAGTTATATCGAAACGCTCAAGCGCAGAAGGAGGCGGCGTTGAAGCAACACGCTTAGTCGCAGGCGCATACCGAAACGCCTCGACGCGTTGATTGACATCGTTCGCAACAATCGCAACGGAAAATCACAAAGCTAAACGAGCGGACTCAAGTAATGGCTGAAAGAGCAATCGAAGAATACACGGTCACGGTTGAACCTTTTTACCTCGCCGTCGGGCGCGAAGTCGAGTTGTTCGAGGCGGCGCACGCGACGCGTCTGCCAGTGATGCTCAAAGGCCCGACGGGCTGCGGCAAGACTCGGTTTGTCGAGCACATGGCTTGGCGTCTGGGACGCCCGCTCATAACGGTCGCGTGCCACGAAGACCTTTCGGCGACAGACCTCGTCGGACGCTTCCTGCTCGAAGGCGAAGAGACCATCTGGCACGACGGCCCTCTGACGGCGGCGGTGCGCGGCGGAGCGATCTGTTATTTGGACGAAGTTGTGGAAGCGCGTAAAGACACGGTCGTCATCATCCATCCTTTGACCGACGACCGACGCCGCCTGCCCATCGAGAAGCGCGGAACGATTTTGGACGCGCCGCCCGACTTCATGCTCGTCGTCAGCTACAACCCCGGCTATCAATCAATCCTTAAAGACCTCAAGCAGTCAACGCGCCAACGCTTCGTCGCGCTTGAGTTCGACTACCCGCCCGCCGAACTCGAAGCCGAGATCGTCGCGCGCGAGGGCGGCGTGCCGTTGCAGGCGGCGCGCGACCTCGTGCTCATCGGGCAGAAGGTCAGAAACCTTCGCGGCCACGGACTCGAAGAGGGCGTCTCCACGCGCCTCTTAATCTACGCCGCGCAACTCAACGCGCGCGGCATCCCGGCGGTCGCCGCAGCCGAAGTCGCGCTCTGCTCGCCCATCACCGACGACCGCGACCTCCAACGCAGCATACGCGAAATCGTGACCACTGTGATTTGAGCGCTGAAGTGATTCGAGCGTTGAGCGCGTGTGATTCGTGTGACGACGGCGATTCGTGTTTGACCGTCGCCTTCAACGCGCGACGTGTTTAGAGATGGCGGAGAAGTACATTTACGATTCCGAAGAAGCGGACGAGGGCGACGAGCCTTTGGAGAAGGCTCTGCGCGAGCGCCTGCGCTCGGTGCGCGACGCGGGCGAGCGCCGGACGATTGCGGGCCTTGCGCGCGAGATTGGGAAACTTCCGGCTGACACGGCGCTCGCGGCGCTTGAGGTGAGCGCGGCGCTCGCGGCTGTCTCTTTGCGCGCGGGCGTTGATTTTTTGCGCGTCGTCCCCGGTGCGGCGCGCGTGCTCGACGCCGAAGAGTTGCGCGCGTGGGGCGAGATGTGCCGACGCCTCGTGATGGCCGACGTTGAGACGGGCGCGGCCTTCGTCGCGTCGGGCGCGGGAAGTTTGGGTGAAGTGGCGCGCGGCGCGCGCTTGGCGCTGCTGCAAGTTTGCGGGCGGCAGTTGACGCTCTCGACTTCGACCGCGCTTGAGACCTACCGCCTCGCGCCCGCGCTTGCGCGTGCCGTCGAAGACGAAGAGACTTTGCGCCAAGTCTTCGAGGTCGCGTTAGAGATAGCGCGCCGCTCCGCACGCCACAGCGCAGACTTCCTCGCCGCGACGCCGGCGGTCGCCGCGAGCCTCTCAACTTTCATTGAACAAGACGAAGGCGGCACTCTCAACAAACAGGACGAACGTGTCGCCGTCGAGAATGATGAAGATGTCGTCGAGAATGATGAAGGTGTCGCCGTCGAGAACGACACGGCGCGCGCGGTTGATGTTGAGAGGCACGCTGATGAAGGCGTCGGTGTCGGAAACGTCGGGTCGGGCGTGGCGACGGAGGTTGGGCGCGCGGCGCTCATGTTGGCGCGCGCGTTCGCGGTGCGCGTCGGTGGGATTGCGTCGGACATGTGGGCCGCGTTGCCCGCGTCCGTCGAGGGGTTGAGCGCGAGCGAGGCGCTGTCGCTCTTCAGCGAGGCCGAGTCGTTTCTCGACCGGGGGGGCGCGGCGGCGCAGTACGTTCTGACGGCGGGCGGCGACGTTCTTCGTCTCGTTCCCGACGCCTTTTGTGAATGGATGGCGTTGCTGCATACGGTCGCGTTGCACAACAACGCCTGCCTTGTCGCGCTCGCGCGCACGGGGCCGGCGGCCTTGCGCACGCTTGCCGAACCAATCTCAGACCGCGCGCTTCTCGCGGAGATTGCGCGCGCGGTCATCGAAGCGTCGCACGAGGTTGCGCGCGTTGACGCGGAGGCCGCTATCTCTTGTTTCCGTAGCGCGCCCGCCGCGCTTCGCGCGACGACCGTCGAGCAGTTCAGGCGTTGGGCGCGTGAGGGCTTGACGGCGGCGGAGACGGCGACGCCGCGCGCGCGCCGAAGTTACTTCGCGCTTGAGACGCGGCGCAGCAACGAGCAGTTGCAGAGCGGCGGGCAAGGGTTAGCGCTCGAAGAAGTTGCGCAGACTCTGAGGCTCTACGTCGAGGGCTTGACGGGGCGCACGGTCGAGGTCGCCGCGATTGCGGCTGTGCCGGACGAGCAGCGCATCGGCGACGGGCGGACGATTCACTTGCCGTCAAACGTCTCGGAGTTTGGCGACGAGGAGTTGGACTTCCGCCTCTACAAAGTTTTGGCGGCGCACGCGGCGGGGCAGATTGAGTTTGGCACGCACGAGCGCGACAACGCCAGCTTGCGCGCCGCTTACAGTTCGCTTGCTTCAACTTACGCGCCGGAAAACTTGGACGCGCTCGACGCGTTCTCTCTTGACGGTTACATCAACGACCCTTCAAAGGGCGAACGCGCGCTCGCGCCCGAAGAGGAGGCGCGACTCGCCGAAGCCGGACGCCGAACGCTTCCAGAAGGCGGCGACTACCGCGCCGCGCTCGCGCTCTTTCCGCAACGCGGACTGGCCGCGCGCATCTTCGGGACGCTTGAGAACGGTCGGATTGATCGCCGGCTGCGCCATTCGTATAGAGGCTTGCGGCGCGACTTGGATTTAGTGCGCGAGCGTTTGCGCGCGGGACGGCCTCGCATCGCGGGGCTGCCCGTCACGCTCGTCCCGTTCGAGCTTCTGTTTCAGATAACGCTCTGCGGCGGCGCGCTCGACGACGCGCGCGCTCTCTACGGCCAAGTCGTCTCGGAGCTTGAAACAATCGTCGTCGAATACCTGACGGACGCGGGCGCTCATGTAGCCGACACGCTGATGGCGACCTCGCGCGTCTATTCGCTGTTCGAGTCGGTCGTGCCCGACTTGGCGGAGCGGAAGTCGGAGGGCGACGAGGACAGGGGCGAGACCGAGGAGAGCGGCGCGCAGTCTAACTTAGAGACTGAGGGCGACGAGTCGGCGGAGGCCGAGAGGCGCGAGAAGCAACAGCGCGACGCGCGCGAGCTTTTCAACGCTTGGGCGGCGATGGAGTCGGCAGAGCCGAACGGCGAGGAGACTTTGACGGGCGACGAGCGTTGGATGAAGGCTGAATCGCCCGAACAGGAGTTGGAGGCGGGCGAGGAGGCTTTCGAGTACGACGAGTGGGACAGGGATTTGTCGGACACGCGCGTCGGTTGGTGTCGAGTGGTCGAGAAGAACGTGCGGCGCGGCGAGCGTTCGTTCGTCGAACTGACGCGCGCTCGCTATCGCGGCGTCATCTCGTCCATACGCCACCAGTTTCAACTGATGAAGCCCGAAAGCCTCAAGCGCATCACGAACGAGTTGGACGGCGACGACTACGACTTGAACGCTCTGATTGACTACGTGATTGACCGGCGCGCCGACGGCCAACAGTCGGAGCGCGTCTATACGAAGCGACTGCGGCGCGAGCGCGACGTGGCCGTCTCGTTCCTCCTCGACCAATCGTCTTCGACGGCGCGCACGATTGGCCGTCACCCTTTGCAGCCCTACACGCACCCCGGTCGTCGCATCATCGAGGTCGAAAAGGAGGGACTCGTTCTGATGAGCGAGGCGCTCGAAGCCGTGGGCGACCCTTATTCGATCTACGGCTTCACGTCGGAGGGGCGTCGCAACGTGAAGTTTTACGTCATCAAAGATTTCGACGAGCTTTACGCCGACGAGGTTGAGCGACGCATCGGCGGCATCAATTACCAGAACAACACTCGTCTCGGCGCGGCCATACGCCACGCCGCCGCCAAGCTCCGATGCCAAGAGGCGCGCACGCGTCTCCTCATAGTCCTCTCCGACGGACGCCCCTACGACCACGACTACGGCGACGCACGCTACGCGCGCGAAGACACGCGCGAGGCTTTAAGACAGGCGCGACTCGAAGGCATAACCCCTTTCTGCATCACCATTGACCGCGACTCGGAGGCCGAACTCCGCGACCTCTACGGCGAAATCGGCTACACGATAATTGACGACGTTCTCTCCCTTCCCGAACGAATGCCCGCAATCTACCGAAGACTGACGACTTAAACAGTACAGCGAGCGGTAGCGAGTGGGTTTTCGTTACGGGCTTAAGCTTTGCCTTCAAGCGCGACCCGCTCGCTACCGCTCGCTGTACTGTAAATTTTTGTCTTAAAAAAGTGCTTGACCCTGACGCTGCGTCAGGCCGTAGCATGTCGTTTAGGAAGGGAGGCGGAGGGTGAACGAAGCGGCGGAGAGGCTTTATCAGGCGAGCGAGTTTGCGAGATTGACGGGCGTGACGGTGCGCGCGCTTCATCATTACGACAGGCTCGGTCTGGTTAAACCGGCGGGGCGCACGCCGGCGGGCTACAGGCTCTACGGCGAGCGCGATTTCGCGCGGCTGCAACAGGTCTTGACGCTGAAGTTCATCGGGCTGCCTCTCAAAGAGATAAAGGAGCTTCTCGGACGCAGGTCGTTAGACCTCGCCGAAGTGCTCGGCCTCCAGCGCGAGATTTTGGAGGCGAGGCGTCGTCAAGTTGAATCGGCGCTCGAAGCTGTCAAACAGGCCGAAGGCGCGATTGACCGAAGCGGCGGGCCAGACTGGGAGGCGTTCCGAAAAATCGTGGAGGTGATTACGATGCGGCACGACAACGAATGGATGAAGAGATATTACACGGAAGAGCAACTCGCAGACCTCGCGCGCCGCAGCACGCCCGAAGTTTTGGAGCGCGGGCAGCGCGACTGGCAGACGTTGCTTGCAGACGTTGACGCGGCGATGCGAGAGGGCGTTGACCCTTCGAGCGAACGCGGGCAAGCGTTGGCGGCGCGTTGGTCTGCGCTGATTGAGGAGTTCACGGGCGGCGACCCCGGCATACTCGAAGGCTTGAAGAGGCTCTACGCAGATCAGGCAAACTGGCCCTCGACCTTCCAGAAGCCCTTCAGCGACGACGCGAGCGTCTTCATCAGCCGCGCGCAGGCGGCGAGCAAGGAGGAGTGAGCGCGTTAGTTTAGACGCTGAATCGCTTTTCAGTTGAACTTAAAGAGGAAACCGGTTAACCACCACAGGCACAGAGAGCGCTGAAGCTGCACGGAGGACGATACTCGAACACAGCGTCTCCGACCTTGAATTCCAGACGGCGGTCGAAGCCCTCGACGCCGCGCAACTTCTCCTCGTAATAGACGCGTGCAACTCAGGCCGAGCTTTGGAAGCGGAGTCGAACCCTTTGATACTCGCCAAAAAGCAGTGAGACGGTTTTCAGTTCGACCGTGGTAACGATGGCGCGATAACTTAACGCCGCAACTGAACACTGTCCTTATTCACAGCGCGGCTTCTACGACCGCCGCCAACTCTTCGGTTTCGCGTCGCGCGCAGTGGCGAGCGTCTTCGCCGGGCCGCACGGTGAGATGTCTTACCGGGTGGAAGACGATTTCGACGCGGCTCAGGCGCGGGAAGGTCTGCCCGCGCGGCCAAACGCGCTGCCCACCGCGAATCGTGACGGGCAGAACGGGCACGCCTGTTTCGAGCGCGAGTCGAGCCGCGCCGACCTTAAAACGTCTCATCTGCCCGTCGCCGAACGCGCGCTCGCCTTCTGGAAATATCATCACTGCGCCGCCGTCGCGCAGGTATTGAAGCGAGCGTCGGTACGCGGTCGGATTGCCGCGGTCGAGAACAATCGGCCACGCGCCGAGGAGTTCGAGAGCCTTCCCCATCAGAGGCCACTTGAACGCCTCGTTCCATGCGAGATAACGAATCGGACGCTTGAAGGGAATGGTTATCCAGAAAGGGTCTGCGTAAGACTGGTGGTTCGCGGCGATGATGAGGCCGCCCGCGCGCGGAATGTTTTCGACGCCGCGAAAACTTATCCGCCACAGAAGGCGCGACAGCAAACCGACCGCGCCGCGCAGTATGTCTAAAACCCACTGCGGCGCGGGACGCGGCTCGCCCGACTGCCCCGCGCCCAAGCCGTTCGAGTTGGCCGCTTCGCTCAAAACGAGTCTTCAGCCCCTTCCGCCGTTCGAGTCTTCACTCCACAGTGCAAGCAAACTAAAGAGGATGAAGTTATCAAGAAAGGATTAACACAGAGAACGCGGAGGCACTGAGGACACAAAGGTCGAACTCTGTGAACTCTGCGTCTCCGTGCACTCCGTGTCGAAATATCTTTAGATAAGTTCATCTGCGTGTCAGTCTAATCTTCAGCCGCTTCCTCGTCTTCCCGCGCTCCGCGCTCCGCAACGTCGTGCCAAGCGTTGCTCATCCGCGCGACGACCTCGCCCGGCGCGTCCGCTCCGGCGTTTGCGACCGGCCTCAAGCCTTCGAGCGACGCGACCTTCAACTCCTCCCACCATTCTGGGATGTCGCGCTCCGCGAGCGCGTCGTCGTTCCAAAGTCCGCACGCCGCGCACTCGAAGCCCGTGTACGCGCGCGCCTCCGCCTTCGTCAACGCAAGCCGCGTGCGCCCGCCGCACGCCGCGTCGCCGCACCAACGCTCGACCTCGACCAGCAAAACCTCACGCGGAAACCCGATGCGCTTCATAGTGAACCTCGGAGGCGCGGGAAAGGGGTAAAGGGTAAAAGGGGAAGAGGGGAAAAGGGAAAGACAGTTCTTTCTGTCTTCCGCCTCTTCTTTCCGTTTCCCCCCTTTTCCCCTCTTCCCCTTTTACCCTCCTCTCATTCGATTCCTTCCAGCGGCCACTGCCTGTCTATGAACTCGATGTGGAGACGCGGGATGCCGTCCGCGCCCGTTCGAGCCGCGCGCACCGCCGCGATGATTGACAACCCCGTCTCGACGCTCGTCACGCGCACGAAACGCCCGCGCTCGACCTTGAGCGTCGTCCAAATGGCGGCCCCGCGCCGGCTGAGGTTCTCGGTAACGGTCTCTTCGCTCGCGACGATGCGCCCCTCGGAGTCGAAGACCTCGACGCGCACGTTGACGGCCATCTGCAAGCGCGTCGCGGCGGTGCGCGAAACCGAAGTCCCATGCTCCACCTCGCGTAAGCGCCACAACTCGTTTCCGGTCGAGGCCGGGTCAACGTCGTAGAGCGTCGCAGGCTCTTTCAAATAACTCGCGGGCGGCTGCTTGCCCGTGAACGCCACGCCGACCTCCGAACGCAGGAACACGCCCCTCGCGTCCGAGAGCGTCTGCGGCATGACGTGGCGGACGAGCGCCCACACGCGATACTGGTCTTCGACGTGGTCGAAGCAGCGCAACTGACGCGGCATCGGAAGCGTCAGGTGCAGGAGTCGCCCGCGCTCCGTGGGGTGCGTGAGCGCGAAGCGCGCGCCGAACGGCGTCACGTCGAGCAGTCGAGACATCTCGACCCATTCGTAATCAGCCGACTCGCGGCACTGCACGCGGACGGGCAGCGCAAGCTTCACGCGCTCGCGCAGGCGTTTGGATTTACCATCGAAATTCATCGCAAAGCGCACGTTTTTCGCGCGCGACCGGGACGCAATATATTGCGTCCGCCGGTCACGCCCGAAATGCCCTTTCGCAAGGGTAAAAGCCTTGATTTTACAGGACTTCGGCCCGTCCGCCCCGGTTGCCAAAACGCCCCTTTCGGGCTACAATATGTCGTACTTTCCGCAGGCCGTCCGCACGCACGAGAAAGTACGTCTCAGACAACTTAATTTCAGGCCGCCGGACGAGCCTTTCGAGACTCCCGCTCCCTGCTCGTTTAGGTGTCGGCTTTCGTTTGGAGGGCGCTTTAGCCTCGGCGTGCGGCGTCCCTTCGGCGCATCGGCGGCAAATTGTATCGGAAAGGTTTACCGAATGGAAACTTTAGATCGCAACTATGTGAACATCGAAGACGAGATGCGACACTCGTATCTCGACTACGCCATGTCCGTCATCATCGGACGCGCCCTTCCAGACGTGCGCGACGGCTTCAAGCCCGTCCACCGGCGCGTCCTTTGGGCGATGCACGAACTCGGCAACCAACACAACAAACCCTATAAAAAGAGCGCGCGCATCGTTGGCGACTGCATCGGCAAGTACCACCCGCACGGCGACACAGCCGTCTATGACACAATCGTCCGCATGGCGCAGGAGTTCTCCATGCGCTACCCGCTCATTGACGGTCAAGGGAACTTCGGCTCCGTGGACGGCGACGCCGCCGCCGCAATGCGCTACACGGAAGCGCGCATGTCGAAGATTACGACCGAAGTCCTCGCAGACATCGAGAAGGAGACCGTCAACTTCAACCCGAACTACGACGAGTCTCTGAGCGAGCCTTCGGTTCTCCCGACGCGCGTCCCGAACCTGCTCCTCAACGGCTCGGACGGAATCGCCGTCGGCATGGCGACGAAGATTCCGCCGCACAACCTAACAGAAGTAGTTGATGCGACAATCGCCCTCATCAAGAAGCCGAACATCAAGGTCGAGGAACTTTTAAAGCTCGTCCCCGGCCCGGATTTTCCGACGGGCGGCTTCATCTACGGGCGCGAAGGCATACGCTCGGCCTACACGACGGGGCGCGGCATCATACAGATGCGCGCGCGCGCAGGCATTGACCGCATCGGGCGGGGAACGACCGAGCGCGACGCAATCATCATCACGGAGATTCCCTATCAGATTAACAAGGCGCGTCTCATCGAGCGCATCGCCGAACTCGTCAACGAGAAGAAGCTCGAAGGCATCGCGGATTTGCGCGACGAATCCTCGCGCGACGGAATGCGCATCGTCGTCGAACTCAAGCGCGACGCCGTCCCGCAGATTGTGCTCAACAAGCTCTACAAGCTGACGCCGATGCAATCCACGTTCGGCGTCATCAACCTCGCAATCGTCGCGGGCCAGCCGCGCGTCCTCAACCTCAAGCAGATGCTCGAACACTTCGTCGAGTTTCGCCGCGAGGTCGTAAGACGCCGAACCGAATACGAACTCCGAAAGGCACGCGCCCGCGCGCATATTTTGGAGGGCTTGAACAAGGCGATTGACGCTTTGGACTACATCATCCCGCTCATCCGAAACGCGCGAAGCGTTGACGAAGCGAAGGCTTGGCTCACGGGCAACGTCTCCACGATGCCCGAAGTGAAGCAGTGGAAGGGCACGCCGTCGGACATCACTCTGGCGGGCTTCATTGACAAGCTGAAGAAGGTCGTCAAGCGTCTTAACTTCTCAGAACAACAAGCGCAGGCGATTCTCGATCTGCAACTGCGCCGTTTGTCCGCGCTCGAACGACAGAAAATCATTGACGAGTATGAGCAGATAATCAAGCTCATCGCCGAGTTGGAAGACATACTTGCGAACGACGCTTCTTTGCGTCGCGTTATCGTCGGCGAGTTGGAGGATGTTCGCAAGAACTTCGGCGACGCGCGACGCACGCAGATTATTGACGAGGGCGTCGAACTCACAATCGAAGACATGATCGCCGACGAGGACGTAGCCATCACGGTCACGAAGAACGGCTACGTCAAGCGCACGGCTGTCTCCACATACCAGCGTCAGGGTCGCGGCGGCAAGGGCCGCTCCGGCGCTTCCACTGGAAAGAACGAAGACTGGGTCGAACACCTCTTCATCGCCTCGACCCATTCGTATCTGATGATCTTCACCGACGACGGCCAAGTCTATAAGCTGAAGGTTCACCAGATACCCGACGCTCTGCCCTCGGCGCGCGGCAAGGCCGTCGTCAATCTCATCAACATCCCTTCGTCCAGAAAGCTCGCGGGCGTTATACCCGTGCGCGAGTTCAGCGAGGGCAAGTATGTCGTGATGGTTACGAAGAACGGCGTGATTAAGAAGACGGAGCTTTCCGAGTTTCAGAACATACGCTCGAACGGCATCAACGCCGTCAACGTTGACGACGGCGACGAACTGCTCGACGTTGTTCTAACCGACGGCACGAAGCGCATCTTCATAGCGACGCACGACGGGTTAGCCATACGCTTCGACGAGTCGGACGTTCGCGCGATGGGCCGCGCCGCTCGCGGCGTTCGCGGCGTTGACTTGCGCAAGGGCGACTACGTCGTCTCGGTCGCGGCTGTTTCGGCGAACGACACGGAGAAGATGCTTTCAGTTTCGGAGTGCGGGTTCGGGAAGCAGACGCCGATAACGACCTATCGCCTTCAGTCGCGCGGCGGCAAGGGCGTCATCAACATGAAGACGACGGAGAAAACGGGTAAGGTCGTCGCGGTCTTCCCCGTTGACGAAGAGTCGGAGGTGATGATCATCACCAAAAACGGCAAGCTCATACGCATCGAGGCGGGCGAGATTCGCAAGACCGGACGCTCCGCTCAGGGCGTCCGCCTGATAAAGACCGACGGCGACGACAAGGTTACGAGCGCGTCGCTTCTGGACGTGACGGCGCAGGAGGCCGCGGTCGAAGTTTAAGCACGCCGCTTCGGGTTAACGAAAAGAGAGCCGCGACCATCAATCGCGGCTCTCTTTTTATGTAGCGTTGTAAGAGCGGATTTTGGTTGAAGTTGAATCTGCCGGAAGAGATTTCAACACAGAGGGCACGGAGGCACGGAGAACACCGCAGTTAATCTCAGTGAACTCCGTGCCTCAGTGTTCTCTGTGTTAATCCTTTCCTGTTAAATTCATTTGCAAACCGCTCTAGTGGGGGACGACGTTTGCGTGCTCGTCGAATTCCCAGATGTTCGCTTCCTCTTGGAGCGAGAAGGGGTATGCGGTCAGCAGTTTGCTGCCTTTCGTTTTCACCCATTCGAGGTTCGAGGCCGCGTGCTCGCTGTCGCCGTCGAGCGATTGCTTGAGGCCGACGTAGCTGTGCGCGACGCTCAGTTCGTCTCGGTTGGAAGCCTTCGAGAGCAAGGCTTCCGCCGGCAATTCGCCGCGCAGGCACTTCAACATCTGACCGTCGAACGACGAAGGGTTCGTGTAGGCCGCGACCTCTTCGAGCGTGCGCCGCGCCTCCTCGTTGCGCCCCGTGCGGCGGAGCGCAAGGTAGGCCACTACGCCCGCGTGCGCGACGTTCTCGCCCTTCCACTCGACGAGTTCGAGGTAGCGCCGGGCCTCGCAGTTCGCGCCCCAAGGGTCGCCCGTGTAGAGCTGCGCCCAAGCGCGCATCAGGTGCTCGTAAGGCGTCGAGGCGCGCGAAGCGACAACTTGGCGGAAACTCTCGGCGGCGGCGTCGCTTCGTCCCGTCGCCGTCTGGATGACGCCGAGCGTGTAGTGAGCGAAGAGACTTTCGGGCGCAACTTCGAGCGCGTGGCGGACTGACTCTTCGGCTTCCGCCGAGTGGCCGAGGTCAACGAGCGTGAGCGCGGCGTTGTCGAGCGCGGGTTCGTCCATGCTTTCAGCGCCGAGCTTGACGGCCTCGCGCGCGAGCGCGACCGCGCGTTCGCGTTGGCCGAGTTGCAAGTAGGAATCGCTCAGAGAGGCGCGCGAGTATGCGTCGTCGGGTTCGAGACGCCCGACGCGCGTGAGCGGCGCGATGGCCTCCGAAGGTTTGTAAGAGGCGTTGAGCGCGTAGGCCAACTCCGTGTTGATGAAGGTGTCGTCGGGCGCGAGCGCGACTCCCTTTTTGAGAATCGTTTCGGCATCCTCGAAGCGGCTGAGGCTGTTGTAGAGATAGCCGAGGTCGCCGTAGGCCGCCGAGTAGGACGGGTCGAGACGGATTGCGTCTTCGAGGAGCGCGACGGCTGCGCCGTAGCACTCGCGGTCTGAGAGTTCGTCGGCCTGCCGCGTGCGCTCGTAGGCGGACGCGTCGCGTCTGTCGAGGTAAGACTTGAGCGCGGCGGCGCAAGAGGGCTGCGGCGGGGCTGTGCGCGGTTCGACGCGCGTTATTGTCTGCTGGACGTTTTTGACGGCGGGCGACGGGCGTAGCACTAAATTTGCGAGCGTCCCCGCGAAGAACGTTACGACGGCGACTGCGAGGCGGACGGCGATGGCTTTCATGTTGATACTCCGTTCATGAAATTTCAGCGGGCGGCCAGTTGTGCGATTATAGCGCGATGCGCGACGAGCGCGAAAAAGAATTTCGCGCGGTGTTGGGGTGTGGCTACCCACAGTCCGCGCTCGAATTGACCTATTGACTGATTGATTCATTGACTGATTGATTCATTGAGGGAATGAACAAATGAAGAAATGATTCAATCAGTCAATTCCGCGTTTCAGACCGTGGCCTTGTGTATGTCGCGTTTGAGGCGGTGAATCTGCCGTCGGACTTGTTTGAGTCGCGCGTGGTCGTGCGCTTCGATGGCCTCGTCGCGCTCCTTTTTGAGCGACTTTATCTTCGACTTGATGTCGGCCTTGTTGATGCCGACAACGTCGTGATGCTGGTGCGTCTCTATGCCGAGCGCGCGCGCGAGGGCTTGCAGCAGGTGGTCTTTGTTAAGCTGCGTGTAGCCTTGCAACGCCTCGTGCTCAATGCCCGCGGCAATCTCGCGCAACTCGGCGACGGTCTTGTGCTTCAACTCGTCGTACGTGTAAGCCATTGTCTCCTTCCCTTTCCGTTCTGATTTTTCGAGGGCGCGCAGCATATCACAACACACGTGCTGCCCGGCAACGTTCGCGCTTAGACCATTCTTGAACGTGACGGACGGGCAGTTAACCACAGAGGCACGGAGCACTTCAAATCCGAAATCCGAAATCCCAAATTCATCTCCGCGCAACCTCCGTGTCCTCAAAAAAATTTACGCACGCGCGTCGTTGAACGCGAGGTTCGCGCGTCGTCGGTTGACAGGAATACTCCGCGGCGGAAAACTCCTCCCCGGCGAATTTCGAGCCACGAAGTTGTAACCGATAAATCCTGATGACGATAAACAAGCGACCGCGCCGACGCCACATTCATTCAACTATCTGCGACGCGAGAACAACTATCTGCGACGCGAGAAAGATTCACCGCAGAGGCGCAGAGGGCGCGGAGGAGGCGCAGAGAGGGCGCGGAGGAGGCGCAGAGAGGATTAACTTCTCTGCGCCGTCTCTGCGTTCTCTGCGCCTGCGGCGGTGAATTACCTTTGCCCTAAGAACACGCCGAAATCTGCTACAAGCTCACTTGCTTCCCGTGCTGCCGAAGCCGCCCGCGCCGCGCGGCGTGTCGTCGAGGTCTTCGGCCCAAGCGGGTTCGGGCAGAGCGATTGCTTCGATGATGAGTTGCGCGATGCGCGAGCCTGATTCGACGCGGAAGTCCGTGTCGCCGTGGTTTATGAGCACGCAGAGGATTTCGCCACGGTAGTCAGAATCAATCACGCCCGAAAGGGTGTCGAGGCCGTGACGAACCGCTAATCCTGAGCGCGGCGCGACGCGCCCGTAGAAGCCGCGCGGGATTGCGACCGCGACGCCCGTTCGCACAGCCGCGCGCTCGCCCGCGCGCAAGGTCACGCCCTCGACCGCGTAGATGTCCAATCCGGCTGACTCCGAACTTCCGCGCGACGGCAGACGCGCCTCCGCGTGTAGTTTCTTGAACAGGAGTCGTTCAAACGTCGCTCGCTCAGACATTGTCGCCCCTTCCAGACGCTCCTCGTCGTTCCGCACGTCGCCTCCAACAGCACCGAGACGTGGGTTGACGAAGCGGACGCGAAATTCTACGTCGTCCATGAATGCCAACTGCTCCGCCTCCCATTGCCTTCAGCACCGACTCAAAAATGACAACGAGTCGAAAAGAGACAAAGAGCGCCCGACAAAAACTGTAGGGGCAGGGCTTGTCCCTGCCCGTCGTTCATAAAATAGTTATAACGACGGGCAGGGACAAGCCCTGCCCCTACAGCCCGTCGTTCATAAAATAGACGGGCAGGGACAAGCCCTGCCCCTACAGAATCATCTTACGTCGTCAGTTTCGTCAGGCTTTATAAGAGAGCGCGCGTCTCAAGGTTTCGCCAGCACGCGATTCGTGTGCGGCAGAAACGCGTAAACTTTGTCGGGGTGGCCCGCGTCCGTCGCCCTCACGGTGAGCACGGAAGCCCCCGACCAAAGATCGCGCATCGTCCCCCAAGCGCTCCAAACGGGAAGCGCCGTCACCGTCAACAGCAGCACAATCATCAGCATCGCGTTTCGCCCGCGCACGTAGCGCACGAGCGCAATCGCGGTCAAGACGGGCAGCCCCACGCTCAAAACCACGCGCCCCCAGTAGAGCCAGCGCCAGTTCTCAGCCGTCAACGTGAACGCCGACGCGAGCACCCATCCGAAGAAAGGCCCAAGCCCGCACGCCATCAACCAGAAAGCCCCCAAGCGATCCAGCCAGTCGCCGCGCGCTTCGACCCGCGTGTGATACTCCGTCCGCCGCGCGAAGTAGATGCCGACTCCGGCGAGGAGGCAAAGAGTAGCGAGGAAGACGCTCAGGCCCCACGCTATCGGCGGCACCTCGCCGGTCTCCTCGTAGAAGCGTAGCGGCACCCATGTGGCCGCCGTCAGCGCCGCCAGTCCCCAGCGCCAGAGGACGCGCACAGAGGCTGGTCGCGCGGGAGTGGCTTCGCGCTTATCCTTCACGACTGTCACCGACTCCTCTAAAACCTTCGGGCGCGCCTTCGCCTTCGACCCAGACCTCTCCGTCCTCGAAAAACTCTTTTTTCCAGATGGGGACTGTGCGCTTGAGTTCGCGTATGGCCCACTCGCACGCCTCGAAGGCCGCGCGCCGGTGCGGCGCGCTCACGGAAACGACGACGGAAGTCTCGCCTATCTCAGTCCGGCCCGTGCGGTGGACTATTCCGATGTGCTCGATACGGAAACGACGGTGCGCCTCCTCGCCGAGCCGGCGCATCTCGGAAAGTGCCATCGGCGCGTAGGCTTCATAGACGAGATAGAGTGTGCGGCGGCCACGCGTCCACTCGCGCGCGTAGCCGTCGAGCGTAACGGTCGCGCCGCAGCGTCGCGGAACGACGCGACGCGCGACGCGCCCGACATCAATCGCGTTCGTAGTGAGTTCAAAAAAATCTCGCGCGCCCGTCTCCGCGTCCGCGTCGCGCGACTCTTCCGAGCCGCCGCTGACGGGCGGGAAGACGGCCAACTCGTCGCCGTCGCGCAGTTCGACTTCGAGGTCGCGCGCGTACTCTTGATTGACCGCGACCAGAAGCGACGCGCCGAAGCGACCGAGGCCGGCGTACTCCTCAAGCAGACGCTCGAACGCATCGCGCGCCGACGCCCGGCGCGGGAGCGCAAGCGTCAACTCGCCGGTCGCGGCCTCGCGCGCCGCGCCGAAGAAGAGGACGCGCACGCGCACACGTTCGCCGTCGAGAGCGCGCGAGTCTCCGTGTCGTTCTTCACGAGAGTCTTCGTGTCGCAAGTCGGTCGCCGGCGTTCGTTCGTCTTCCCGCGTTCGTTCGTCTTCCCGTGTCATTGTTCGAGGTCAATCTTTTTGCCCGCGTGGCCGTTGCCGCGCGCGAGTTCGTGCGTGCGCGCGCGATCCTCGTAGGCCGAGACCGCTTGCGAGAGGAGCGTGTAAAGGCGTCGGAGTCGTTCGGCGGTCGAGCGCATTTCGAGGAGTTGCTGTTTGGCCTCGGCGTCCATCTCGACGACCGCCGCGACGAGGAAGGAGAGACGTTCGGGTTCGTCCTGCGGGAGTTCGGGCAAAGAGCCGCGCTCGTCGTTTATCGTCCGCATCGCGCGCGCGATTCGCATGAACATCTCCGTGACTTCCATAGAACGCTTCGCCAGCAGTTGAGAGTCGCCCTCTTCGTCCTCGAAGAACTCGACGCGCGCGACGAGATAAGGGTCGCCGCGCTCGACGTAGTCAACGATGCGGTAGCGCGCAAGCCCGACGGTGAGTATGTTCGAGCGACCGTCGGGCACGGGCTGGACTTCGACGACTTCGGTCGCGCAGCCGACGTGCCCGATTGCGGGGCGCTCGTCCGCGCTCGCGTTCGGGTCGAAGTAGGAAAGGCCGAAGAGATTGTTGGAGACGCGCACGTCGGCGAGCAGGCGTTGGTAACGCTCCTCGAAGATGTGGAGCGGCAGCGGCACGCCGGGAAAGAGCACGAGCGGCAAAGGGAAGAGCGGAAGCTCCCTCACGCCGCGAACTTTGTCGAGGGCATCGGACATAAAAGCGGAGTCTGGAGTCTGGAGTCTGGAGTCGAAACCAAAGCCGACATGCTTTGACTAAAGCCGCCTTGCTTTGACTTCAGACTCCAGACTCCAGACTCCAGACTTAAACGTCACTTGTCACCCGTCACTGCCGTTGTCGCTGTTGTCGCGCTTCGTTCTAACGCGTGGAGCGCGCCGGGCGTGGGTTGCGCTTCGGCGTCGGCGGCTGCTGCTTGTTGCGTGTCGCTGACCGGGCGCGCGTCGAGTTTCTGCTCGATGAGTTCGAGAATGGTTTCGGGCGGCTCGTCGCCGAGCGCGCGGCGTTTGGCTTCGAGGACGAGTTCGGCCATCTCGCGCGCACGGTCGCGGAAGCGCGTGTCGCGCGCGATGAGGTCTTCGACTATTCGGCGCTCGCGGTGCGCGCGCGAAGTGTCGGCGTCGAGTCCGGCGGCGACGGCATACTCGACGGGCACGCTCTGGTTCTTCAGCATCACGTGGAGCGCGCCGGTCGCCTCCAAAGCTTCTTCGCGCATCTTGCGCAGGTCGAGCAGAGAGTTTTTGAAGCCGAGGTGGCCGCGCAGGTTTATCTCGATGATGGGCGCGGGCGTGTCTGAACTCGCGTCGTGCGCGCGCGCGTCGCGCTTGAGCATCTCTTGGACGCCAGCGTGGACTGCTTCGGGCGACTCCGCGCCCGACACGTCGTAGTTGAGACGTTGGAAGGGACGCTGTACGTAGTCGTTGATGAAGGAAGCCGTGACGCGGCGTTGGTCGTCAACTTCGACGAGGTAGAGGCCGCGCTCCTCGCGGTATTCGTCAATCGAGCAGGCTTCGAGCGAGCCGGGGTTGAAGGCCCAAGCGTCAAGCTCGAAGCGCTTGTGCGTGTGGCCGAGCGCGACGTATTCGACGATGGAGCGCAGTTCCTTCAACTTCTCGACGGAGAGCGCGGGGATTGGACGGCTGAGTTGTCCCTCAACGTCGGTGTGGAGCATGAGTATGTGGAAGAGACTTTCGTCGCGCGCGCGCCGGAGCGCGTCGGAGAGTATGCCCATCGCGGCGTTTGCGGAGGTGCCGTACCAATGCGTGCCGAAGATGCGCGCGCCCTTGATGTCTATGTAGGAGCCGGAGCGCGTCTCCTCGTCCCAAGGCGCAAACGAGACAGGGCTTTCGTCGTCGGCGACGGGTTCGAGCAGAACTAGGAAGCCCGCCTGCGAGAACGAGCGCATCCAACTGTAGGGCGAGACGGCGTCGCGCCGGTCGTGGTTGCCTTCGATTACGACGACGGGAATCTGAGCGTCCTTCAGGAGTTGGAGTCCGGCGAGCGCGTGATTCATCGTCTGCGGGTCTATGTTGCGACGGTCGAAGAAGTCGCCCGCGATGAGTACGAAGTCAACGCTGTTGGGAAGCGCGTGGCGCACAATCACGTCGTGCCAACTTCGGAAGAAGTCCTTCGTGCGCTCCTCAATCTGGTAGCGGCGGCAGCCGAGGTGTACGTCCGAGAGGTGTAAAAATTTAAGCATATCTTCTCTGTCTCAAAACAAAAACCGAGTCAAACCAAGCTCTTAAAAGTCGCCGGCTGAAGGAGACATTATACGACAAAGCAGAGGCTGGAGGTTAGAGGCTGGAAAAAGAGGCTAGAGGCTGGAAAAAGAGGCTAGAGGCTAGAGGCTAGAGGCTAGTTAAGACGTTTGCTCTTTAACTAGCCTCTAGTCTCCAGCCTCTAGCCTCTTAAAAAATAAAGCCCCCGCGACATCGGGCAGATGTCTATTTGGAGACGGGGGCTTTGACGACCGCGCACAGCAGAAGGGTTGCCGTAACGCGCGGGCGTCGTGCACGGCCACTCGAACAAGGGGTAGGCGAGGGCCGAATCTCTAAGTCAAAGAGCATCAAGGCGCGCGGCGGGGCAGGCCGTGGTCAGGTAGCGCCTTCGTCTCAAACCGCGACTCTGTAGTCGCGTGCTGGGGCGAAAGTGTTCTCGCGAAAGAGCCGCCTCAATGGTTCAGGCGACGGCGAGACGGCGTGTGAGAACCGCGCGCCGCACAATCGAGAGCAGACGCTCGACGTCGAGCGGCTTGTCGAAGAATCCGTCCGCGCCCCTGCGGACGCAATCCCTACGCATTTCAACCGACGGGTCGGAGCTTGCCACGAAGACCTTCGACGAGGGCAGGTGATTCTTAACGTAGTCGAGGATACGAAGGCCCGTGTCGGGGGCGTCGAGGGTCGGCGGCAGGTGGAGGTCGAGGATGGCTATGTCAGGCTCGTAGATGGTGGCGCGGCGTATGGCCGACGAGAGGTTGTTGGCGGTCATCACTTCAAACTCGTCGCACAGCGTCCAGAAAAGCTGCTGCGTTATCGCCACGTCGTCGTCAACTATGAGAACTTTCGGTTTCGTCATCTTCTTCATCCCCGTCATCAACTAAGAGCGAACCCGGTTCGGATTCCAGTCTCATATATCAATCACCCTTTCGGAAGATGTCAGGGCTTCACCGACCTTCACGCCGTCTTTTAACGGCAACGCACGTGCCAGCGCCGAGGGGCGACGGGGAATACAAGTTTCCCGTCAAAAAACGGATTTCCTTCATCCACGGAGGCCGAAGGTGTTAACGAGAGTGGACACACGGCGCGGCGTGTGTGTTAACAATAGTGGACAGGGAGAGAGCGGGAGAAGGGGAGAGCGGGAGAGAAAAGCCGTATCATCAAACGTCTCCCCTTCTCACTTTCTCCCTTTCTCCCCCTCTCACTTTCTCCCGCCTCCCCCTCTCACTTTCTCCCGCCTCCCCTATCGTTCCCGATTCCGCACGCGTGCGCTACAATCCACGCGCAAGAAGTTTCAAAGCCCGCGAGGTTTAACGCGCGCGGAGGCGAAAGCCTTGAACCTCAGAACAAAACTGGTCATCGTCTTCGTAGCGCTCGCGCTCGTGCCGCTCCTCGTCGTGAGCACGCTCAACTACAGAAGCGGCGTCGGCTCGGTCGAGTCGCTTCTGCGCGAGCGCGCGCTGGGTCGCGCCGCGCGCATGACGAGCCGGATGGAGCGCGTGCTCGACTCTCAGGAGGCGCGCCTTGTCGAACTCTCAAAGGCCGACTCGCTACGCGCCTACGTGAAAGACTCGCAGATGGGCGGCGCTGGGCGGGCAGCCGCGGGCGTCGGCGCGACGCGGCTCGTCAAGCCCGCCGTGCCCGACACCGTGCGCGCACACTTCGTCGCCTACTTCCGAAATAACCGCGAGCGGCTTCAGTCCGTCACGTGCCTCGACCCGGCGGGCGGCCCTCTGTTTAGAATCTCGCCGCCGCGCGTCGGCTACGACGAAGATGTCAACTTTCAAACTTCCGACATCCCTTCGAGCGACGTGCGCTACGACAAGTCGGTCTGGGGACTTCAGGGCGCGCAGGCCCTTCGCTCGTCAATCTCCGAAGAGCCTTTCGGCGCGGCGCTCTACGTAACCGTGCCCGTCGTCGAGCCTTCCGGCTCTACGGAACTTCGCCCGCTCGGCGCACTCGTCGCCGCCGTCAGACTCGAAGGCGTCATCTCGGACGCGGCGGACGCCGAGTCGCCCGCGGACGCGTCGGCTGTCGTCGCGCCCGGCACGACGCGCGACGCGCGCAGCGAAACCGTCGCGCTCGACAACGCGAACGACACGGTCGTCTATCACACGAACACGGCCTTCAACCATCAGGCGGCCTCCGCCGTTCTTCCTTACTTGGCGCCGGTTGCCGCGCCGATGAAGTCGGGCGCGGAGGGCGTAGAGTTCTACGACGCGCCTGACGGCGACCGCCGTCTCGCCGCGTTCCGACAGGCGCGCGGCCTCGGACTCTCGCTCGCGGCGGTTGAAAACTACACGGCTGCGGTCGCGCCCGTGCGCCGGACTGGTTTGTTGGGAGTCGCGCTCGCGCTCGTCGCGGGGCTTTCGGCGCTCGCGGTCGTGAGTCTCATTGCGAGGCGCGAGGCGCGCGCCGTCAAGAGCGTCGAGCGCGTTGCGACGGCGATTGCCGCGGGCGACCTCGGCCAGCGCATTGACGTGAGCCAGAGCGGTGAGACGCGCGAGTTGGCCGAGAGCTTCAACCGCATGAGCGAACGCCTGCGCGAACTCATCGCGCGCGAGGCCGAGACACGTCAGTTCCAATCGTTCCTTCGCATCTCCGCGATGGTCTCGCACGACTTGAAGAACGCAATCGCCGGACTCTCCATGCTCGTCTCGAACATGGAGCGGCAGTTTCACCGCGAGGAGTTTCGCGCCGACGCAATCGAGTCTTTGCGCGAGGCGACCGAAAAACTCAAGCGCACGGTCGCGCGCCTGAGCGAGCCTGCGCGCTCTCTGAGCGGCGAATATCGCATCGCCTCCCGGCAGACAGACCTCGTGCCCGTCGTACGCCGCGTCGTCGCCGCAAACGCGGAGCCTTCGCGCCCGCTCTACGACATCGAAACACGCCTGCCCGAAACGCTCGTCGCCTCGGTCGAGCCTGAGCGAATCGAGAGCGTCGTCGAAAACCTTGTCATCAACGCCTTGGAAGCGATGGGCGCGAAGGGCGGTCGGCTGACGGTCGAGGCCGGGACGCTTGAAGGCGACTTGGTTTTCATCAGCGTCGCCGACACAGGCACGGGGATGAGCGAGGAGTTCATCAAGACGCGACTGTTTCGTCCCTTCTCGACGACGAAGAACAAGGGCATCGGACTCGGCCTCTTCACCTGCCGCGAAATCGTCGAAGCGCACGGCGGTCGTCTCGAAGTCGAATCCGAGGTCGGCGTTGGCACGCGCTTCCGCGTCGTGCTACCATCCCGCCTGTTCAGGTCGGGCGAGCAGCGCAAACAGGCGGAGCGCGCGGCGACCGACGCTGGAACGGGCGCATCCGATTGACCCCTTCAGATTTTCCATAAACATAAGAGCGTCAAGGCTGTGCGGGACGGGCGGCCCGACCGTCGCGGCGAGGGCGCGAGTGATTGCGGATTGCGGATTGACGACTGTTGAAAGCGACGCTGTTTTCAAACAAGTCTGTCGCCCGTCGTCTCAAGAGAGATTGATGAGAGACAGCGTGCCTTTCATCAGTCGCTAATCCGCAATCCGCAATCCAAAATCCGCAATCCGAAGACGATGACCGAACAGACGGAACAGAAGACCACCGTCCTCGTCGTTGACGACGACAAACTCCTACGCCGGCAGCTCCACTGGGCTTTGGTCGAGCGACACCGCGTCCTCGAAGCCGAGACGCGCGCGCGCGCCGTCGAACTCCTACGGCGCGAGAGCGTTGACGTCTGCATCTGCGACCTGCATCTCCCGCCCGACCTCGACGGCATTGAGGAGGGCTTGGCCGTCGTCGAAGCCGCGCGCGGCGCTCAACCGCCAGTCCCTGTCGTCGTAATCACGGGCAGCGACAACAAGCAGGCCGCGCTCGAAGCCATACGACGCGGCGCGTACGGCTTCTTCGAGAAGCCCTTCGACGAAGAGGAGGTTTCGCACATCGTCGCGCAAGCGGCGCGCGTCCGCCAACTCGAAGCGGAAGTGATGCGCTTGCGCTGCGAGTTGAAGATGTCGCGCGGCTTCGGTCGCTTCGTCGGCACGAGCGCGGCGCTTGAGCGCGTGCTCAAGCAGGCGCGCGCCGTCGCCGACACGAACGCAAGCGTGCTCGTCATGGGCGAGTCGGGCACGGGCAAGGAGGTTCTTGCGCGCGCCATACACGAGGAGAGCGCGCGCGCCGAACGCCCGTTCGTCGCCGTCAACTGCGCCGCGCTCCCCGAATCGCTCATCGAGTCGGAACTCTTCGGACACGTCCGCGGCGCATTCACCGACGCGAAGACAGACCGCGTCGGTCGCTTCGAGGAGGCCGACGGCGGCACGCTCTTTCTCGACGAGATTGGCGAGTTGAAGAACGACGTGCAGGTCAAACTCCTGCGCGCGCTTCAGGAGCGAACCATCCAGCGCGTCGGCGCGAATCAAACAATCGAAGTTGACATACGCCTCATCGCCGCCTCGAACCGCGATCTCGAAGAGGCCGTCAAACAGAAGACCTTCCGCGAAGACCTTTTCTACCGCTTGAACGTCGTGCCGCTTCAACTCCCGCCGCTTCGAGAGCGACGCGAAGACGTTCCCTTCCTCGCCGCACACTTCGCCGCGAAGGCCGCCGACAAACACGCTCGCGCCACTCCCGAACTCGACTCCGCGCTCGTCGAAGCCCTTCAAGAGTATGACTGGCCGGGCAACGTTCGTGAGTTGGAAAACTTGATTGAGCGACTTGTCGTGCTCACGCGCGGCGCGCGCCTCGGCGTAGAGTTCCTCCCCGAAAAGATGCTCCGAGACCTTCCGCCCGGCGGCTCGAAGGCCGAAGCCCCCGACGAGACCACGCTCGAAGGCGCGACCGTCGCGCTCCGGCGCCGCATGGTCATCACCGCGCTCCAAGCCGAAGGCGGCAACCGCGCCGCCGCCGCACGCCGTCTCGGCATCAGCCGCTCGTATCTGCACCGGCTCTTAACCGAACTCGCAATCACGGGAGTCTGAGACGATTTTGGATTTTGGATTTTGGATTTTGGATTGACGACTGACGAAGGCGAGGCTGTTTTCAATCACGCACGCATCGCCCCGCAGAAAAGATTGATGAGAGACAGCGTGTCTCTCATCAATCCAAAATCCAAAATCATTCCTCGACTTATCCTTCGTCCTCAGTTTTGTTAGGCGCTCTTAAATTTCAGCCTTCGAGCCGCGCGTCCATCGTTATCTCCGCGTTGAGGAGGCGCGAGACGGGGCATCCGGCCTTCGCGTTGTTCGCGGCGGTCTCGAAGTTGGCGGCGTCGCCGCCGGGGATGCGCGCGTTCACGTCCAAGTGGACTTTCGTGATGGTGAATCCGGCGTCGGTCTTCTCAAGCGTCACGGTGGCGTTCGTCCTAATCTCTTCGGCGCGCATCCCTGCGTCTTCGAGTTGCTTCGACAGAGCCATCGAGAAGCAGCCCGCGTGCGCCGCCGCGATAAGCTCCTCCGGGTTCGTGCCCGCGCCCTCCTCGAAGCGCGTGCTGAAAGAATACTGCGTCTCCGAGAGCACGCCGCTATCGGTCGAGACCGTGCCCTTCCCGTCCCTCAAACCACCGCGCCACACCGCCGAACCTTTTCGCTTCATCTTTTTCCTCTTTAATGAAAACTGAATTGGAAGAACTCTCAAACCCCAAACTCGAACTCCATCTCTCAACTCAAGACGACGCGCGCGCGTCCCCACTCCGCCAAGAGCGGTCTCAGCGCCGCGACGACGCGTTCGTGTATCGCGCCGTTCGACGCAACCAGACCGTTGCGATTCAAAACGTCGCGCGTGTTGTAGCTGAGCGGCTCGCCCCACAAGTCAGTCATGCGCCCGCCGGCTTCGGCGAGCACGGCCTCCGGCGCGCAAGTGTCCCACTGCTTCGTCTTCGGCGTGAGGTGCATATAAAGGTCGCACTGCCGCTCGACCAGAAGCCCGACCTTGACGCCGACCGAGTGGCTCTTGACTTCGGCGCGCACGCCCAAAGCGCGCACAACCGCGTCCATCCTCGGCCCACGGTGCGAACGACTCTCGGCCAAACGCACGCGCCCCAAACTCTTCTCGTCCGTGACGCGCAATCGCTCCGCCCTCACAGACTTGCCGGCCTCCGACGTTGGCCGCAAGACCCACGCGCCGTGCCCGCGCGCGGCCCAGTAGAGCACGTCGGTCGCGGGCGCGTAGAGCACGCCGAGACACGCTTTGCCGCGGGCGGCGAGTCCGATTTGCACGGCGAAGTCGCCCGTGCCCGCGATGAATCCCTTCGTCCCGTCGAGCGGGTCAACCATCCACACGCGCTCGCACGCCAGACGCCTTTCCGTGTCAACCGACTCTTCGGCCAGAACGCCGTCCGCCGGAAACGCCTCGCGCAAACCGCGCACGATCAACTCGTTCACGGCGCGGTCGGCCTGCGTCACAGGCTCGTCAAACTCCTCCTTGTGCTCAACGCGCAGGGGCTTCCCGTAAAACTGCAACGCGCGCTCGCCCGCACGCCGCGCAATCTCAACGGCCACGCGCAACTCGTGCTCAAACTCGCCCTCCGTCTTTTCTATTAATGCCGACATGGAAATCAACGCAGAAGTCAGAAGGCTGAACGCTGAACTGAAAGGCACGAAGACTTACATCTTTCACTTCATCGTTCAGCCTTCTGACTTCTGCGTTCTGTCCCCCTCCTCCAAATCTTTCGCCGCGCGTCGGACGGCTTCGAGCGTGAGCGCGATGTCGCGTCGCGTGGTGCGGAAGTTCGTTACCGAAGCGCGCAGAGCGAATCGCCCGCGCAGGACTGCGTTCGACAAGTAGGCCGCGCCGCCGCGCTGAAGGCTGTGCATGATGCGCGCGTTCAGTTCGTCGAGTTGACTGTTGACACGAACGCGCTCGTCTTCTTCGCTCATTGTCTCAAGCGCGCGTCGCGCGCGGAGCGGAACGTAGCGGAAGCAGCAGATGCCGAGTGTGACGGGCGCGAGAAGTTCCAAGTCTTCCGATTCGCCGACGAGTTCGGCCAACGCGGCGGCCATCGCGCAGTCTTCCCGTATCGCCGCGGCGATGCGTCGCGCGCCGTAGTAGCGCAAGCAGGCCCAGACGGCGAGCGCGCGGAAGGGGCGCGACAATTCCGTGCCGTAGTTCCAGAAGGCGTAAGCCTCCTGCTCCTGCTCCTCGAAAACTTTGACGTAGCCGCTCTCCGCGGACGCGCCCGTAAAGGCCGCGTGCGCGCGTTGCGGCTCGCGGAAGATGATGCAGCCCGTTCCGACGGGCGCGTAGAGCCACTTGTGCGGGTCGAGCGAGAGCGAGTCGGCCTCTTCGAGACCCTCGAACAACGCGCGCTTGTCAGCGCAACTCGACGCGAGCGCGCCGTACGCGCCGTCAACGTGAAACCAGAGCTTGCGCTCGCGCGCGACTCGCGCCACATCGGCGAGCGGGTCAACCGCGCCCGTCGCTACCGTGCCCGCGCTCGCAACGACGCAGAAGGGACGAAGACCGTCGCGCGCGTCCGACTCGATGCGCTCCTTGAGCGCGCGCACGTCCATGCGGAAGCGCTCGTCCGTCGGGACGAGACGCACGTTCGCGCTTCCCAATCCGAGAATGTCCGCGGCCTTCGTTATGGAGAAGTGAACCTCTTCGGAAGCGTAAACGGTCATCGGCGCGACGGCGCGCCAGAGTCCATCGCGCGAAGCATCGTATTTGGCGACACCGCTCGAAGCATCGTGCGGCGCGTCGCTCGTCGTCGCCGCGTGCGAGGCGGCGCGGTGCGCGACGTAGAGCGCGTTCAAGTTTGCCATCGAGCCGCCGCTCGTGAGGAGTCCGCCGCAAGTCTCATTCTTCCCCGCGCCCGCGTAGCCGATCATCTCCGCGAGCCAGCGCAGCGTCGTGTGTTCGACTTCGGTCGCGGCGGGCGACGAGCGCCAAGAGGTGACGTTCTGGTTGAGCGTCGCCGTGAGCCAAGCCGCGAGCGCGGACGGGGGCGCGGCGGGCGAGGCGACGTAGCCGAACATGCGCGGGTGTCCGTTCTGCCGGCTGTTGGCGACAACGCGACGGCAGTCTTCGGCGAGGTCTTCGAGCGCGCAGCCCTCCGCAGGCAAAGGCTTTCGGAAGAGTTCGGCCAGCGCCTCGGCGGAGGTTTCGGGGAAAACGGGGAGGTCTTCGGGCGAGACGACCGCGTCCAGAGCGAGCCGGGAAAACGTGCGCGCGAGTTCTTGCAGTTCGTCGCCGGGTAGGTCGAGCGACGTTTCGCGCGAGGGAACGGACGACGACGACGACGTTTCATTCGTCGCCTCATTCGTCGCCTCGTTCGTCGCCTCGCCGCCCGCGCGCACGTCGTCGCGTACGTCGTCTGAAGTTCCCTGTTCGCGTGTCTTCATTTTTGCTGCAACCCTACCACACCGCGTCCGTCTAAATGAAGCGCGCGCGTCTGTGCTAAACTCACGCGCAAAATTTTTTGTTGATGGACGAGGAGGGACGAATGACTCTGCCGGGCCGCGCCACGAACGAAGGCACTGCGCGCTACCGCGAACGCTTCCGCGACATCGCCGCCGAAGGCCATTTTCGCTTCGAGCAGAACCTCTGGCTCTCTTCAATCGGCGTCGGCACATACTTGGGCGACGCCGACGCGGAGACCGACCGCGCCTACTCGGAAGCAATCGCGCGCGCCGTCGAGTTGGGCGCAAACGTCATAGACACGGCGGCCAACTACCGCTTCCAGCGCAGCGAGCGCGCCATAGGCGACGCGCTCCGCCAGTTGACCTCAAGCGGTTTTGCGCGCGAGGAACTTCTCATCTGCACGAAGGGCGGCTACATCCCTTTCGACTCCCGGCCTCCGGCGGGGCAGACGGGCGCGCGCGCCTACATCGAAGAGACTTTCGTGCGAACGGGCGTCGCCGGCTTTGAAGAGATCGTGGGCGGAAGCCACTGCATGACGCCGCGCTATCTTGCGCACCAGCTCGCGCAGTCGCTCAAGAATATGTCGTTGGAGACGGTTGACGTTTACTACATACACAACCCCGAAGCGCAGCTTCAATCAATCGGGCGCGATGAGTTCGACCGGCGCATACGCGCGGCCTTCGAGCAGCTTGAGCGCGAGCGCGCGGACGGGCGCACGCAGTTTTACGGCGTGGCGACTTGGAACGGCTTCCGCGTCGCCGCGAACGCGCGCGGCTCTCACGCGCTCGAACGCCTCGTCGAACTCGCGCGCGAGGCGGGCGGCGACTCGCACGGCTTCCGCTTCGTGCAGCTTCCCTGCAACCTTGCGATGCCCGAAGCGCTCCTTTCAGATAACCAGCCGCACGAGGGCGCGCAAGTCTCTTTGGTCGAGGCGGCGAAGGCGTTAGGCGTGACGGTCGTCGCAAGCGCGTCAATACTTCAAGGCAAGGTCGCGCATGATTTACCTGAACACATACGCGCGCCGCTCGGCTCGCTCTCGACCGACGCGCAGACCGCCATACAGTTCACGCGCTCGACGCCCGGCATCACGACCGCGCTCGTAGGCATGAGCCGGCGCGCGCACGTCGAAGAGAATCTACAACTCGCGCGCGTCTCCCCCGCCTCGACGGAAGACTACGGGCGACTGTTCACACAAAACGATGAGTGATGAATGCGGAATGATGAATGATGAGAGCGTTCGTGTTCTTCATTCATCACTCATCACTCATCATTCATCACTTCGGGAGGGTATATGGCCGACGTTGAGATGAAAACGTTCGAGGAGTTCTGGCCGTTCTACGTGCGCGAGCACAGCAACGTCTGGACGCGCGCCCTGCACGCCGCCGGGACGATTACGAGCACGACGCTCTTCGTCTTCTTCGCGGCGACTGGCCGGTGGCCTTTTCTTCCCGTTGCCTTCGTCCCCGGCTACGCGGCGGCTTGGGTCGGCCACTTCTTCGTCGAACACAATCGCCCCGCAACCTTCAAGCACCCGCTCTGGTCTTTCGTCGCCGACTACAAGATGGTCGCGCTCATGTTCGCGGGCCGCATGAAAGACGAGGTCGCGCGCGCGCGCGAGCAAGGCGTTTAGAGCAATTTTCGCTTGAGTGTGAGGCAGGGAAAGTTAACCACCGCAGACACAGAGAGCACGGAGGGGGCACAGAGTTTTCATAATTACTCTGTGCAATCTCCGCGTCCTCTGTGTCTCTGTGGTTAATGTCTTTTGTTCCGCTTTTCAACACGCCGTCAAGGAGTCTCGTTCGCCTCATCCGCCTGTCGCTGCTGGCTCTTTTGATAGAGGTAGGAGACGGTGAGCAGGATCGCGCCGAGGACGATGAAGGAGATGATTCGATAGACGCGGTCGAGCGACGACAAGTCCCAGAAGAAGACTTTGAGCGTCGTGAGCGAGAGCAAGAAGAGCGACATCAGACGGAGCAGGCGCACGCGTCGCAGTCGCCCGACGACGAGGAGGCCGCCGCCGTACAAGGCCCACACGACCGAGAGCGACAACTGCTTGGCGAGTTCGAGGTCGCGCAAGCGCAGCGCATCGAGAGCGGCGGCGGCGGTGCGCGACTCGAAGTAGCCCGCGGCCTCCGCGCTCAAGGCGACGATGGCCAAGAGGTTTGCGACGACCGTGACGACCGAGAGCGCCACACCTCCTTCCTCCAACTCGCCCGCGGAGCGCGCGTAAGTTCGCGCGACGTACCAGAATATCGCCACCACGAGCGCGAAGGCCGCGAACGTCTCGTTGAAGACGGGCGCGTGCCAAGCCGCGTCGTAGAAACCCAAGTCGGCGAACAGAAGCTTCAATATCGTCAAGACGAGCAGCAGCAGCCCGCCGTAGCGCAGGGCGCGCGAGCGTAGGCGCGCGCCCAAGGCGAAAGCGGTCGCGCCGTAGAAGGCCCAGAGCGCGGTCATCGAAAATTGTCGCGCGTTTTCGACGCGGCTGCGCGCGTCGGATTCGGAGAGCGGCACGGCGTCGAGGCGCGAGTTGAAGAAGTCGTTTACGTCGAGTGAGAGGAGCGTGAGGCCGAGCGCGTTACCCGAAAGCGAGAAGAAGGTCGAGGCGGCGCGTCGCTCCTCTTCTCCGACGCCTTCGGCACGTTTGTAGAGGCGCGCGGCTGCGTAGAGCGCGGCGACGAGGACGGCGCAGCCCAATGCGCGCCGGTTGAGTAGGGGCACGAAGGAAGCGTCAGCGCCGAGGGCGAACCTGCGCATGTCCCAAGTGAACCAGTGAATCACCGCGGCGCAGAAGACGGCGAGCGCGGCGTGGCGGGCCGAAGCCTCTCGCGTGCGGAGTCCTATCAACACGAGCGCGAGCGCCTCGACCGCCCAAGCAATCGTCACCCACTGAAGTTCGAGTTGGATGGCGAGCGCGGTGGTGAGGAAGACGACCGCCGCGCCGACGTATGCGTACGTGAGCAGACGGTCGGCGCGATTCCAGCGCCAGACCGTGTAGAAGAGGCAGATGAAGAAGACGGAGACGAGGAGCGCGTGCGAGGCGGGCGTGGCATGGTCGTAGCCCGCTCCGGCGAGGAGGAAATAGGAGAAGGCGAAGTAGAGGGTGGCGTTTGCGGCGAGGAGCGAAACGTCGAACCAGCGCGAGCTTTGGCGTCGGAGCGTGTTGTGGAAAACGGCGAGCAGCGCGTAGAGGATGAAGAAGATGCTGAGGAAGACGAGGGTCGTCCAGAGTTTTTCGCGTGCGTAGAAACTGTCGGCCCAGCCAACGATCATCAAGAGCGTGCCGAGGAAGGAGAGGAAGTCGAGACTGCGCCAACGCTTGAAGTAGGCGATGGCGAGGACGCCCGCGTCCAAGAGCGCGATGTATGTGAAGAGCGCGATTTGATTGTCAACGCCCGTCGAGAGAAGGACGGGTGTTGCGAAGCCGCCGACGAGTCCGAGTATGGCGATGGCGAGCGCGTTCTGACGGACTGAGAGCGCGACCGCCGTCGTCGTCACCAGAGCCATTAGAAGAAAGGCGACGGGCTGGCTCAGGAGTTGGTAGAAACTGTGCGCGGCGTAGATTGAGAGATAGAGGATGAGTATGCCGCCGCCGGAGATGACGAAGGCATACTGGCGCAGGCCGCGCCCGCGCAGGCGTTCGCCCGCGTAGAGGAGCGCGACTCCGGCGAGCGCGCCCAATGAGACGCGCGCGCCCGGCCCAATCCATTGATTGTCGAAGGCGAACTTGAGGAAGAATGCGACGCCCAAAGTGACGGCGATGATGCCTATCCAGTTGAACCAACTCCCGCCGATGAGCGACTCGATGTCGCGCTTCTTCGCGGTCGCGGTTGTTGCATTCGCCGCGTCGCGCGGGACTGACGCTCCGGCGCGTGGCGCGTTTGTTCCGCCCGGCCTGTCTGTTCCGACGCTTGCGCGCGTCGCGCCCGTCCAAGCGCCCGCGCGTGAGGGGTCGCCGTTCGTCGTCGCTTCGCCCGGCTTCTCTTCGGTCACGGACGGGCGCGCGAGGCCCGCGTCGTTCGCCATCCAAGCGTGCGTGTCGGAAGTGCCGGCGGCGGGCGTCGCGTCGGGCTGCGCCGGTGCGTTTGCGTGCGTCTCTGTGTCGGCGCGTTCGCGCTCGTCGCGCGCGCCTGCGCGCCGGGCGTGTTCGTCGCGTTCGTCCTTAAGGCTTTCGTAGAGCGGGCGGCGTTGTGGCAGGGGCAAGGCGGCGGGTTCGAGGCCGAGGCGGCGCTCGACGGCGTGGAGGCGAATGGTGTTGGCCTGCAACAACCGCTCAAGGTGTTCGAGCCGTTCGATGAGACGTTCTATGCTCGCGCGCGTGCGCGGGTCTTCCGACATAAGTGCTCCTGTGAGCCACACTCTAAGGCTCGCGCGGCGCGGCAGTCAAAAACTTTTCGACGAAGCTGCGCAACTCTTCGAGCGAAGAATCCGCGACGATGCGATAGACGCGCGCGCGCACGCCCGCCGGGAGACGCCGTTCCGTCAGCGCGTCGGTGATGACGTAGGCGCTCGACTTGAGGCCGCGCTCCCAGCCCGGCGCGCGCGCGTCGCGTAGGTTGAGCGAGTCTGCGTCGAGGCCGGCGGCGACGAGGAAGACGCGCGCCCATTCGAGGAAAGCGGGCCAGCGCGAGACGACCGAGACGAGCGCGTCCGCCGGGGGCTTTCGCTCGCCCTTCAAGGCGTCGGGAACTGAGCGCGTGTGCAAGAAAATCGGCGCGACGTTGGCGGGAAGCGCGCGCCTGACCTCTTCGGCCTTGCTGTAGAGCGCGACGACGGACGCGCCGGCGAGGCGCGACTCGTCGGACGCCTGCGCGTAGCCGCAGCCTTCGACGCGAAATTGCGTCGCCGCGGCAATCTCGGCCATCAGAATCTCGCGCAAGTGTTCGTCAGGCTCGACGACGAGGAAGCGGTCTGGAGGTTGAAGTTCTATCCAGCGTTTGAGTTCGGCTTGCACTTCGGCGAGCGAGAAGCCTTGGACGCGCGCGAGCGTGAAGAAGGCCGAGACGAGTCGTTCGAGTTCGAGCTTCGAGTCGAGAGAAGCTTCCGACGGGTTCTCTCCGAGTTGGCGTACATAGACGCCGCTCCCCTTTCTCACTTCGAGCCAGCCCGCGCGTTCCAAGTCTCTGTAAGCAGCGCTCACGGTGTTTGAGTGTATGCGGAAGCGCCGGGCGAGTTCGCGCGTGGAGGGAAGGCGCTGGCCGGGCTTGAGGTCGTCGCTGACGACGCCGAGCATTATCTGCCGCACGAGTTGTTCGCGCAGGGGCACGTCTGAGTTCTTCGAGAGCCAGAGCCGCATAAGACTTGGGTTCGGAGTTTAAAGTCCGAAGTTAAAAGTTGGAAGCTTTTTCTTCGCGGAGCAGTGAAAGTCTCCGCGCAAAACTTTGGCCGCTTCCCGTCGTCACACGGACGGGAAGCGGCCACTCGTGTTTGTAGTCGTGCTTTGACTTCTAGTCGAGCGCGAAGGCTTGCTCTTTTAGCGCGAACGCTTGCGGCGCGTGCCCGTCACGCTCTCGATTGCGTTGACGACGCGCGCGGCGACGCGCCCGGCGGTCGCGGCTACCGTGTTGAGAACGTTGGCGTCTTTAGCGCCTAGCCGCCTCCTTTGCGTCCGCCGCCGCCGCCTCGCGCGCTGCCCTTCGCGCCGCCGCGCGCAGCGCCGCCCTTCGAGCCGGACTTGTAACCGGCGGCTGTACCGCGACGTGCGCCGCCCTTAGCGGCAGACTTAGCGCCGACCTTCTTCGCGCCACCTTTCGCCGCACCGCCCTTCTTCGACGTGCCACGTGCAGCGCCACGCTTGACCGTGCCTTTCGACCCGCCCTTCGACGCGCCTCTACCGGCAGCACCCTTTCCGCCACCGCCGCCGCGCGCACCGCCCTTGCCGCCAGCCTTTGAGCCGCCGCCGGCCTTCGCACCGTACTTCGAGCCGCCCTTCGAGCCGCCGCCTTTGCCTGCGCCCTTAGCTGCGCCTTTAGCCGCGCCGCCCTTGCCTGCGCCGCCTCTCGGCGCGACAGACTTCGCGCCTCCCTTCGACGCTCCGCCGCCCGCGGACGCTCCCGTCTTCGACGAACCGCCCGCGCCCGCGCGCGAAGAGCCGCCGCGATTTGAACTGCCGCCGCCGCTCACGCCGCCGCCAGCGCCAGCCGTGCCGCCGCCGGTCGCGCCGACTTCGGCCCTGCGGCCTATGCCCGCGCTTTCGCCGCCCCCGGCCCTCGTTCCCACGCCCGCGCCACTTCCGCCGCCCCCGGCCCTTGTGCCTTCGCCCGCGCCCCCGCCAGCCCGCGTGCCTTCGCCCGCGCTGCCGCCTTCGGCGCTCGTGCCTTCCGCGGCGGGCGTCCCGCCTTCGGCCACGCCCGCGCCCATGCCCGTCGTGCGCCCGATGGCCGCGCCGCCGTGCGCTCCGCCCGGCTCGCCCGACTCCAACGCGCCCGCGTCAGCGCCGACCTCGCCGCCGACCTTCGCGCCTTCACCCGCCGAACCGCCTCTGTCGTCTCTATCCCTAGACATTTGATTCGCTCCTTTGTGAAGTCAAGACCCCGCGCTTCGGGCGGAGTCGTCCCAGCGTTTTCATGCCGCGAATAAAGTTTATTGATTTTCACCAGAGCATAACACAACTTTGACACGCGCGAATCAATACTTTCTCGCGCCGCGAAAAAAAAGCAGAGGCGGGAGACGAACGAGACTAGCTGAAACGTCAACAGAACCTAGTTCGATTTCAAATCCGACCCTTTCAAATCCTATTTCAAATCTTAGACTCACGGCGACTCGCGCATGAGAATCTGAAATTCTCAGCGCAGTTTTCGGTTGAGATTACCGAAAAGCATTTCAACACAGAGAACACCGAGACACAGAGTTCACAGAAATCAACTCGGTGTACTCTGTGCCTCCGTCTTCTCTGTGTTAATTCTTCCACGGCTCATTCAACGGCTAATCGCTCTATCTCCCGCCTGCCGCTTTCCTTGCTCGCGCGCCCCGCAAGTCGTCATAATGAGTCGAAACCGATGGAAGCATTCTCTTCAGCCTTGGCCGTTCTGACGGCGATGATCACGCCCGCCGTCCTCATCTCCGCCTGCGGCGCGCTCATACTCTCGACCTCAACGCGCTTGGGCCGCGTCACAGACCGCGTGCGCCTACTCATAGACCGCTTCGAGGAGATGACCAAGGGCGACGAGGGCGTCGAACTGTTCGAGGAGCGGCGCGCGGTCATCTTCAACCAACTCGACAAGCTCACGACGCGCTCGCGCCTCCTACAAAGGAGCATGACCGTCTTCTACCTCGCGCTCGGCATCTTCGTCGCAACGAGCGTCGCAATCGGCCTCGTCGCGGCGGTCGGGCGCGCGGGCTACTCTTGGATTCCAGTCGTCCTCGGACTCGTCGGCTCGCTCGGACTCTTCTACGGAAGCATCCTGCTCATCTACGAGGCTCGCATCGCGCTCGCCTCGCTCAACGCCGAAATGGACTTCATCTGGAAACTCGGTCGCGCGCTCGCCCCGCCCGACCTCCGACAGACCCGCAGCCCACACTTCAACCCGCTCACGCTCCGTCGAAAGCCCTGAACGCGCGCCGTCGTGCCGGCCTTCGGTTGCGCGACGCTCCTTTATCCGGTGAGCGAGGAATTGCTGATAGAAGCTCACACGGTTCAGGAAACTCCTCTCATCAACGGCGTTCTCTTCGCGGGCTTCGGCCTGCTTCCGGTCATCATGGTTTTCCCGGCGCCTCCGGCTGCTGCTTCTGCTGCTCGCGCTGCATCGGGTTCGGGCGCACGCGCTCCTTGTAGAGCTGGAAGCGGCTCTTGACGGGGCGGCGCGGGAAGCCGTTGTTGGAGAGGTCTGTGTCGGCTGTCTCAAGGTGCGGGTCGAGCGTGATGGAGGCAATCTCCTTCTTCGTGATGATGAGCTTCGAGACGTTGAAGTTGTCGTAGCGCCAGATTTCCGCGGGGATGCGCATCTCCTCGTTCGTCCCGTCCGCGTAGTCAACGCGCAGGATGAGCGGCATCACAAGGCCGCCTATGTTCTTGAACTCGACGACGTAGAAGTTCATCCCCGACTTCAGAAGCTCGCGCTCGCGCGGCGTGAGCGTCTGCAAAAACTTCTGATACTCCTCGCGGTCGCGCTCGGTGACGGCGAACTCGTCGTAGGTGTTGTAGAAGTCTTTGAGCGTCGGAAACTCGTCAACGCGCTTGGGGAGCGGCGCGTTGCGCTGCTGCGAGAGCGTCTGCGGGCGCGACTCACGCTCTTTGCGTTGCGCGGCCTTGTCCACTTCGGGGTCGCGCGTGTCGAGCGCGTAGAGGCGCACGCCTTCGATTGCGATGTCCACGTGGTCGGTCGTGTAGAACCAGCCGCGCCAGAACCAGTCGAGGTCAACGCCCGAAGCGTCCTCCATCGTGTGGAAGAAGTCCGCCGGCATCGGACGCTTAAACTTCCAGCGCCGCGCGTACTCGCGGAAGGCGAAGTCGAACTGCTCGCGCCCCAAGACGGTCTCGCGCAGGATGTTCAGGGCCGTCGCGGGCTTGCCGTAGGCGTTGTTGCCGAACTGCAAGACCGACTCCGAGTTGGTCATAATCGGCACCTGCGCTTCACTCGCCATGTACTCGGCGATGTTCTGCGGCTCGCCGCGCCGCGAAGGGTAGTTTGTCTCCCACTCCTGCTCGGCGAGGTATTGGAGGAAGGTGTTGAGGCCCTCGTCCATCCAAGTCCACTGGCGCTCGTCCGAGTTGACGATCATCGGGAAGTAGTTGTGCCCGACCTCGTGGATGACGACCGAAATCAGCCCGTACTTGATGCGCGCCGTGTAAGTGCCGTCCGGCTCGGGGCGCGGGCCGTTGAAGCAGATCATCGGATACTCCATCCCGCCCACCGGCCCGTTGATTGACTGCGCGACGGGGTACGGGTAGGCGAAGGAGTAGCGCGAATAGACGTTCAAAGTGTGCATGATGGCGTGCGTTGAATACTTCGACCAGAGCGGCTCGCCCTCCGCGGGGGAGAGCGACATTGCCATCACGCGGTTGCCCTCGACGTTGTACCCTTGCGCGTCCCAGATGAACTTGCGCGACGAGGCGAAGGCGAAATCCCTCACGTTCTCCGCCTGAAAGACCCACGTCTTCTTGCCCTTCGGCTTCGACGATTCGTTCTGCTTCGCCTCTTGCGGCGTGATGATGAAGACCGGCTCGCGTGCTGTCTCGGCCTGCTTGAGCCGCTGACGCTGCTGCGCGGTCAAGACCTCCTGCGGGTTTTGCAAGACGCCGGTGGCGGCGACGACGTGGTCGTCGGGCACGGTCAGGCGCACGCGGTAGTTGCCGAACTCAAGCGTGAACTCGCCCGAGCCTAAGAACTGTTTGTGCTGCCAGCCCGACACGTCGTTGTAGGCGGCCATGCGCGGGAACCACTGCGCGATCTCGTAGATGTAGTTGCCGTCTCTGGGGAAGAACTCGTAGCCGGAGCGTCCGCCCAACTGCTTCGCGTCGTTGATGAGATAGTTCCACTCGACCGAGAAGGTCGTGTTCGCGCCCGGCGCGAGAGGCGCGGGCAGGTCTATTCTCATCATCGTGCGGACGATGGTGAAGCGGAGCGGGTTACCTTTCGCGTCGCGGACGGCTGTGACGCGGTGGCCGCCCTGAAAAGTCTCAGAGGCGAGCAGGCGGTCGAGCGTCGCGTAAGGGATACGGCGCGACTCGGTGTACTCGTCGCCCGGCTCGGGCGTCGGTGTGAAACTAGGCGCGGCGCGCGTCGTGTTCGCCTCCGACCCCGGCTCGAAGAGGTTCTGGTCGAGCTGGAGCCAGAGGTAGTTGAGCGCGTCGGGCGAGTTGTTGTAGTAGGTGACGGCCTCTTTGGCCGTGATGCGGCGTGTGGCGTCGTCCAGTTCGGCGTCAATCGAGTAGTCGGCGCGCTGCTGCCAGTAGCGGTTGCCGGGCGCGCCCGAAGCCGTGCGGTAGTCGTTGGGCGTCGGGAGTTCTTCCTCCAACTGGCGGAACTTGTCGCTCGGCGCGGACTTCGACTGCGCCGCCGCGCGCGAAGTCGCCGACACGCAGAGCAGGCACGCCAATAACAGGCGCGTGTAAAGTGTCACTGTCTCTCTTCCTTTCGATTGTTCCGGCGGGGGTTCAAACGGATGATAACACGACGGAGGGCCGCAGTCCGAATCTGCGAGAGCTAGAAGGTGAAGTCGCGTGTGAGTTTGATCTGGAAGCTGTGGGAAGGGCGTTCGAGGCCCGCGCCGGTCGCCTGATTGTAGATGACGAAGAAGTCGCTGTTCGGGCGGTAGATATAGCGCAGGCGGACGTTGAGGGCCGAGAGCCGCGAGGCCGAGTTCAACTGCACGAGCGCCGAGGTCAGGAGTTTTCGGGAGAAGTTGTAGTTTACCCTGCCGGAGAAGAGGTTGGCCGTGAAGTCGCCCTCGCGCAGCCGCACGCTGTTGAAGCTGTCGGAGAAGTCGAAGAGCAGGTGTTCGTTCGGTCGCAGGGTGAAGCCGCCGGAAATCTCATCGCGCTTACCCGAATAGAAGTCGCCCCACTTGTAGCGGCCCGTCACGACCAGCCGCTTGCTCCGGTCGCTCGTGAACGAGAGGCGCGGGCGGTTGAAGTGATAACTGCCGGGCCTTATCACAATGCCGGGCCTTATCTCGAACGGCTCGGTCAGAACGTCGGTCACGTCCTCAATCGGTCGAAAGAAGAGGTCGGCGGAGTTCTTGAACCGTGTGTCCCACGAAAGCTCCGCCTGACGCGTCGAGAGCTTCCAACGCCTGTCCGTGTAGTATTCGAACTGCGTCTCAAACTCCATCCGGCGGACGCCGGGGATGAACTTCGGTCGGGGCTTGTAGGCGGCCTGCCCGAAGTATTGATGAAGGCCCGTGCGCTCGGCGAAGCCGACCTCCGGGTTGAAGTTTCCGCCGACGTCCTCGTAAACGCCGATGAAGCGAAACAGGTTGTTCTCGAAGATTGAATCCACGCGGCCCGAGAGGAAGCTTGAGCGCACGCCCGGCGTCGCCGTGCCCATCAGGAAGGTCTTGAGCCGGTAGTGGTCTGTGAGGTTGAACTCGGCGTCGAGGCCCGCGCCGCGGTTGTAGGGCGCGCCGCCGTGCCGCGTGCTGCCCTGACGGTTGACGAAGATCGCGCCGACGGAGGAGCGTTCGAGTATGTCGCGCTTGACGCGCGCGACGGTGAACTGCTGGCGTGGGACGCCGAAGTCTGTTGAGGGGTCGCCGAGCGCTCTGGTCTGCACCTGTAGGAAGCCGACGTTGTAACGCCCGACCTTGCCCGTCACCTTCGCGCCGTAATCTACGGGGACGGGCTGTCCTCTGCCGGTCAGTCCGATGCGGCGTGTGAAGAAGAGTTGGTTCGACTCCTCGCGCCCGAAGAGGAAGACGCCCGCGTTCTCCAGAAAGAAGTCGCGCTTTTCGGGGAAGAAGACGGAGAAGCGCGAGAGGTTTACGACCTGCTGGTCAACCTCCGCCTGTCCGAAGTCGGGGTTGGCCGTGAACTCCGCGGTGAGCGAAGGCGTCAGCCCGAGCTTCGCCACTTCGAGGCCGCCCTTCCCCTGCGCGCCGGAGTCGAAACCACGCTCACCGGCCCGCGGGAAGCCCTGCCGCCATCCTCCCGACGCGTAAGGCTTCACTTCCCGAAGCCGCCTGCGCCTTATCTCCCCGACGCCCGCCAACTCGCCCGCCTGCGAGACGCGCTCAAGGCCGAAGCTGCGCCGCCAGCTCGTCCACAAGTCCTCCTCGCTCTTGCGACGGACGATGCGCGAGACGTTGAAGCCCCAAGTGTCTAACCCCTCTTTGAATCGCAGCGTGGTGAGCGGGATGGCGACCTCGACCGTCCAGCCCGTCTGGTCTATATGTCCCGCCGAGACCCACGGCGCATCCCACGAGAGGTTCACGTTGCGCCCCTCGTCTGTGATGAGCGCGTCCTGCTGAGTGCCGAGCGGGTTGACGGCGAAGCGGAAGGCGTTGCGCCGGTCGTGGTAGGTGTCGAGGAGTATCTCGACCTTGTCGTCGTTGGAGAATGAGGCGTCGCGCACAAGCTCGCGCGAGTTGATGCGCGCGGGTTCGGAGTCGAAGGCGCGGATGCCGACGTACAGGTTCTCGTCGTCGAAGAGGACGCGCACCTCCGTGCGCTCCGTGGCGGGTTCGCCCTCGTGCGGCTCCTCCTGTCGGAAGTCCGCCGCCGCTTCCGCACGCGACCACGCCGGCTCGTCGAGTCGCCCGTCCACCTTTAGCGGCTCTGAGACGCGGAGCACGTGGATACGACGCACGGCAGCCTCCTGCGTCGTCGCGGAAGACTCCGGCCTCGCCTGTCCAGCCCCTGCTGCCGGCGTCTGCGCGCGAGCGTGGACACACAGGCACACGAGCGCGAGCGCCGCGCACAGTGCGGGCGGCCTCACGCTCGTCGGGAGTCGTCTCCTCACCGCCTTCGAAGCAGTTGCCGTCACGAAGAGGGAGTGTACGCCGAGACGGGCGAGGTCGTCACGGGCAGGAGGCCGGGGCGCACGTCGGGTGAAGAGGCGCGGGGGGCGGAGCCGGGCTTAATCGGGTCGAAGTTTATTGGAACACGCCTTTCACGGTCGGGCACGGTTCGCTACGGGCGGAGGCGGCTTTATTTGAACCTGATTCTGAGAGTCCCGCTATAGTTGCGCGGCCTGCCGATGGTCGTGCCCGAAAAGACGCTTTCGAAGGTTATCAGGTAGAACTTGTTCGCAAGGTTCTCGACGTTGAACTGCCCCGTCAGCGAGACGCGCTCGTTCAGCATGAACTCTTTCCCCACGGAGAAGTTGAGAACCGTGTGCGGCTTGATGAAGCCGCGCTCGAAGTTGACCTGTTCGAGAATCTTCTCGGGGAACTCCTCCTCGAAATTCTCTTCCTCGATGTCCGGGTCGAGTTCGATGCTGTAGCCGCTGTCGTGACGGCCACCGAAGAGCAGCCAGAAGTGGCTCGGCAAGTGTTCGTAGCGCAACTCGAAGGGGACGGTGTTGCGCTGGTCTTCCTCGATGTTTACGCGCTGGCCCGAGCGGCTGAGCGTGTCCACGGCCTCGCCCAAGAAAAGCCCGCCCGTGATTGGCGCGAAGCCGTAGATGTGCAGGTTCGTGTAGGTGACGAAGCCCGAGAAGCCGCGCACGCGCGCGAGGTCGAGACGCGCTTCAACCCCCTTGGCGCGGCTGCGCGCGAGGTTTGCGGGGAAGATGATGCCGGTCTCAAGGAAGTTTGTAATTTCGGGCGGGCTGTTCAGACGGCGGTAGAAGAAGTCGGCGTCGAGACGCAGGTAAGGCGCGAGTTGCTGCTGGAAACCGACGTCAACCTGCGACTCGCGGCTGACGCGGACGGGCGCGCCCTTTTCGTCAGCTTCCGGCTCCTCATCCGCGGACGGGGCCAAGCCCCTCGCAAGACGGCGCAGGCGCGCCGACTTCGCGCCGCCGGCCCTCAAGTTCTCCTCTTCCTCGCCGCCGGGGCTGAAGATGCGCGCCTCCTCCGAGGAGGAGAGCAGAAGGTTTTCGAGCGCGGGCGTCTCCATGAAGCGGTTGAAGGCGGCGCGCAAGACCGTGTGCGTGCGCCCGACGTGGTAGGCCATGCCGAGACGCGGGCTGAGGAAGTTCTTCTCGACGAGGAAGTGGTAGCTGTCGAAGCGCGCGCCGAGGTCGAAGGTCAGGTCGCGCGTCGCGGTGATGTGATCCTGTACGTAGGCCGAGCCTTCCCAGCCCGTGCGGTGCTCGTTGAAGAGGAAGGGGTGGGCGAGCGTGAACTCTTGCGCCTCCTCGGTGAGGTCAGGCTCCTTTTCGAGCAGCGCTTCGAGGTCTGTGATAGCGAAGGTGAACGACTCCGTGACGGGGAAGCGCGTCAGCTCGAAGCCCGCCTTGACGACGTTGCGGTTGAAGTCGTGCGTGACTGAGCCGAGCGCGCCGAAGTTCGACTGGTGGCGCGTCTGTTCGGCGAAGACGGGCGTGGCTAAAAGGTTGCTGTGAAGTTTCGCCTGATTGAAGCGCTGGTAGAAGGCGAGGTTGGCGACGGTGCGCGGCGAGAAGATGTGCTGCCAAGAGAGCGACTCCATGTGATCCGCCGTCGAGCGCCGTTGGTCTTGGCCCTCCTCCTCCTGATCGGGGAGGTTCGGCACGTCGAAGCGCTGGCCGTCGAGGAAGAGGTTGAAGCGGAAGAGGTCGCGGTCGTTAGGAGAGTAGTCGAGCTTGAAGAAGCCCTTGCCGGAGCGTCCGCGGTTGTGGAAGTTCTCTAAGGAAGGCGGGTCGAGGAAGCGGTCGGTGCGCGTACCGGCGGCGCTCAGGAAGTAGCCCCAACGGTCTGTGTGGCCGCCGTAGTCGAAAGAGCCTTCGAAGGTGTTGAAGCTGCCGCCGGAGAGCGTGATGTTACCCTCCTGCGGTATCTCGCGCCCCGAGCGCGAGGCGACGGCGATGATGCCCGAAAGCTTGTTGCCGTACTCGGCGGGGATGTTTGCGGTCGAGACCTCAACCGAGCGGAAGTTGCGCGGGTCGGGCGAGGCCGCGAAGGTGTCGGCGATGGTGTCGGTGACGGGGATGCCGTCAATGTTGTACTGCACCTGATACTCGACGCCGCGCGCGTGGAGTCGCCCGTTGGCGTCCTCAGTCCAGCCGGGCGCTGTGGCGACTATCTCCTCGGCGCTTCGGCTCGGCTGCGAGGTCGGGAAGGTGAGTATGCGGTTGCGGTCTATGACGACGCTCGGCGCGGTCTTCTCCGGCTCAAGAAGATTGCCGGAGAAGACGTTCACCTCCTGTCGGACGGAGGCGACGGCGAGTTGCACGTCAACCTCCTGCGCGAGACTCGACCTGACGGTCAACTCCCGCGAGGCCACGTCGAAGCCCTTCGCCTCAGCCGTCAGCGTGTAGCGGTTGAAGGGCACGTCAACGAGTTGGAACGTGCCGTCGCCGCCCGTCACAGCCGTCTGCGTGTAGCCGGTAATGGGGTTGATGAGTCTGACGCTCGCGCCGGGAACGGTCGCGCCCGCCTGATCCTTCACGGTGCCGCGCACGGTGCCGACGCCGGATTGAGCGCGTGCATTAGACAGAGACAAAAGCAGGACGCCGACGACGCAAAGCCCTATTCTAAAGTTCCTCATAAATGCTTCTCCTTCCAAGAGCGACTCCGCGGCCCGACCCGAATTGGCCGCGCGGCGTTTTAAGGAACGCCGAAGAAAAGATGGCGGATGGCCCATGATGTTAAGCACGGTCGCCAAATACTACCAGACTTCGTAGTATCTTCTTCGGGTCAAGCTGCCGTTTAATAACCGTTAGATGCTCGCGCTTTCCGGTACAGATTAATTATAATGCTGCATGCCCGAGATTCTATTGGAGACTTAATATGAGCCGGACACTAACTATTTCCGATGAGCTTTACGCCCGGTTAGAAAAAGAGGCTCAGATGCGCGGCCTTAGCATCGAGCGTTTAATTGAAGAATGGGAAGGAAGCGAAGTCAATCTGCTTCAGCGTAAGGGTATTGTGCGTGAAATTGACGCCCTGCGCGAGCGCCTCTTTTCTAAGTACGGTGAAATGCCTGACAGCTCAGATTTAGTTCGTGAAGACCGGGCGCGCTAATGGATAATTTGGTCGTGATAGTAGCGTGGCGGTAAGATGGTTCGCCGTCGAGCCGTATTCGGCTGAAGCGCGGCGGATTCTCGATGCTTATCAAAACGGAACGGTCTCTTTCCTCGCGCCGGATTTAATCAACGCTGAATTTGGTAATATCATCTGGGAAGAAACATCTCTTTCAGGGGCTGGATGCCTCTGACGCCCAAGACATTTTGGATAAGTTTCGGCAGGTGCATTTTACACTTATCCTGACGGCGGAGCTTCTTGAGGAGGCTTATAAAATAGCGGTCGCGCATCGTCGGACAGTTTACGACGCGCTTTACTTGGCCTTGAGTGTTCGTGAGAAATGCCGAATCGTGACGGCGGATGAGAAGTTAGTGAATGCAGTAGGGGCAGCTTTCCCGCAGCTGATCTGGTTGGGGAATTGGCCGTAAGGTAAGGCCGCATCTAACAACGGCATGCACCCGACCGCGGACACGACCGTTTTTAAGTATATCGAGGGGGCTGCGCGGCGGGTGATGCCGGGCGTTCTCGGCGCAAATGAGATGAGGATGACGTTGTTAGAAATCGTCATGGCTTGAAGGCGCGTGCCGGGTGGCGATACGCGGACGCTTCTACGGCGGCTGGTAGTAGATGAGGGAGTCCCCTATTATGCAGCCCACGGAGCTTCGGTAGGGCTGCGCCGGACGCTTTCCCCATCCCCGGTAATTTTCAGCCGAACATCAACACTTAGCATATTTATGACCGCCGAGGTCATGAGGGATAAATTATGCGCATTCTCTGTTCAATACTTATTCATGTATTTCGCTCGCACGCCGTCCGCCGGTTCGGTTTCGTGTCGGGTGCTTTGGCGCTCGCGCTCTTACTCGCGTCCTCTTTCGCGGCGGGGCAGACCCTAGACACGGCGACGGTGCGCGGCAGGGTGGCGGATCAGAACCGCGCCGCCATCGTCGGGGCCGAAGTGGTCGTCACAAACGAGGCGACCGGGCTGCGACGCGAAGCGCGCACCGACGGCGACGGCGACTTCTCGTTCTCGAACCTTCCGCTTACCGGCGAATACAAACTCGTCGTCTCAAGCTCCGGCTTCGCCGCCAAAGAGATAGGCGGCGTCGGGCTGCGCGCGGGCGAGGCCGCGACCTTCGACGTGACGCTCGTGCCGGCGGGCGGGACGAGCGAGGTGACTGTTTACGGGACGACCGAGGGGTTGCAGACGGACACGCCGCGGCTCGGCACGCGCCTCGACCTTGAGAAGATAGACAACACGCCCATCCTCGGTCGAAAGCTCACGAACCTCGTCGCGCTCAACTCAGCCGTGCGCCCCGCGCGCGGCACGGGCGACCTCTTCCTCAACAACTTCCTCTTCGTCGTCAACGGAAGCGGGCGAAGGCAGACGACCTTCAACCTCGACGGCAGCACGGGCGACGACGCGTGGGGACGTCAAACCATCTTCACGAACGTCCCGCTCTCCGTCATACAGGAGTTCACGATTCTGACCAACGCGGCGAGCGCCGAGTATGGCCGCACGACCGGCAGCGCCGTCAACATCGTCACCAAGTCGGGCACGAACGACCTGCACGCAGACCTCGTCGGCGTCGCGCGACCGGGGAGGCTTCAGGCCGCCGCGCCGCTCTCGACAATTCGGACGATTGACCGGCTCGCGCAGTTGAGCGGCGTCGTATCCGGCCCGCTCGAACGCGACCGCACGTACCTGCTCGCCGGCGGCGAGATAAACGTCCAGCACCGCGACGCCGTCATCACCTCGCGCATTCAGCCCAACTCTATCTTCGCGGGCACATATAAACAGGCGCTCGCCTTCGCGCGGCTCGACCACCAGATAAGCCGGAGGAATCTTCTGACGGGCCGCCTCTACCTCGACCGCTTCAGCGACACCAACCCCGCGGACGCGGTCGGCGCGCTCGCGCTGCCTTCAGCCGCGCGCACCTTCAGCCGCCGCACGTACGCGGGTCAACTCTCCGACACGGCCTTGCTCGGCTCCACGCTCGTCAACGAGGCGCGCGTGCAGATGCAGGTCGGCTCGCCCATCACGCGCTTCGTCCCCGTCAGGCCCTCGACCCAGATAGTCCGCGCGGGCGTCTCGACCGAGGGCGAGTCGCGCGCGCCCGTGCTCATCAACCACCAGTACCAAGCGGCGGACACGCTCTCGCTCACGCGCGGCTCACACTTCCTGAAGTTGGGCGGCGACGCAATCTACTCGACCTCCGGCGGCAACGGTCAGGAGTTCGGCACGGGCTTCCAACTCGGCCAGTTCAATTTCCCCGCGCCTGCGGGCTGCACGGCATCGGGCTGCGTCCCGACCTCGCAGCTCACGCTCGGCCCCGGCGTCCGCTACACGCAAAGTTTCGGCAACGCCAACTACCGCATCGGCGAGTGGCTCTGGTCGCTCTTCGCGCAGGACGACTGGCGCGCGACGCGCGACCTGACCTTAAACCTCGGCCTGCGCTACGAACGCCAGACCTTCACAGACGACACGAACAACTTCGCTCCGCGCGTCGGCTTCGCCTACAACTTCCTCGGCGACGGCAAGACCGTCCTTCGCGGCAGCTACGGCATCTACTACTCGCAGCTACGCTCGAACCTCGGCGCGGCCTTCAACATCAACGGCCCCGGCGGCATCTTCAGCTACACGGCAAACTTCGGCCAGGCAGGCTTCCCTTCGAGCATCGCCGCCGCGCCGCTCCCGGCCTTCCCCGCGGGCGCAGTCCTGCCCGCGCGCGACGTGACCATACGTCCGGGCCGCTCGGCCTTCTACGCGCAGTTCGGCATCAACACGGCGCTGCTTCGCGGCTACCCCGACAAGCTCCTCAACCCTTACACGCAGCAGGCGACCGCGGGGATAGAGCGAGAGCTTCCCGGCAAGTGGTTCCTCGACGTTGACTACGTCTGGGCGCACACGATCAAGATTGACCGCTCGCTCGACCTCAACGGGCCTTCGCTCTTCATCCCGACCGCCGCGGGGCAGACGCGCCCGGCAGCCGCCGCCGACCTGACGCGACCCATACGTCCCGCCAACAACGGCTTCCGGCGCATCCTCGTCGTCGTCAACAGCGGCGACAGCCTCTACAACGGCGTGCAGGCAAACCTCAACAAGCGGCTCACGAGCAAATTCTCGATGCTGGCCAGCTACACTTGGTCGCACACCATCAACACGGTCGAGCCTGACGCCGGAAGCGGCGACCCGGCGGACGTGAACTTCGTCGGCAAGCCCGAGCGCGCCAACAGCCTGCTCGACCAGCGCCACCGCCTCGTCGTCAGCGGCTGGCTCGACCTGCCCTACCACTTCACTCTCGGCGGCGTCACGACCGCCGCGTCGGGTCGTCCCTACGCAATCACCGCGGGCGTGGACACAAACGGCGACAACTCGAACGCAGACCGACCCTTCGACCTCGCAAGCCGGACGTTTCTCGGTCGCAACGCGGGCCACGGCACGCCCGTCTATTCCACAGACCTCTATCTCCAACGCTCGTTCACGATGGAGCACGTGAGGCTCGAGCTGCGCGCGGAGGGCTTCAACATTTTCAACCACAACAACATCGTCGGGCGCAACGGCACATACGGCGGCTCGACCACCGGCGCGCACAACGCGACGCTCGGCGCGCCGCTCTCAGGCATCGCCAACGTTGACCCCGGTCGTGAGTTCCAGTTCCAACTGCGGCTGCGCTACTGACGCACACGAAGCGCGACACCGCTTGACGACGATTTGAGGGGGCGATGAAAATCACGTCGCCCCCTCAAGTCATAGGGCGCGGTCGAGAAAGTAAAAGAGATGAAGTGGAAACTCGCGTCGAGAAGTCTCATCGCGGCCTTGTGCCTGCTCTGCCTTGCAGGTTGCCGCCCTGCGCCCGACGCTGACAAGCAGAGGGGCGTGGCGGTCACGGACGCGGGCGGGCAGAAGGTGTCCGTCGCCGACAGCTCGCGCGTGGTCTCGGTCGGCACGGCAAACACGGAGACCGTCGCGGCGCTCGGCGCGGCGTCGCGTCTCGTCGGCGTTGACAACACGAGCGGCGAGTACGTCTCGGAAGCCAAAGACCTCCCGAAGGTCGGCACGCGCACGGCACTGAACGCCGAAGGGATAATCTCGCTCAGGCCGACGCTCGTCGTCGTCACTTCGGACGTGGGGCCGCCGCAGGTAATTGAACAGTTGAAGGCGGGCGGCGTCGCGGTGCTCACGCTCCCCGCCGACTACAGCGTGGAGGCCGTCAAGGGCAAAGTGCGAACCATCGCGCGCACGCTCGGCTTGGACGCGAAAGGCGAAGAGGTCGCCGCGTCAATAGACCGCGACGTTGAAGAGGTCAAACGGCTTCTGTCGCGCGCGCAGTCGAAGCCGAAGGTGATGTTCGTCGGGCGCGGGCCGAACATGCCTAACGCGACCACTTCGGGCGCGGGAACGACGATAGACGAGATGATACGGCTCGCGGGCGGCGTCAACCCCTTCGACGACTTTCAAGGCTTCCGCGAGATGACGGACGAGGCGGTCGTGCGCGCCGCGCCCGAAGTGATTCTGATGACCGAGAAGAGTTTCGAGCGAAGCGGCGGCGTCGAAGGCGTCCTCAAGTTTCCCGGCGTCGCGCTGACGCCCGCGGGCAAGAACCGGCGCGTCGTCGCCGTGAGCGACGAGTATTTTCAGGGCTTCGGCCCCGGCGTCGGGCGCGCCGTGCGCGGGCTTGCGCTGAAGCTTCACCCGGAGATACAAGATTGACCGCGCCCGCCGCCCCGCGACTCTTCCCCGGCCTGAGCCTCGCGCCGGGCCGCCCGCGTGCTCGCCTTCTGCTCGCGTTTCTCTGCGCGCTGCTCGTCGTTGTCGCGCTGCTCGCGGTTGACAAGGGCGCGGTCGAGATTTCCGTCGCGCAGCAGTTCTCAATCGTCGCGGGCAAGCTCGGCTTCCGACTCCCTTGGCATTTCACCGTGGAACAGGAGGCGACGCTCCTGAACATACGTCTGCCGCGCGTTTTGACGGGCCTGCTCGTCGGTGCCGGACTCGGCGCCTCAGGCGCGGCGTTGCAGGGACTTTTCCGAAACCCGCTCGCAGACCCCGGCCTCGTCGGCGTCTCTTCGGGCGCGGCGCTCGCGGCGACGGCGACCGTGGTCATAGGCGACGCCTTGAGCCTCAGTCTCTTCAAACTCCCGGCAATCTTTCAGCTATTCGCCTTCCCGGCGGCGGCCTTCGCGGGTGCGCTCGTCACGTCGCTGCTCGTCCACCGTTTGGCGACCATCGCGGGCCAGACCGTCGTTGCGACGCTTCTGCTCGCGGGCGTGGCCGTCAACGCGCTCGCGCAGGCCGTCTCCGGCTTCGTCACCTTCTACGCGACCGACGCGCAGATTCGCAGTCTCACCTTCTGGAAACTCGGAAGCCTCGGCGGCGCTTCGTGGATTTCGCTCGGCGTACTTGCGCCGTTCATACTCGTCCCCGTCGTTATCTTCCCCCGACTCGCGCGCTCGCTGAACGCGATGCTGCTCGGAGAGTCGGAGGCGGGTCACTTGGGCGTGAACGTCGAGCGCGTGAAGAAGGAGATAGTCGTACTCGTCTCGCTGGCGGTCGGGGCTTCGGTCGCGTTCACGGGGCTGATAGGTTTCGTCGGGCTAGTGGTGCCGCACCTCCTACGGCTGTTGGTGGGGCCGGATCACAGGAAGGTTCTTCCCGGCGCGTCGCTTCTGGGCGCGTCGCTTCTGGTCGGGGCCGACCTCGTGGCGCGCACGGTCGCCGCGCCCGCGGAGCTTCCCATCGGCGTGCTGACGGCCATCATCGGCGCGCCCTTCTTTCTCTGGCTCCTTCTGAGAGACAGGAAGTGGAGGGTGATTCATTGATAGAGGCGCGCGGCTTAGAGGTGCGCGCGGGCGGCAGGGCGCTGCTTGAAGACGTTTCGCTCGCCGTGGCGACCGGCGAGTTGGTCGCGGTCGTCGGGCCGAACGGCGCGGGCAAGTCAACGCTGCGGAAGGCTCTCTGCGGCGACGTTGGAGTCGCGCGCGGCGAGGTCAGGATGTGCGGGCGCGCGCTCGAAGACTGGCCTCCGGTCGAACGCGCGCGCGTGCGCGCCGTGATGCAGCAGGACTCCTCGCTGACGTTTCCCTTCACCTCGCTCGAAGTCGCTTTGATGGGAAGGCTGCCGCACCTGCGCGGCGCGGAAGGCGTCCGCGATTACGAGATCGCGCGCGCCGCCCTCGACGCCGTAGAGGCGCGTCACTTGGAGGAGCGCCTCTACCCAACTCTGTCCGGCGGCGAGAGGCAGCGCGTACATCTCGCGCGTGTGCTCGCGCAAATCTGGGAGCATTCGGAAGGGCGCGAGCGCTACCTGCTTCTGGACGAGCCGACCTCGAACCTAGACCTCGCGCACCAGCACTCCACGCTTGCGGTCGCGCGGCGCTTCTCGCGCGAGGGAGTCGGCGTGCTCGTCATACTCCACGACCTGAACCTCGCCGCTCAGTATGCCGACCGCGTCATAATGATGGGCGGCGGGCGTGTGGTCGCCTCCGGCTCTCCCTCCGAAGTGCTCACGCGCGAGGCCATCCTCGAAACGTTTGCCCTGCCCGTCATCGTAACCGAGCACCCCCAACTCGGATGCCCGCTAGTCGTGCCGGTATCAACAAGCGCGGTAAAATGACCCTCTGGCAAGCGCGTAAAGTTAACCCACCCTTCGGTGTTTAACTCCGCTACTCTCTCTTCCATCCGGGAAGAGGAGGACGCGCAGGTGCTCAAGCTGGAGGCGTGGATGGACGTTAAAGACTTACACCGTCAGGGCCACTCGATCCGTACCATCGCGGGAATGACGGGGCTGGCGCGCAACACCGTGCGCCGCGTCCTGCGCGAGCAAGCACCTCATCCCGCCAAGAGGCGTAGTCGCATCTCACGCCTCGATTCCTACAAGCCGTAGCTCGAACGTCGCTACGCCGAGTGCGCGCTCAGCGCCGTGCGCCTGCTCGAAGAGATCAGAGCGATGGGTTACACGGGCGGCATCGATGTTGTGCGCCGCTTCATCCACTCGCTCGACCCGCACGCGCGCTCACAGGCGAAGATGACGGTGCGCTTCGAGACGCCGCCGGGCGAGCAGGCGCAGGCCGACTGGGCGTCGTGCGGACATGAGCTTGACGAGACGGGAAGACGCCGAGCCGTCTACGCCTTCGTGATGGTGCTCTCCTACTCGCGGATGCTCTACGTCGAGTTCACGCACACCATGTGCCTGCCGGAACTAATCGCCTGCCACTAGCGCGCGTTCTCCTTTTTCGGCGGCTGGCCGCGCTCGATCCTCTACGACAACATGAAGCAGGTTCGGCTCTCGTCCGCCGAGTGGAACCCACTCCTTCTCGACTTCCTCAACCACCACGCCGTCACGCCGAAGACGCACCGCCCTTACCGCCCGCGCACTAAGGGCAAGGTCGAGCGCATGGTGCATTACCTGAAGGACAACTTCCTCAACGGCCGTCTCTTCGCCGACCTGAGTGACCTGCGCGCGCAAGGGCAACACTGGCTCGCCCACACGGCGAATGCCCGCGTCCACGCCACGACCCGGAGCAGGCCGTGCGACTTGCTGCCGGAGGAGAAGCTGACCCTGCTCTGCTCCATGCCCGCTTACAGGATCGCCTCGGTGAGCGAGCGCCGGGTGGATGCGGAGAGCTTCGTGCGGCTGGGGCGCAGCCGCTACTCAGTCCCGCCCGAGTACGTCGGGAG
>Ga0081539_10000603_pt1 | contig 73114 bp, 42 predicted proteins | sample TabmetS4T2R2_FD_71023 | JGI IMG/M metagenome (GOLD analysis project Ga0081539, IMG submission 71023) | Tabebuia heterophylla rhizosphere microbial communities from the University of Puerto Rico - S4T2R2 | ecosystem: Host-associated > Plants > Roots > Rhizosphere ...
GATTTGCTTTATACAAGTGCAAATGAAGAATTAGAAGAAAAGAAAAAGAGTGAAGAGTGGTGGAAGGATGAAGAATTTGTGAACGAGCTAAATAAAGAATATGAAGATTGGAAACAGGGAAAAAAAAAGCTTTTTACTATTGATGAAATAAAGACCCTTATGCAGGAACAGAAAGCAAAACGCAGAAATCAATGACTTATACCGTCGCCTTTCATCCACGCGCAAGAAAAGAATTGCTTGAAGCATGGATTTGGTACGAGGAAAAACAGTTTGGCTTAGGCGACAGATTTGAAAATGAGGGTTTACAAACGCATAGAAGAAATACAAAAAAATCCGGAAAGATATGCTGAACGAAAACAATCTTTCCGCGAAACAAAAATCAAAATATTTCCATATTTGATTATTTATAAAATCGTGAAGAATGAAAATTTAATTATCATCTTCTCAATTTTTCACACGAGCAGAAATCCTAAATTGAAATACAAATAATAATTTTTATCGTTTTAGATTTTTAAAGTGTTTGAGGTATCATGACAATTAACGAAACACAGGACGAAATAATAGAAGAGTTTGATACGCTTAGTGATTGGATGGAGAAATATGAATACATCATTCAACTTGGAAAAGATTTGCCGCTGATTGATGAACAATACCGTAAAGACGAAAACCTTATAAAAGGCTGTCAGAGCCGTGTTTGGCTGCACTCAGAATTTAAAGAGGGACGAATTTATTTCACTGCCGATAGCGATGCGCTTATCACAAAAGGTTTGGTGAGCATGGTGATAAGAGTGTTATCCGGTCACACGCCAAAAGAAATTGCAGAAGCTGATTTATATTTTGTTGATAAGATTGGTTTGCGCAGTCACCTCTCTCCTACCCGTTCAAACGGATTGCTTTCCATGCTCAAACAAATGAAAATGTATGCTATCGCATATCAGGCAAAATCGCTGCAAAATTAATTATGGATACGTTACGAGATAAGATTGAAGAAGCATTGCGCACAGTTTACGATCCCGAAATTCCCGTGAACATTTATGATCTCGGTTTGGTGTATGCCATAAAAATTGGAGATGATAATAATGTTTATATCACAATGACTTTAACTGCACCTGCCTGTCCCGCCGCACCCGAAATTGTTTTTGATGCAGAGAGTAAAATCCGCGCCATTGAAAGCGTAAAAGATGTACACATACAGCTTACCTTCGACCCGCCGTGGACAAAAGAAATGATGAGCGAAGAAGCGAAATTGGAGTTGGGATTTTTGTAAGAGAAATTTTGGGATGAACATTTTCCCGATTTTACTTTGGACAAATATGGATTTTGATTCCAAATTTGTCCAGTTCTATTTATTATCTTTGCTGTATGATTCAACGAACCGGAGCAAAGAAATTAAGACAACTCGCTTCTCAATTTAGAGTAGTATCAGTAGTGGGACCACGACAAAGCGGTAAAACAACTTTATGCAGGAGTACTTTTTTTCGAAAGAAGTATGTATCAATGGAAAACCCTGATATCGCTTCATTCGCCACACATGATCCAAATGGCTTTTTGCGACAATTTAATAACGGAGCTATTATTGATGAAGCGCAAAAAGCTCCTCATTTGTTCTCATATATGCAGCAAATCGTGGATGAAAAAAATAAACCGGGTTTTTTTATCCTCACGGGTAGCAGTAATTTTTTAATGCAGCAAAACATATCGCAAACTTTGGCAGGAAGGGTGGCTTATCTTCATTTACTTCCCTGCAGCTTAAAAGAATTGAAAACAGCAAAATTACTACAGCAGGACTATATATATCATATTTTCAACGGAATGTATCCTGAACCGCTTTACAAAAAAATTACCGCTGAAGATTGGTATCCAAACTATATAAATACTTATGTGGAAAGAGATGTAAGGCAACTAAAAAATATAAATGATTTGAGCCTGTTCATGAAATTTTTGCGTCTGTGTGCAGGCAGAGCAGGACAAATATTAAATATGCATTCGTTAGGAAATGATTGCGGAATTGATACAAAAACTGTACAGGCATGGTTGCATATATTGCAAAGCAGTTATGTGGTTTATTTATTGCAGCCTTATTATAATAACTTTAATAAGCGTATCATAAAATCTCCCAAATTGTATTTTTACGATACAGGAGTAGCTTGTTCCTTATTAAGAATTCAAAATGCTGAACAACTCCATACACATTCATTAAAAGGCGCTCTGCTTGAAAATATGATGATCATAGATTTGCTGAAACAAAGGTTGAATAAAGGGCAACAGGATAACCTATTCTATTGGCGTGACAAAACAGGTAATGAGCTTGATGTTCTGGAAGACGAAGCAAATAAACTTACTGCTATTGAAATTAAAGCAGGAGCCACTGTAACCAACGATTATCAAAAGGGACTTTTATATTTTAAAGCTCTTGCGAAAGATACACAGGTAAAGACAATTTTATATTATACAGGAAACACATCACAACAGAGAAGTAACGGTATTAGTATTAAACCATGGACTGCCTTAATATAAATTGATATATAAACACATCCTATCCTCTGTGGACAAAAGAATGACGAGGAAGAAGCGCAACTGGCGTTGGGGTTTTTGTAAAAGATTTACCGCGATAAGATTTAATTATTATATCCGTATCCACTAAAATTTTCTTGTCCATATTGCAGAAGTTTAACATTCGGGAAGAATAAAACATAAAGGCAGCTGCAGAAGATACACTGCAACTGCCTTTGCGAATTGTTTCAATCTTTTCTACTTCGTCAGTTGAATACCAATTATTACATCTTTGCCAATCAATATACCATAAACATGTCCTATGTCTGAAGAAGGTTTGTAATGAATTCCACCATACACACGCGAATTCCCGCATTCTACTGCAGCCTGTTCAAAAGAGTTATAGCTTCTTGGTTTATATCCGAGGAAATCATAAGTATGATCAGTAAACTCGTAATGCCTGCCAAACACCGAACCCAAAACTTCCATAACAGAAGACGTGACAAAAGCATGTGCCGCAGGATATTCAGGGTGTGATGGTGTTGTAATTAAAGGCAGCCAATTGGCGTCAATGTTTTGCTGAATATAAGAAACAGGTCTTAACAAGAAGTATTTATATTTTGATCTAAAACATACAATTGATGCATCCCATATTGCGATGCCTGCTTTAGCATAGGTTTCTTCAGCAGTTGCGAGCGTTGCATTTGAATTGGTAAGTATTTGTGTAATGATAGAAATAACGTGACCAATTGGCGTATATCCAACCCCTGCACCCACATCATTCCAGAATAAGGCTATATCCTTTTGTTCTTGAGTAAGTGTTTGTGAAACCTTATACACATGATTTACCATTTGGTAAAATTCAGAGCCTTTCTTTTCTGAATATTTATTGGGTGGTGGCAGAGTCGTTCCGTGTGAGTGTATGCGCAAAAATGGTCTGCACTCGCCAAGATAAGGAAACACAGGTGGCGAAAATAATGGCGGTGTAGGAATCCATGCTCCGGGAAACTTGGGTATTTCAAAAGAATCGCTTGCATGGTCGAATAAATCTGATTTTGACCAATCAAAAATAGCCGCAGCAATAGATTCACCAAATTTTTGTGAGCGGTTAACAACGCCTTCGCCTACTTTAGAAATGTATTTATCGTTATAAGCTTTTTCGAGCGAATCAATTGACGCTTTATTTCCCTCAGTAAGGTTAGGAAACAAATCGCGTGTAATATTTGCCATTGCTGCATTTGCGCTTACTACCCACGAATATTTCTTATCATTATCCGGTTTGGGCATTACGGGCATTTGATATACTTGCCCATGCAAGCTTCTTGAATTATCAATCTCAAAACGTGCAGCTTCGTACAGGGAAATTCCGGAATATCCAAATAAGCGATTTATAGTAACACTGGGAGGTGCAGGGTTTGCACTTAATATCATTCTTAATTGCAGATTATACCAATCTGTTGCAACTTCTGCTTTATCAACTTTTGTTGAAAGCATTTCGTTTGATGATCCGTTTTGAACAAAAGGTTCATCATTCAAATTTTTTTTACACGATGCAAAAAGAAGCACAGCAAATATTAATAATGCGAATTGTTTTTTTGCATTGAATAATTTTTTTGTTTTCATAACTATAAATTTTAAGGTGAAAAGAATTGCATCTTGTTTATCTGAGAAGAGATTATGCAATTGGCCGAGAGGCGGTGAGTTATCTCTGGTAATGATTGTTGCGAGTTGTCTCATAAAGCAAGGTTTAGCATGTTCAACAGATGTGTAGCAATAAATAATTGTCGTAAGAAGATGAAACAAGATTTGCGCTGCTGAATTGAAATTATTATCCGCTTAATTTAAAAGCGAGCTTGAATTACCCGTTTGCGGAAATAAAGGGACAGTTTGTTGAATAGAATGTACAAGTGCCCTTAAATATGCTCACTTAAATTCTGTAAGAAAAAGCAGAAAGGAATAAATTATGGGTTGATTATATCATTACAAAGCCTTGAGCCCTGAATAAGGGTAATATGGTTGATTTTAAATAAATATTACAAGCTACTAAGGTTTTAAATTAACGAAGAAGAAATAAGAGTATGTAACAACCAACCTTAGTAGAAACATAGTTAGAATACCTCTAACCCTTATTACCTTATTTGCACCAATTGATAAATCAACCTTGCTAATTATCATGCATCTGCCTTCAACTGCACATTTTTCTTTTATAACGCGAAAAAAATTTTGTAGATTTAGAAAGTCAGCAAACATTTATCAATACAGCTTCATTTAAGAAAGGAATTTTTTTCTGTCTGTATCACGTTCGGCAATCAAGCAGCTATCGCCTTATCCTGTAAAAGTGTTTAATGAAAATAAAGCTTTCAATAGTAGCCTTTTTCTTTTCCCTGTTTACACAGGCACAGACTTTTCAAATTGATAAACTGCCTCTTTCTATTGACAGTCTGAAAAAAGCATTGCCTTTATTACGTAACCGCGCAAAAGTGGATTGCCTGAATGAATTAGCCCGTTCATATCTTGAGAAAATGCAAACACCTTCTCCTGATTCTTTTCTCGCCATAACAACGCAGGCGTATAGGGAGGCTTCAGCAATTAATTATGTAAAAGGATTGGGCGATGCTTGTCTTAACTACGGGGTGATATACAAATGGCATTTGTTTAATCTTGAGGAACGTGAAAAGTACTACCGGGAAGCTATTCTTTGGCACCAAAAAATACAGAACGATAACGGATTAGGATTTGGATTATTGGGCTTAGGCGATGCGCTTCTTGACAAAGGGGCTATTGATGAAGCAAACAAAACCTTTGAACAATCCGCTTTTTATTTCAGAAAGGCTGGCAACAAGGTAATGCTGACTGAATTAATTGATTGGTTTGGCTATATCTACGCAGCAAAAGGGGATTTTGAAAAACAATTTGAGTATGTAAAAAAGGGGCTGCGGGAAAAGAAAAGAATTGGTGATAACAGGGGAATGGTATGGTCATTTTATCGCCTTGCCCACATATATCGAAATGCCGGTGATTATGGAACTGCATTGGAGTATTTCAGGCGGTGTATGCAGCAGGCGCATCAACAATCACTTTTTATGAAGCCATTTAGATCAATGGGGAATATATTCCTCGACCTGGGAAACTATGATTCGTCCATTTATTACTTCAAAAAAGTGTTCCATTACATACCATCCGATGGTCCCGCATTGGCAGGGCTTGGAAAATTATTTATACTCCGAAAAGAATATGACACGGCCCTATCTTACCTGAACAATGCTATAATCGCTTTTAAGAAACGCCATGATGAGAAAGGGGCAATGGGCGTATTGATTGATATAGGAAAAAGCTACGCAGGATTGAAACAGTATTCGAAAGCTTTGCAGTATGCAAAAGAATCGCTGAAAATTGCGAACCGTATAGATTCAAAAGATATAATGCAGCATGCGTATGAAATTCATTGGAACGTATTTGAAGCCCTGCAGCAGAAAGATAGCGCCCATTTCTATTTCAGGAAATTTGTAACACTGAAAGATTCTTTACAAGGTGCTAAATTTAAACTTCAGCATCTTCAAAAACTCGCCTTGTATAAAGTGGAAGCGAAGGAAGAAGCACAACAAGCCCGGATAGATTTATTGAATAAAGACAACCAGCTTAAACAACAGCAGTTGCAAGAAGAAGCATTAACGAAAAAAATTCTTGTTGCCTGTTTAATTCTCGTCGTTTTATTAGCCATCATCATTTTTAGAAACATTTTTTTAAAACGCAGAAATGAAAAACTTCTTCTTGAAAATGCATTGAAAGAACAGCAACTGGCAAATGAACGCAGACAAGCTGAATTGCAAAAACAGACCAGTGAGCTTGAAATGCAGTCGCTGCGTTCACAAATGAATCCCCATTTTATTTTCAACTGTCTTAATTCCATTAATCGCTTTATTCTAAAAAACGAAACAGAGACAGCCTCTGATTATCTCACCAAATTTTCCAAGCTGATACGGATGGTGCTCAATAATTCCCAACATAAATACATTACGCTAAATGAAGAGCTCGATTGCCTTGAATTGTATATTCAACTAGAGCAGTTGCGGTTTAAAAATTTATTCCGCTATAAAATAAAATGCGATGAAGAAGTTGATGCTGAAGAAATATTGGTTCCTTCATTGCTGTTGCAACCCTTTGTTGAAAATGCCATTTGGCATGGATTGATGCACAAAGAAGGCGCACGCAACCTCGACATTTGTTTGCAGTTGAAAGAGGACATACTCGAATGCGCCATTTCAGATAATGGCATTGGTCGCAAGGCTGCATTGGAGTTAGGCAGTAAATCTGCAACGAAACATAAATCTATGGGACTGCAGATTACAAAAGACAGGATAGCATTATTAGAAGATTCTGTGCAGATACAGGATTTGTATGACGATAAAGGAAGCGCTTCAGGAACAAAAGTTATACTCAACATAAAATATAAAACAACTATTAGAAAAGTGTTTTTGTAAAGTTGATTGTTTAATATTCCTCTTATGTTAAACGCTGTTATTGTTGATGATGAGCCATACTGCTGTGACGTGCTTACAATGTTGCTGGAGAAATATTGCGAAGATGTAAGCATATCTGCAGTTTGTAACTCCGGTACAGAAGCGTTGAAAACTATACGCGAATTAAAACCCGACCTTGTTTTCCTTGATGTTGAAATGCCAAACATGAATGGCTTTGAAATGCTGGAGCAATTAACAGATATAAGCTTTAATCTTATCTTCACTACGGGTTATGATCAATACGCATTAAAAGCTTTTCGTTTCAGCGCCATTGATTATTTATTAAAACCTATTGACAGGGAAGATTTGCAAAAGTCTGTAAAGAAAGTAGTACAACGTTCACAAAAACCTTTAGCCGAACAATTCGAGATACTGTTACAAAAAATTCATCAGCCCACTGTTGTTCTCAATAAAATCGCTATGCCTACTATGGAAGGCTTCGAGATGATAGCTGTTGATTCCATCATTAGTTGCGAATCGAATAGAAATTACACATCTCTGCTGCTAAAGAATAAACACAAATTAGTTGTTTCCCGCACACTCAAAGAAATTGAGGAGGTCTTAGAAAATCATTCTTTTGCACGAGTACATCATTCTCATCTTGTAAATCTCAATGAAATAAACAAGTATGTAAAAGGCGAGGGTGGTTATCTGGTAATGAGCGACGGCTCTACTGTAAATGTTTCAAGAAGCAGAAAGGATGAATTGCTGAAATATTTTTGATACAGAGAATATCTTTAGCCTCAAGTCTTCAAAAATTCAATTTTTCATTCACCCAATAATCAATATTATTGCAGCGTTTTTTAAACTTGCTGTCTAATTTCAAAAACTGTATTAAGCTTTATTACAACCAATTCTATGTTCAAAAAATCAAACGTTACTGCTCAATCAAATCTTAACTTATTTTCGATGATTACCCGGCTCAAAAAGAACAATATATACATGAAAAGATTCCTATTGCTTATTGGGTTATTCTTTATTACTTTTTTATCAAACGCTCAAAACCAAACAACAAAAACTTATTTACTGTTAAATGGCGGCGTAAACTATGCCACGTTCTTTCAAAGCTCAAGCGATGTTAACAATTTGCACGGTGTATGGGGACCTGTTGGTGGTCTTTCTATCCGTACCGTAACACCAACATGGTGGGGGGTTGAAGCAGGTTTAAATTACTCTGTAAAGGGTACAAATTTCAAAGATTCGTTAGGTAAAGCAACCATAGGTTACGCAGGTGCATATTTTGATGGTTTGTTATTCTTTCCCCTTGCAAATAATGATGATGCGTATGCAGGCATCGGTCTTTATACTGCTTATGCTGTAAACGGCAAATTAAAAAACGACTCTGCTACAACCGATATTGATTTTGGTGGCGAAACATGGAAGGCATTCGATGTAGGTTTGCAGTTAAAAGGCGGTTATATGATAAAGAACACCGTAGGCTTTAATATTTATTACAATATTGGCTTTATACCTACTTTCACCTCTGTTGACCGCAGAGGTAACACTAACCATGGAAGAAATTCTGCGTTTACAGTTTCTGTTTCTCTAAAACTGGCAAAGATCTACGACAGATAATTAATCACTGCCTAATGTAATTGAAAGAGCTTGTTTATTAGCAAGCTCTTTCTTATTATCAAAATTCATAGTATGGAATAACTCTTTATGTTCTTGCACCAAATAATATGCTGCCGACGCGTACGATGTTGCTTCCTTCTTCAATGGCAATTTTATAATCGCTGCTCATACCCATAGAAAGAGTTTGTGGTTTGTGGTTTGTGGTTTGCAGTGATCGAAATTTATCAAAAAGTGATTTTAAATATTTAAACTCACTTCTCACTTTATTCATATCATCGGTAAATGAGGCCATCCCCATCAACCCTTCAATTAAAACATTTTGTAACCTTATATCTGGTAATTTATTTAGTGCATCATTTAACTCATTTTCATCAAAACCAAATTTTGTTTCTTCTTGTGCAATGTGAACCTGCAACAGACAATTTATGATTCGATTATTTTTCTGTGCGTGTTTATTTATCTCTGATAGCAGTTTTACACTATCCACACTTTGCATTAAATGAATAAATGGTGCAATGTATTTCACTTTATTTGTCTGCAAATGACCTATGAAATGCCACCGTATATCTGCAGGTAATCGGGATTGCTTTTCTGTTAATTCCTGTACGTAGTTTTCACCAAAATCTCTTTGACCAAGTTCATATAATGCAAGAATGTCTTCAACCGTTTTTGTTTTGCTTACTGCAATAAGCGTTACATTTTTTTGTTTCAATTCATTTGTTAATTCAAAGTATGCGTCTTTATTTACAGCCATCGGTCAGTAGTTGATAAGTTGATTTGTTGACAAGTTGATTCATCGAACTGCTAAGTTAATTCACTCATCCTCACCTTTTACATTCAACGTCTCACCTTCCGCCTTTCAACCCTCAAAGCATCACTTTGCTATTTGGCTTTTTGAAAGTACTTTCGCAAGCTGATTTTTGAACCGGCTATAATCGTTGCATAAGATTAGTATGTTAACCTGCACCATGCTAAACAGAGAGAAAAGCGTTTAAGAGTGCGACGCAACGGAAGTTCAATAGTAGTAATTCAGTCGGGTTCATAATAAAAAATTATAAAGGCGTACTCAATCATAAAATTTAAAATCGTAAATCAAAATGGCATACGACGTTATTGTACTTGGAAGCGGACCGGGTGGTTATCCTGCCGCTATACGTGCATCGCAGTTAGGCTTTTCCGTTGCAATCATTGAAAAAGAAAGTCTTGGCGGCATTTGCCTCAACTGGGGATGTATTCCAACCAAAGCGCTTCTTAAAAGTGCACAGGTTTTTGATAACATGAAGCATAGCACGAACTATGGTCTTAACGCAAGCGATGTAAAAGCAGATTTTGGGGCTGTTATAAAACGCAGCCGCGGTGTGGCAGATAAGATGAGCCGTGGTGTACAATTCCTGATGAAGAAAAATAAGATTGATGTTATAATGGGTTATGGCGTTATAAAGGGTAAAGGCAAAATTGAAGTGAACCCCGGCGATGGAAACAAAAAAATGGTTGAAGCAAAATATATCATTCTTGCAACCGGTGGCCGCAGCCGTGAATTGCCGAATCTGAAACAAGATGGTAAAAAAGTTATTGGTTATCGTGAAGCGATGTCATTACAACAACAGCCTAAGTCAATGGTGATTGTGGGAAGCGGCGCTATTGGTGTTGAGTTTGCATACTTCTATAACTCGCTTGGCACAAAGGTTACAGTGGTTGAGTTTATGCCACGTGTTGTACCTGTTGAAGATGAAGAAATTTCTAAAGAGCTTGAAAAGCAATTTAAAAAACAAGGCATGGAAATAATGACAAGCGCTACTGTTGAAAGCGTTGATACAAACGGCACCGGATGCAAGGCCTTGGTAAAAAAACAGGATGGCAGCACACTCACTATTGAAGCAGATATTGTGTTAAGCGCCGTAGGTGTTTCGGCAAATATCGAAAATATTGGTCTTGAAGAATCGGGCATTAAAACAGAGAAAGGAAGGATTGTTACAGATAAATACCTTCAAACGAATGTACCCGGCATTTTTGCAATCGGAGACTGTACGCCCAATCAGGCGCTTGCACACAAGGCAACTAAAGAAGGAATAAATGCGGCTGAATACATTGGTTATCTCGAAAAGAAATTCAACCATCAGCCCGAGCCAATTGATTATAACAATGTTCCCGGATGCACTTATTGCTCACCGGAAATTGCCAGTGTTGGTTACACAGAAAAGGCTGCACGCGATGCAGGCTACGAAATAAAGGTGGGCAAGTTTCCTTTTATGGCAAGTGGAAAGGCAAGTGCAGTGGGTGCTACGGAAGGTTTTGTAAAAGTTATTTACGATGCAAAGTATGGTGAGTTTCTCGGCTGTCACATGATAGGCTACAATGTTACAGACTTAATCGCCGAAGCCGTTGCAGCGCGCAAGCTTGAAACTACGGCGCATGAAATTCTTAATGCAATTCATCCGCATCCAACCATGAGTGAAGGTTTGAAAGAAGCAACTGCCGCAGCTTACGGCGAAGCGATTGATATTTAAAATTCGAAAAGAAATTTCAGAGTCAAAGAGCATGTTTATGATGTGCTCTTTTTTATTTTTTTGGTACCGGGCCACATTACTGCTATTGATCTTATGTTGCGTCGCACTCTTCAACTGCTGAAACTATTTTGAACAATGCGAAGAATAGTAAAGGCATGTCTTGTACAGTTGATAATTGTTTCAGCAGTTTACAGTTTACGAGTTCACAAGTTTTCAGAACAACTCGTAAACAAATGAAACACGTAAACTTTCAACTTTACCTTCTTACCACTCATAAAACTTAATCAGCAACATTAATAAAATAAACTGCACAAACTTATCTTAGCCGCGATACAAGTTATTTTTCAACAATGAATAATATTCCTACACTATACGAATGGGCAGGCGGTAAAGAAGTATTTGAAAAACTTACTGTAGTTTTCTATGCAAAAGTTTTAAAAGACGAATTACTCTTTCCTGTATTCAAGAATATGTCGCCGGAACATACAAGACACGTAGCTCATTTTATTGCAGAAGTTTTTGGCGGACCAAAACTTTATACAGATGGCGATAAAGGAAGTCATACCCAAATGGTGCAGCACCACATTGGTAAAATGCTTGATGAAACAAAAAGAAAACGATGGATACAACTGCTTTTAGAATCTGTTGATGAAATTGGTTTGGCAAACGACCCTGAATTTCGTTCAGCGCTTGTTGGTTATCTTGAATGGGGAAGTAGAATTGCTGTTATCAATTCGCGATTAGAAAAAAATCCTTTAACTAAAAATGAACCTATGCCAAAATGGGGATGGGGAGAAACCGGCGGTCCTTATATTCCTAAAGAACAGTAGAGTTGCTTTTTAAAATTGCAACACAGAAAATATTCTTGCGATTAACGAATTAGATTGATTTTTTAAAAACAACCCAGAATTGTTTTCATAAGAAAAGCCCTGCCTTCCGACAGAGCTTTTACTTCTAACCCAAAGTTATTTTTATTGAATAATCAATTTTTGTGTATCGGAGATTCCCTCGCCTTTTATTTGAACATAATACAGTCCTTTTGCAAGAAGAGGAAGTTTTGCATTAAGAATTTCTCCACTCATATTGTAAGTGATAAGTTGCTTACCGGTTGCACTAACAATAGAAACTTTCAATGGTTTATTGTTACCACTTACACTAATTGTTATATTGTCTTTTGCAGGATTTGGTGCAATGTTTACAACATTAAAGCTTAATGCACGAACGGCTGAATAAGCAACGCTTCCGTCTGCCGAAGCCTGACGTAAACGATAATAGTTGACACCATTTGAAGGAAGATGGTCAACAAAATTGTACATACTTATACCTTTAGTATTTGCTACAGTGCCTATTTCATTAAAGGTTGAACCATCGCTGCTTCTTTCAATAACAAATTTTGAAGCCTCTGTGCTGCTCATATTCCATTGCAAAAGAGCAGTACTGCTTTGCTTAACAGCATTGAATTCACTTTGAGCTATCGGTGCAAAAGACGGAACAGTATAGTCTGCAGTGCCATCTTTGATGTTATTGGTGCTCGCCTGGTTTGCATTTTTGCCTAAGCCTCTTCTGGCAAATGCTTTCCATATAGCGGCACTGTGAGAGGCTCCGTATAAAAGTGTGTCTGCTTTTAGTATTGCATTTCTTCCATCAACAAAACCGGGGCTGCAGGGCTGCAGTTTCATTCCCTGAATCACCAGTTTCAATGCTACGTTATTGCCTGCAGTGCTTGCACCATTATAAATATTGGGATTGATTCGGTTAAGCGACTTAATAATTTCCCATGTCATTTCCCATAACATGCTACACCATACTTCACCAACAATATGTGAATCGTAAAGGAATAAATTGTTAGAGAATCTGCTGCTTAAAGCCATGCTATCGTAAGTCCATGGATTAATGCTAAAGCTGGTGCTGTAAGGATAATAGCGAATACCGGGACCGTTTGGAGCTTGCCCTAATACATAGGTGCCGATTGGTCTTGCTTTAGGCCCATCGTTAACAGTGGCTGCACCCCAGTTTGTAGTAACCATCAAAGCAAAATAATCGCTCCAGCCTTCGCCCATTTGTTCTTTGTTTTGCAAACAACTTACATTATTTGCTCCGCCTGTTAACCTGTTGGAAATTCCGTGTGTATATTCATGTGTAATAACTCCATTATCAAGGTCGCCATCAATATGAACGCCAGTGCTCATTGTAACCGTTAAAGCTGTGTCATTATTTGCAAGAATATCTTTCATATCCTCGCCTGTTTCAAAGCTTACCATTACTGCAGGAATAGTGATTGTATTATCAGTTCCTCCCATAATAATTGGATATTCGCCGGGAACATTATCTACTACAATCGCCGCTTTTGCACCGGCATTTTGAGCGTTTTTTACTTTAATGGTGAAACTGCAATTGCCTCGATCAATGAGAGCAATCCTGCCATTTAAAGCACCAGCGTTAAAGGCTGCACCACAAGCCTCATGTGTAGTGTTGCCGGCATTATCTGCATATAAAATTACTCTGCCTGATACAGGTCCTACATCAGCAAGTTTATTGTTAGTGCTAAAAGAACTTTCGGTTGCTGTTTTTTGGCCTTTGAAAGAAAGCGGTTTATTTACGACTAATTTTGGAACTGCATCAAACAAAAACATTTGCATACGCGGGCTGCTGCCATCGGGGGGCGTTGCAAAGTTTGCATTGTTGCTTCCTGAACCATCTTGTGCGTCTGCAAGCACATAATCGTTGCCAACACCACCGCGACCAAGATTGTTTGCTTGAAAATTTCCTGATGCTTCATTAAAACCGTATTGATAAGAAATATCGTGTGAAATATTGTTCCAATAAAAGAGATTAGTAAGAGCGAATTGCTGGTTAACGGCGGTGGTCGGCTCTTGGTTAAAATTGGGTGTGTAAACAAAAGTCAAATCAGGAGCAGGTGTAGTTGAATGTCCTCCAATACCTAAACCGTTGTTACCATTCCTATCTTCCTGTGCCAATACATTATTGCCACGTGTACTATCGAAAGTTACGCTTCCGTTATCATTCCATTTTAAAGTGGTAGCGTTGTTGCCGGTACCGGCAAGTTTCCACGGGTCCTGATGTACTGCAGGTGTACCGCCGGGATGCGAAGGGCTTTCAGCAGGAAATTTTATTACTTTATATTTTCCAGAGTTAATTGCTTCGATGCCTTCGCCGCCATCATCAGAAACATTGCTTTGGTCAAAATCGTTACATGTTGATGGAACAAATTTATTTGCAGGATTAGTCCAGTTGCAACTTACATTAAGGTTTACTTTGCTGATTACTCCGCCTTTTGTTGCATCAACATTTACCAGCCAATAATCAGGTGCGCCCACCGGTTGAACTTCTACCTGCCATGTGAGTGCAGCACTTTTGCCAGTTTCGCCTGGCAACCAAATTAATTTTGATTTTACGTTTACAGAAGAAATACCAAGCGCTCCAAACTCAAACTCATTTATGCTTATTTGTTTTGCTGCAGTTAAAAAAGATGGCGTTGCAAGTTTTAAGTGGTTAGCTGCGTCTCTTACTGCATTGGCAGCCGAACGAGAGGCTTTGCCATCTTTTACATTTGCGAGTTCCTCAAAATTTGCTATGCGACCGCCTGCAACAGATACCACTTTATCATTTTTAAATGCAAAAGATTGAATTGAGTTGAATATATCAACACCTTTATAGGTTTGTTGCAGATAAACCATAGTAGCTCCCGATGTCTCATCAAAGTAGGCATCTGATACTTTGCTATTAAGCAGATCGTTTCTTGATAATCCGATTGTAGCTGCGTTTTTCCTGATAAGATCCATTGCAGCTTTTGGATTAACCTTCTGTGCAAGCATTTCATTTGCAAAACATACAAACGAAATAAGTGCTAATACTGCTTTTAAATGTGTGGATTTTTTTCTCATAATGACTATTTATGGTGAACAAATTGTAAATAAGCAATTCAAGTTTTCTGTTTTGGTATCAATAAATTTTTTCATCAACAAGAACAACTTTTTTACAAGGTTTACCCTTGTAAACACTCACAAAATTTTAATTCGTGAATAAATGATTTTTTAGTGGGGGAGATTTCTTGTGTCACAAGCAAAGTTAGCCGCAAGGTTTAGTTTACTTCTTCATAAGCATTGATTTGGTAATGCACTAAAGTAGAAATTTTGTTGTAAGCGAGAAAATTAATTTTTTGAATATGCGATAGTTAAAGTTAAATGAATCGTGAATCGTCAATTGTCAATCGTAAATCATGTGAGCACCGTCAAATTAGATGAATGAGATCAAAAACAACATTCACCATCCCGTATTCACCGCTCTTACGCCGAATTTCTTCCCGCATTGATAATACCAAACGAACAGCGCATTGCAAGTTTACCATAAGTTTCCTTGATAGGTGTTGAGACAAGTTGCTCCTCCATGCCTCTTACTTTTGAAAGCGCATATTGCTGAATGGTGGCGAGCGGCAACACAATTCTTTCTCGCATGGAGATAGAAAGCTGATCAACAGGATAATCTGCCATTAACTCTGTGTTACCTGATAACTTGAGAACGTATTTCACTGTGAGCTCATACTCGTTATACATCATGTTCCAGAGTTCTCCATAACGCTCATGACGCGAGAAGTATTCGGTGAGCGGGAAATAGCATTTCTTCATTGCCATTTCGCAATTATCCATAAGTGTCTTAAAAAAGAGCGAAGTTTTATATACCCGCTGTACTTGTTGCCATTTACCTGTTTCTTCCATTTTCTTTAGCGCTGTACCCACACCATAATAACCCGGTACATTTTGTTTTAACTGACTCCATGCACCAACATAAGGAATAGCCCGCAAATCTTTCAAACTAAGTTTTGATGAGCTGCCGCGTTTTGCAGGCCGGCTGCCGATATTTGTTTCGGCATAAAACCGCAGCGGGCTTGCGTTTGAGAGGTACTCGACAAAATTTGGATGATCTCTTAACTCCATGTAACTTTTATAACTTTCATCGGCAAGTGATTGCAGTAAGTCTTCTTCTTCTTCTTTTAATGTAATATGTTTTGTAGAGAACAGATCGTTCGATATTCCTGCATGTATCAACTGCTCTATGTTGTATTGCGCAGAATCTATTGTTCCGAAATTCGAACTTACGGTTTGTCCTTGTATCGTCAATTGAATTTCTTTGTTTGCAATGTCTCTCCCCATTGACGCATAGAACTTATGCGTTTTGCCGCCGCCTCTTGCAGGCGGACCGCCACGCCCGTCAAAGAACACCACATCAACACCATGCTCTTTCGAAATTTTAGTGAGTTCTTTTTTTGCCTTATAAATTCCCCAGTTTGCCATAAAGTAGCCGCCATCTTTCGTGCCATCGGAAAAACCAAGCATAATAGTCTGTGTATTGTTCCTTCTTTGCAGATGTTTACGATACATCTCATTTTTATACAACGACTGCATTACACCTCTTGCATTTTGCAAATCTTCTACAGTTTCAAATAAAGGAACAATGTCAACCGTTACATCTTCACGATTCCATCCACCTAATAAAAGCAATGCAAAAACCTCAATCACATTCAATGCACTTGTACAGTGACTAATAATATATCTGTTGCATGCAGCTTCGCCATTTAATTGTTGAATTGTTTTTATCGCTTGCACGCTTAAAATGGTGTCTTTATAAACGTCATTATCAAATACAGAAGAATCAACTGTTGAAGAAATTTTTTGAAGAGCGCAAATTTTTTCTTCATTGATTAATGATGCATAATTGGATGGAAGCACTTTTGTTTTTGCGGCAATTTCTTCAAGTACTTTTTCATGAATGGAACTATCCTGCCGCACATCCAGCGATGCAAAATACAAACCGAAAATCTGCACTTTGCTTATAAAATTATCAAGCAAATGAAGAAAAAGACCATTGTGTTGCTCTATCAATGTTACTCTTGCTTCGAAAAGCGTGTCGAGTATCTCTTGCTGCGTAATATTTGTTTTTCCTTCAGGAATAAAAAGATTATCGTATAGTTTATTTTCGAGGTCAACAATTTTTTCTTCAACACCTTTGAAAGTGAGGCGGCGCTTCAATCTGCGCACATCGAGATAATAACATTTTATAATACCGCCGCGAAGTTCGGAAGCAACTTTCAATGTAATATCAGAGGTTACAAATGGATTTCCATCCCTGTCACCACCGGGCCAAAAACCCATTCTTATTACCGGATTATTTTGCTGAACAAAATCGGCATATTCATTTTTTAGTGAAGACAAAATTCTTCCCGATGCAGGATAAAAAACATTTTCTAAATACCACAACAAACTTATTGCTTCATCATAAGGTGTAGGTTTTTGTTTCTTCAGGAAAGGTGTTTTACCCAACTGCTGAAGATACATATTTATAAGTGCAGCATTTTCTTCGGCAAGCGCTTTTGAAAGATCGTTGATAATGCCCAGCACTTCACCCGGATAAAACTGTGTTGGATGCGCAGTAAGCACCATGCGCACCGAAAAATCTTTCAGCTTTTCTGTCAACTGATCTTCTTTTTGTGTTTGCGCTACTTCAGAGTGCAAATGTTTCAAAGTGCCTGCGCCATTCAAATCGTTCACATGTTTAAAAGCTGAATCTTCAAGCGCGTCAAACAGCACAACCTGCCGCTCCGCATATTGCGTAAAACGAAACAACAAATCAATCCATTCCTGCTCCTTACGGTAAGTGGTGTATTGTGAAAGAAAACTTTCCACTATTTCCACAGGACTTTGTTTCTTTCGAAAACCTTCTTCACAATGAATTAAAAAAAGCGAAAGTAAAACACCCGTTTTTTCAATACGGTGAAATGGAAGCGAAGTAAACAAACTATTGTAAAGCTGAAACCTGATACCTACAAGGTTCCTGAACTGTTGCAAAGCACTATTCGAGTAGCTGTCCATACTAAATTTGTTTTTACACAGGCAATCGTCAGGAAGGGCATGAAGGTAAAATAAAATTGCGAAGTGAAAATATTGCATCCATATTTTTATTGACGTAAATTTTTATGGAACAAGCTTTTGTTCTTTGTGGCATCACCTGTTGCGTCGCATTACTTTTATCGTTCCGCTTTCAATTGGTCTGAAGGGTTTCAAAACTCACATACTCATGAAATCTTTCTACTGCTTAAATGAATAAAAAGAATATGTTATGAATTCTATGCTTATTCTCCAACTTCGTTTTAGCGGTAATTTTTAAACCCTCAACTTTTCACCCGATTAACTAATTAACCAATTAACTAATTAACCAATTAACTCCATGTACCTTTGATTTATGGCTGAAACAAAAGAAAAACTTAGAATTGATAAATATTTGTGGGCAATACGGTTATTCAAAACAAGGACTCTTGCTGCAGAAGCATGTGATAGGGGTAAAGTAAAAATGAATAGTAATTCGGTAAAGGCTTCAAAAACAGTAAATATTGGTGACGAATATGAAGTAAAAACAGAAGCACGAAAATGGATCATAAAAGTAGCGGGCTTGCTGCATAACAGAGTTCAATATACCGAAGCAATTAAATATTATATAGACCTCACTCCTGCTGAAGAAATAGAGCGAATACAGACACAAGCTTCTGCATTTCATACAGGAAAACGGCTTAGTAAAATTGGAAGACCAACAAAAAAACAAAGAAGAGATTTAGATGATTTCATCGAATTGTAAAGCCATTGAAAACCGCAGCATTTCTATTAATAAGTTTGCATTATGAAAATTGATATTATCACTGTTTTGCCTGAATTGCTCGAAAGCCCTTTGAATCATAGCATCATGAAAAGAGCAAAAGACAAGGGTTTGCTTCAAGTAAATACACACCATTTGCGGCAGTGGGCAGTGAACAGTTACGGACAAGTGGACGATTACCAATATGGAGGTGGAGCAGGAATGGTGATAATGTGTGAACCTTTGGCAAATGCGATTGAAACGCTTCAAAAAGATACGAAGTACGATGAAATAATTTATGCTACACCCGATGGAGAATTATTTAATCAAAAGATTGCTAATCAGCTCTCTTTGAAAGATAACTTAATAATTATTTGTGGTCATTATAAAGGAATTGACCAACGGATTCGAGACCATTTTGTTACGAAGGAAATTTCTATCGGCGAGTATGTTTTAAGTGGAGGTGAACTTGCTGCTGCCGTTATTGTTGATGCAGTTAGTCGCTTAATTCCAGGTGTTTTAAACGATGAAACTTCTGCATTGTTTGATTCTTTTCAGGATGATTTGCTGGCTCCGCCGGTTTATACCCGCCCCGCAAACTTTAGAGGATGGAAAGTTCCGGATGAACTTTTAACGGGTAATCCTCGCATTATTGACGAATGGCGACACGAGCAATCAATTCGCCTAACTGATTTAAAACGACCGCGCTTAAAGAAAAATTAGAGATTCATTAAAATCGTCTATTTCTATCCAAATGAGTCTTTCAGCGTCTGATTTGGATATGAGAAAGTCTGATTGAATTGGAAGCATGATTTTGACCATGTTATTTTTACACTATCAATAACGATTACTTGTTCTCGTTTTAAAGTCCATAATATCCAAAAAAAACCAAGAGTTAGTTTCTCCCCTCCCTCTAAGTAATTTAGAAGTTAGTATGAACAGAAGCCCCTCGACAAAACGAGGGGTTTTTCATTCGTGTTATTTTCACACTTATAGGCTTTATTTAAGAACATAGCAAGTTTGTGGCAATAGTCTCTATTTACTTTTTAATATGGCTTCACACGCAGCTAATATTTTAAGATCATCGTCTTAATACCGATGCTTTCCTTTAGTTTTATAATTCAACGTAAAACTTTCATTAGCCGTCACTAACTGCAACAGATGAAACTTAAATGTATAGTTACTTTTTGTACCCTTTGTTTTTTCATCACCTGTTTTTCCCAGCAGAGACCTCACTATACACAATACATTCTTAATAATTATATCATTAATCCCGCTGTTGCCGGAATTGAAAATTACTGGGACGTAAAACTTAGTCATCGTCATCAATGGGTTGGGCTTGATGGTGCGCCCGTTACAACTTACTTCACAATACAAGGACCACTTAGTAAAAATAATTTTGAACGGTTTAATCCTACTTCTTTACATGCTGAAGGTGAGAATCCGAGAGGAAAAATTTTTATGGAAGAGTACCAGTCCACCGATCCACATCATGGTTTGGGTTTAACAATTATCAACGATAAAACTGGTCCTCTTAATCGCTTTGCCTTATGTGGTACATACGCTTACCATTTGCCGATGAATGACAGAACAAGTTTTGGCGCCGGCGTATCGCTTGGTATTCAAAATATGCATCTGCGTACGCAGGAACTTGATTTTGGAACACAATATCCTGTTGACCCCGTTGTAGCAAACAGCAATTACATCAATAGTATAAAACCCGACATAAGTTTGGGTGTATATATTTATAGCGCCCGTTGGTTTGCGGGACTCTCTGCTCAACAAATAATTCCTGAAAAAATTGGTTTTAATAATGGCAAACTTGGAGGGGACAGCGTAACGCTTATCAGTGGCAAGCTTGTGCCACATTTGTTTTTTCAAACGGGAGCACGGCTGATGCTTGGCGATGATATAAGCATGTTGCCTTCAGCCACTGCTAAATATGTAAATCCCGTTCCATTCAGTGTTGATATAAACCTGAAACTTCAATACCACGATATAATATGGGCAGGCGTTTCATTGCGACCTTCGGATGGTTATGCAGCAATGGCAGGTGTCAATTTCAACAGTGCTTTTAATTTTGGATACAGCTACGATTTTACAACATCGCGTCTTAACAATGTTACAAACGGCACACATGAAATTGTAATAGGTTTTCAATTGGGGAATCACTACGGCGATTGGTGCCCGAGGAATGTGTGGTGAGATGCAGTCGTGAATCGTAAGAGGTGAAATGTGAGAATCGTGAGACGTCAAACGTGAAACGAGAAACGTGAGAGTCGTGAGTTGTGAATCGTGAAACGTCAAACGTGAAACGTGAAACGAGAAACGTGAGAGTCGTGAGTTGTGAATCGTAAGAAAAAAATGCGAGAAGAAAAATCCAGTTGTTTTAATAATAGTTTGAGTTTCGCCTGTATTACTGCTTCGGATCGCTGTCGCTCAACAGAATTCTAAACGTACAAGTGAGTGACACAACAGGCGATGCCATAAAAAACTTCAGCTTACTCCATAAAAATTCTTCTAAATATTTTTCTGTATCAATTAAGAACAATTCGTGTATCGAAAGCGAACGATTTTTTCTATGCATGATTGCAAAGAGCAAAACGCTTTTATACAACCGTCATTTTTCTGCGCCGATAATAAGAATGATTTGCCACTCATCAGCCGTTTAACGTTTGTTAACCGGAATGAACACAGCATTTGATTTAGTAAGATCAAAATGATTTTTATGAAAAAGTATTTATTATGGTTGCCGGTTGTATGGCTCGTTTTCGGAGCAGCCATTTATAGCACGGGTAAAGAAAAAACTCCATCAGAAAAAACTGTGAATAAAAATATTGCATTCGCCGTGTACAAAGGCAATACCTACGCATCGGATGTTTATAACAATACATCTGCTAAACTGCATATTACGATTACAAAAGTGAGAGACACGCAACGCCAAGTTGTTTGGGATAAAACGTTTGATGCAAAGTTGTTGAAACAATATCCTTCGCTCGAAAATGCTTTAACACAGCAAGTAACCGTGCTCAATGTACTCGACAAAAAAGAGTATGTTGAAGTTACTTACACGCTTACCTACGACTCAAACGGTACACAACTGCAAATGCAGAACGGAACAATTGTTTACGGAAGTAATGATAAACTGGAAATAAGCATTTAAAGAAATGCGTAAGGCGAAAGGCATAAGGCGGAGAAATTTAAGTGTAGGTTTTTGTAAGTATGTAGTAATGTAAAGACTGAGCGCATTTTTATTGAGCAACCGGGATGAACACTGGGGAAGTATATACTTCCCTTTTGCATTTTGTTACATTGAATAAACACTGTTTTTTATGAGCCCAACAGCATTACCATTATTGAACTTCCGTTGCGTCGCACACTTCAGGGTTTTGTTCATTATTCAGCATATTTCAAATTTGCTGCTTGATACTTTTATTTACTTCTTCAATAGTGTGCATTGAATGTTTATGATTTGACTCAGCAACAAAAATAATAAAGCAATGAAACCATTACCCGTTGTTTGTTTACAATAATCTGTTGTTTATTGACGGCGACTCTTCACGATTTCTTTATTCTGTTATTCTTGTGCAATCAAAATAAAAATGCGAATGAAAAAGATTGCACTTACACTTACACTTGTAGTTATGCCATTTATCGTTGTTCATCTTTATGCACAAATAGAACCTAATGCCGGAAAATGGAAAACAAGGTTTATTACATCTGGTAAAGATTACCGTTTGCCAGCGCCACCATTTTATAAAAATGAAATTGAAGATGTAGTCTCCATTCAAAAAAATTTAACTGCAGCGCAGTGGCAGCAAATCATGTATTGGAATGCAGGTGCCCCAAGCTATCGCTGGCGTGATATGATGTCTGATTTATTCATGACTGATACCAGCAACAATGGCATTCTTGTATTTGCAAACATGTTGCTCAATGTTGCAATTTATGATGCAACAGTTGCTGCATGGGATACAAAGTACACTTATAATCGTCCGCGACCTTTTACTGCAGACAACCGCATAAAAACTTTTGTGCTAAAACCAGAGAGTCCTTCTTATCCTTGTGAGCATTCTGTTGCAGCAGGTATTGCAGTTACGATTTTTTCTCACTTCATGCCTTCTCTTGCAGATTCTGTAAATCGAATGGCACAACAACTTATGGCATCACGGATTGCTGCGGGTGTTGCATTTCCAAGCGATACTAAAGCCGGTTTTGAATTGGGGAAAAGAATTGCAGAAAAAGAAATCGAACGAACTAAAAACTTTGTCTCTACAACTGTATGGGATAAAAAAATACCGGAAGGTTCAGGATTGTGGAAAGGAAAGAATCCGATGTTCCCGCTTGCAGGTCATAACAAAACAGTGATGCTCGATAGTGCAAGTGAGTTTAGACCCGCACCGCCTCCCGACTTTGCAAAAGACATGGCAGAGCTAAAAAGCTTCAAGCAAAATTTCCGTTCGATGTCGAATGCATTTTACTGGGCAAGTCAGGATTTTTGGTCAAGCGCTTTAGACAAAAAGATATTCGAATACAATCTTCATCTTGATCCACCGCGTGCAGCAAGATTATATGCCATCGCTGCAATTGGACTGTATGATGGTTTTGTTGCTTGTTGGGATGCCAAGTACACTTACTGGGGCATTCGTCCGAATCAATACGATACTACATTTCATCCTGCACTTATGATAACGCCTCCTTTTCCCGGTTATCCTTCAGGTCATGCAGCAGTAAGTGGTTTGATGGGAGAACTCTATTCTTATTTCTTTCCTGCAGACAGTGCATACTTCAGGAAGAAAGCAAAGGATGGAGCAGAATCACGTTTTCAGGCGGGCATTCATTTTCGTACCGATAATGAAGTAGGTTTAGAACTGGGCAGAAAAGTTGCAGCAGTGATAATTCAAAAAACAAAAGAAGTTGGTATTAATGATGAGTTGGTATTGGATAAAAAAAATCAACGTTGATATTCAGTGTAAGTAGCACACTTTAATTATGAATTATTCAGAAAGAGTGTTGTATTGAAAATAGGAAAAATAAAATCATCTTTAACTCTCACAAAAAAAGATCTTCATATAAATCCGCACCGGGCACAGCAGCATATTTTTCAAAATCTGTTATGCCTTCTTTTGCAAGCACTTCTTCATCTATAAAAGTATTGCCGTTGTATTGAAGCGAAGTTTTTGAAAGAATAAAATAAGCAGCATCTGCAAGTATTTGCGGAGTGCGGCTCTTCTTTGCCAATGCTTCACCGCCAAGCAAATTGCGCACGGCAGCAGTGTCAATGGTGGTGCGTGGCCACAACGCATTCGATGCAATGTTGTATTGCTTTAACTCTGTTGCCCAAGCAAGCGCCATCATGCTCATGTTATATTTGCTCATGGTGTATGCAATATGAGAAGCAAGCCATTTTGCGGTAATATTAATCGGCGGTGACAAAGTAAGTACGTGTGCATTCGTTGATTGCTTTAAAAAAGGAATGCAATGTTTTGTTACCAAAAAAGTGCCGCGAACATTAATCGAATGCATAAGATCGAAACGCTTTGCTTCTGTTTGCTCCGTTCCTGTTAATTGAATTGCCGACGCATTGTTGACAACCGCGTCAATGCTGCCAAAAGTTTCAACAGATTTTTGTATAGCATTTTGAATTTGATCTTCGAACCGAATATCGGTTTGTACAGGCAGTGCTTTACCACCAACTTCTTCTATTTCTTTTGCAGCGGAAAAAATTGTTCCGCCAAGTTTCGGGTTTTCTTCTGTACTCTTTGCGACGATTACAATATTTGCACCTTCTTTAGCAAGTCTTAACGCTATAGCTTTACCAATACCGCGACTTGCACCGGTAATAAAAATTGTTTTGTTTTTAAAGCTCATATAAAATGTTGTGATTGTAATTTAACTGCAAAAGGACATGCAAGCAAAATCAAATTCGTCAATAGATTTATGGAAACATATACACCATGCACATTCAACCTTAAACTTTAAATTTCCATGCTTTCACTATTCACCCATCGTTCACCAAAGAATTCACTATCATTGCTGTTTTAAAATTTTTTCATTTGATGAAAAATACCGTGTCATACAACAAAACATCTGAAACTATTTTAAACACTCGCTATAAACTGCTTGAATTTATTTGCGTAATCGGATTAGCTATTGCATACTTGTCTCATCTTGGATACCTGCCATTAGACCCCGAAAGCGATGAATCGAGAAGAGCTGTTGTTTCAGCCGAAATGATGATAAAACATGATTATGTTACTCCTACCATCAATGGCAATTTGTATTTGAACAAACCGCCTTTATACAACTGGATTATTACAAGCTGGTTTAAATTGTTTGGCGAATATTCGATGTTTGCCTTTCGGTTACAGGTGATAGTTGCCATTTTCATAATGGGTTTGCTTATCTATTTTTTTACAAAAAAATATACAAATCATCTTGCAGCTTTCTTTACTGCACTTGCTTACATGACGAATGGGAGGCTATTGATTTATGAATCTCTATTTGGTTTTATTGACACAACATTTGCTCTCGCAGTGTATGCTGGAATAATGCTGATTTTCTTTTTCGGCGAAAAGAAAAAAAATTACCATCTCTTTATTTCTTCTTACATCGCCTGTTCAGCGGCGTTTATGCTAAAGGGTGTTCCTGCTATCGCCTTTCAGGGAATAACATTGCTTACTTATTTTGTTTTAAAAAAAGATTTTAAAAGACTATTCAGTGTTGCACATTTTACTGGTGTCGGTGTTTTTATTTTATTGCTTGGAACTTATTATGCTCTTTATTTTTCCAGCAATAATCTGCCACCATCTGTACTTTTCAATAATCTTTTTCATGAGAGCGCACAGCGAACTTTTGTACAATACGGATTTGGTGCAACCCTAAAACATATCGCCACTTTTCCATTTGAAATATTCTACCATTTTCTTCCATGGACGATTTTTTTAATCGCATGTATTCAAAAAAAGTTTTGGACAATGATAAACCAAAACAAATTCATTCAATATACATTCTGGATATTTCTAACAAACATTCCTATTTATTGGTTCTCTGTTGATGTATATCCTAAATATATTTTTATGCTAATACCGTTGTTGTATAGCATTGGATTTTATTTTTATTTCAACTTATCGGAAAATACATGGCAGAAAAAAATAATCAACACTATTCTCATTTCATGTTGTATAATATTTGCGCTGGGAAGTCTGGCGCTGCCGTTTATAAATGCACTAAAAAAAATAGATTACCGCTACTTAAAAGCTGCACTGCTCATTATAGCTTTCGGAATGTGCGCTTATCTGGTATTGAAAACAAAATATAAAGTGTATGCATTTCTTCTTGCGTTGGTGATCGCAAGAATTGGTTTTAACTGGCTTGTTCTTGTTCAGAGAGGTGCAAGATTTTTTCAGTTAAAAAATTCTGCCGAACAAATTGTGAGTACTACTAAAGGCAAATCACTGTATATATTTGGAAGTTCAGAAACCAAGGGTACAGACGGGTTAAGTTTTTATTTGGAAACAAGCCGCAATGAAATTATTAAAACTACAAACGAAGTAAAAACAGGTGCATATTATATTGTTGATTCAAATCAATTGAAACAACAGCCATTTACTATTGATTTTAAATTTCTAAACGCTCCTTTTGAACTTTATCTTGTTCATGCTGAAAAGTGACTAACCTGCGAAGTGGATTAATACCTGACAGATTTTTAATTATTATGAATATCGAATTAAATTGGGGCAAACCCGTAGGGTCTGATATATACCGGCACAAAAAACTTTTCCACCTTCAATCATTCCTTATTCGCTTCATTTATTTTTGTTTCTCATGAAAAATTTTATTCATCATACTATTTATAAAAACACTTTTTGGTTATCGCTGCAGCGGTGTGTGTATTGGGAAGATCAAAAAGCACTAATTGTTTCAGATTTACATTTTGGCAAAACAGGTCATTTCAGAAAAAGTGGTATTGCGGTACCGCAAAATATTTTTAAAGAAGATTTGCAAAGGCTGTTCGCTGAAATACAATTTTATCATCCAAAGCAGCTCATTATCGTTGGTGATCTTTTTCACAGCAGAGAAAACAAGGAGATGAATTTATTTTTGAAATGGCGAAACGATATTGAGCATATTGAAGTGACTTTAATAAAAGGCAATCACGATGTTTTAAAAGATGACTGGTACAAAAAAGCGGGAATTACTGTTTATCAGAAAAAATTACAGGTAGCAGATTTTTGTTTTACGCATGACATTTCTGGTTGTGATGATTATGCAGATGAAAGTAATTATTTTTTTTCCGGTCATATTCATCCGGGGATTTCAATAAGAACAGGGGTAAGACAATCGAGGAGTTTTCCGTGCTATTATTTTGGTGAAAGGTATGCAGTGTTGCCTGCGTTCAGTAAGTTTACTGGTTTGTATTCTATTGCTGCAAAAGTGAGAGATACAGTATATGCAATTACAGATAAGGAGTTGATAAAGTTGTGAACGAAATCACATCACGTACTCATATAATGGTCAGATCGGGACGATCAGACCATTATCAATCATCTTCTTATTTTTTCCTCGACTTCTTTTTCTGCAACCTTTGGGCCGCGAAGTTTTACAGCCTGCCGTTCTTTTTGTTTTCTGCGTGCTCGAATGTTCAGTAGCTCCACACCAAACGAAAACGCCATAGCAACATAGATATACGATTTATCAATTACTTGTCCGTGTATGGGTTCCAATCCTTCGAAAAACAAACTAAAGCCAACCATTAACAGGAATGCAAGTGCCAGCATTTTTAATGACGGATGCTTATCAATAAAATTTGCAATTCGCTTTGAGAAAAAAAACATAATGACCATTGCAATTGCTACGGCAGTCATCATTACTTCAACGTGCTTTGCAAGACCGATGGCAGTGATAATACTGTCGAAAGAAAAAACCATATCAACCAAAACAATTTGTGTAACGATAAGCCCGAAAGCGCCTGAGGCTTTCTTTACACTCATACCTTCTTCCTCACCTTCGAGTTTATGATGAATCTCTTTTACAGTTTTATACAACAAAAACAAACCGCCGGCAAACATTATACAATTGCGGAGATTAAATGCAATATGCGCATCCTTCCAGTTAAATCCAAACAATTCGTTGCTGCCGCTTGCTACAAGCCAGCTTAAAATTGCAAGCAAGCCGATACGCACCGCGATTCCTGCAATCATCCAAATGCGTCGGGCATTTAATTTTTGTTTTGCTTCACCGAGCCTACCGATTAAAATAGAAACAAATATTACGTTATCTATGCCGAGCACTATTTCCAATATAGTAAGCGTTACAAGACTTACCAGCGCATCAACAGTAAACAATTCTTCCATGCGTTATATTGAAGTTGTATTTGTGGTGCGCAAATATCGGAGATAAAATTTTAAAGAGTTTTGAAATAGGTATAAGAATGGATGCCAGACGAACCAATGGTCTGACCGTCCCGGTCTGACCAACGTAGAGAACGACAAAATAAAACACATCAATGAGTAGCACCTAAACTTAGAAAGTCAGACCGGGACGGTCAGACTTTAATCCCTTACAGCAAACAATATCACCTTCTATAAATTTTCCCATGCTTTATCTTCTTCGGGGTTAAGCCATTCTTTTTCTAATACGGAATGTGAAGTAATAAAAGAAAATTGAGACAACTGTTTTTCTTCGTATTCATTATGCAACCACAGCAATAGTTGTTTTTTTTTCATCTGAAAGATGAGAAACTATTTCTTTTGCTTTATCTAATGAAGTGTTCATAATATTAATGAGTATATTCGAAGTTACACAAATACCTGCAAATGTTTTTTACAATCGCAGGTCCTTCATAAATAAAACCAGTCCACACCTGCACAAGCGAAGCGCCTGCTTTGAATTTTTCCTGTGCGTCTGCGCCTGTAAAAACTCCGCCGCTTGCAATTACAGGAGTGTTTCCTTTTAATTGTTGCGTTAAATAACGCAGTACCTCTGTCGAGCGTTCCATTAGAGGTTTGCCACTTAATCCGCCTGCACCTGTTTTTTCAATTTCTTCACTTGAAGTATTAAGATGTTCACGAGCAATGGTTGTGTTTGTAGCAACAAGACCATCAAGCTTTGTTTCAATGGCAAGTTCTGCAATATCATTAAGCTGCTCTTTTGTTAGGTCTGGAGCAATCTTTAACAACAAAGGTTTACGAGCTATTTTTGCGGCATTAATTGTTTGCAAATGTGAAAGAATTTTTTCCAGTGCTTCTTTCTCCTGCAATGCACGCAAGCCGGGCGTATTAGGGCTGCTTACATTTACAACAAAATAATCAACAAAATCAAACAAGCTGTTAAAGCAAATCTCATAATCTTTCCATGCCTCATCGTTTGGTGTTATTTTGTTTTTGCCAATGTTACCGCCGACAATAAGTTTTGAGTTTTGTGTTTTATGTTTTGTGTTAATCCATTTATCAAGGCGCTTCTGTATTTCATTTACACCATCATTATTAAAACCCATTTTGTTAATAAGCGCTTTGTCTTTGGGCAGGCGAAACAGCCGCGGTTTTTCATTTCCCTGTTGCGGCAAAGGTGTAACTGTTCCTATCTCAACAAATCCAAAACCAAGCGTTTCAAGTTCTTTAAGATATAAAGCATTTTTATCGAAGCCGGCGCCAAGACCAACAGGATTTTTAAAATGCAATCCGAATAAATTTTTTTCGAGAGATGAGTTGCTGAAAGAGAAATTTTTGGTGATAATATTTTTCAAAAAGCCAACAGTGTTTGCTGTACGCAAACTGTTCATAACAAAATAATGGACATCTTCGGGGGGTAAAAGAAACAAAAGGTTTCTTATAAGCGAATACATTTCGCAAAGAACTATGATTTATATGATTTAGAAAAAATTTCGAAGTCTTTCACCACATAGGGACATAGAAACATAGGTAGCACATAGAAATTTATTTCAAATAATCACCGCGAAGTTTCAAGGCTGGAGAAAAGCACAGCCTTACTGCGAGCCTGCCTGTACAATCAGATTACTACATAAATCAGTGCTGACAAAATTTTCTGTACGTCACCGTACAAAAGGTGTTCGTTTTCGTACACCATCTGTTATTGAATGCGTCTAAAACCTTTATCCACAAAGCATTTAAACATTGGCATAACCGTTGGGAACAAATGTAGGGTAGCTGTACGTGTGTCGGTGCAATAAAATTTAGAATGCAAAAAGAATTCGTATCGAAAGTCGGGATAGATAATGTAATTATTAACGATTTTAAAGCCCTCCTTTAGGAAGGTCTGGAGGATATTATGTTCAAAAATTTTTTTATAGTCGCATGGCGCAATCTTATTAAAAACAAAACATACACATCTTTAAATATTGTTGGTCTTACAATTGGTGTTGTGGTTTGTTTGCTTATTGGTGTATGGCTGCAACGGGAATTAAGTTTTGATAATTTTCATCCCAATGGTGATAAAATTTTTCGCATAGTAAACACTTTCAAGAGTGAGAGTGAAACATTCTCTCAAGCACCTTCCGGAGTCGCATTAGGAGCGCAACTGCCAAAACAATTACCTTCTATAAAAGCAGCTTGCAGAGTATTTCGTTTTGAAAATAAATTTAAGGTAGGTAACAATCAATTTTTTGAGCAGAATGTTCTTGATGTAGATTCAAATTTCTTTAGCCTTTTCGGATTTCGCCTGTTGCAAGGGCAACCAACACAGGTTTTAAGTTCTCCCAACCAACTTGTCGTTACAGAAAAAATCGCAATCAAATATTTCGGAACCACACAGGGAGTCATTGGTAAAACAATGTTGATGCAAGATAACAACCTTATGACTGTTGCCGGTGTTGCAGAAAATCCTCCGCCCAATTCACATCTTCAATTCGATATCTTAATTCCTTATACTTATTTCAGGAACTATGCTCTTCAAAACTGGAAAGAAGATTTGGATGAACAATGGGTTGGCGGCTGGCCATACACTTACGTGCAATTAACAAATCCAGCCAAATGGAAAGATGCTGAAAAACAAATCAACAACGTAGTCGCAAAATTTTCACAGAAAGAATGGAAAGAGAATAAAATGTCGTATCAATATTTTCTTCAACCCGTTCATGATATTCATTTAAAATCTCATCTGCGTTACGATTCCCCAAACAATGGAAGTGTCTCGAACGTAAATATTTTTTCTATTGTTGGTATTATAGTTTTACTGCTTGCCTGTATCAATTATATTAATCTTACAACTGCAGGCGCCATTAAACGTGCAAAAGAAACTTCAGTGCGAAAAGTAGTTGGTGCAACAAAGCTGCAATTGGTACGACAATTCTTTCTTGAAACTTTTATTATATGCACAATAGCGGTAGTATTAGGTGTTGTTGTGTTTAAAGCAATACTGCCCGTATTCTCCACATGGATTGGTCAACCTTATAATTTTGCCATATCACTTGAAAATGTTTTAATCATTTTTGGTTTTATCATTTTTATTTCTGCGATTGCGGGAATATATCCTTCAGCAATTTTATCTTCTTTCAATCCTGCCGTTTCATTAAAGGGAAATTTTTCTCAAAGCAAAAGCGGAAACATTATAAGAAAGAGTCTTGTGGTATTTCAATTTACTATAACCATTGCTTTAGTTGCGTCTATTTTAATTATCAGTCAGCAAATGAATTTTATCAAGAACAAATCGCTTGGTTTTAATGGTAATGCGGTTTTGGAAGTAAATTTCAATGGTGATGATAATGTTATTCAACGCTACGCTTCTGTAAGAAATGAATTGCTGAAAAGCCCTTATGTTCTTAACGTAACAAAACACAACGCAAATATTGTTGGTGGTTTGGGAAACGGGTGGACAACTACCAAAACTTTAAAAGGCGAAGAAGTTTCAACAAGCATTTATCGTTTGTCTGTTGATGCAGATTACTTCGATACTTATGAAATGAAGCTTGCTGCAGGTCGCTTCTTTTCGAAGGATATTCTTACCGATACTTCAAAATCGGTTTTGGTGAATGAAGCTGCCGTAAAAACTTTCGGATGGCAAAAGCCGGAGAATGCTCTTGGAAAACCATTTGGCAAAGGCGATGATACAAGATATGTAATAGGTGTTGTAAAAGATTTCAATTTTGAAAGTCTTCATAAAACGGTTGAAGCATTGCTTATCGGTTACGCAAGAGGCGGAAACGCCAACAGCCTGTCGCTAAAAATTGATGCAGCGCATATACATGAAGCAATAAATCATCTTACAAAGTCATGGAAAAATATTGTTCCCGAAGTGCCGTTGCAATATTCTTTTGTTGATGACAGAATTGCTGAGCAGTATGGCAGCGAGCAAAAAATGGAAGGTATTTTTTATGGCTTCTCCGGTCTCTCATTGCTCATCGCCTGTCTTGGTTTGTTTGGTTTATCCACTTTTGTTGTAGAGCGAAAAATAAAAGAGATAGGCATTCGAAAAGTGCTTGGCGCAAGCGTTTCGGGCATCGTTGGTTTACTCTCCAAAGATTTTTTAAAGCTGGTGTTGTTATCAATATTGATTGCATCGCCGCTATCATGGTACTTCATGAATAATTGGTTACAAAATTTTGCTTACCGCATCAGCATTGGTTGGTGGGTGTTTCTTGCTGCAGGAATTATTGCTGTTTTAATAGCGCTGATAACAGTAAGTATTCAATCAATAAAAGCAGCGATAGCAAACCCGGTAAAGAGTTTGAGAACGGAATGAGCGAATGAGTGATGAGTTATGAATGATGAGTTATGAGTATAAAACTTTTTTTATGAACCAGGATGAAGGATAAGGATTGAACTTCGTTGCGTCGCACTCTTCAACTGCCGAAGTCCTGCGGAGCAAGAGCGAAGTGCATGTCTTGTACGTTAGTTCTTTTAATAAGCAAGAGTTCAGCTGCACTAAAAATCATTTATGTGGAACAATGGTGATATGTGTGACACTCTTAACTCAACCAAAAAACACAAACGTAGAAATTAAAACATAAATTATGTTTCGCAATTATCTAAAAGTCGCATGGCGCAATTTGATGAAAAGCAAAATGTTTTCTTTCATCAACATCATCGGTTTATCTGTCGGACTTACCTGTTGCATGCTGATAACATTATACCTGTATCATGAAATAAGCTACGATACATATCATAAAAACCTAAATCAGTTATATCAGCTTGGAACCACTTTCGTGGGAGATGGTAAAGAAGAAAGAACACCCAATACCCCTGCTCCGATGGCTGCAGCAATGAAAAAGGAATTTCCCGAAATTGAAGAAACAACAAGACTTATGGCTCTGTTTGCAGAAGACAAAACATTGCTGCAATACAAAGCAGGCAATGGTGATACAAAATCTTTCTACGAGACAAAGGGCTATATGGCAGATGCTTCGTTCTTTAAATTATTTAGCTACAATTTTATCGAAGGCAATCCTGCAACGGCTTTAACAAATCCTAATACAATTGTATTAAGCGAAGAAATTGCTAAGAAATTTTTTGGTAATCAGTCTGCATTAAATAAGGCGATTCATGTAAGCAGCAATACCAATGGAGATTCTGATTTTGTTGTAACCGGTGTTTTCAAACCTGCAGATAAACCATCGCAGATTAATGCAAAATTTTTTGTGTCTGTAGGCGGTGGAAACATCGAGCAGTTTATGCGACAGCAAACAGACATGGTAGGCAACAATATGTTTTACACTTTCTTTCTGCTGAAACCCGGCGCCGATGCAAAAAAACTTGAAGCGAAATTCCCTGCATTTGTTAATAAGTATATTGGAACAGCTTTAAAAGCAGCAGGCTTTTATAAAAAACAATTTTTGATTCCTGTAAAAGACATACATCTGCATGCAGGAATGACAAATGACATCACTCCTGTTGGCAGTGTTACATATTTATATATTCTCGCCTCTATTGCCCTGTTCACCCTGCTGATTGCATGCATCAATTTTATGAATTTATCTACCGCACGTTCTTCAAAGCGTTCTGCAGAAGTAGGTATTCGTAAAGTGCTTGGCGCAGAAAAGCGTTCGCTTATAAAACAATTTCTTGGAGAGTCATTACTGATGAGCATGATTGCTTTTGTAATCGCACTGATTATAACAAGCGTGTTGTTGCCGGCATTTGCACAAGTATCGGGAAAAAATTTATCACTCAATTTTTCAGAGCAATGGTTTATTATAGTTGGATTCTTATTGTTATCAATTATTACAGGTTTACTCGCAGGAAGTTATCCTGCATTTTATCTTTCATCATTTCAGCCGGTAAAAGTTTTGAAAGGAAGATTTACAAATTCATTATCGGCAGTTGCACTGCGAAAAGGACTGGTAGTATTTCAATTCGTAATTTCTGTTGTGCTTATTGTAGCTTCTGTTGTTATCATGAATCAAATGAATTATTTGCGCTCGACCGATCTTGGGTTTGCAAAAGATCAGCAGATAATAATACCGTTAAGAAGTAACAACGCAAAAAATATTTATGTTTCATTGAAGAATGAAATAAAAAACAATCAGCAAGTACAAAATGCCGGGGCTACACTATATTATCCGGGCATTATGAACCCGAGCGATATGGGTTTATACAAAGAGGGCAAAACTGTAAATGATACAAAAATAGTTCATACAAACTGGGTAGATGAATCGCTTCTTCAAACACTGGAAGTTAAACCTGTTGCGGGAAGAATATTTTCAAAAGATTTTCCCGGCGATACCAGCCAACGCATTATTCTTAATGAAGAAGCAATAAGACAATTAGGATTTAAATCGCCACAGGAAGCGGTTAACAGCAAAGTAAATTTTGATTGGCGGGGAGAAAAATATTCGTGGACAGTTATCGGCGTTGTAAAAGATTTTCACTTTCAGGACTTGCATGTAAAAATTGAACCTTATGGATTTCAATTGAACAATGTACCGCAGTATAATTATCTTATTGTTCACGCAAAAGCAGCCGACGTTTCTTCCTTATTGAAATCAATTGGTGCAAGCTGGCATAAACTAAATCCAACCGAGCCTTTTGAGTACAGTTTTCTTGATGATGATTTTCAAAAAAATTATGAAGCAGAAAATCGGCTTACTGCCATCGTTGGTTACTTCACCATCATTGCTATTCTCATTTCCTGTTTGGGTTTATTTGGTCTTGCAACATTCAGTGCAGAACAACGTACAAAAGAAATTGGTGTGCGCAAAGTATTGGGTGCAAGTATTACAGGCATTGTAGCACTTCTCTCAAAAGATTTTTTAAAGCTCGTTGCCATTTCGATTGTAATTGCATCACCCGTTGCATGGTGGATAATGAATAAATGGTTGCAGGATTTTGCATACCGTACCAACATAAGTTGGACAGTGTTTGTAATAACAACTGTTACAGCATTATTGATAGCATTGATAACAATAAGCTTTCAGGCAATAAGAGCGGCGGTTACTAATCCTGTGAAGAGCCTGAGAACGGAATGATGAAGTGAGTAGTCGGTGGTGAATATGCGAATATTTTTTATGAGCCGGGCAGACAGTTCTTTGTGGCATCACCTGTTGCGTCGCACTCTTCAACTGCCGAAGCTCTGCGCAGCAAGAGCGAAGTGCATGTCTTGTACTTTTGTTCGTTGCTCGAATAATTGTTGTAAATATCAATCCATCAAGGAAATAAAATCTGTCAATATGATTATCCATAATTTCCGGCTTACACTGCGTCGTTTTGCACGGCAAAAATTAAATACGTTTTTACACATTGTCGGTTTAACACTGGGCATAAGTGTATGCACTTTGATAGGTTTGTTTTTGCATTACGAGTTAAGTTTTGACAACTATCACAATAATGCAGATCGCATTTACCGCATCAATTCGATATGGACTGATGTTGGTAAAAAAATTTATCATTTTTCTACACCAACACCATTAGCCAATGCACTGCGCACCGAAGTGTCAGGTTTAGAGCATGTGGTGCTTGCACATCCTCAGGATAACAACATTGTTGAAATAACACCGGAGAAAAGATTTTTGCAAGATCATGTATTGATTACTGAACCGGAATTTCTCAATGTTTTTAAAGTGGATGTATTGAAGGGTAATGGCTATAAAGCATTGCGAAAGCCTTACCAGGCATTACTTACACAGGCAACGGCAAAAAAATTTTTTGGAAATGAAGACCCTGTTGGAAAAACCTTTAAATATAAAAACGATTTCACTATAACAGTTGCAGGTATAATCCGTGATCTTCCATCCAATACCCATCTCCCTGCATCCATACTTTTATCGTATGTGGCGGATGATAAATTTTTATCCGGAGGTCACAACTCATGGACATTTGTTTCCGGAACTGCTACGTATGTAGTTGTCCCCGAAAATTATAATCTTAAAAATCTTGAAGTACAGCTCAAAAGAATCGCGGATAAAAATATAAATTCTAATGAGGGGGTGCTAAAAGGCTCGAGAGCCGATTTTGACATTCAACTGCTTAGTGATATTCATTTTAATTCGAAATACGCAGGCGGTAGCCAATGGGTGCAGGCTGTAAATGTTGACTGGCTTTGGTTTTTTGCCGGCATTGGACTCGCGGTATTAATACTCGCCTGCATCAATTTTGTAAACCTCTCCACCGCGCAGGCGTTAACACGTGCAAAAGAAGTAGGTGTAAGAAAATCTATTGGTGCAAGTCGTTATCAACTCATCAGTCAATTCTTAAAAGAAGCATGGATGCTTGCTTTTATTGCCGGCATATTTTCAATTTCTATTACAAAGCTTAGTCTTCCTTCCATTAATACGCTTCTTGAAAAACACATCACTTTTGATCTTTCGGATTCACCGTTAATATTGCTTACACTTCTTGCAGGTATCTTACTTATAGGATTATTAGCAGGGTTATATCCGGCATTTATTATTGCAAAATTCAATCCTGCACTTGTATTAAAAACAGGAACGACCGTAACAGGAGATCAGCGGTCTGCATGGTTGCGAAAAGGATTGGTGATTACGCAGTTTGCCATTTCTGCAGGTTTGCTGATTGCAGTATTTGTAATAGCGCAGCAGGTAAGTTATATGCACAGCAAAAATCTTGGTTTTGACAAAGACAATATTGTAACTACACAAATAAAGGTTGCCGCAAAAGCAGCAGTATTCGCCCAGGAATTAAAACAAATACCACAGGTTAAAGGCGTTTCATTTGCAACAGCGCCACCCAGCAGTGAAAATCATTGGAGCACTGTTATGAGTTTAACTAACGCTGATGATCCAAACAGAACCGGTGTAAAGTTGATCATAGCTGATGATGCGTATGGTAAATTATACGGGTTGAAATTATTAAGCGGCAGGTTTCTGCAGGCCTCAGACACAAATTATATTTCATCTTCTTCACCTGAAGATAAAAGAATACACAAGGTAGTGGTAAATGAAAAATTAGTTCAGGCTGCCGGTTTTGCTTCTAATGAAGCAGCCGTAGGTAAACGTTTTTGGCTTGGATGGGGTGGCAGTGCTGAAATAATTGGAGTGGTTGCTAACTTTAATGTCACTTCTCTGCACGATGAAATTACACCAACCGTTATTGGCGAAGATCCGCAGATGTATGGCGAAGCGAATATCAAGATTGCAAAGAACAGTGATCTGCCGCAAACGCTCGCAGGCATTGAAGCTGCATGGAAAAAAACATTCCCCGATGGTGTTTTCACATTTAAATTTCTCGACGAACAAATAGATGCATTTTATAAATCAGAAGCAAGATTATATAGTCTGTTTAGAATTTTCGCAGGTCTTGCCATGCTTATCTCATGTCTGGGACTTTGGGGTCTTGCTGCTTTTGCTGCACAACAAAAAACAAAAGAGATAGGCATACGTAAAGTACTTGGTGCAAGTGTTATGAGCATCGTAACACTTTTATCCAAAGATTTCTTGAAAATGGTTACGCTTGCATTAATCATTGCATCGCCGGTTGCATGGTATTTTATGCATCAATGGTTGCAAAATTTTGCTTATCGTATCAGCATAAGCTCGTGGATATTATGTGCAGCAGGATTACTCGCTGTTCTGATTGCAATAGCCACCGTAAGCTTCCATGCAATAAAAGCAGCGATTGCAAATCCGGTGAAAAGTTTAAGAACAGAGTGATTGTCTGAACCACGATTATCCTGATTAATCTGATCATATCAGCGTTTTCAGGTAGATAAGGCTAAAATCATGGTTCTTACAATTGCTCAGCGAAGTTCCGAACGTACAAGTGAGTGACACAAGAGGCGATCAGCAGAATTACAAAAGCTTGTAAAATAAAAATCTTTAAAACGTAAAACATAAGTACTAAAAATGTCTTCTATGTTCAAAAATTATTTAAAAATCGCATGGAGAAATCTTATCAAAAGCAAAGTTTACTCATTCATAAACATACTCGGTCTTGCAGCAGGTATGGCGGTTGCCATGTTGATTGCTTTTTGGATTTGGGATGAGGTTACATACGACAGGTATCACACCAATCATGAACGGCTTGCGCAAGTGATGACCACTTATATTGATAATGATGGCAAAATGGGTACAGGGCCTGCGGTTTGTATGCCAATAGGAAATGAGTTGAGCACCAAGTTTGGCAGCGATTTTAAAAACATATCAATGACATCATGGAATTTCGGTCATGTACTCGCTGTTGGTGAAAAGAAAATTACATCGAATGGTATGTGGGTTGAATCGAATTTTCCGTCCATGTTTACAGTTAGAATGTTGAAAGGAAACATCCATGCTTTATCAGATCCTTCCACTATTTTGATAAATGCTTCGCTTGCAAAAACATTGTTTGGCGATGCTGATCCTATCAATAAAATGATAAAGCTCGATAACAAGGATAACTATAAAGTTGCCGGTGTGTTTGAAGATTTTCCACACAACACAACTTTATACGATGCGAAATTGTTTTTGCCTTGGAAAAAATATATAACGACAGAGCAATGGTTAAAAGATGCAGCAACGCAGTGGAATAATCATTCATGGCAGGCATTTGTGCAAGTGGCTGATAACATTGATATGGATAAAGAAACTGAAAAGATAAAGAATGTGGTAATGGCGCACAAAGATGCCAAGACTGAAGGCAGGGAACAAGCATATCTTTTCCCAATGGACAAATGGCGTTTGTACAGTGACTTTAAAGATGGCAAAGCCGCAGGGGGTCGCATACAATTTATCTGGCTGTTTTCAATAATTGGTGTGTTTGTGTTGATGCTTGCATGCATCAACTTTATGAATCTTTCCACGGCCCGCAGCGAGAAACGGGCAAAAGAAGTTGGTATTCGCAAAACAGTTGGTTCAGTGCGGAGTCAATTGATAAGACAATTTTTAAGCGAGTCTGTTTTAGTTGCATTAATCTCGTTTGTATTCTCGATCATTTTTGTAGTTCTGCTGTTGCCGATGTTTAATAAGCTTGCTGATAAAAACATCACACTGCCATGGAGCAGTATTTATTTCTGGTTAATCGCATTGGCATTTACTTTCATTACAGGATTAATTTCAGGTAGTTATCCTGCGCTGTATTTATCAAGGTTTGAGCCAATAAAAGTTTTAAAAGGAACATTTCGTGTTGGCCGATTTGCCTCATTGCCGCGAAAGATTTTAGTGGTTGTTCAATTTACTTTTTCCATTGCGCTCATCATTGGTACTGTTATCGTTTTCAAACAAATTCAATATGCAAAAAACAGACCGGTTAATTACAGGAATCAGGGACTTATAACTGTGATGATGTCAACGCCTGACTTGTACGGACATTATGATGCTATACGAAGTGATTTACTTGCAACAGGTGTTGTAGATGATATGGCTGAATCTTCAAGTCCTACAACGCAGGTGTGGTCAAATCAAATCGGTTTTAACTGGCAGGGAAAAGATCCAAGTTCGTTACCAAGCTTCGGAACTATCGCAGTAACAGAAGATTTTGGCAAAACAATCCGATGGCAAATAAAAGAAGGAAGAGATTTTTCGAAAGAGTTTGGAACAGATAGCTTGGCGATGGTATTAAATGAATCTGCTGTAAAATTAATTGGAATGAAAAAAGATATTGTTGGTCAAACCATTCAGTTTAACGATAAAAATTACAAAGTAATTGGTGTGGTAAAAGATATGATAATGGAATCGCCATACAAGCCTGTTACACCAACTGTTTTCTTCTACGACCGCAATTGGGCAAACGTTATAACAATTGCGATAAAACAAGGGACACCTGTAAAATCTGCATTAAGTAAAATAGAGGCAGTCTTTAAAAAATACAATCCCGGCGCACCATTCGATTATACGTTTAACGATGAAGACTATGCAAAAAAATTTGCTGATGAAGAACGTGTTGGTAATCTCGCCACATTCTTCACAATACTTGCCATATTTATTTCGTGCCTTGGATTATTCGGGCTTGCATCCTTTGTTGCAGAACAGCGCAAAAAAGAAATTGGTGTGCGCAAAGTATTGGGCGCATCAACCTACAACTTATGGCGAATGCTATCGAAGGAATTTGCATTACTTGTATTCATTTCCTGCTTTATTGCCATTCCTTTAGCATGGTATTACTTAAACGATTGGCTGAAACAATACGAATACAGAACAACAATATCGTATTGGGTTTTTATTGCTTCGGGAGTTGGAGCCCTTGCAATAACATTAATTACGGTAAGCTTTCAGGCAATAAAAGCAGCGCTTGCAAATCCGGTGAAGAGTCTTCGTACAGAGTGAACCACCAAATCGCGCATATGCGGGGAACAACTTTAAATTATAATCAAACTAAAAGTCATCCCTTTAAGGAGGATTTAGGAGGGGTTTTTTATGTTTCACAACTATTTCAAAATTGCATGGCGGAATTTATGGAAGAATAAAACTTTTTCTGCCATTAATATTTTAGGATTGTCCGCAGGTTTAGCTTGTTGCATACTTATTTTTTTATTCATTCAGCATGAATTGAGCTTCGATAAATTCAATGCCCAGTCAAAAAATATTTACCGCATTACATCTTTAATGCAGAGCACAGACGGTGCAACAGAACTTGCTGTAACACCTGCCCCGTGGGCACCATTAATGAAAAAAGATTTTCCTGAAATTAAAGAATACACAAGATTATTAAAAGATGATAAGGTAGTAATGGGTGAATCTGGGCAACAGCATTTTTATGAAACGCAAATGCTGTATGCTGATTCAACTTTCTTTAATGTTTTTTCTGTTGCTTTGGAGCAAGGCGATGTTCGTCATGCTTTGGAAAAACCCAATAGTATTATACTTACAAATGAAGCTGCAAAAAAATATTTCGGCAATCAAAATCCAATCGGCAAAACACTGGAAGTAAATTCTTTCGGAAGAAGTTTCAACGTAGAAGTTACTGCTATTGCTAAAGAACTTCCATCTGCTTCACACTTTAATTTTAGTTCTATTGTCTCTCTTCAAACACTCGGTGATTTAAGTGGCATGTGGGCATTTCACATGATGCAGAGCTACCTCCTGTTAAACAATAATGCATCGCCATACTCACTTGAAAAAAAATTCCCGGGCTTTGTTAATAAATACATTATTAATAATCCTGCTGCTGATGGTAAAAATGATATTCACCTGCAAAAGCTCACCGATATTCATTTACGTTCACATCTTGTTGGAGAAATTGATACGAACGGTGATATTACTTATGTGTATGTTTTTGCGGGCGTCGCATTTTTTATTTTGCTGATCGCCTGTTTTAATTTCACCAATCTTACTACAGCAAGATCGCTTACAAGAGCAAAAGAAGTAGGACTACGAAAAGTGGTGGGTGCTGAAAGAAAACAATTGATTTTACAGTTTCTAAGCGAGACCTTTTTTTTTGCATTGATGGCGCTCGTTATCGCTATTACACTTGCCTATTTAATTCTGCCGCTGTTTAACCAATTATCGGGAAGAGTATTAACGCTCGATTTCACAGGTAATTATTCTTTGCTCGTTTTGCTGGCAGCATTAATGCTTGGTGTGGGTTTGCTGGCAGGTTTATATCCTGCGGTTATGCTCACAGCTTTTAAACCCGTAGAAGTATTGAAAGGAAAATTTGTCAAAAGCGGTAAAGGCGTTTCATTCAGAAAGGTTTTGGTAACACTTCAGTTCGTTGTATCCATTGCGCTTATCGCAAGCACCGTTCTCGTAAGTAAGCAACTTAATTTTCTTAAAAATAAAAATATCGGTTTTGATAAAGAGAATGTAGTGCTGCTGACCTTGCCCAGAGATGCGGATTCTTTGCGATTAGCTTCCTTTAAAAATGCTTTGCTCAGCGATAAGGATATAAAATCTGTTGCCGGATCTTCAACCATTCCCAATGAAAAAATACCGGTAAACCAGGTGAACGATGGTAACGCAGATTTAAGCAAGGCACTTTCAATGCAAATGCTTTTTATTGACCTGGATTTTGTTTCAACGATGAAAATGCAAATGATTGCGGGCAGAAATTTTAATAAGAATATGCCTACTGATAAATCAACGGGCTTTATTATTAATGAAGAAGCAGTTAAAAAATTCGGATGGAAAAATTCGCTGGCAGCTATCGGTAAAACAATTCAATGGGTACAGCCAAATGCTGTTTTAAAAACAGGCAAAGTAATTGGCGTAGTGAAAGATTTCAATATCACTCCGTTGAAATCTGCTGTACAACCACTGGTGATGCATTATATGCCGCAACGTTTTCAGTATTTGTATGTACGTTTTAATCAAAATGATGTAAAGACCGTGATGGCGTCAATTCAAAAACAATTCAATAAGTATTACGCAAAGCAATCTTTTGAATACAGTTTTTTAGACGATACATTGAATAATCTATACAGCAGTGAACAAAAGTTAAGCACCATCTTTTCTTATTTTTCTTTCCTCGCTATATTGATCGCCTGCATGGGTGTGTTGGGCTTATCACTTTATTCTATTCAACAACGCATAAAAGAAATTGGTATTCGCAAAGTGCTTGGCGCTTCTGTATTCAGCATCACAACTGAGTTGCTGAAAGAATTTGTAAAGCCGGTAATTATTGCCGCATGCATTGCGACACCTGTTGCATGGTATGCCATGAATGAATGGCTGAGAGATTTTGCTTATCACATTCACATTAACTGGCTGGTGTTTTTGTTTACAACTTTAATAGTGCTGACAATATCTGTGCTTACAATGAGTATTCAATCAATAAAAGCAGCGCTGGCAAACCCGGTAAAAAGTTTGAGAACGGAGTGAAATGTCTGAACGGGGATTTATAGGATTTGAAGGATTGTGAGGAAATTTTTTATGAGCCCAACAAAAGAATATGAATTGGGCTTCTCTTGCGTCGCACACTTCCTCTGAAGGTAATTCTGTTCGGCAGTGAGAAGAACTGGCCAGACCGTCCCGTCTGACCATAGCACAAACCTTCATGTGCCTGCGTGCCTTTGTAGCTGCATGTTGGATTGTACGTTTTGTTCGTTGCTCAACAAAGTAAAGAACGTTTAAGTGAGTGACACAACAGTCGGTGAGTAGAATTACCAAAGTTTGTAACATAAAAAGAAAAAATAAAAACATCAAACACACCTCGAAAGGGAAGCGACTTCAAAGTCCTCCCTTTAGGGAGGATTTAGGAGGGTTTTTATGTTCTACAACTATTTCAAAATTGCATGGAGAAATTTATTGCGCAATAAAATTTTCTCCATTATAAAAATTCTTGGATTAAGTATTGGTCTTACGGTGTGCATGCTTATTTTTCTTTACACCAAAGATGAAATAAGCTATGACCAGTTTCAGGAAAACAAAGCCCAACTGTATCGCATTGTGCAACATTGGCAAATGGGAAAACAGCCGGCGCAAACTATTGGTATTACCAACGGCGTAATGGGCGAATCCTTTGCACAGGAAATTCCTGAAGTGCAACAATATGTACGTGTTAACGGTGTTGCGGTAACTGTTAAGAAAAACAATGAGGTCTTCACGGAAAATCCTTTGTTTGTTGACAATAATTTTTTCTCTGTATTTACTTTTCCGCTTGTTGAAGGAAACAAAAGAACCGCATTAATTGATCCTCATTCTGTCGTGTTATCGAAAGACATGGCAAAAAAATATTTCGGCACAACAGATGTTACAGGAAAGGTGATGCAAATAAAACTTGATACAGCTTTTGAAAATTTTAAAATTACTGCCATTGCCGAAAACCCGCCGCAAAATTCAACACTAAAAACCGATATGCTTTTGCCTTATCAATACTTTAAAAAATACAACAGCAATACAGATTGGATCGGCGGAAGTTTAAATACATTTTTATTACTCTCACAAAATGCAAATATCAAAACTGTTGAAAGTAAAATGCAGGCTTTGTTTGATAAGAACACGAAAGACAAGATTGCACAAGCAGAGAAAGAGCAAGGCATGAAGATAAGTATTAAACTGGGTTTACAGCTTTTAACAGATATTCATTTAAGTACAGAAGCAGGACCGGATAACGGAATGAGTGACGGCAGTAATCCTGTCTATTCTTACATACTCACCTGCATTGCCATTTTTATTTTAATTATTGCATGCATCAATTTTATCAACCTTGCTGTTGCGCAATCTTTAAAGCGCAGTAAAGAAATCGGAATAAGAAAAGTGGTTGGCAGCACACGCAAACAATTGATAAAACAATTTCTTACAGAATCGTTTCTTGTTTCGGCGATTGCTTTTGCTATCGCAATTGTTTTAACGATTACTATTCTTCCTTTCTTTAATGAACTCGCAAATAAAAAATTAAGTCTTTCCTATTTGTCAGATTGGTATTTGTATGCAGGCTATTTTTTGTTATTATTGATCACTTCATTTGTTGCAGGGTTTTATCCATCGCTTGTACTGTCTGCATTTCAGCCGGTGAAAGTTTTATATAACAGGCAAAAATTATTGAGGAAAAATTATCTCACAAAAGGTTTGATCGTTCTGCAATTTGCTCTCGTTATTTTTTTAATTATAGGAACTATTGCCATTAACTCTCAATTGAGTTTTCTTTTGCATGCGGATCTCGGATACGATAGTAAGAATCTTGTAAAGATGGATATCCCAATCAATAGCACGAGTGATCAATTGCCTGCCGTTTTTAAAAACGAGTTATTAAATAAACCGGGAATTGTAAGTGTTGCTGCACGGCATCGCGGCAGAAATATATCAGGTGCAAAAGTTGACGGAAAACAAATAGAAATTGAGAATAGCAAAATTGATGACCAATATCTGCCTACTTTCAAAATCCCTCTCCTTGCGGGCAGAAATTTCTCTCCTGATTATCCCTCCGACTCACTGAATTCTGTTATCGTAAATGAAACTTTTATAAAAGAAGCAGGTTGGAAATTAAACAATGCAGTTGGTAAAACAATTGAATTTGGCGAATCACACGATAACAGAAAGGTTACTGTTATTGGCGTAATAAAAGATTATCATTTCTTGTCTTTGAAGAAGAAAATAACTCCCGCTGTGTTTACAATGGAACCGTCATTCAACTTTGGTGAAATATGGGTAAAAATAAAACCAACAGACGTTCCGCAAACACTTGCACTGCTGCAGAACACTTTTAAAAAATTAGTGCCTTATTATCCATACGTCTATCAGTTCATGGATGATATCAATGCAAGGAATTATGAAACCGAAACAAAGTGGAAGCAAATCATCAGCATTGCATCAACACTTTTTATTTTCATTTCCTGCATCGGCTTATTAGGTCTTGTTATTTTATCCATTGAACAGCGCACAAAAGAAATAGGCATAAGGAAAGTATTAGGTGCTGCAGTTTCAAAAATTGTTGTGCTTATTTCAAAAGAGTTTATCATACTCATTTCAATTGCATTTGTAGTTGCTGTTCCTGTTGGATATTATTTCATCAATAAATGGTTGCAGGATTTTGCATACCGCATCAATATCGGCTGGTGGATGTTTGCGCTGGCAGGTGTATTGGTAATTGCAATTGCGCTTATAACAATGAGCTTTCAAACAATAAAAGCAGCGATTGCAAATCCGGTGAAGAGTTTAAGAACGGAATGAAGCCCTCTAAATCTCCCTAAAGGGAGACTTATGAGATAGTAATTCTACCAACTCGTTCAACAATTATTCAACTAATGAATATTTACTCAAAAGCTTATTAGAAATTCTAAAACTCTCCCTTTAGGGAGTTGGAGGGTCTTATGATATCAAACTATCTCAAAATTGCGTTACGCAACTTGTTAAAAAGAAAAGGCTATGCTGTATTAAACGTTCTTGGTTTAGTTATTGGCATTACTTGTTGCCTGCTGATATTTCAATATGTTTCTTATGAAAGAAGCTATGATACTTTTCAACCTGCATCTTCACAAATATTTCGTTTGCGTTTGGACAATTATAAGCAAGGACAGCTTGCATGGCAATCAGCAACAGTATATCCGGCAATTGGTCCAACCTTGAAAAAAGATTATCCTGAAGTTGAAAGATATTGCCGGCTGATAGATTGGACAGGTGTGCTTGCAAATCCAAAAACAAATGTAAAGTTCAATGAAATAAAAGGATACTATGCTGATCCGGCTGTTATAAATATGCTGGATGTTCAATTGCTGAAAGGCAATGCTGCAAAGGCTTTGCAGGCGCCGAATGAAATGATTGTTTCTGAAACAATGGCAAAAAAATATTTTGGAAGTGAGGACGCTATAGGTAAACGTCTTGAAATACGTTCGGGTTTTGCTCCTGCCAATTTGAATTACATAATAACGGGTGTGTTTAAAGACTATCCTCACAACTCGCACCTTATCATTAATTATCTGGTATCGTGGGCAACACTTGAAGAAGAAATGCGTGCACGTGGTGATACGTCAAATGCTGTGAATACCTCTTTCGGCTGGTATGATTTTTATACCTATCTGCAATTAAAACCCGGAACCGATTATAGGAAATTCGAAACAAAGCTTCCTGCATTTTGTAACCGTTACATTAACAGCCAGGAATGGAGTAAAACAAACAACATAAAAAACTGGTTGTATCTAATTCCTCTTTCAGATGTTCATCTTTATTCCAACTACAACCAAGAAGCGGAAGTAAACGGTAATGGAGAAGCAGTTGCATTTATGTTTCTCATTGGCTTTTTTATTATGGGTATTGCATGGATCAACTATATTAATCTTGCAACTGCACGATCTGTTGAACGGGCACGAGAAGTTGGTGTAAGAAAAGTGTTGGGGGCTTTAAGAGCTGATCTTATTCGCCAATTTATGCTGGAGAGTTTGTTGCTGAATCTCGCAGCCTTTACTATTGCTGTTCTTGCAGCATATCTGCTTTCTCCGGCATTTAATTTAATGATGGGAAATGATGTTGCTACCGCATTCCACATGACCACAAAGTACTGGCTTATCTTCTGTGGAATTTTTGTTTTCGGTACATTGCTTTCAGGTATATATCCTGCACTTGTTTTATCCGGTTACAAACCTGTAATAGTTTTAAAAGGTGTTTTCAAAAATACATCAGGTGGTTTGGTTTTACGCAAGGGATTAATCATTCTTCAATTTTCTATTTCTGTTATTCTTATCGTTGGAACTATCATCGTTTATCAACAAGTGAATTTTATGCGCAACCAAAAAATTGGTGCAAACATTCATCAAACATTGGTGCTCGATGGCGCACAATCATTGACTGATTCTACCTATCAAAATATTTATCAGCCATTCAAAAATGAATTGTTGAAAATACCTGCAGTAAAAAGTATCAGTGCTTCAACAACCGTAATGGGACAAGAAATTTATTGGACACGTGGAGTAAAGCGATTGGATGGTTCCGCTTCAACAACAGCGGTAACATTATACCTGCAGGGAATAGATTACGATTTTATTCCCCAATTTGAATTAAAACTTATTGCAGGAAGAAATTATTCTAAAAATTTTCCGGTTGACGCAGATGGAAAAACAGCAATATTAAATGAGCAGGCAGTAAAATTACTTGGTTTTAAAAATGCAGAAGATGCGATAAATAAAAAGATTACCATCCGTGATACAGTAACAGTAGTAGGTGTGGTGCAAAGTTTTCATCATCTTGGATTACAAAAGCCAATTGATCCGCAACTGTTGGTATGCACTCCCAATACGCGAAGCAATTATTCTATCAAACTGCAATCCACCAACATGCAGCAGAACATTGCTGCAATTGAAAAAGTTTGGAACAAATATTTTCCCAACGATCCTTTCAGTTATTTTTTCCTCGATGATTTTTATGGCAAACAATACAAAGCCGATCAGCAGTTTGGTGAAATGTTTACGCTGTTTGCATTTCTTGCAATTCTTATTGCATGTTTTGGTTTGCTGGGTTTATCATCATACAACATATTACAACGCACGAAAGAAATCGGTATTCGCAAAGTGCTTGGCGCTTCCACGCAAAACGTTGTATATATTTTATCAAAAGATTTTATGATGCTTGTAATTGCAGCGTTTGTTTTTGCTGTACCAATATCGTGGTGGGTTATGCATAGCTGGTTGCAGGGTTATGCATATCGCATCAACATAAACTCGTGGGTGTTTATTGTTGCAGGTTTTATTTCTGTTGCCATTGCATTGATAACAGTAAGTGTACAGGCGATAAAAGCAGCGATTGCAAACCCGGTTGAATCGTTGCGAACAGAGTGAGCAACATGAAATCCCGATTATTTCGGGATGAAGAGTTTGAGAACGGAGTGAAATGTCTGAACGGGGATTTATAGGATTTGAAGGATTGTGAGGAAATTTTTTATGAGCCCAACAACAGAATATGAATTGGGCTTCTGTTGCGTCGCACACTTCAGCGCTTTGAAATTTATTCAGCAAATTAAGCTTCGGATGAAAAACAGGTTGATACAAAATAATGCATCATTACAAAAACATCAAAAACTCTCACTTACCCCTTTTCAATAAAGAACGAGAATTTAAGTTTTTTCTCTCTCGAACGATTCCGTACATCGAGTGTTCGTTTTCGTACACTTGCTTTTATAAACATCGTCTAAAACCTTTATCTGCACAGCGTTTCAACATTGGCATATCCGTTGGAACAAAAATGCAAGAGCTATAAGTGTGTCGTAGTGAGTAGTGAGTAGTGAATAGTGAGTAGTGAGTGATTATTGCTGTCTTATCGGAACTCAAGCTTATCAAAAAATGAAAAACACAAATCACTAACGTTCTTAAAACCCTCCCCTTTAGGGGAGACGGAGGGGTTTTATGTTTCGCAACTATTTTAAAACTGCATGGCGCAATTTGATGAAGAATAAAATTTTTTCTTTCATCAATATTGCCGGACTATCTATCGGCATGGCTGCATGCTTGCTGATTTTACAGTATGTAAGTTTTCAATTGAGCTACGATCAGTTCAACAAAAACGCCGGTGATATTTATCGCGTTTTTAATGACCGTTATCAGGAAGGCAAGCTTGTGCAGCATGGTACTATTACTTATTCCGGAGTGGGACCTGCGATGCAGGCAGATTTTCCTGAGGTGGTGAATCATACACGTGTTGAGCCATGGGGAAAAAGCATTGTTTCATACAATACAAAAAAGATAGGTGAACAAAACACTCTTTTTGTTGAGAACGCATTTCTAAATATGTTCAGCTATCCGCTTGTTGCAGGAAATGCAGCCACGGCAATGAAAGACCCGCATTCAGCAGTTCTCTCTCAAACTTTAGCAAAAAAAATTTTCGGAGCGAGTGATAATAATTTTGCACAGCTTATTGGAAAAGGAATTATTGCGGGCACCGATTCTACGCCATATAAAATAACAGGCATCTGTAAAGACGTTCCTGAAAACTCTCATTTGCAATTCGACCTTCTTCTTTCTTATATCACACTTTATACAGGCCCCAATTCATGGAAAGAATCTGAATATGATTTTACCGATTCAGATTTCTGGCACTACATACAATTAAAGCATGGTACAGATTATAAAGCATTAGAAGCAAAGTTTCCTGCCTTCAGTCAAAAACATTTTCAGGGAAATAAAGTTTCGGGCAGCGATGAAAAGTTTTACCTGCAACCACTCTCAAAAGCACACCTCTACTCCGATTTCGAATATGAGATTGGTGAAACATCAAGCTCAACAGTAGTGTGGGGTTTGCTGATTATTGCGATGCTTATCATTGTTATTGCATGGGTAAATTATATCAATCTTGCTACCGCCAAATCAATGGAGCGTGCAAAAGAGGTTGGCGTAAGAAAAGTTTCGGGCGCAACAAAACAACAATTAATAAGGCAATTTCTTACAGAATCTTTTATCATCAACATCATTGCATTGGCAATTGCATTGCTTATTGTAACACTTATTCAAAGCGGTTTCAACAGTTTGGTGCAACATCAATTGTCTCTCTCCTATTTATTTGAAAAAGGATTGAATGGTTATAATATTTCTGCAGCATTAATTGCATTAATTGTTTGCGGCATTTTTGTTTCAGGTTTTTATCCGGCATTTGTTCTTTCCTCATTTAAACCTGTTCTTGTTTTAAAAGGAAAGTTTGCAACATCAAAAAAAGGAATAGTATTGCGTAAAGCACTGGTGGTTGGTCAGTTTGCAATAACGGTTGCATTAATTATCGGTTCTATTGTGGTGTATCAGCAAATGAAATTCGTAAGCAATCAAGACCTGGGGTTTAATCCATCGCAAATACTTGTTGTAAGACCTCCCGAACTTACCAATTGGGATTCTACGTTTATCAGCAGGGAAAACAGTTTCACCGAACAATTAAAACGATTGCAACATGTTTATGGAGCAACTACTTCATGGAACGTTCCAGGCGGTGAAACAGGAAGAAGTTTTAACGTACGCCGAATTGACCAAGACTCTACAGTTCGATATACGATGCGCCATTCTGCGGTAAGCATCGGTTATTTTGATGTGTATAAAATGAAAATAATTGCAGGAAGAGATTTTACTTACACCGATTTCAATCCCAATTTTGGTAAGGTGCACAATCTCATTATAAACAAAAGCGCTGTAAAACTTTTAGGATACAAATCTCCACAGGATGCTATCGGCAAAACAATTATCCGTGGAAGCGCACAAAGAAAATGGGATATTATTGGTGTGATAAATGACTATCATCAAAAATCATTACGCTATCCTGTTGAACCCACCATGCTTTGGCCCGCCTACAGCACTAACAGTTTTATTTCTGTAAAAGTAGATACCAAAGATTTACCAAAAACCATCGCTTCTATCAAGAAAGAATTCGATGCATTTTTCCCCGGCAATTTGTTTGATTATTTTTTTCTTGATGATCGCTTTAATCAGCAATATGCAAACGAGCAATTATTTGGAAAAGTGTTTACCATATTTGCCGGCTTCGCCATCTTCATTGCATGCCTTGGTTTGCTTGGTCTTTCACTCTTTGCTACAACTCAACGCACAAAAGAAATTGGTGTGCGTAAAGTATTGGGTGCATCAGTATCAAACATAGTGATGCTGCTTTCAAAAGATTTTATCAAACTCGTTGTAATAGCTTTTGTAATTGCATCGCCTGTTGCATGGTACATCATGCACAACTGGTTAAATGATTTTGCTTATCGCATCAACATAAGCTGGTGGATATTTATTGCAGCAGGATTACTTGCAGTTGCAATTGCATTGGCAACAATTAGTTTTCAAGCTATTAAAGCAGCAGTGGCAAATCCTGTGAAAAGTTTAAGAACGGAATAATGAGGTGAGTAGTGAGTGGTGAGTTTATAAAATCAGACATCGGAAATCAGACATCATACATCAGAAATCAATTTCTATGTTCAAAAATTATTTTAAAACTACATGGCGCAATCTTGTAAATAATAAAGTTTACAGTGCTCTTAATATTCTTGGTCTTGCAACTGGAATGGCGGTTGCATTAATGATTGGATTATGGGTATATGATCAACTTTCTTACGACCGCTTTCTTCCAGGTTATCAGCAGGCATACCAGGTAAAATACAATTATAATAATAATGGTGAAATACGAACACAAAACGAAGTATGCATACCATTAGCAGATGCATTAAAAAATGATGTGCCTGAAATTGCTTATACAGCCCCGGCTTTCGGACCTGCAAATTATGGCACGCTCACAGATATACTTGCAACGAATGATAAAAAAATTTCTCCAAACGGTATGATGGCAGGTGCAGAGTTTCTTAAGATATTTCAGTTCCCTATGCTTGAAGGAAATGCCGATGAAGCATTAAAAGAACCTGCCTCTATTGTGCTAACTCAATCAACCGCAAAAGCTTTATTCGGCGATGCACCTGCTGTTAACAGGATGGTACGTTTTAACTCCGATAATTTGAAAGTAACGGGAGTAATAAAAGATATTCCGCGTAATTCAACACTTCAGTTCGATTATATTACACCTTTCAGCGCATTTGCGTCCGGAGGTTGGGTAAAAGCGGCTACTACAAATTGGAACCATACTTTTTTTAAACTGTATGCGGCGCTTAAACCAAATGTTACGTATGCGCAGATGGAACCAAAGGCAAGATTGCTTGTACAAAAATATGCGCCTGAAACTTATAAAACATTTAAGCAACAGGTAACAATGCAACCCTTAAAAGACTGGCATTTATATACCGATTATAAAAATGGTGAGGCGGTTGGCGGTTTGATTGATTATATAAAAATGTTCAGCATCATTGGTGTGCTCGTGTTGTTGATTGCCTGTATCAACTTTATTAATCTTTCTACAGCACGTTCAGAAAAAAGAGCGAAAGAAGTGGGTGTAAGAAAAGTGATTGGTTCAACAAAAAAAGATTTAATCTGGCAATTTCTCATCGAATCTGCAGTAATCACTTTTATTGCTTTTATTCTTTCATTATTTTTTGTTCAACTGATATTGCCCGCTTTCAATGCACTTGCTAAAACCAATATAAGCATTCCGTTTTCAAACAGTATCTTCTGGCTTATTATGGTAAGCTATGTGCTGCTTACAGGCTTGCTTGCAGGAAGCAGACCTGCATTTTACCTGTCTTCTTTTCAACCGATAAGAGTGCTTAAAGGCACTTTACAAGTTGGCAAATCGGCAACGCTGCCAAGAAAGATATTGGTAGTACTGCAGTTTACATGCTCAATTGGACTAATCATAAGTACCATTATTGTCTATCAGCAGATACAGTATGCAAAGGATAGACCCAGAGGCTATAATCCTGATCGCTTAATTATAACTCCGAAGGGCAGATCAGACTACACAGCACTTAAACATGATGTGTTACAAACAGGTGTTGTGAGCACTATGACAAAATCATTGAGCGGCGTAACTGAAACCTACTCACACAATACAATTGATGACTGGCGGGGGAAATTACCAAATGAACCATTATCTCTTGCAATGAATGCTTTGGGCGATAGCGACTACTTTAGAACGCTTGGAATACAATTTACAGAAGGAAGAAATTTTACCGGCAATTTTGGTGCAGATTCAACTTGTGTAATACTTAATGAAGCAGCCGTAAAACGTATGCGTTTTAAAGAGCCGTTAAACCAGGAGATCACGTGGTCTTTGTCGAACGCGCCACACAATCTGCGTGTAATCGGTGTAGTAAAAGATGCAATATCAAATGCCCCTTTTTCTGCCGCAGAGCCCACGATATATATTTTTCAACCAGACTGGACATTCAACATTATGTTCCGGCTGTCACCAACAGTTAATACACAGGTTGCACTTTCAAAGCTCAAGCCGATTTTTAATAAATACAATCCCGATTATCCTTTCGAGTATCATTTTGCCGATGAAAGTTATGCTGCAAAGTTTGATCTCGAAATGCTCATCGGCAGGCTGGCCGGCATTTTCGCTGCTCTGGCAGTATTTATTTCATGCTTAGGGTTATTTGGTTTGGCGGCTTATGTAGCAGAGCAGCGCACAAAAGAAATCGGCATACGCAAAGTGTTGGGTGCTTCTGTTGCTCAAGTCTTTTTATTGCTTTCCAAAGATTTTATCGTACTGGTAATAATAAGTTGTGTTGTGGCATCACCCATTGCATTTTATTTTTTGCATGAGTGGCTGCAGCAATATTATTATCGCATAAGCATTGGTGCAGGTGTGTTTATCGTTTCGGCAATTATAGCAATTGTGATAACAATTATAACAATAAGCTTCCAGGCAATAAAAGCAGCGATGGCTAACCCTGTGAAGAGTTTGAGAACGGAATGATAAAGTGAGTAGTGAGTGGTGAGTAGTGAGTAGTGAGTGAGTTAATAAATATATCAGAAATCATACATCGGAAATCTTCTTTTATGTTTAAAAATTATTTCAAAATCGCATGGAGAAATATAATAAAGAATAAAATTTATTCTGTTATTAATATCCTCGGATTAGCAACAGGCATGGCTGTAGCAATGATTATCGGCTTATGGATATACGACGAGGTCTCTGCCAATAAAAACTTTAAAAATTACGATACGATTTACCAGGTAATGATGAACCAAACCTTTGATGGAGTTCGTGGTTCACAGCAAGCCTTACCCTATCCATTGGGTGAAGAACTAAAAAATAAATTTCCCGATTTTAAGTATGTGGCAATGTGCGATTGGGGTCAAAGACGTTCGTTGGTTTACGGTGAAAAAAAGATCAGCAAACGCGGACATTTTATTGGTGAAGAAGCTGTCGCAATGTTTTCTTTGAACATACTTGAAGGAAGTAAAAATCCTTTGCACGATCCTTATTCAATTGTATTAACAAAAGAAACAGCCGACATACTTTTTGGTAATGAAGATCCGATTGGTAAAACTGTAAAACTGGATAATCAAACTGATTTGAAAGTAACAGCGGTTATTGATAAAGAACCTAAAAACAGTTCGCTTTCTTTCGATTATTTAATTCCTTTTCAGTTGCAGGAAAGCATTTATTCGTGGATAAAGCAATATCACAAAACAAATTGGCGAAATAATTCATGGCAGATATTCATACAATTACATAACAATGCCAATCCGGCAAACATAGATGCAAAAATTAAAAATGTTGTTATTTCTCATTCTACAGATGAGAATACATTAAAGCACATTAAACCGGAATTGTTTATTCATCCAATGTCGAAATGGAGATTGTACAGTGATTTTGAAAATGGCAAAAACACCGGCGGCTTTATAAAGTATGTGCGAATGTTTGGGATTTTAGGCCTTATCGTATTGCTGATTGCTTGTATCAACTTCATGAATCTAAGCACTGCACGTTCTGAAAAAAGAGCAAAAGAAGTTGGTGTTCGCAAAGCTGTTGGTTCGGGAAGAAAAGAACTCATCAATCAGTTCTTAAACGAATCGGTATTAATGGCTGCGTTTGCATTTGTATTGGCGCTCATTATCGTAGCTCTTGCCTTGCCCTATTTCAACAAGCTAACCGATAAAGAAATGACCCTGCAAGTAACTAATCCTGTTTTTTGGTTAATCATGATTTTGTTCACTCTTGTTACAGGCTTGCTTGCAGGAAGCTATCCCGCTTTTTATCTTTCTTCCTTTAACCCGGTGCGTGTACTGAAAGGAAATTTAAAAGCAGGCAAGAGAAGTTCATTGCCACGCAAAATATTAGTTGTGATTCAGTTTGCAAGTTCAGTGGTGCTGATGATTGGAACGATCATCGTTTATCAGCAAATACAATATGGAAAGAACAGACCCATTGGATTCAATAATAAGGGATTGATTACTGTAGATTGGTCTGATGACATCGGTAAACACATTGAATCGCTTCGGCAGGAGTTGTTAAGTTCAGGTGCAGCCATTTCGATGTGCCAAAGCAATTCGCCTCCTACAGATATTTACAGCAATAACGACGGCTGGCAATGGAAGGGAAGTCAGCCTGTTGACAAATCGGTACTGTTCTCGACAATTGCGACCACTTACGATTATATAAAAACATTAGGTATAAAGTTGTTGGAAGGCAGAGATTTTTCAAGAGACTTTGCAGATTCCAATTCAGTTATTTTAAATGAAGCGGCGGTGAAACGCATGAGTCTGGAACATCCCGTAGGTGAAACATTGAGATGGAACGACAGACCTATGATTGTTGTTGGAGTGATACCTGACATTCAAATGGAATCACCGTATCGTCCTATCTCTCCGCTCACCATCATATTCGATAAAGGCTGGGTAGGTAATTTGAATATCCGGCTAAACCCGAATATGTCTGCATCGAAGGCTCTTACATTAATGAAACCGGTTTTTGAAAAATACAATCCTGCTTCTCCTTTTGAATATCGTTTCGCTGATGAAGAATATGCAAAGAAATTTAATTACGAAGAACTGGTGGGCAATCTTGCTGCAATTATTGCGGTGTTAGCAATTTTCATTTCATGCCTCGGGCTTTTTGGATTGTCATCATTCACGGCAGAGCAAAGAGTAAAAGAAATAGGCGTAAGAAAAGTGCTTGGTGCCAGCGTGTTTAATTTATGGCGATTACTTTCAAAAGATTTCCTCGTGCTTGTTTTGTTGTCTTGTGCAATCGCTATTCCGGTTGGCTGGTATTCTATGAACGAATGGCTGAAAAATTATCAATACAGAACGAGTATTAATGTTGAAGTTTTTGTTGCGGTAGTGTTAATAGCCATAGTAATCACTTTGCTTACAGTAAGTTTTCAAGCTATAAAAGCAGCGATTGCAAATCCGGTGAAAAGTTTGAGAACGGAATAGTAAAGTGAGTAGTGAGTAGTGAATAGTGAGTTAGAAAATCACGCATCAAAAATCAATAAATCATACATCAGAAAATCGTCTTTTATGTTTCGCAATTATTTTAAAACCGCATGGAGAAATCTATTAACCAATAAAACTTTCTCGTTAATCAATATTGCCGGTCTTGCCCTTGGAATGACATGCAGTCTCGTCATCATGCTATGGATTAATGATGAAGTGCAAAAAGATAAATTCCATCAAAATGGCAGCAGATTATACCGTGTAATGGAGAATCAGTATTATTCTGGTGATATATCCACTTTTGAAGCTACGCCGGGAATTTTGGCAGAAAACATTGTAAAGGATATTCCTGAAATACAAATGGCAAGTCAGGTGCTTTGGGAAGAAGAGCCGTTGTTTACAGCAGGTAATGTTTTTGACAAGGAGAAAGGAAGATACGTGCAAAAAGATTTTTTAAGAATGTTTTCTTTTAAACTCTTGAAAGGCGACCCTGCCACTGCTCTTGCACGCCCTGATGCGGTTGTAATATCAAAAAAATTAGCTGATAAGTATTTTAAAGGTCAAAATCCTATTGGCAAAATCATCAGGATTGATAACAGGGATAATGTAATCGTCACCGGCATATTAGATGAAATACCGGAAACGTCTTCTTTAAAATTTGATTTTTTAATGAGCTGGGATATTTGGTATAAAAAAAATGAATGGGCGCATGAATGGGGCAATAATGGGCCACGCTGTATGGTAATGCTTTCGCCAAATGCTTCCGCAAATAAAGTAAATGCTAAAATCAAAAACTACATTAAAACAAAAAATAAAGACAGCAACGTAGAGCTGTTTATTCAAAACTATGGCGAATCTTATCTGTATTCGAATTGGGAGCATGGAAAATTAGTTGGCGGACGAATAGAGTATGTGAGAATATTTTCAATCGTTGCAGTGATCATTTTGATTATTGCCTGCATCAACTTTATGAATCTCGCCACAGCCCGTTCTTTAAGAAGATCAAGAGAAATAGGCGTTCGCAAGGTAGTGGGAGCAGGTAAACGGCAATTGATATTTCAGTTTATCGGTGAATCGTTGTTTGTTTCTTTCATCGCTATGTTTCTTTCGTTATTGATTGTTGCACTCTTGCTTCCTGCGTTTAATACACTGACAGAAAAACATCTGGCGCTTCATTTTTCCGATCCGTCTTTTTTAATTATCATTCTCTGTCTTACACTCATCACAGGTATTCTTTCAGGCTCCTATCCTGCTCTGTTCATGTCTTCATTAAAACCTATAGTTGTATTAAAGGGTCTTCTTAAGTTTAAATCAGGAGCTACTTATTTCAGAAAAGGTCTTGTTGTTTTTCAGTTTGCTTTATCTATTATACTCATTCTTGGAATGATAGTTATTTACCGGCAGATTGATTATATACACAACAAGAATCTTGGATTTGCTAAAGAAGATCTGTTGTATATGCCGCTGGAAGGTGAATTGCAAAAAAATTATCCTGCGTTTAAAAATGAATTGTTGAGACAACCGGGTATTAAATCTGTTACAAGCGCCGCAAGCAGTCCGCTGGAAGTAGGCAGCTCCACACAAGGTGTGCGTTGGCCTGGAAAAGATACTACCAAACTTATCTTATTCAGCAATAATCCCATTACCTATGATTACATAAAAACAATGGGCATACAGTTAATTGGAGGAAGAGATTTTAGCCCGGAGTATGGTCTCGATTCAATGAATTATCTCATCAATGAAGCTGCTGCAAGAAAGATTGGTTATAAAGATCCCGTAGGCAAAGAATTAACCATGTGGGGAGATAAGGGGATGATCATCGGCTTATTGAAAGATTATCATCACAACTCATTGCATGTTCCTATTGAACCGTTGATATTGCGCTTGCACAAAAAAAGCTGGGGAGATTATTGGGGAAATGTGATTATAAGAACAGAGAAAGGAAAAACAAAACAAGCTATTGCGAGTATGGAGAAAGTTTACAAGCAATTCAATCCACGTTTTCCCTTCAAATATTATTTCACCGATGATGAAATTGCAAACAGGTATAAAGCCGAATATACGGTAAGCAAACTTTCACGCTATTTCGCATTCATTGCCATATTTATTTCCTGCCTTGGTTTGTTCGGGCTGGTAGCATTTACTGCAGAACAAAAAACAAAAGAAATTGGAATACGCAAAGTGCTTGGCGCATCGGTGACAGGCATTGTACAAATGTTATCAAAAGATTTTCTAAAGCTGGTTTTCATTGCCGCCATCATTGCATTTCCTGTAGCGTGGTGGGCAATGAATTCGTGGCTGGAGAATTTCGCGTATCGCATAAGCATCAGTTGGTGGGTTTTTGTCTTAGCAGGAGTTATTGCAGTGTTGATTGCGTTAATAACGATAAGCTTTCAATCAATAAAAGCAGCCGTAGCAAATCCTGTGAAGAGTTTGAGAACGGAGTAAACCCCATCAAATCCCGCAAATGCGGGACTTTTAAGAGCTTACGAATATGAACGACTTTAAATTATAATCACTCTAAAAACCCTCCCCCTTTAGGGGGAGAAGGAGGGGGCATGCTTAAAAATTATTTCAAAACCACTATTCGTAATCTTTGGCGTAATAAAGGTTTTGCATCTATCAATATCGCAGGTCTCGCAATAGGCATGGCTGCAGCAATTCTTATTTTGTTATGGGTGCAAAATGAATTAAGCACTGATCGGTTTTATAAAGAAGAAGACAGGATTTATTGGATGTACAACCGGGATAAAAATGCTGCAGGCGAAACATTCGCGTGGGAGAACACGCCAAAAATTCTGGCTCCGACTTTGAAGAAAGATTACCCTGAAGTGGAGGATGCAGTAAGATTTAGGAATATTACTTTTTTACTTACTGTTGGAGATAAGCATTTAAATATACGGGGCGCTTTTACAGACAGCGGCTTTCTTAATGTGTTTGATTTTCCTTTGCTTGAAGGCAATGCAAACCGATCCTTAAACAACAGCTACAGCATTGTACTGACAGAAAAATCAGCAAAAAAATTTTTTGGAAACGAAAGTGCAATAGGTAAAACAGTACGTATTGACAGCACGCATAATTGTACCGTTACCGCAGTGCTGAAAGACTTACCCAACAATACAAAGTTTGATTTTGAATATCTGCTTCCGTGGGCTTACATGATAAAGATAGGTTGGGATGATAGTGCGTGGGGCAACAACAGTGTCTGGACATACGCTTTATTAAAACCCGGCTCATCACAGGCTGCGTTTGATGCGAAGGTGAGAGACATTACTATCAATCACACGAAAGGAACACCGAGCGCTGCCACCACGCAAGTGTTTACGCAACCTTTAAGCAGGGCATATTTATATTCAAAATCAGAAAACGGAAAATTAGTTGGCGGCCCCGTTGAAACAGTAAAACTATTTGCAGTTATAGCGGCTTTTATTTTGTTGATTGCCTGTATCAACTTTATGAATCTGAGTACTGCACGCAGCGAGAAGCGTGCAAAAGAAGTTGGCATTCGCAAAGTAATGGGTGCACAAAAAATAAAATTGATAATGCAATTTTTATGTGAAAGCATTCTGCTCTCCTTTATTGCTTTTGTTATTGCATTGTTTCTTGTTCAGGTTAGTTTAAAAGGTTTTAATGAACTGGTAGGTAAAGAACTGTTTATAAATTACACTGATCCACTGTTCTGGTTGTATGCTGTTGCATTTATTTTATTTTCCGGTATTCTTGCGGGTAGTTATCCTGCGTTTTTCCTTTCTGCTTTTCAACCGGTGAAAGTTTTAAAAGGCACTTTCAAAAAAGTGAATGCTGCAGTCAATCCACGCAAAGTATTGGTGGTACTTCAATTTACGTTTGCCATTATTCTTATCATCAGCACCATCATTGTTGAAAGACAAATACAGTATGCATTAAACAGAGATGCAGGCTATAACAGAAACAATCTTATCTATACCTGGGCGCAAGGGGATGTATCTGAACATTATGATTTGATAAAGCATGATTTATTAAATAGCGGCGCTGCTGTTTCCATTACAAGATGCGCAAACCCTATTACAAAACGGTGGAGCGATAGCTGGGGGTACAGATGGGAAGGAAGCACCAAAGAAGATGAGAAAATAGATTTTGTCTTTCTTGGCGCCGATGCTGATTTTATTAAAACTCTCGGTGTGAAATTGAAAGAGGGTCGTGATATTGATGTCTATAATTATCCAACCGATAGCAGTGCTGTAATGCTTAATGAAACCGCCGTAAAGCTTATGCGTTTGAAAAATCCGCTTGGGCAAATTATAAAAGCAACCGATGGCAGTCTTCAGTTGCATGTAGTAGGCGTTGTGAAGGATTTTATTGTTGAGTCGCCTTATGAAAAAGATATTAACCCAATGATGATTTGCGGACCCGCAGCGAGTTCCGGTTATGTTGTTCATATAAAATTAAATTCACACAATACCACATCTGCAAATCTTACCAAAGCAGAAAAAATATTCAAAGAATATAATTCACAATACCCGTTTGAATATGTATTTGCAGATGAATCTTATGCAAAAAAATTCGATGATACACAACGCACCGGAAAACTCGCAGCACTATTTGCGGCTCTTACCATTTTTATTTCTTGCCTAGGCTTGTTTGCACTTGCTGCTTATATGGCAGAAAACCGCACGAAAGAAATAGGCGTAAGAAAAGTATTGGGCGCTTCTGTAATCAACATCACTTCATTGTTGTCGAAAGATTTTTTAAAGCTTGTTATTATATCGTTTGCTATCTCCTCTCCTATTGCATGGTTTGCAATGAGTGAATGGTTAAAGAATTATACATACCGCATCAATATGGAGTGGTGGGTTTTTGTTGCCGCAGGATTCCTTGCGGTGTTCATAGCGCTGGTAACAATAAGCTTTCAATCTATTAAAGCAGCGATTGCAAATCCGGTGAAGAGTTTGAGAACAGAATGATTGTCTGAGCCACGATTTGTATGATTAATCTGATTGAACTGATTTAGATTTCATCTTTTAGAATAGCAGGAGGTAAATATCAAATCATGGTTCAGGCAATTGCTCAACAAAGTTCAGAACGGTGAAGTGAGTGACACAACGAGAGCCCCATAGTAATACAATGCTGGTATCAAAATAAAAAATCATTTAACTACCAAATGAAATTTTATGATACAAAACTTATTATTAACCGCATATCGAAACATTAAAAAGAATAAGTTTTTTTCTTTTCTGAATATTCTTGGTTTGGCAGTTGGTATGGCTGTATTTCTTTTGATTGCGCAATATGTGAAGTTTGAGCGCAGTTATGAAAATTTTATTCCAAACCGAGAAAATATTTACCGTGTTAGTTTAACTGCATATCGCAATAAAGAACTGATAATGGCAAGCGCGGAGAATTATCCGGGTGTTGGTCCTGCACTAAAAAAAGAATTGCCCGATGTTGTGAGTTATGCTCGCTTGTATAATATGGGTTATAAAAACAATGTGATTATTATAAACGAAAATGCAAAACCCGATCCTGTTGCTTTTAAACAAAGAAAATTTTTGTATGCAGATTCAACTTTTTTGCCAATGATGGGTTACATAATGGCAAAAGGAAATGCAAAGACCGCATTAGCAGAACCTTTTACAGCAGTAATCTCCGAAAAATATGCTCACTTATATTTTGGTACTGCAGACCCGATTGGAAAAACTTTGCGTTTGCGCGATGATGATTTTACCGATGAGTTGGTAAAAGTTACAGGTGTATTTAAAGATCTTCCACTCAACACGCATCTTAAGTTTGATGTTTTATTTTCTTACAACACTTTATATGCAAGAGGCGATTGGGCTATACAACGATATAAAGAGGGATGGAGACGCAAAGACATGTACACGTTTATTCAATTACGACCCGGCGCAAATCCTAAAACAATTGAAGCAAGATTTACCTCAATAGTTGACAAGTATAAACCGGAATTAAAAGGCAGTCAGGAAAAACAACTGCTTGCTTTGCAATCTTTAAAAGATATTCATCTTTATTCCGATCTCGCTGAAGAGCCTGAAACAAATGGCAATGCAGAAATTGTTTTCTTCCTAAATCTTATCGGCATATTTGTTTTAATAATTGCATGGATAAATTATGTGAATCTCTCTACTGCAAGGGCGTTAACACGTGCGAAAGAAGTAGGTGTGCGCAAAGTTATTGGTGCATTCAAACATCAATTGATAATACAGTTTTTAACTGAAGCCGCATTGGTAAACCTTCTTTCTCTTACAATTGCTTTTGGATTGGTGATGTTGTCATTACCCTACTTCAATACAATTTCCGGTCTTTCATTAGACAGATCATATCTATATCAATCATGGTTTATTGGCTTAATGGCAATACTATGGATCGCAGGCAGTTTGCTTTCTGGTTTTTATCCTGCATGGGTATTGTCGTCATTTAAACCCGTTACAGTTTTAAAAGGAAAACTAAAGAGCAGCATGAGAGGAATTGTATTGCGTAAGGGATTGGTGGTAGCTCAATTTATGGCTTCTGTTGCTTTGATTGCAGGCACATTCATCGTTTATAGTCAGCTCGATTTTATGATGAGCCGTAATCTCGGCATGAATATCAATCAGGTGCTTGTCGTAGAAAGACCGGGTATTGCTGATACAAATGAAAATGTGCGCAATACTGCGATTGATGTTTTTCGTAACGAACTAAAAAAGAATCCTTCGGTAGAGGCTGTTACTGCATCATTAACTGTTCCCGGGAAACAGCGTGAGTATAAAGTAACTGTAAAAAGATATGGAAGCAGTACGAATGATTCGACAATTGTACGTGTCAACGGAGCAGATTATGATTTTCTCGACGTGTTTAAAATGAAGCTTGTTGCTGGAAGAAATTTTTCAAGAGATTATCCGAAAGATCGTGATACATCGGTGATCATTACTGAAATGGCTGCACGTCTTTTAGGATTTAAAAAACCAGAAGGCGCAATAGGTAAAACACTTTTGATTCCGCAATTTGGCGACTTCAAACCAATTATTGTAGGAGTAGTAAATGACTATCACCAGGTTTCTTTTAAAAAGCCACTCGACCCCAGCTTATTTATTTGTGCACCTTATTGGGGCGAGTTTTATTCAATGCGTATCAACACCAATCACCTTTCACAAACAGTGCAGCATGTACAGAAGTCGTGGGCAAAAGCGTTTCCCGGCAATCCATTCGAATATTTTTTTCTCGATGATTATTTTAACAAGCAATATGTTAATGAACAACAGTTCGAAAAGTTATTCACCACATTTGCTGTGCTTGCGATCATCATAAGTTGTTTGGGTTTATTTGGTCTCTCATCATACACTGCAACACAACGCATAAAGGAAATTGGCATTCGAAAAGTGTTGGGTGCATCGGTGATGAACATTACATCCATGCTTTCAAAAGATTTTTTAAAGCTGGTAATAATAGCAGTTCTTATAGCATCACCTGTTGCATGGCTCGTAATGAATAAATGGTTAGAAAGCTTTGCTTATCGCATCAGTGTAAGCGTATGGATTTTTGCAGTTGCAGGATTAATAGCATTATTCATTGCATTAATTACGGTGAGCTTTCAGGCAATAAAAGCTGCTGTCGCAAATCCGGTTGAGTCGTTGCGAACAGAGTGAGCAACACGAAATCCCGATTATTTCGGGATGAAAAGCTTGAGAACGAAGTAACGGGTGTCTGTACACTCGAAGAGTGTCTGACACCACTTTAAAGAAGGAATTTTTATGAACCAAACTGAAGAATATGAATTAAGCTTTTATTGCGTCGTCAACAAAGTTCTGAAAGTTGAAGTGAGTGACACAACAGGCGATGAGTAATGTTACAAATGCCGGTAACATAAAACACAAAACTTCTGTCATGTTAAAAAATTATTTCAAAATACTTTTCCGGCAGGCGAGAAATAACCGCCTGTACACATTTATTAATCTCACGGGTCTTTCAGTAGGTATTGCCTGTTGCATTCTTATTTTTCTTTTTGTTTATGATGAGTTACAATATGACGAGTTTCATAAAAATGCAAATAACATTTACCGGATTGCGAGCCGGGAAATAGATGAGGGAGTTGAAAGAAAGTTCGCCAATAGCTATATGCCTTTGGCGCCGCTGCTTCAGTCTCATTTTGCCGAAATAAAAGAGGTTGTCAGGTTGCTGCCTCAAAGCGTAAGTGTTGCAAATAAAGAAAGGCAAATTGTTTTACAGGAAGAACATTTTTGTTACGCCGACTCTAACTTTTTTAAAGTGTTTTCCTTTCATTTTCTTCAGGGCGATGCAAGCACTGCATTAAGTGAGCCCGGTAATATTGTTATTACTAAAGAAACTGCTATAAAATACTTTGGCAATACAAATGCAATGGGCAAACAACTATTCGTTGAAAACAAAGTATTGTTTAAGGTTGCAGGCATAATAGATAAAATTCCGTCTAATTCAAGCATCCATTTCGATTTAATAGTTCCCATGTCTAATGTAGCAACCATTATGGGTGACTGGATGCTGGGCGACGACAAAACATGGTACTATCCGCCCGTTTATATGTATGCGCTTTTTAATGGCCCCATTAATAACAGTAATATACAAACGAGGCTGAAGGAGTTTGAGAAAAAATTTATTCCTGCAGATATTAGCCGCACCCGTTCATTAATTTTTCAAAAATTCACTGACGTTCATTTCTCTTTATTAGAAAACGAACCTCAGCCTACGGTTCAAAAAAGTATCCTCTACATTTTTATCATTATTGGTATTGTCATTTTATTAATAGCTGCATTCAACTTTATTAATCTCTTTTTTGCACAATTGATATTCCGGATAAAAAATGTAGGTATCCAAAAAATAGCAGGCGCAACCAATAAAAATATATGGTGGCAAACTTACATTGAAAACATATCTTTTTTATTTGCTTCATTACTGCTTGCGGTAATATGGGTAACCATTTTTTTACCGGCTTTTAATTTGCTGATGAATAAAGAGCTGCATCTGTTTAACCGGCAAACTATCTCATTATGGTTAATCATCGTTGCATTGATTTTTTTAACAGGCGTAATAACTGCAATCATTCCTTCAGCCTTGCTTTTACGGTTCACACTAAGTGATGTGTTGAAAGGAAAAAGCGAGTCATTGTTTCCGCGGAAAAAAAGCTTATCATTTCAATCACTGTTTGTTATTTTTCAATTTGTGATGGCTGTGGTGCTGATTGCTGTAACAATTGTTATGCAGTTGCAACTTGCCTACATTCATAAAAAAGACCTTGGGCTTAGCAAGGAGCAAACATTAATTGTTCCTGTACGGGATGAAAAAATCCAAAACAATTTTACCACAGTTAAAAATGAAATATCCAATATTAACGGAGTAAAGCGCGTATCCGCTATCTCTAATTTTCCCTGGTCAAAAGGTTTTTACGATTTTGAAACCGCTATTAATGTAAACGGGAAAGAAATCAGGTCGAATGCTTCAACTTTATTGGTTGATGAAGATTTTATCCCGGCAATGGGCATAACAATCCTGCAGGGGAGAGGATTTTCAAAAAGTTTCGGGACAGATTCATCGCAGGCTTTTATTATGAATGAAACAGCGGCACGTAAATATGGAATCAACAACCCTGTTGGCGTAAAATTATCAATGGAGCATATAGCATCAGGCGAACCAAAGACGGGTGAACTGATAGGTATCATAAAAGATTTTCACCTGCAATCATTGCATGAAACGGTTGAGCCGCTGATTCTCACAATAGCTCCCGAAAACTATTATCTCGATAATATAGTAGTGAAGATTACAGCAACAAATATTCCTGCCACTATAAAAGCTATAGAATTAAAGCTAAAAGAAATCGCGCCGGCAAAGCCTGTTGATTATTTCTTTTTGGATGATGCGTTTAATAAACTCTATGAAAAAGAAACACGATTAGCTTCTTTGTTTAACTATTTTTCCATCATAGCCATTTTTATTGCATGCCTTGGATTATTCGGGCTTGTAACATTAGCAACACAGCGCCGCATAAAAGAGATAGGTGTAAGAAAAATCTTAGGAGCATCTGTCTCTGCTATAGTTGCTTTAGTGTCGAAAGATTTTTTAAAGCTGGTGATTGTTGCATCGCTGATAGCATTTCCCATTGCGTGGTGGGTAATGAATAAATGGCTTCAAGGTTTTGCCTACAGAATAAACATTAGCTGGTGGGTATTTGCCATTGCCGGCATTGCTGCATTAAGCATTGCTTTTATCACAGTAAGTTTTCAGGCAATAAAAGCAGCAGTGGCGAATCCTGTGAAGAGTTTGAGAACGGAATGATCAATTTGAAAATGGAACAATTTGAAAATTTGAAAAATGTAAATCAGAGATGATCAAATCATACACCAGAAATCTTCTCTTATGTTCAGCAATTATCTTAAAGTAGCTTTCAGGTATTTAACCAAACATAAAGCCTACACAATTATCAATCTTCTCGGATTAAGTGTTGGCATTGCCTGCTGTATTCTCATTATGCTTTTTGTAAAAAGCGAATGGAGCTTTGATCGCTTTCATTCTAAAGAAGACAGAATATACAGGGCGTGGTTGGAAGAACATTATCAAGGTGAAATCTTCAGAAACATTGTTACACCTGTTCCTTTAGCGCCGGTTTTACAAGCCGGTCTTCCGGAGGCAGAATCTTCCTGTCGTGTTGTTGAATTGCAACCTGCCATAAAATACAACAACAATACATTCAACGATCCTGTCACTATGGTTGATCCTACCTTCTTCAACGTGTTTGATTTTAAACTCGTTGATGGCAATATAAAAAACCCTTTTCAAACAAAGAGCTCACTCATCATTACAGAGAGAGCAGCACAAAAATATTTTCCACAGAATGCTGAGCATGGAAACGAATCACCAATCGGCAAAAATATTGAAATGCAATTGGGTGATGATCGTGTGTTATTCACTGTAACTGCTATAGCAAAAGAGCCGCCATTGGAATCAAGCATTCAGTTTGATATGCTTATTTCTTTTGCAAATGCGCCTTACATCTGGAGTGAAAGAACTCGAACAAGTGGATGGTCAAATGTAACAATAAGCAGTTTTGTTTTGTTAAAGAAAGACGCTCCTGTAAATGCGGCGAATGCAAAAATTGCTTCTATTATGAATCCATTGGTTGCAGAAAACTACAAACCGGGTGAATATATAGTTCGCCTGCAACCGTTAAAAGATATTCATTTCAACAGCACATTGCCGAATGACATTCCGAAACCAAGCGATCCAAAATATTCGTACATTCTTGCAACGGTTGGCGTTCTTATTTTGCTGATTGCATGCATCAACTTTGTAACGCTTTCTATTGGACGCTCAACAAACAGAGCTTTAGAAGTGGGTGTAAGAAAAGTGTTGGGTGCAGCGCGAAACCAATTAATCAGTCAGTTTTGGGGAGAATCATTATTGCTCACAATATCAGCAATCATTATCGGAATTTGTATTGCCCTGCTTCTGCAAAAACCATTTAATCAACTCGCAAATCGTGAACTAAGTTTATCATTTGATGGGTTCACTCTTTTGTTTGTAATTATACTCATTGCAGTTATCGCATTCCTTTCAGGAATTTATCCGGCAATCATTCTTTCCGGTTTTAAACCTGTAGAAGTTTTGAAAGGAAAACTGAAAGCAGGCAGTAACATAGGGTTTTTCAGAAAAGCTCTTATTGTAGTGCAATTTGTTGCTTCAATCGTTTTAATCATCGGCACATTTACTGTTGGCAAACAATTGAATTATTTGCAAACCAAAAACCTTGGCTACAATAAAGAGCACATTGTAATAGTGCAGACAAATAAAAGCAGAAGAGAGGGCAATCAATTGGCGCAATTATTTAAAACCGAAGTTCAAAAAAATCCAAAGGTCCTTGGAGTCACTACTTCGTTATTCAGTATGGCAGAGGAAGGCTGGATGAGTTTGGGCTATACAGACGACCACCATGTATTCCGCCAGTTTAAGTTCAATGCAGTTGATGCAGATTTTATTCCTATGATGAATTTGAAAATTATTGCAGGAAGAGCTTTTTCTAAAAACAATCCTGCCGATTCAAATTATATATTGGTAAATGAAACCTTGGTGAAAGAATATGGCTGGAAGAATCCAATTAGTAAGCGATTGCCCGGAAAGTACGATAATCGCATCTTAGGAATTGTGGAAGATTTTCATGTAGAGTCTTTGCATAATCCGATACAGCCTGTTGTGTTGGCTCTTAAACCCGATAGTATTTTCAGACGTTCGAGTGATGTAAATTATAGTTTCTCTCCGCAACCACGCATCTCTGTTCGCTTTGCAGGTGGTAATCTTCAGGAGCATATAAATTTTTTGCGTTCAGCATGGAAATCGGTTGCCGGCGATCAGGATTTTGACTACCAATTTTTGGATGATGCTTTAAATGCAGCATACCAACAAGAGCAACGCCTTGCAAAGATTGTGCGTTATGCTTCTCTGCTATCTATTTTCATCGCCTGCATGGGATTATTTGGTCTTTCAACATTGATCGTTGTTCGGCGCACAAAAGAAATCGGCATTCGAAAGGTGTTGGGTGCAAACACAGGCAGAATCGTTATGTTACTATCAAAAGATTTTGTTGCGTTAGTCATCATTGCGTCGTTAATAGCTTTTCCCATTGCGTGGTGGGCATTGCAACAATGGTTGGAGGATTTTGCATATCGCACACAAATCAATGGATGGATATTTATTGCCGCAACATTTATTGCTTTATTAGTTGCGTTGCTTACAGTAAGTATGCAATCAATAAAAGCAGCGCGGGCAAACCCGGTGAAGAGTTTGAGAACGGAATGAAAATAATTTTATGATAAAACATTATTTCAAAATTGCATTACGTAATATCGGACGGCAGAAAATTCTTTCATTCATTAATATTGCAGGCTTGTCGATCGGTCTTGCTTGTTTTTCATTATTTCTTTTATATACACTAAATGAGTTCAGCTTCGACAGGTTTCATAAAAATGGCAAAAATATTTACCGCGTTTATCGGTGGGTTGAAGCAATGGAAACCGACCCGGCACGGGCAGATATTTATTTGCCTATGCCCCTTGGGCCGGCGTTGAAACAAGACATCCCCGATGTGGAGGATTTTGTACGAATACAAGAGCCAGGGGGTGAGAGTTATGTGAAATTCGATAATAAAATCAATCGCATTAAAGTTTCCTTTGCCGATCCACAGTTCTTCGAAATGTTCTCGTTCGACTTGAAATCCGGAAATAAGCAGACTGCATTGAGCAGTTTAAACAGTATTGTACTCGCAGAAAAAACGGCTCGGACACTTTTTGGAAATGAGAATGCTGTTGGGAAGACTATACAGATAAAAAAAGAAGAAAACTTTGAACCATTCGTAATAACAGCAGTTGCGAAAGATCCACCTTCGAATTCTACCATTCAGTTTCAGGCCCTGGGCAATTTCAATTACCTCGCGACGACAAATCAAGGAAAGCAGGGGGTAAACAATTGGAAAAGATCAGCTTATCATACTTACATAAAATTAAAACATGGCAGTAAACTTCCGGATGATCCAAATGCTCTCGTCTCATTCAGAAAAAAATATTATCCTAATGAGGAGGCAGAGTTGCGGAAACTGGGCTATTGGACAAAGCCCGGCGTTCCGGTGAAATATAATTTGCAATCATTACGTTCTATGCACACGGACACAAAAGTTTGGGGCGGAGATGTGCCAGCCGTGCAACCAAAAACAGTTTGGATTTTATTAGCAATTGCGTTTGGTGTTTTGCTGGTCGCCTGCATCAACTTTACCACGCTGGCAATTGGTCGCTCTGCAAGTCGTGCAAGAGAAATTGGGATTAGAAAAGTTGTGGGCAGCGAGCGGAGGCAATTGATCTGGCAATTTTTATCGGAAGCTTTATTGCTTACTGCATTTTCGACTGTGTTCGGTCTTATCCTTAGCTACCTGTTGCTTCCTTCATTTAATCAGCTCGCAGGAAAAGACCTGTCCTTTTCGCTGAAACAATTTCCTGAATTGGTTTGGTTAATCGTTGGACTGATTTTAGTTGTTGGCATTTTATCCGGCAGCTATCCTGCTTTGGTGCTTTCGGGCTTTAAACCCCTCGATGTGCTCAAACAAAAAATAAAAGTTGGCGGATCGAATTTGTTTACCCGCTCTCTGGTTACAGTTCAATTTGTTTTGTCAATAGGGCTGATAGCTTCCACGGTGATCATTTTGCAACAGCTTAGATTTATGACCAGCTCCAACCCGGGGTTTCAGAAAGAAAATATTGTCGTCGTAAACGCCGGCGATGTTGATGGCGGAAAAATCTTCCCGCTTTTCAAGCAGGCAGTCTCACGCGATCCAAATATCATCCGTGTGGCCGGGGCGGAGCTGGGCTTGGGCGAAGGTGAGGGCTGGAGCCGGTCAAGTTTTTATTATAAGGGAAAATCTAAAGACGCGTTTGAATATTTCATTGATACCGCTTACATACCGTTGATGGGAATGCAAATCATCTGCGGAAGAAATTTTGATCCGAAGGTCAGCGCTGATACTTCAACATCGGTGATCATAAACGAAACAATGGTAAGAGATTTTGGATTTAGCATTGACAGCGCCGTCGGTCAGCGATTGACTGGATACTCTGAAACAAAGACACCGGTAGTGATCGGGGTGGTCAAAAATTTTCATTTTCGGCCTTTCAGCGAAAAAGTAGAACCGCAAATGTTCCACCAATTCAATGGATATTCTCCATATAAATTTTTTGTCAGAATAAAACCAGGAAATCCTGCGCCTGCATTAGCTGCGATGCAAAAAGCATGGAAACGAGTAGTAGCTGATCTTCCATTCAAATACAATTTTCTTGATGATAGCCTCGATAATTTTTATAAGTCAGAAAGAAGATGGAGCAGTATTATTGGGTGGGCCGGCGCCATTTGCGTTTTTCTTGCATGTCTTGGTTTATTTGGTCTTGCTGCATTAGCAGCGATCAACCGCACAAAAGAAATCGGCATTCGTAAAGTATTGGGTGCATCATTACCGGGTATTGTAACATTATTATCTAAAGACTTTTTAAAACTTGTTTTGGTAGCCTTAGTTATTGCGACACCACTTGCCTGGTACTTTATGGATAAGTGGCTGCAGGATTTTGCTTATCGTGTTTCAATTAGTTGGTGGGTATTTATTGCAGCAGGAGGATTGGCCATCATTGTTGCATTTGTAACTATAAGTTTCCATGCAGTGCAAGCAGCAGTTGCAAACCCTGTGAAGAGTTTGAGAACGGAATGAAAATTAAAAACTGATTTGATTCATTTTGAAAAATTATCTTAATCAATAACTCATGAAAAATTTCTTCAAAGTTGCTATAAGAAATATCTTCCGGCAAAAGCTATACAGCCTTTTTAACCTTGTTGGTTTGGCATTGGGTATTTCCTGCGGATTACTTCTTTCACTTCACATCAGGGAAGAATTGAGCTACGAAAAAAACTTTCCGAAACACAATCGCATTTACAGGATAGTTACCACGGAATGGTCTAAATCTTCACCACCGCTTGCAGGCGAAATGATGAAATATTTTCCGGAGATAAGAAGCGCTGCACGTTTTGCCGAACGCGGCTTGAATGTTGTAAATACAGAGCAGGGAAAGCAAACCGAAAGCAGGGGATTTTTTGCTGATTCTTCTTCTGTTGAGGTATTCGATTTTAACACTGTTGCAGGCAATGCCATTGCAGCGTTAACTGAGCCATCAGCAGTAGTGCTTACCAAAAGCTTGTCTAAAAAGCTTTTCGGCAAGAATAATCCGTTAAACCAAAAACTCACGTTCGGTGATAATGAAGAACTGTGGGTGCGTGCGGTGATTGAAGACCTGCCGGAAAACACACATCTGAAATTTGATTACCTCGTATCAATGCCAACGTTCTACAAGTATGTTCCGCCAGACTGGACAGGAAGCAGGGGCTGGATGTTTGGCTGGACGTACGTTTTGTTTAACAATACAGAAGACATACACAAAGCCGAAAAAAAATTAAAGGCGTTTTATTTAAAATATCATGAAGGGATGTTTGATACCAAACAAGCAAGAGAAGAAGATGCTTCCTCTGCACGATTTCAACCACTAACAAGCATTCATCTCCACTCTAACCTTATACAGGAAATGGGGCCGAACAGCAGTATCATTTACATCTATATTTTTATTGCAGTTGAAGTAATGATACTCATTATCGCCTGCGTAAACTTTATTAATCTTTTTACCACGCAGGCTTTAAAACGCATGAAAGAAGTTGGTATTCGCAAAATACTTGGCGCAAAAAAAAGACAGCTTGTTTTTCAGTTCATCGGCGAAGCATTTTTACTCACATTTTTAGCAGCAGCAGTTGCCGTAATCATATACCAGGTTGCGCTTCCCTTTTATAATAGAATTGCAGGAAAGCATATTGCGTTACTTGAGTTATTCTCCTCATCAAACATGTTTATTTTTATTGTCATTATTGTTTTTGTTGGGTTAATATCGGGTCTTTTCCCTGCAGTTTTTATTTCCGGCTTTGAACCTATCAACTCGCTTAAAGCAAAAAACCCTAAATCTCCTGCAATTGTTTTGCGCAAAAGTCTTGTCGTTTTTCAGTTCGTTGTTTCAGGCTTGCTAATCACTTCAACGATACTTATCTATCAACAGATGCAACTGTTCAATAATAAGCAGCTTGGTTTTGATAAAGACCAGGTGGTGGTAGCAAAGTTGTATGGAAAATTCAAAGAAAAAATTGTCGCCAATCCTGATATTATAAAAAATGAGCTGCTGAAAAACCCGGATATTCTTGCTGTTGGCAAAGCATCCAATGTTATAGGTGATGATTTAAGTGTTGAATCTGTAACGCCTGTAAACCCGCCGCGTGATAAAGAGTTTCCTACAGTAAAAGTAATGCGGATAGATG
>Ga0081539_10000604_pt1 | contig 73040 bp, 60 predicted proteins | sample TabmetS4T2R2_FD_71023 | JGI IMG/M metagenome (GOLD analysis project Ga0081539, IMG submission 71023) | Tabebuia heterophylla rhizosphere microbial communities from the University of Puerto Rico - S4T2R2 | ecosystem: Host-associated > Plants > Roots > Rhizosphere ...
CATTAATTTAAAAGCCTCAAGCGCCTCATTTTGCTTTTGATGTTGCAACAACCAATATGCATTTGCATTCAATATGTCTTCCCGAATTACTGCATTCCAAAAAGGATTAAACGTTGAATCGGCGCGGTACATATCACGTGCCTTTTTAAATTCTGCAACCGCCGTCTGTGATTCATCATGTGTCATTAACCACATAAAATTTCTGTTAGTTAAAATAAACTCGCCGGGCTTTGCATAAGTATTTGCAAAATGTTCTTTAAAGAAGTCAATCGTTTTATCAATGATGGCGCGGCTTTCAGCAGTGTTGGTCGTGATGTCAAATGCATGAGTTCCCTTTACATAATTAATAAGCTCAATCTGCATATCCTGTGTAAGCGCCTGCTGAATAAAATTTTCGATGTTCATATTAAAGAACTGACCATCGAGACCGGCACGAACGATGAGTGTTGGTAAATCCTGACGCAGCTTGCCCAAACTGTCTATACCACCATAATACACCACCAGACTTCTGATATATGTTCGCTCCGGTTGCATAGCAAGACGTGTTCCGAATCTTGCATTTGCAGAGCATGTCCATATTGCCATTTTACCTGTATCAATGTTCAGCGAAGTTCCATGGGTGTGCAAATATTCAAGCAACGCATCACCATCCGCAAGCCCATTGTTTTGTCGTGCCTGATAGTTGATTGCAATCATTCCTTTTGCAGCCATCAGCTTCGCCCAATCTTTATACACACGCCATTGAGGAATAGTCATACTGCCAACGCCATTATTAAATATCACAACCGGAAGATTTGTTTTGGAATTGAAATTTGGCGGATAATAAACATCAAGCGTTAACGAAGTGTCATTTACTTTTTTGTAAATAATATTTTCTTTAACGTGCACCTTGCTCATCTCCGGTATTTGATAAACAATAGGTTCAGAAGGAATATTTTGAGCAAGCAATTGAATGCTTGTAAACGCGATTACAAATAATAAAATGTGCTTCATAATTTTTTATTGTAAGATAATATGCTGAAGAAGTAAAACCTACCAGTCCGATAATTCCGGAGCTATACCCGTTGTTGCTGTGATTGTGGTGCCGCCTGCAGTTTCCGATATTGCGATGGTGTAACGCCGCTTAATTTTTTAAAAACATCGTTGAAAGTTGATAAAGAATTGAAACCTGCATCATAAGCAATAGAAGCAATTTTATGTTCGGCTCTGGATGAATCTGTGAGCATTAGCTTCGCTTCTTCCACTCTGTTTGAATTAATAAAATCATAGAAAGATTTCTGCAAACCCGCATTCAAAACTTGCGATAAATGATGTTTGCTACAATGAAGATATTCTGCAAGTTTATCTATAGTAATTTCTGCATCGAGATAAACTTTTTTCTGCTCCATCAGTTGTTCAAGTTTTGTTACAAGGCGGCGCATCTCTTCTTTACTCAAACTTGAATTGGAGTACTTCTGCGGTCTCTTATAAAATGTAAGGCTGGGTACAACAGGTGTATCTTTCGTTTCATCGGCAAATCCTCGCACAACTGAAAAAATTTGAGGCTGATTCCATGCACAGTAGCTTATCCAATAAATAAAAACCGTCAAAGAAATAAAGCCAAAACGGATGTTTTGATTGTACGGATACCATTGAAACATCAGGAAAATAATAATGGTAATAAACGAACACACGACGAGAGAAATAATTATAAATTGTTTAAGCCATTTGAGTTGTGATTTCTTTATATCAGAATAAGAATTTCTTAGTTGCGACTGGTACCGTAACCAGCATTTCCATGTAAAAAAATGATAGAGTGAAATGCTGATTAACTCTAAAACTAACCGCGGAACGGAAGAAAAAAGCGGTTGAAATAATAAGGGTGGTTCTGTAAACTGATTTGCAATTATAAGACCAATCATCACAATTATAAAAGGAAGAAAATGCAAAATATCACCTACGCGAAATGCACGACGAAACAAAAATTGTTGTGCAAAAAGGTAAATCAATGGCCCATACAAAAATGGAAACTGATACGATAACAGATACAAAGGTTGAAGATTAGTAAACAACCAAACCTTGCTCATCACTTTTAAAGTAATTTGCAAAATCATTACAAAGAGATAACATACAAGAAAAGAATATCCTTTTTCATGCACCTTCTTTTGCAGCAAAACAACGGAGAGAAAAACGCCTTGCAAAACACCGAAAAGCAGCAGAAAAATATTTATCTGTACAGGCATTGTTTTGATTTTGCACAAGTAAATTCTAAAAAATATTTTAGAGAAAAAGTGCAATTTTTATAAGCGGCAACGCTATTCTATGAAGCGCAGTAGTTCGTTGCCTGCAATCAACAATTAATTAAATAATTCTTACATTAGTCACATGTATGCATCTCTGTTATACAAAAGCAATTGTTACCTCGCGGAAGGCCCCATGTGGCATGCGAAGAGAAAAAGTTTTCTCTGGGTTGATATTGATGGCAAAGCATTTCATGAATACAATTTACAAAACGGCAATGTAGAAACATGGCAAATGCAGCAGCGTGTAAGCCTTATCGTTGAAAGCAACGACGATAACTTAATTCTCGGTACAGAATATGGGCTTATATCTTTTAATCCTGCAACCAACGAAATGAAACTGTTAGCAGATATTGAAAAAGATATTCTTACCAATCGCAGCAACGATGGGGCTTGTGATGCCACAGGTCGCTTGTGGATAGGAACTATGGCAAGAGACTTTACACCTGCAGCGGGTTCATTGTACTGCATAAATAAAGATTTAGTGCTAACAAAAAAATTAGAAGGGCTGACTATTCCAAACGGGTTGGTTTGGTCGCTTGATAATAAAAGAATGTACTTTATTGATACACCCACACTGTGTGTGCGCTCATTCTTATTTGATATTGAAGCAGGCGACATACAATTTGAAAAAGTTGTAATAGAAATAGAACCTCAGCTCGGTATGCCCGATGGTATGGCTATTGATGAGGAAGGCATGTTGTGGATTGCGCACTGGAATGGGTTTGGCGTTTATCGCTGGAATCCATTGACAGGGCAATTGCTGGATAAAATTGCATTGCCAGTTCCGCAAGTAAGTTCCTGTGCATTTGGTGGCGATGATTTGAATTATCTTTTCATTACAACCGCACGGGAAAATATGACCGATGCAGATGTTTTTAAATACCCCGACAGCGGAAATGTTTTTATTGTGGAAACAGATGTGAGAGGAGTGCCGGCATATAAGTTTGGATAGATTCCCAACATTGTCCTAATATATTCTATACATCTTCAGACTTACTTAGTAATTCTCTGCGCTTTGTTGTGCTTTTTGCGTCGTTTACAGAGTCACTTTCTGCCTCATAGAAATCAATTTTGTATTTTACATTAATAGCCTCAATAAAGTTTTAAATTCTATTTATTCTAAGTATTTGCATTCTTGTATTTTCCTTCTGCTATCGCTATTAATTGTTTCTTCTCCGCTTGTTCAATAAAATTTTGAATGTTGAAGTGAGTCTACGACTAAGTCGCGATTATAATGACACAACAGGCGATGCCCACCTGCACTTCAGCTCACTTCGTAAAAAAAATTTACATCTTATTTACAACTTCAAATCCATAGAAACATTCGTTTCGTATGTGTGTTTACTAAAGCTTTCAAAAAATAATCTGGAGAACATCCCGGGAGTTCTTTCTCCAACTTTTTTTAAAACCAAAAATTAAAACCATGCGATTCAAAAAAATCAAGGCATGGCGACTGTTAGCGATAGTTGCCATGTTAGGGACATCTGCTGCCTTGATGTCCTCCAGCCACAGGGAAGCACCGTTGATAGCCGATGATCCATTAGCTGATAATACCGACGTATATGCTTTCCGTTGTCCCAATGCTCCAGACAAAATTTGCATTATCGCCAATTACATTCCCGGTCAGTTGCCTTATGGTGGTCCTAACTATTATCACTTTGGCGAGAACATTCGTTACGAAATTCATATTGATAACAACATCAACACGCCGGGTGATGACATCGTTTACAGATTTACATTTCATCAAAACAATCAGGATCCTACTACCTTCTTCAACATTAGACTGGGCAAAGAAAATTTGAAGACAACTTATACAATGGAAAAGAGTACGGATGGCGGTGCAACATTTACTGTTGTGAAAACTCATGGCTATGTACCTCCATATTATATAGGACCACGCTCTATTGACTCTGCAGTTGGTTTGGGTGCATCTTCTTATTTGGATCTTGCCAAGAGAGGTATCACTCAAGCATCTACCGGTGAAAGAGTTTTTTGCGGACCTGTTGATGACCCTTTCTTTGTTGATCTTGGGGGAATCTTTGATTTGGGTGATGCACCGCGTCAAAATGGTCGTGCTTCCGATGGTCTTGCATGCAAAAATGTTTCAACGATTGCATTGCAAATTCCTATTTCTGAATTACAGAAAGATCATAAATCTGTTCAACAAGCATCAAACATTCTTGATCCAGATTTTGTGATTGGTGTTTGGGCATCTGCAAGCAGAAGAAGCATGAGAGTGTTGAACGGTGATGGCACTGAAACACACTCCGGCAAATGGGTTCAGGTATCAAGACTTGGTATGCCTTTAACGAATGAAGCTGTTGTTCCAATTGGTTATAAAGATTTGTGGAATGCATTAACACCTTATCAAGACCTTACTTACTTAAGCACTTTCGGCAATTTCTTTTACAATCCTGAACTGGCACTTTATATGGACAGCGCTTTGTTTGGACCTGCTGTTCCTGCCATTTTCCAAAGCCTTCAAGTACAAAAAAATTCTCTTGGCGCTTATGGTTTTGGTGATGGACAAAATGGTTTGTATCCTTTAAAAGGAACATCGGCGGTAGCAGGTACTGCTCTTGATGATGCAATCTTCGGAACGCTTTTATTGCCCGCACCCAACTCTCCTCGCTCAGTTGATATATGGCCCGTTTTTCATACAGGTGTTCCTAATTTAAGCCCATATCAACTTGCAGTTGGTAAAACAGATATGAATGGCAATATCAATCCTTTAGCTGTTGGCAAGCCTTTCATCAATAACTTTTTGCCAAACGGTGGTGATATGTTACGATTGAACATGGCTGTACCTGTTACAAAACGAGATGATCCAAACTTTAGCAGCCTTGGTCTTATTCAAGCAGCAGTGTTGGGTTTAACCGATCCGAATTACAACAAAGACACGTCGCTTGAATTTATTCCAAACATGGATGGATTTCCCAATGGAAGAAGACTGGAAGATGATGTAACGCGGATAGAGTTACAAGCTGTTGGTGGTGTTGTGCTTGCTGCTATTGGTTTGCCTTATGATGATTATACCGGCGGAAGTTCTGTGGTTACTCCAGATTTGTTACGGTCTCTCGGCTATACTACAGGTATTGAAAAGAATGATACATCATTCGCAGTAAGCTTCCCTTATGAAGCTTTGCCTTGGAGCGGTGTAAATCCGAAATGTGGCTGTGAAGGTGTTGGCGATGGAGGCGAAGCATCTCGTAAAACAGTTAGCCAACCTGCAGTTAATAATGCTATCACAGGCAAAGAAGTATCTGCTCCTGATTTCATGGTATCAGCATATCCTAATCCTACCAGTGGAAGCAGTGCGATTAAATATCATGTTGCAGCGCCGTCGAATGTTATGATCGGTGTGTACGATGCAACAGGTAAACAAATAGCAATACTTGTAAACAAAAAACAAGCTGCAGGTACTTATGAAGTGAAGTGGAATAATACACATGCTGCTCGTGGAATTTACTTCATCAATGCTGTTGTGAATGGAGAACTGAAGGGAAGTGTAAAGGTGACGAAGCAATAAGTGGTGAGTGTGTGAATCGTGAATTACTGATACTCACTACTCACTACTGACTACTCACTACTCGCTACTGACTACTCACTCCTCACCATCTTCAATCCTTAAACCTATTCTTTATAATCAAAAAGATAAGTCCGCAAGTTGCGGGCTTATCTTCTCAAAAATTAAGCTTGAAAAAACCAAAGTTCATCTTGAAAAAAGCTTTTGTATGAAAAATAAAATTATTTACATCTCCTTACTTACTCTTTTTACCGCTGCGATTGTTATCATATTTCATAAATACAATGATAACAAAAGCAATAACGTACAACTGTATGCGCTTCTTCCGCGCAAAGGAGCAGCGGCACAGGCTCCGGAATGGTTGCGTGTGAAAGAACAAGCATATAAACTTATGCAAACACTGAAAGAAAATCCTGATGACAAAAACTCACTGATACAACTCGCCACATTATATATTCAGGAAGCACGTGCCACAGGCAATTATGCTTATTACGACAAAGCTGCTCTTAACTGTATTGATGATGTTTTAAAACAAGACAGTAAAAATTTTGATGGTATAATATTGAAGAGTGTGATTTATTTATCGCAGCACCATTTTACAGAAGGTTTAGAGTTTGCACAAAAAGCAAAGGCGATGAATCCATACAACTCCTACGCGTATGGTTTATCTGTTGATGGCAATGTTGAAATGGGTAATTACAAAGATGCTGTTGCCGATGCAGATAAAATGCTGTCTATTCGTCCTGATATACGTTCTTATTCCCGTGCTTCTTATTTGAGAGAAATTTATGGTGATTATCCCGGCGCTATTGAAGCAATGAAAATGGCTGTGGATGCAGGCGCTCCCGGCGAAGAAGGAACCGAGTGGGCACGTGTGCAATTAGGACATCTTTATGAAAACACCGGCGACCTTTTGAATGCTGAAATGTATTATACACTTGCATTGCAATATCGTTCCGGGTATGCGTATGCGCTTGCAGGTTTGGCTCGTGTTGCTGCTGCAAAAAAAGATTACAATAAAGCGATTGCCTATTACAAACGAGCAGATTCTTCTGTTACAGATTTTTCAATAAAAGAAGAGCTTGCTGACGTGTATCGTGAAACAAGTAACAAAGAAAAAGCGGATGCGCTGCAAAAAAAGATTATTGATGAAATGAATGAACAATCCCAAACTGCACAGAGTGATGATAATGTTGGTCACTATGTTGATAAAGAACTTGCTTATGCGTACCTGAAAATAAGTGATTTCGATAATGCGCTTAAACATGCATTGATGGAATACAATCGCCGCCCCGATAATATTGATGTGAATGAATGTTTGGCTTGGGTGTATTACTCAAAAGGTGATTATGCAAAAGCTGCTCATTATATAAAGTTTGCTTTAAAAACAAACTCAAAAAATTCAACACTCTTGTGCCGAGCAGGTTTAATATATGCAAAGAGTGGTGATAAATCGCTTGCAAAAACAACATTACAAGAAGCGTTGAAAACAAATGCAAACATTGCAGTCAATTTGAAAATAGAAAGCCTGAATACTTTGCAAACACTATGAATTACTGATTATCGCTGATTAAAATGATGGATATGATTAATAATTGACGATTGACGAATCACAACATTAACCATCGCCCGTTCACCATGCGCACTTTATCTCAACATAAAAATTATACAAAAGCGACTGCATGCTGCACTTGTTTGCTTACAGCATTGCCTTTGTTTGCACATCCGATAAACATTGCAATGGAGCGTGCGCCCATACAAGAGGCAATTTGGTTTTATCTAAAGATGGGTATTACTCATATAGTTCCAAATGGGTTTGATCATATTCTTTTTGTAACAAGCTTGTGTTTATTGAGCAATAAAATCAGAACGATTTTGTGGCAAACTTCTGCGTTTACTGTTGCACATTCAATTACCCTGGCATTAAGCATGAAAAATATCATTGCAGCACCCGGTGCTGTTGTTGAACCTGTAATATCTCTATCCATTGTTTTTGTTGCGGTGGAAAATATTTTATTAAACGAATTAAAACCGTGGCGCGTGTTGATTGTATTCTTCTTTGGTCTTGTTCATGGAATGGGTTTCGCCAGTGCGTTGAACGAAGTTGGTCTGCCACGCAATAATTTTTTTTCATCCATTATTGCGTTTAATGTTGGTGTTGAGTTTGGACAAATTGCAGTTATTTTTTTGGTATTCGGTTTATTAATTACTCCTTTTGGAAAGAAATTGAATTTTAAAAGACAGTTTGTATATCCATTGTCTATCATCATTGCTTTGATAGCTTGTTACTGGACTGTTGAAAGAGTTATGGCTTTATAAAAGACAGATAAATTTTTGGGTATTTTTAAGATGAACACGAAGTCCTGCTTTCGCAGGATTTCTTTTTTTGCAAGCTTCGAGCCACGAGCATTAGCTTTGAGTAATACTCGACGCTGGCAGCTCATAGCTCACAGCTTTGCTATACGGTTTTTCTTAGAGATTCATTTTGGGCATCTGTTCAATCCATTATCAACATCTTCCGAATCTGCTTCAATATCTTCTTTATCAGGTTCACTCATTTGCTGATGTTGTGTTGTATCCTCTTCCTGTTGTGAACGGCGATTCATTTCTTTTTCGGAAGTAAAATCTTCCGAAGACTGCTGATATGCACTATCCTGCGGATTCACCGGATAATCCTGTTCCTGCTCATTTACTATAGGTTGCTCTTTTTCCATTTGAGGCGTGGACGGCTGCGATTGAGATGCTTTATCTTTTGAAGAAGCTTTTTTACTTGCCATACAAAACATTTTATATTTAATAAAAATGATTCATGCAGGCTTTGCAAGTGTGGCGTTTCCTTTTTTCTTTTTACCGATTCTTGTTACAAGCGTTGCTATTCCATATTGCAAAACATTACCCACAATTTTTTTCACCGGACTTATTGCAGCACCCACGAACAAATTTTTTGAGAGTATGCCTGCGCCAAGTCCAACAGCAGCTTTTATAACCGTGTTGCGCACCGATGGCGAAGATGCAGCTTGCTTTATAACGTTGGCGGGCTTTAAGCGTTCATAAGCTGCATGCAATTCATCGAGCAATAATTTTTCCTGTGTTGCTTTTCGTTGTTCAAGTTCTATGATAGCAGCTTTAAGTTCCTTTGTATTTCTTATTGCCCTATCCATTAATTAAGAACTTTATCAATAAACGAATTTGCAACAGCACGTTTTATTAATTGCTTTCTGAATAAATAAACAATTAAACCGATAATGAAATATGCGCCGCCTACAATAAAGAAACCATAATATGATGTGCCGATTGCGTCGCCAATCCACAGCGCCAAACCTATACTTAAGATGATAACAGAAAATGAAAAAACAAAAAACACGGCTAACCCTGAAGCAAATGACGAAACGGCGTCTGAAGTTTTATCAGCAGATTTTAACTTGAGAAGTTCTATCCGTGTTTCAAAATAATCTCCCGCTCTTTCGAAAAGGGCTTCAAAAGAGTTAGCCTTGTTTTCCATTTTTATTTATTTCTAAAATTATGATACGGCGCTTTGAGCGTTGCCTTTCCATTCTTCAAATTTTTCCTTGCCCTTATTTGCCATATTCTTTGCTTCATCTTTTGCGCCTTGAAATTTATTTGAAACAGAATCTACAAAATCATTGAATTTGTTTTTCAGGTTATCAGCCAAGTCGTTGCTTCTTTCAGAAATTTTTCTTCTTGTTTCAACACCGGTGTCGGGAGCGAATAAAATACCGAGAATAGCACCGGCTGCAGCGCCGATTAAAACGCCGGAAATGATTTTTCCTGCACTCATAGTTAATGAATTTTAAGTGATGACTAAATTTGGTTTACAATTATCAAGCGAAAATGTTGCCAAAGATTTTGGTGCCTGAATACTCCTATTAAACAGAACGGGCAGAGGAAGGTTTAAATTTTTGTGCATTTTAAAGATGCAGCTTGAAAGTTATAAGTGGGTACTATTTTCCACAATCGAATAAAAGGCAGATAGTAAAGCTGCCTCAAAACACTCCGATTTGACACTATACAGCTTATAAGTTTATTATCATGATTTTTATGAACCCGTCTGCACTGCTACTATAAATCTTCTCTTGCGTCGCACTCTTGTACTCAAGTAATTCTACTCTGCAACCTCCGAGCTTGCTTAGCGTTCTTTGTGTTTCTCTGTGCTCTTTGCGTAGCTTAATAGGAACGCAGAGGACACTAAGAAGACGCAAAGTGCGCAAAGATGTCAAACACTTTAAAGTCTCGAAACCTTCATCTTCATTAATCTTGGCAGCAAAGTTTATATACTTCTCTGCAAAACAACAATACATAATGAATTTGCATTGGGGATATCCGTTTTGGCTTATTAAAGATGGTTTACCGTATGGCTATCCCAAGTTGCAACAGTCACTTTCAACAGATGTGATTATTTTGGGCGGTGGTATTTCCGGTGCGCTTACAGCTTATTATCTTACTAAGGTAGGAATGGATTGTGTTGTACTCGATGCAAGAACAATTGGTCTTGGAAGTACTTGCGCAAGCACTTCTCTGCTGCAATATGAAATTGATACTCCTTTATACCTCTTAAAAAATATTGTTGGTTACCAGAGTGCAGTGCGTGCTTATAAGCTTTGTGGTGAAGCAATAGAAAAGATTGCAGCTATAGCAAAAGAATTAAACTTTACTGATTTTAATTTTAAAAAGAGTCTTTACTATGCAGTTGATAAAAAGCATGTTCCTTTTTTGAAGGAAGAATGCACTATAAGAAAAGAAAATGGATTTGATGTTGATTTTTTAGACGAGCAAACAATAAAAGATGAGTTTCATTTTTCGGCGCCGGGTGCAATACTATCGCATCTCGGTGCACACATTAATGCTTATCTTTTTACACATGCACTTCTTCAACATGGGTTACAAAATGGACTTCAGGTTTATGACAGAACACCCGTAAAAGAAATTGAAAACACCAACAAAGGTGTAACACTTAAAACAGACAACAATTGCATCGTTAAAGCAAAAAAGCTCGTACATGCAACGGGCTATGAAGCCATACATTTCATAAAGAAAAAAATCGTTACGCTTTATTCAACGTATGCAACGATCACGGAGCAGTTTAATAAGCAAATGTATTTTTGGAAAGATGACGCAATGATATGGAACACTGCAAAACCTTATTTATATGTGCGCAGTGTGGGAAACAACCGGATATTGGTTGGTGGCAGGGATGAGAAATTCATTAATATTCGCAGGCAAGACAAGTTGATAAATAAGAAAACAAAATCACTGGCAAAAGATTTTTGTATGCTTTTTCAGAACATTCCTTTTATTCCTGAGTTTAGTTGGGCAGGTGTGTTTGGCGCAACAAAAGATGGTCTGCCTTTTATTGGCAGTTATAAAAAATTACCCAATAGTTTTTTTGCTCTTGGATATGGTGGCAACGGAATTACATTTAGTGTAGTAGCGGCAGAAATACTTACCGATATTATAAAAGGCAAACAAAACAGCGACGCAAAAATTTTTTCTTTTGAGAGGATATAGAAGGCGTAAGGTTTAAGGTGAAAGTGTATCGTAAAGCATTATGTTCAAGGTTTAAAATAAATTTTATGAAAGACAAATTGAAGGCTGTTTCAACGGTTGTTATGCTGTTTGTTTCAACAATGGCTATAAGCAGTTGCTCTGTAATTGAAGGAATATTTAAAGCAGGTGTATGGACTGGGATTATTTTTGTTGTGCTGATAATTGCTTTAATAATTTTTATTCTTACAAAAATTTTTAAAAAGTAAAAATTCAGCGCAAAGGAAGATTATATTATCCGAAGGAAAATTATTTCTTTTAAAATTTTTTTGCTAAAGTTTTGCACTCTAATGTATAGCTTTCAATTGTTGTGCAGATCGAAAAAGATCGCTATCGCCGAATAGTATTGTTGCAGTACAAGTGAGTGACACAACGGAAGCTTCATGCTTATTCAATAGCTGGCTTCAAAAAAATAAAAAGCCGCTCATTAACACGTGGAAAATATTTCACACAAAAACTTTAACCCTCCTCGTGTTTCGCCTTTTCACTCTGTGAGAATATTTCTCCAATCTTATTCATGAAGCCAGATACTGGGCCTTCCATTTTATGTGTGCGATCATCAATTGTATCGTCGTTTAACAGATTACCCATTTGAAGCGCTGCGGGCAGATACATCAATATCGTGGGCTTTTGTGCTGCAACAATTGTTTTAACATCGTTTACAGTAGCCGGATTTTTTTCGCGTATTGCTTTAACAGCTTCTCTTGCAACAAGCTCCATTCGTTCAGAAGCAGTTTCTTTTGAAGTGTGAGCGTAATCCGCAACCTTCATTGCCGCTTCGTCGCCCAACCCGCCCAGCATGGTGTGCAGCCAATCGCCATTCATTTCGCCGCTTAAAACACAGTCTGCTCCGTTATTGCTGCGCGTATATTTATACAATGCAATCATTACGGCAGACAAAGAAGCTTGATTGAGCTTATCTTCTTCAAAAACTTCATTGGCTTTTATTTCCTGCGTATTTGGATCAACTTTTTTTAGCTCGGCAAACCCTAAATTTTTTTGAATGGTTTGCAACAGGTTCAGTGCCATAACATTTTATTTTATTTAGTTATTAAAATATTTTACTTAACCTGTAAAGGCATAAATAAACTTGTAAAAAGCATGCCAAGTGTCACGGATTTTTCATAATTTCAGAATTAGGTTTTCTTTGCGCAGCATGCCTCTTAATTTTGACTTTTAATATAATGATCTATGCCAGCAACACCTAATCAAACCACTGTTTCGTCTGTAATTGAAGAATTACGCTCCAAAAAACAAGATCTCGAATTTTTAGTAACGCATCAGGGATTAACCGCATGCACCGGAAAATATTATTCTCCGGAAGAACTAAAAATTGTAAGGACTTATCATTTTGCAGAAAAGACAAATCCTTCTTATTCATCCATCCTCTATTTAATTGAAACAAATGACGGATTAAAAGGTTACAGCCTCGACGCTTACGGCGCTTATAAAAACTCTAAAGACGAAAAGTTTGAAACCTTTATAACAAAGGTTTGTGTTCAAAGCGAGCAGCAGACCGAAGAATAATTGTTTCTAAATTAAGCTTTTATTTTTTGTACTTAACTGTAGCAGTTCTATTAAGCTTTCGTTGTGTCACTCACTTGTACTTTCTGAATATTATTAAGCAAAGAACATACTCGCTTTTAAGCTCAAAGAGCAACCTTATACGGGTTGCCTTTGATTTTTAATAACATCATTCTATAAGAACGACCTCTTGCTTATATCCCCCAATTTACATTTGAAAAAACAATCGTGACCAAAGTAAAATAGTACCTGTACCACAAAATATTATACTTTTTAAAATCGGCTGTCTGATCTATTTTACTTTTTAAGGAAGAATTGTATCTTAGCGACCTCAAGAACCCAGGATTATACTCTAAAAACAAAAACATGATTGTTTAGTCAATCTATTTAACCCTTATGCGCAGTTTTATCTCTCAAACTCTGAAATATTCACTGGGGATTTTCTTTTTATTTATTGGCCTTGTTTCTTTTGCACAATTAAAAGCAGATTTTACTGCAGACCAACCGGCAGGTTGCTCGCCGTTACTTGTAAGCTTTTCAAACACAACAATAGGAGCTTCTGCAAATGTTACCTATAAATGGGATTTTGGAAACGGCAATTCATCAACAAAGAAAGATGCTGGAGCAACTTATTTTGATGAAAAAACATACACCGTTACGCTTACTGCAACAGACGGTGGACAAACATCTTCCAAAACAATGACCATAACGGTTTACAAAAAGCCGGTTGTGAATTTTAGCGCTTCTCCTGCAAAGGGTTGCTCTCCGCTGCCTGTAGCTTTCACAAGCAGCTCAACAGCAGGCGATGGTAGCATTGCAAGTTATTTTTGGGATTTTGGTGATGGCGCTACGCAAGGAACATCTGAATCTCAAATCTCACATACCTACAACTTTGCACAGAAAACAACAGTAAGCCTTACTGTTACCAATAATCATGGCTGCTTTAATACGCTTGAAAAAAAACAGATTGTAGAAGTGCTTGGAAGCATGAAAGGTGGATTCTCTGCCAGTAAAACCGTATTGTGTGCAGTGAATGAAACAACAACATTTAATAACACAAGTACTGGACCTGGCATATTATCCTATGCATGGGATTTTGGTGACGGCAAAACTTCAACCGACAAAAATCCCACACATGCTTATGATAAGAAAGGAGTTTATACAGTAACACTTACCGTAAAAAATGCTGATGGTTGTTTAGATAAAGTTGTTCAAACCGACTACATTAATGTAGCCAATTATACCGTTGATTTTAACGTGCCTTCACTTATTTGTGAAAACACACAAGCTACTTTTAATGACATCAGTACAAACGGCTCATCGAACACGACATGGCAGATTGATGGCGCATATGCTTACAATTATTATGGCTCATATTTTTATTACACCTTTAATGCTGGCTCTCATAAAATAAAACTCACAAACACTTACGGTACTTGCACTGCGTCAAAAGAGAAAAATTTTACTGTGAATGCAGCGCCCAATATTCAAGGTTTTTCCGCAAGCTTTGGATCGCTTTGCGGTGTGCCTGTCACTATTCAGTTTAAAGACACAACAAAAGATGCAAAATCATGGTTGTGGGATTTTAACTCGCCTTACGGCGTTACAGCTACAACACAAAACCCTTCACACACTTATAACAGCGAAGGGTATTATCGCGTAAAATTAGCAGTAATAAATTCGGTGGGTTGTTCCTCAGAAGTAACACAATTTTATCGCATTGGCAAACCAACCGTGAATATAAATATCGTTTCTTCTACAAGCCCCTCTTGGAATTCAGGATGTCCCGGTTTTACTATGATCTTTGGTGCTAATGTTATATCAGGTGATGATGAAATAACTGATTACAAATGGGAGTTCCCTGATGATGGCAGCATTTCAACTTCACTGAAACCAAAACACACTTTTAATAAAGCAGGAACCTATAGAGTTAAACTTGCTTACACTACAAAGAATGGCTGTACAGATGTTACCTACTCAGATTACATATACGTATATGAAAAACCAAAGGCAGATTTTGTTTCTTTATCGGGAACAACCATTTGCGGCAATACGCCTGTAAATTTTTCAGACCAATCAATTGGAACTGTTACCAATTGGTCTTGGGATTTTGGTGATTATAATTATGGTTATACAGGATCTCCAAATGTGCCGACACATCAATATTATGATACAGGAAAATATACTGTAACACTTATTGCTTACAACGGAACCTGTGCTGATACAGCAATAAAAGACAATTATATAAAGGTATTACCTCCGTTTCCATCAATATCAGGGGTGATGAATACCTGTGACGGTACTCGTGGGTTGATTACCTTTTCCCAAAGTTCGAGATATGCGCTTAGCTGGAAATGGGATTTTGATGATGGCACTACAAAAACACTCGGTACAGATGAATCACAGGTGACACATAATTATACAAAAACGGGCTCTTATAACGTGGTGCTCACAACAACGAATGGACAATGTTCTGTGAGAGATTCTGCAACTGCTTATGTACTGCTAAAGCAAAGTCCAAAGTTGAGCTCATCAAAAACAGAAGTATGCAGTCAGAATGAAATAGACATCACTGTTAACAATCTTGAAACGAATCCTGCTCCTAACTATTATTATAAGTACACTATCAATAATCTTAAATATGGTGATGGCAGTGATTTCAACGGCTCTATTTATCCGGCGGGGTATGGATGGGACACGATCTATAACGGGCACATGAGTGGATTTGATAATAAGAAAAAAGACATATATGCAATTATATACTCCGAGTACTTTGGCTGCTTTGATACTACAAACGTTATCCCTTTACTTATCAAAGGACCGATATCCGATTATAAAATAACAACTGACAATGTTTGTTATAAATCGCCTGTGGTTTTTAAAGATGAGTCAAAAGCACAGAACGGTGTTGCGATTACAAAATGGGATTGGGATTTTGGTGATGGCACTTATCAATCTTCATCGAGCGGTGGCAGTGTGCCGCATACTTATTCTAATCCCGGATTTTATTATGCATCATTAACAGTTACAGATGCTGATGGCTGTATTAACTCCACTCCTTTTTATTATGATTATGCCGAAGTGAATGGACCAAAAGCATCATTTTATTCTTCCGAACAAAGTGTGTCTCCGGGCACTTACATATATTTCTACAACACCACTAATACATATAATACTTACAACACTGCTCTTAAATGGGATTTTGGTGATGGTACTACAACTACGGATTATTATTACCCGACCCATGCTTATTCTAACATAGGAGTTGATACAGTCAAACTTTTTGCATCAGATGAAACCACAGGTTGCAGAGATACTGCAATTCAACTTATCTACGTAAAGAATGTGAATACATCCTTTACTTTCACTACTTCGTACATCAACAACAACAGTTGTCCGCCTTTGCTTGCACAATTTCAAAACACTTCTTCCAACGCAAATTATGTTTCATGGGATTTTGGTGATGGCAGTGTTGCAGATAACCAGAACTTTCCAAGTCATACATACTATCAGCCCGGCAATTACAAAGTAACATTGTATGGATATGGTGATAATAATGCTATTGACTCCACTGTTGATTATGTTACGGTGAAAGGTCCTTACGCTGCGTTAAGTGCAGATGTATTGAATGGCTGCAACACTGCTTCTGTAACCTTAACAGCAAAAGCAAGTGGCGCAACATCTTATACATGGGATTTTGCTGATGGCACCCTGCAGCAAACCACCGATACATTTGGCGTACATACTTATACAAACGCAGGTACATTTATTCCATCGTTGATTATGAAAGATGGCTACGGATGTTCAGCAACATTCAGTTTAAAAGACACGATTGTAATTGATACACTAAAAATTCAAAGCATCAATAAAACACCGGTACAGGTTTGCGATTCAGGTTTTGTTTCATTCAATCCGGTTGTTGCAAGTATTGCTGCAGATGAAATGCATAAGCCCTTGCAATATCATTGGAATTTCGGAACAAGCAACCCTGCTGATACTTCAAACATTAATCAACCAACATTTTTTTACAATCAATTGGGCAAGTATGGGGTAAAGTTGAAAGTAACATCGCCGTATGGCTGCGTAAATCAGTTTACAGATTCTATAAATGTTGTTGAAAAAGCAAAAGGTACCATAAACGGACCGGCAGAAATTTGTGAAAATGGTTCTGCAATATTTACCGCGACATCGAGTGTTAGCACTGTAACATGGAGTTGGGATTTTAAGAATGGTAATACATCTTCTTCGCAAAATCCTTCAACACAAACGTTTACTAAAGCAAAAGATTATATGGTAAGTCTTATTGTTACTCACTCCGGATGCAGCGATACAACTTATTCGAATCTTACAGTTCACCCTATTCCCAAAATCAACATTTTACCAAAAGAGCCTGTAATTTGTTTGGGCAATTCAATTCAATTAACTGCGCATGACGGCACTGCTTATCAATGGTCACCTAATCAAAATATCAATGACACTACAATCGCAAATCCGGTTGTAAATCCTTCTGCAACTACTACATACTTTGCAAAAGCAACAAATGAATTTACATGTGAGAATACAGATTCAGTATCGGTATTGGTGGTGCAGCCATTCACAGTGCAACTCGATCCTGTAAGTTATGCATGCAAAGGCATTGGTGTAGAGTTGCATGCTGAAGGTGCAGATATATACAAATGGAGCGGTGAAGGTTTGAACGATTACAACATTTCAAATCCTTTTACAAATCCGCAAACTACTACAACATATACGGTTGTCGGATACGATAAATATGGATGCTTTACAGACACTGCGACAACAAGTGTTGAGATAAAACCATTGCCAACAGTTACAGCGGCACCCGACCAAATAACGCTCGCCGGCTCAACAATTACTTTACAAGCCAATGCCAGCAGCGATGTTGTGTCGTGGGACTGGAGCCCGCCAACTTATTTAAGCTGCACTACTTGTGCAAGCCCTGAAAGCAGTCCGCGTTCAAACATCACATATACAGTGACTGTTACCAACAATTATAATTGCACTGCAAAAGATTCCATCAATATAAAACTTGTTTGTGCAGAAAGCATCGTTAAAATACCCAACAGCTTTACGCCGAATCACGATGCGTTGAACGATTGGTTCACCGTATTGGGCAAAGGCATCAAACTCGTGAAGCACATCATTGTGTTTAACCGCTGGGGACATGTAGTGTACCGTCGTGATAACATTCAACCGAACGATCATTCTGCAGGGTGGGATGGGAAATCTGAAGGTATTGATATGCCCTCCGGCGTTTATGTTTATATCGCCGAAATAATTTGCGATACGGGTGATGTGTTTACTTATAAAGGAACAGTTACGTTGATAAGATGATTTTTATGATACAGGCAGCGATGTTTCATGGCATCGTCCCTTGCGTCGCAATCACTTTATCTGATGTGCAAATGGCATCTGTGGGTTTCATTGTCGAAGTTGTAATTGATTTAGCAATCTTTTCCACATCATCGTTCATAAAAAATAAACTCCTTAAAACAATACGCAATTAAATTTGTGTGTTATTATTCTTATTCTTTCGCTCTGCGAGGTCTCCAGACTTCGCAGTAGTTATGCACCAAGTCTCCAGACTTGGAAAAACCGTTAATAAGTTTTTGTGATCACGTCTTCAAACAAAATAATTCTTGGGATTGACTTGCTCTGCAAAGTCTCCAGACTTGGAAAAATTGTTTAATAAAAATTTTGTGACCACACCTTCAAACAAAATAATTCTTGGTATTGATCCCGGTACTGTTGTAATGGGTTATGCTGTTATTGAATGTTGCAACAGCAATGTTGCAGTAATTACAATGGATGTTCTCAAACTGGGCGGCACAAAAGATATTTATGAAAGGCTTGAAATGATTCATTCGAAAGTGAACACTCTTATCATACAACATAAGCCGCACACATTTGCAATTGAGGCCCCTTTTTTTGGAAAGAATGTTCAAAGCATGCTTAAGTTAGGAAGAGCACAGGGAGTTGCCATTGCGGCTGCTATGCAAAGCCGGATTGTCGTTACAGAATACTCACCCAAAAAAGTAAAACAATCTATCACAGGAAATGGCAATGCTGCAAAAGAACAGGTATGGAAAATGCTGCAGCGTATTTTGAATATAGAAGAAAAGCCTCAATACTTTGATGCAACAGATGCACTTGCTGTTGCTATGTGTCATCATTATCAAACCTCATCACCTGCAAAGAAAACCACAAACGGTTTTAAGAGCTGGGAAGATTTTATTGCAAAGAATCACCATCGTGTTTTAAAATAAACTAAGTTCGGTCTTGCAATACACCGATTTCTATGCGGTGTTTGCAAAACTCATTTTAAATTAAATTCAATGAAACCCAAACTGCTTAAAAAGATAAGATTTCTTGTTGTGTTTTTTATTATTGCTCTCGCCATTAGCGGCATTACTGCTTTTCCCGTTTACAGTGAATTAAAATTATTGAAAGAAACAAGCTTGATGAATGGCAATGGTTTTCCAGCCAACTGGTTAAACGAGGTGTATGAAGGAGTAAATTCAGCACATGACAATTATCCGTTTTTATTTTACGGATTTGATTGGCTTGCGTTTGCTCATCTTGTAATAGCCGCTTTATTTTATGGTGTGTATAAAAATCCGGTAAAAAATAAATTCATCATTGACTGGGGAATATTTTGTTGTATCGGGATTATTCCTTTGGCATTTATTTGCGGCACAATAAGAGGTATTCCATTCGTGCACATTCTCATTGATTGCAGTTTTGGTTTAATTGGAATAATTCCTTTATTGATATGCCGCAAATATATTTTGCAACTTGAAAGACTGGATTAGTGTTACATTGAAGTCACCATTCCTGCATTTTACACAATTAAATTATCAACCAATTAACTAATTAACCAATTAACTAATTAACCAATTAACCAATTAACTAATTAACCAATTAACTAATTAACCAATTAACCAATTAACTAATTAACCAATCATCCATTCAACTTTTCCAAAATCTTCTGCTGCACTTCTTTCAACTCTTCATCACTCAACTTTAATTTTCCTCTCGTAAAATTTAAATCATTGGATGAATTAATCGGTATCAGATGCAAATGCGCATGAGGAACTTCAAGTCCTATAACTTCCATGCCACAACGGTTGCAGCGAAATGCTTTTTCGATTGCTTTCGCAATAGGACGAGCAAATAAAAGCAGGCTGGCGAGATATTCATCAGGAAGGTCGAACATATTATCCACTTCAGTTTTTGGTACAACGAGAACATGACCTTTTACGAGAGGAAAAATATCAAGGAACGCAAAAAACTTTTCATCTTCTGCAATTTTGTAAGAAGGAATTTCGCCAGCAATAATTTTTGAGAAAATAGTCATGGTGATTTATGATTTATGGATTTATGATTTGCGATTAGCGAGTGCAGATTTAGGAAGATTTGATTAAATAAAAAAGTTTCGACAATACTTCATAAGTTTATACTCCCAAAAGCATTATTGATCTTATTGTTTGCATTTCGTAATAAATTCAGAGGCACGATTCGTTTGCTCACAAGTTCGAAATCTCATTCAGGGATTTGAGAAACTAATTAAATACATCATCTATGAAATTTCATTTTCTACTCTTGTTATTCTTTTACAACCTTGTTTCGGCACAAAACACTATTGGCATATTTCAAAACCACGCTGATGTTGGTAATCCAAAAATTAAAGGCGATGCTCAGTATGATGAAGCAACTCAAACTTATACACTCACAGGTGCAGGTTATAATATCTGGTTTAACAGGGATGAATTTCATTATCTCTACAATAAGATAAGCGGTGATTTTATTCTTACTGCAAACTTTCAATTCATTGGTAATAGCAGAATAGATCATAGAAAAATCGGCTGGATGGTTCGTGCAACAACTGATGCAGAATCATCGCATTACAGTGCGGTATCACATGGCGATGGACTCACGGTTCTTCAATGGCGACCGTTGAGAGGTTCTTATATGCGCGACCCGCAGGATGAATTGTTTTTTCCAAAGAAAAGTTTTGAAATTATTCAATTAGAACGAAGCAAAGACACCATCATTATGCGTGTTGCGCATCCCGGAGAACCATTACAACTTCTCGGCAAACAAGTAATGATGGACATTCCTGATACTGTTTTGGCAGGCATATTTATTTGCTCGCACGATTCGATGAAAACAGAACAGGCTAAAGTTTGGAATGTGCGAATTGATAAACCGGTTGCCAACGATTATAATCCCGACAAACAAGGTTGGCTCGGTTGCCGCCTTGAAATATTAAATGTGTTTGAGGGCACAAGAAAAATCATCCACGAATCAATGGGCAGATTCGAAGCGCCCAACTGGATGCCCGACGGCAAAACACTTCTCTTTAATGAAAATGGTTCTTTGTATAAAATACCGATTGAAGGCGGCACTCCTGAAAAACTCAACACAGGTTCTTTAAACAGAAACAACAATGACCACGGAATTTCATTCGATGGTAAAATGCTTGCTATCAGTAATCACAGGCAAGGCTTGCCGGGCGGCGGTTCAAGTGTTTATGTACTTCCGATAACAGGTGGTGAACCAAAAATGCTTACAGAAAAAACACCTTCTTACTGGCATGGATGGAATCCAAATGGAAAAGAAGTGGTGTTTGTTGCCATGCGTGACAGCGGCGTGTATAACATTTATAAAATCCCTGTAAACGGTGGAGAAGAAGTTGCACTGACGCACAATAAAAGCGGGCATGTTGACGGGCCCGAGTTTTCCCCAGATGGCAAATACATTTACTACAATGGAAATCAAACGGGTACCATGCAAATATGGAGAATGAAACCCGATGGTTCAGAAAAAGAGCAGTTGACGTTTGATGAAAACAATAACTGGTTCCCGCACATTTCACCTGATGGTAAATGGATGGTGTTTATTTCTTTTCCGCCCACGATTGATCCTGCTGCTCATCCATCTTACAAACGTGTTACATTGAAGTTAATGCCGCTTGCATCCAATGGAGCACCAAGAGTGATTGCGTATTTGTATGGCGGGCAAGGAACGATTAATGTACCATCATGGTCGCCGGATAGTAAACGCATTGCATTTGTAAGTAACTCGCAAAAGTTTGAAAAGTGATGTTGAAGCGTTTGCTGCCTTTTAAATTGAGCGAAATAAAGAATACAGTGTAGCGTTAAGAACGCAAAGAAATTCGAAGTTGTAATAGAGAATCTGTGCTAAGCCAGAGGTTTTAAAAGCAAGTTGAAATAGGAACGCTGCAGCTGAATTGAAAGAGGAACCTTGCAGTGAGTGACACAACAGGCGATGCCCAAGGGGTTTAAGTTCGTCCTATAAAAGACATTTAGTGAAGCATCACTCACAACTTTTCAAACAGCGCTCGTAACTTTTCTCTTGTCATAATTTTTTCCCAATCTTTACCAAGAGCATTTTCCCAAAGCGGTTTCATGCCAAGAGAAACGTTTATCATAATATCAAACTGCTCATCAGAAAGATTTTTGCAAATGCCTTGAGGAATATCAATGTTGTTCTTTTGTACCATGCGTTTAAATTCGGCTGTGCCTTCGGAATAATATTCTTCAAGATGATTCATTACAATGCAATTGCCTATTCCATGACGTGTTCCCAGCAGGTAACTTAAACCATAACTTACTGCATGTGCAACACCAACTTGCGAATAGGCAATGCTCATTCCGCCTGCATAGGAAGCCATCATTAGTTTATCGTCGCACTCTGCATCCCAGGTGTCTTTTTCAAGAAAAACATAACGGCAAAGCTCAAGCGCTTTTTCACCGTAGCTTTTGCTGAATTCATTTAAATAAGTTCCTTGTAAACTTTCTATGCAATGGATGTAACAATCCATACCTGTATAAAAACGCTGGTTGACAGGAGCGTTTTCGGTAAGTTCAGGATCGAGAACAATTTGATCGAAAGGAGTAAAATCTGAATTCATTCCAAGTTTTTTTGTGGGACCGGTTAACACACATGTGCGACTAACTTCTGCGCCGGTGCCACTAAGAGTTGGAATACCTGCTTTATAAACCCCGGGATTTTTTACCAAATCCCATCCCTGGTAATCTGCAGAAGATCCGGGATTATTCATCATCAGCGACACAGCTTTGGCAAGATCCATTGTTGAACCACCACCGATTCCAATTATTCCTGAAACAGTTCCAAATTCATCTTTTAATTGTTTTGTCAATTTATCTACATAACTGGTTTTAGGTTCATAAGTAACATCAGCGAAAATTATTTTATCATTACCGCGCAAAGAAATTCTGTTAAGTAACGGCTTGTTTTGAAAAAAATGATCAACAAGAAATATCATCGGCGCACCATTCTTTCGTTGTGGTGCAAGAATTTCATCTAACTGAGTAAAGCTTCCTCTTCCATACACTACATAACCTATCATTTTAAAATTTCGAAACTGTGCCATAGCCTGAATTTTTTGCGAAGGTAAAGGTTTACAGTGCAAAGTATTTTTGTTGCAAAGTTGATTAACATGAGTTGATGTGTAAAAATTCTGCGGAATAAATATGAACAAGTTCAAGAGATTTGATTAACAGCCTATATAAAAGTAAAGCGATGTGAAGATTGTGTCTACAGAATAGAAAAAAGAATATCAATGGCGTTATTAGAATTTTAGACTTTGAAGCTCAATGGAGTTCAGAACGCAAAAGTGAGTCCACGACTAAATCGGGATTATAATGACACAACGGGCGATGCCACATGAACAAAAGCTTGCCTCAAAAAAATTATTCTCTTCTTAAAAAAGAAAAACACTTTTATCAAGAGAGACAAAGAGCTTTATTGAAAAAGTATAATAACTGTCTTTTTTATCAGGATTTCCTCGATGAGCTTTTATCGTATATGTTGAGCCGGGAATTTCATCTGCACGAAACGAAAGATCCGCAGCGAGCGGTCCTCGTGCAGCTCTAAGTATAGCAGTATCGGCGTAATGCAGGCTGCTTACATCATCAAGATAATCGGTAAATAATTTTCGAAATCCCAATTCCCCGGCAAGAACAAGATGTGGTGATATAGCATATTTTATTCCAAAGCCAAAAGGGATTTGAAGTTGTGTCAGCTTATAAAGCTTTTTATCAGAATACTCAGGTATCTCCTGCCCTTCTGTACCTAACGGCTGCAGGTAAACTTTATTGCCGGCTGTATCATAAGTATAAGGTTTAAAACCAAAAGCTCCGACGCCGGCAAAACCATAAGGTGTAAAGTTATTAAGACCCGAAATATCGAAAAGATTGTATTCGAGATTGAGGGATGTTTCGCCGATGTTTGTGGTGAAATTTAAGTTGCGTTTTTTATTTTTTGGTTTTGCAGCAGGATCAGCATCGCTTGCGCTTAATTTTCCGGCGCCTAACATATAGTACAATGCGAAATGGCTTGATAACTTTATTCCCAAACCTCCTGTAACAAAACCATGTGCCTGATTTAATGTGTAAGAACTATGCTGCAAATCGCCGCCATAATTCATAAGTCCTCCTCCAAATTGTATAAGAAACGTTTGAGCGTGCAGGGCAGCGGACAAAGCAATGCTTAATAAAAAGACTGAAAAAATCTTCATAGGGGTGTTTTTAAAAAGTCAATATCCAAAGAATTCTATTATTAAAATAAAAAAAGGGAGAAAATATTTTCTCCCTTCTAAAAATTGCCCTTATCAATTATACTTTTTGCTGCTTCTTTAAAACTCAAGCTACATAAGGATTTGCTCTTCTTCTTAAAATTTATCGAACCATTACAAGATAACCGTTGAGTGATTGTTTATTGTTTTCTACATCGGTATAGGTTACATTATATATATAAGTGCCCATTGGTTGAGGCATTCCATTTATAGTACCATCCCACCCTTTATAAGGATCTGATGTTTCGAAAATCTTTTGACCCATTCTGTTGTATATAGAAAGATGAAGCGATTTTACAAGTTCGGGATATTTTACCCGGAAGACATCGTTCCTGCCATCGTTGTTTGGTGTAAATGCTGTTGGCATGTTTAATTCGCACAGCTTTTCTGTTACAGTAATTTGTTTATAATCGGTACCACATTTATTAGAAGTACGTACCGCATAAACACCTGGTGTTGTAATAAGATAGGTATGCTTTGTTGATTGATCTTGCCAAACAGCGTGATCAGTTGGTAATATATGCAAATCGAGCAATAACTTTCCTTGCTTGCATAAGAATGTATCCATCAAGTTTATAAAGGGAGTATTCATTATGCCGATTTTAATTGTATCGGAAAGTGCACATATATCGTTCTTAGCCGTTACAGAATAAGTGCCTGCTGTTGTAGCAACAAAGGTGTTGCTGGTATCACCGTTTTGCCATTTATATTTATATGATGTATTGGTTGAAGGTGAAAGAACGAGAGACGTTCCTGCGCATATCACTGTGTCGTTGGGTAATGCAATTACAGGAAGCGATTTTACAGTAAGATGCAACGTATCTGTTTTGGCACAAATGCTTTTCGATACATTAACCCAATACGTTCCGGTTTGTGCTACAGTTATTTGATTAAAAGTGCTGCCTGTATTCCACAAGTAACTTGCATCAGAAGGAGCAACATATAATGAAAGAGATTTACCCTCGCATAATATTGTATCTCTTCCCAACTCGACTTGCGGTAATGAAATATAATCTACTTTAATAGTAGCAGTGTTTGTACATCCGTTTTTCTTTGCTGTTACTGAATAAGTGCCCGCAGTTGTAACTCTAAGCCTGTTTACAGTATCTCCGTTTTGCCATCTGTACCCATAACTTGTATCTTTTGAAGGCGCCAGCATAAGCGATGCTCCCGGACATAAAGTAGTATCGCGCGGTAACGCGATAACCGGAAGCGGTTTAACTGTTAGTTGCATTGTATCACTGTGCACACAAATTTCTTTTGACACCTTAACCCAATATTGTCCTGTCTTTCTTGCTTTAATTGCATTTACAGTATCGCCTGTGCTCCATAAATAATGTGCATCGGATGGTGCCACAGATAATGCAAGTGAATCACCTTCACATATACTCACATCGTTGCCGAGCTTTACATCCGGTAATGAAACATACTTTACATTTATTGTGTCTGCCACACTGCATCCATTGAATGTTATATTCCCCCAATAAGTGCCTGATTGTGTAATATTAAATGAATTTTTAGCCGAGCTATCCTGCCATAAGTAAGAGCTCTCTTTTATATTCAGGGGGTTAATTGAATCCCTGTAGGTAGGCATATTTAATTGCAGAGTTTGATAGGGGCAAAGTATTGTGTCTTTTCCAAAAGACACCATAGGATCGGTGTGTACCGTTACGCATATAGAGTCCCACACTTTGCACCCATTATTATCAACACCGGTGAGTTTATAATAATCCTGCACTACCGGTTTTACTCTCTTAGTATCGCCATCCATCCACACAATATTCGATATATTATTAGGCACCGTAAGTGCATTTAATGTTTTAGGACAAAAAAGGGTATCATCTGCTTTAAATGCTTCTGCTGCTGTGCTCACCACATTTACATAACCATAAGCATCGGGTTTTGAAAATCCTTTTTTACCTGCTAAAACAGTATATAAACCGGGTCTTGTAATTTCTATTGCAGTTGTACTGTCGCCCGTATTCCAAACGTAGCTTTCATATCCGGCGGGTGCAGTAACAGAAGTTTTACCAAAACAAACTTTTAAAGTATCCGGCATATTCAATTTTGTTACAGGTGTTTCTTTTGATTGCTCGATATAATTGTTGATAATATTAGGTATATAAACTTGTGAGCCATACCGAAGATGTTTTGCTGTAAGAACGCATGCATTTTTAGGTTGATTAGGATATTCAATAACATCAAAATAATTTCTTCCATCGTAATTAGCACCCTTTACCCAAATTCTGTTGTCTTTAGCTTTGGATAATTCAAACTGTTGTCTTCCTGTATATTTCTTTACAACAAAAAGACTTTTGTTAAGATCGCTCTCATTAAAATCAACCTGATATATTTTGCCGTAATCATCACAACCCTTTTTATCACTTGCAGCAATATATAATTTGGTGTTATCCGGAGAAAAACAAAGTGATACAACAGCTTCATTGTCCAGTTCAACCTTTCTATAATTACTCAAAACTCCTGTGCTTTTATTGAAATTATAAACTTCAACTAAAGTGCCTGAACTTGCAGCGGCAATAGTGCCGCCATCTGGTGAGGCTGCAATACTGCTCTTTATACTTCCTGAACCAAAAGGTGCAAGGGGTCCCACACGTGAAATAACAGGTTGATGAACTATAGTATCGGTTACTAAAAATGAAACGTAATAAGATGAATCTTGCGGATGGGCAATAATCCAAGTATCCTTTTTGTTCGCGTGCTTGATCATGGAAACACGATCGAGCGGATATTTTAAAATCGGATTGTTAATGCTGATAAGTTTTCCTGTATTGGTTTTACTATCCATTTGCAGAATGGAATAATACAAGTAGGAAAGCTCTTTGTTTGAACATGCATTTGGTATTAAAGTTTCTTCCGTTGAAACGAAACCTTTTGCAGAATACAAATGAAAGATATAAAACTTGGTTGAATCGTTTGCAAACGGAACAATTTGCACTTTGTAGTAATCAGATATACATGAAATAAGTGTATCCTTTACCGGGTCAACAATACATTTATAATTTTTATTCCAAATACTTCTGCCGTCAGTAAGAAAAAGAATAGAACCTGTTGAAGTACTGCTATAGGAATATGCTTTTTCACCAATGTAATCGGGCCATGCAAGACCTTTAGGTACATCGCTGTATAATATTCCGGTATCTGATTTAAAAGTTAATCCACCAGATGAACTATTCCAGTTCACCCACTCTTTTTGCGCTTGCACTAATAACGAGGTAGATAAGAGCAAAGGGAGAAGAAGAAGCTTATGCATAACGTGTGTGCATTGAAGAAGTTAAACAAGGGTTGTTAAAGCAGTCTGGTTGCAGGTAAATTTTACTTTCGAAGAAAGTGTAATAAGGAATGTTTGTTACAGACTGAGGGATTACTTGTAAACTTCTTTGATTTGTGCATAGCAGTTTGCATGCACACGTGTGCAATGGATATTGGATTCGGCATATTATTGGATTTTAAAACGCCCTATTCTTTTCAAGAATAAAGCCATACGCAAGGTACATGCTTTAAATAGAGATTAAATTTATAATTAGCTTAAAAAATAGAGCGCTATATTATAATTCAATTATTTCCAATTTTACTTATTGCTTTTTCAATTTATTTATGAGCCGAACGGCATTACTACCATTAAGCTTTTGTTGGAATTACCATTTGGTTTGTTATTTATTAACGTTCATCTTATCATTAAAACATAACCTGTAACCACTTCACTGTTGTTTTCTATATCGGTGTATTTAACGGTCCAAATGTAAGTGCCCATTGGTTGTTGTATTCCATTGATTGTTCCGTCCCAACCCTTGTATGGATTCGTTGTTTCAAAAATCTTTTGACCAAGTCTGTTATAGACAGCAAACTGAAATGATTTCACAAGTTCCGGATATCTTATTTTGAACACATCATTAAGATTGTCTCCATTCGGTGTAAATGCAGTCGGCATCATTATTTTACATAATCTTTCTGTTACTTTTATTTGTTTAAAATCAGTACCACACTTATTGTATGCCCTAACCGAATAAACGCCTGGTGCTTTTACAGGATAAATATGTTGTGTTGATTGATCCTGCCATGTTAATTGATCATTAAGGGCTACATGCGGATCTAAAAATAGCTTCTCGGTTTTACACATGGCAGTATCGAAAAGTCTTATGTAAGGTCGTGATAACACGTCAACAGAGACTGAAGCCGCAGCCGAACAACCGTTATATTTCGCCGTAACTGAATATTTACCTGAAGAGGTAACGATAAAATTGTTAGTAACATCTCCATTCTGCCATTTATATGTATAAGCCGTATTTGATGATGGCGAAAGAGTAAGCGTAGTGCCTGCACATATACCCGTGTCTTTTGGTAATGTAATGACAGGTAATGGTTTAAAGTTAAGCGATATAGTATCTGCTTTAACGCAACCTCGTTTTGAGATTTCGACCCAATAAGTGCCGCTTTTGTTAAGCGTTATTCTGTTTGTTGTATAACCTGTGTTCCATAAATATTTCGCATCAGAAGAACCAATGAAGAGTGAAAGAGAATCGCCTTCGCATAAACTTGTATCTCTGCTCAACTTTACATCAGGCAGAGATATATAATCTACTTTAACTGTATCTGCTGCAGTACATCCATTATATTTTGCTGTAACAGAATAAGTACCGCCTGTTGTTACAGTTAACTTATTGGTTGTATCTCCGTTTTGCCATTTATATCTGTAATCGGTGTTTGATGAAGGCGAAAGAACTATAGATGATCCTGCACATACAGAGGTATCTTTTGGCAACGATATAATCGGAATCGGCTTAAAAGTAAACTGTACCGTATCTGTTTTGAAACATTTATCTTTCGACACTTTAACCCAATAAGACCCTCCTTTAGTAATTGTGATTTTATTTGAAGTGTTCCCGGAACTCCATAAATAATCCGCATTGGATTGTTCTACTGATAAATCGAGAGAATTGCCTTCACACAAAGAAGAGTCTTTTCCAAGATTTACGTTTGGTAACGAAGTATAATCTACTTTAATCGTATCTCTTGAAACGCAAACTTTGTTTATAACTGTAACGGCATAAGTACCTGCTTTTGTAACGTTGTATGTATGTTTTGTTGTTCCATCTTGCCACTTATATTTATATGCTGTGTCGTTACAAGGAGAAAGAAGAAGAGAAATTCCTTCACACAACGAGGTATCTTTTGGTAATGAAACAACAGGATATGAGTTAAAGTTGAGTTGAATAGTATCGGTATTAACGCAAAAACGTTTCGATACCTTAACCCAATACTTGTCGCTCGTTGTAGCCGTTATAGAATTTGAGGTGCTTCCTGTATTCCATAAGTAATGTGCATTAGAAGGCTCAACATAAAGCTTTAGAGTATCACCGTTACATAAACTCGAGTCCCTTCCAAGATTAACATCTGGAATAGAAATATACTTCACTTTAATAGTATCTGCAACATTACATCCACTGAACCTAATGCTTCCCCAATAGGTTCCTGCTTGGTTTACAACAAATGAATTTTGGGTTGAACCATCTTGCCATAAAAAAGTGCTGATAATCTTTTGAGAACTGGTTGAATCTATATATGTATTCATATTCAGTTTTAAAGATTGATGCGGACAGAGAGTTGTATCATTTCCAAAATTTACAATAGGTCTGTTATGAATAGAAACACAAATAGAATCCCTTACTGCACAACCTTTGTTATCAATCCCTGTTAACTTGTATAAATTATTTTCAACAAACTTTATTCTGCTAGTGTCACCATCCATCCATAAAATGTGAGTAATGTTGTCAGGTACTTTAAGCACGTGCAAAGTTTTAGGGCAAAAAAATGTATCGGTGGCATTAAAAATTTCCGCACCTGCACTTTTAACATACACATAGCCATAAGCTTCAGCTTTTTCAAATCCTTTTTTGCCGGCTAATACCGTATATAATCCCGGCTGCGTAACTGTTATTGACTGCGTAGTTTCGCCGGTGTTCCAAATATAGCTCTCGTATCCGCCGCCTGCATCAAGAGATGCTTTCCCGAAGCATACTTTTAAAGTATCGGGTAAATTCAATTTTGTTATAGGTTGTTCTTTTGGCTGCTGTACATAGTCATTTATAATATTAGGCAGGCGAATGGTGGCGCCGTAGGAAAGGTATTTTTCTCTAATTGCGCATGCATTTTTTGGAAGATTAGGATATTCAATAACATCAAAGTAAGTTGAAGAATCGCCGGAATAAGTGGCTCCTTTTATCCATATCCTTTTATCTACTGCTCTTATTAATTCAAGTGCACGCTTTGGGTATCTCTTTAAAAGAAAAGGATTTTTATTCAGCTCCTTTTCATTAAGGTCAACCTGATAAATTTTACTATAACCTTCACAGGCATTCCAGTCAGAAGCACTTATATACAGTTTGGTATTATCAGGAGAAAAACATAATGAAATAATCCAGTCGCTTTGCAAATCTATTTTTCTGTAGTTACTCAAAGTTCCATCGCTGTTATCAAAATTGTATAATTCGGCAAATGTATTTGATGAAAACGCTGCTATCATCTTACCATCAGGTGAGGCTGTAATTCTTCCAATGATGTATTGCCACGGCAAAGGAGCTTCAGGACCAATTAAGGAATTAACAGGTTTATGTATAAGCGCATCGGTTACTAAATAAGCCGAATAATAGGATGAGTCCCATGGATGAGTTACAAGCCAAGTATCTCTTTTATTGGCATGTTTAATCAAAGTAATCCGGTCAAGCGGATATTTTAGAAGTGGTTTATTTCTTTCAATCAGTTTGCCGGTATTGTTTTTAAAATCCATTTGAAGAACGGAATAATAAAGAGAAGAGAGGTTTGAGTCAGCAAATCCTCTTGTTGTATTTGTTTGTGCTGCAGTAACAACTTCTTTGACAGAATATAAATGGAACAGATAAAATTTAGAAGGGTCATTTGCAAATGGAACGATTTGTATTTTATAGTAATCTGAATCGGATGACACAAGCGTTTGAAGAGAATCTATAATAGCTTTGTAATCTTTATTCCAGATATATTGTCCGTCGGTAAGAAAAAGCACTTCTCCGGTTACCGGATCGCTGTATGAAACTGCTTTTGAGCCAGTGTAATCGGGCCGTGCAAGGCTTTTAGGAACATTGTTATATAATTTGCCTATGCCGGATTTAAATGATACACCTCCTACCGAACTGTTCCAATTTACCCATTCTTTTTGTGCATTTATTTGAGATGATATAAATACAAGAATGGAACATAAAAAAAATTTATGCATACTGGTGGTTGTTAAAGGGTTTAAAAACAATGGCTATAGATATAACCTTATAAGCTATGAAAGCTATTCCCAAAAACAGTATTGGATAAGAAAAATAATAAGTCGGGATGAAGAATGACTGTTGAGTTTCGTTCCGTCCAAGACGGATACTTGTGGTGTAAATGTAGAATTGAGCATAGTATTGGATTTTAAAAATTCACTAATAAAGGTTTGAGGATATTGACTTACAAAGTAAGTACAATTCAAATGATGATGAACTAATTTACAAGTCTATTTACCGATTAAAATCGGTCAATTTTAATTTATTCACGTTTGTGAGAGTTGTTGTTAAAGTGTTTGTGAAAATTGAGTTAGTGTAAGTTATTTTTAATAGGCATTCGGGTCGCCCTTTATGGTTTGAATAATAGTCATAACAACAATTTTTATGTCGAGCATCAGTGACCAGTTTTCAAGATACCATAAATCGTGCTCTACTCTTTTTTGCATCAGGTCAGAGGTTTCTGTTTCACCTCTGTAACCATTTACCTGTGCCCAACCTGTAATACCCGGTTTTAATAAGTGACGCACCATAAATTTGTTTACAACACCGCTGTATTGCTCTGTATGTTTAAGCATGTGAGGGCGTGGCCCTACAATACTCATATCACCTTTTAATACGTTAAAGAATTGAGGAAACTCATCTAAGTTTGTTTTGCGGAGATAGGCACCTACGCTTGTTATACGAGGATCGTTTTTTGTAGCCTGTAACTCATCACTCTTATCATTTACTGTCATGCTTCTAAACTTTGCACACATAAAGGGCTTATTATCTCTACCCGATCTATGTTGAAGGAAAAATACCGGTCCGCGTGAATTTAATTTTATAAATATTGCGAGTAAAGGTGTGAGCCATGAAAGGATGAATATAATAACGAAAGAACTTGCAACTATGTCGAACAATCTTTTTTTCAAGCGATTAGTCATGTCATCAAGAGGGTCTTTCCTTAATGTGATTATAGGAAAATCTCCTACATAACTTATATAAAAACGGTTGTCTATTTGACGTGAAAAATCAGGAACAAATTTTATACGGATGCAATGCTCGTCTGCCGTCTGCACCAGTTTTTCCACTTTTATATTTTGATTTGGTAAAATGGTGGAATATATTTCTTCTACCCGGTTTTCTTTTGCATAGTTTATACAATGTTCAATGGGACCAACTACAGTATAAGAGGTATTAAAATTAGACGCATTCCTGCTTATTTCATCGTCAAAAAAACCGTGAAATACATAATCACCTCTTTGACGGCTAAAATGATCGGCAAGTTTTTTTGCTGTAGGATTATATCCTATTATGGCAATTTGTTTACCCGGCTTAAGCCGTTTTAAAAGAAACTCTGAAAAATAAGTAAGCACAACGCGGCTTGCCGAAAACAAAAGACCCATAACCAGTAAACACAGAATAAAGAAGTTGTGAGAAATGGGACTCTTCGAGAAAAATAAAAAGCTCATGAAAATAACATAATGCATGAGCAACGACTTCCATGTTCGCCGATAAATTTCTTCTACACTGTTATTTGCTTGCCAGTATAGACGCATGGTAAAAGAAGAAAATAACCATATTATATTAAAAACAACAAGCACTCGAAAAAACCCATTTCCCCAATTGTGTTTATTCGCTGCAAGAAGGTGAAAGGTGAGAATATACGAAAGGTTAATTAAAACGATATCGCCGAAAAAATTGATTACCCTTAAATAAATCGAATAGCGTGAATTCATAACGAGATCGTTTTACGTTTGAACAAAAGAGGAATTTTTCTTAACAAACGTTTTTAAAGCAGCGGTGTTTTAGGGCGCAATATAATTTAATTAAATCATTTTATAACAAAAATACAAGACTATATGTGTGCGATTGGCACAAATCTAAAACTTTGCTTGAATAAACAACTTTTAATAGATCAACGTAAAAGAAGAATTTTTTTAGAGTTCTGCTTAAAATTTTATTTTTTTGATTGGGAAATTAACTCGATTACCCATGAACTTTTTTGGACAGATGTATCGCCGGTTTAACCTCAACAGGTTTGGGCGTGGGTGATACTTTTTCCTTGATTTCCGGCAATGGCTTGATACTTAAAATTTTTGCGTAAAACTTAACCAGCTTTTTGCTTTCATGTTCCCAAGAAAGTTCATTTATTACCCGTCTGTAGCCAAATTCACCCATCTCTGCGCGGGCAACCACATTTCGCAGCAAGAAGTCCATTTTTTCTGCAAAATCTGTAACGTCTTTAGCATAAAGAGATGCTTGCTGCGCAGAGAATCTCCCTTCTTTTAAATCGAACTGAACAATGGGTTTTTTTAGAGCCATATATTCCATTATTTTGTTCATGGTGGAGAGATTATTCATTGGTGTAGGTATATCTGGATTTACACAAACATCTGCAGTATTGAGTATATCAAGCATCAACGCGTCGGGCACACGTCCATAAAAATCAACGAAATCTGCTAATCCCATATCTACAGTCAGTTGTTTTAAAAACTGTAAGTGGGTTCCATCACCAATAATTGCCAACTGCACATCATTTCTTTTACACAGCAATAATTTAAATGCTTCAAGCAATAATTCTATTCCTTCTTGCTTGCCAATTACACCAAGGTATCCGATAAGAAACTTTTTCCCCTTTTTATACTTTTGATTGCCCGGTGCAATTCTCAGTCTATCTAATTTAGGACCGCTGCGAACAACTGCAACGCGTTCTTCGTTTACCTTTCCTCTTTTTATAGCGATTTCCTTATAAGATTCATTAGTGGCTATACAAAAATTTGCTGTTTTGAAGGTAAGCTTTTCCAACAGTGCAATCAGCTTATAAAAAAGTCCCTTTCTATTGAATTTTGCCTCATATAATTCGGGATTAATATCGTGATGATCAAAAATATATTTAACACCGAATAATTTAAAAGGCAGTGCAACTAAAAATATAAGATCGGGCGGATTGCAACCTTGAATAATATGGAATTTTTTCTTAAAGAATATTTTCCATGCTAAAACTGTTTCCCAAAAAAGAGCTGTAGTGTATTCAACAAGATAACCCGTTACACTGCTTGCTTCTGTTTTTAATGGATGGCGATAAATTCGTATACCGCTTATTATTTCAAATCTTTTTTTGTATTCATTGGATTGAGGGCATATAATAGAAACATCTGCTCCGTGCTCTCTAAGTGTAATTGCTTCTTGCCATACTCGACGATCAAAAGGAACTGGCAGGTTTTCCACAATAATTAAAATGTGCCTTCCTCTAAATTTATACATAAGAGTTTTTTTTCTTCTTTAGAGATAAAATGCCAATTTGTTTTGATAGGGTCATCTATCTTCTGCAAACCATAAGCCACAAGATGAGTAAGTAAACATCACTTCTGCATTAAAGATGCAACAGCAGAGATGAAGGGTGTTGCTGAAAGCGTTACATTTTTTATGTAAATATATGTGCTTTATAGGTATAATCATCGCTGACTAATTCATTGTCGTTGTTTGGAACAGGGTTTTTAATCTTTGCTTTTATACTAAGCAAATTTATTACCAATTTATACCAATATATGTATTTTTCATCTTTATTTTTTCAGAAAGCCTTACCATATCAATTATTATTTTTCCAGATACGCAAGCTAAAGCTTCTTCAAAATATTTTTCATTGTTGTTGACAATAATCACATCACTTTTATGCACAACTTCTTCTATGTTATCGCACAACAGAGCCTCAAGATGAGGTATTCTATTTTCGATATACTCCCTGTTTTTACCCATTAAGCGTGCAATATGTATGTTTTTGTCGTAAATACACAAATCAAAACCTCGTCCCAATAATATCTCTACCACTTCTACAAAAGGACTATTGCGCAGATCGTCTGTGCCTGCCTTAAAACTTAAGCCGAGTATTGCTATTTTCTTGCCAAAGTATTTACTGATGATTCCAATTGCGCGTTGTACTTGTATTTCGTTTGTTTTATCTATACTTTCTATTACCGGTGTTTTGAGGTACAGATCATGTGCAAGCGTTTGAAGCCCTTTAAGGTCTTTGGGTAAACAGGAACCTCCATATGCAAAACCCGGCTTAAGATAATAAGGAGAAATATTCAATTGCTTGTCTTTACTGAATATTTCCATCACAAGTTGTGAGTCTATACCCAATCCACTGCATATGTTACCAATTTCGTTTGCAAAGGATATTTTTAAAGCATGAAAAGTGTTATTTACATACTTCATTATTTCCGCAACTTTAACATCGGTAATAATTATTTCGCCGGGAAGGTGTTCATATAATACCGCAAGTTTTTTTGCAGCATATTCCGAACTGCTTCCTATTAAAGTTAGAGGAGGGTTATAATAATCTTGAACAGCGGAACCTTCCCTTAAAAATTCAGGATTATCCACCACCGCAAAATCAACATTATTTTTCTTTGAAGTTCTTTCTTCAATTATGCGTGCAAATTTTTCACACGTTCCTGGCAGTACTGTGGAACGAATGGCAATAACATGAAAATCTTCTTTTTCTATCAGTGCTTCACTAAACTGTTCTGCCACTTTAAATATATAATCTAAGTTAAGATGCCCTTTAGAAGAAGATGGCGTACCCACAGCAATAATGGAAATATCAGAATCAAGGATAGCTTGACGATAATCTTTAGTGGCACATATATGTTTTCGCTCTCTCTGTTCTTTGATTATGTGATCAATATCTTTTTCAACAATTGTTGCAATGCCGTTATTAATTTGGTTAACTTTTGTTTCGTTAACATCTACACCAATTACTTTATGACCGTTTTGTGCGAGGCAACCCAAGCTAACACAGCCTACATAACCTAATCCGAAAATGCTAATGTTCATAAGTTTATTTTATGAGTAAGAAACTACTTGTACCAAGTTAATTTGTGCAGGGGATAAAAAAGTGTATCAATAACTGTTTTTGGTTTTTCGAATGTGGATGATTTTTTAAAAATAATTTCCTGCTCGTGTCTAAGCCTGTTGCCATCGAAAAGAAATCCGACCTTTAGCGGTGAACTGTTTTTGATACGCTGTTTTACAGCAGACAGATCAATCTGCAGATCAGTCTCTAACTTAGAGATTGCTTCTACCGGAGAAGCTAAAAGTTCTTCATAGTTTACAATAGCCATTTTATGAAATTTTTTCAATCGTTCCACTATTCTTTTTGCAAGGATATTGACACAAAGCAAATATAGGTTAGCCATCGTTCTCGATTTCGGTGGCTGTTCAATTTCTTTTTTTTGAAACGAGTTAACCACAGATACAGGATTTCTTCTTACATAAATAAACGAAATTTCCGTGGCGAAAATCTTCGATAAAAAAAAGGCACGTAATGGGTATTTAGATGAATCTACAATTACTTCTTTATTAAATAAACTTCGTATGTGCTCTGTTGTAACAGTAAACAAGTTTCTCTGAAATGCTGAATAGGCATGAAAAGATTCCTTGTTTTTAAAGGGAATAAACATTCGGTAAAACGAAGAATGGTATTCGTACTTTTTTACTAAAGGGTAAAGGTCATAAAGATTTGTCTTTCCTTCTTTGTACCTTATTTCGTCGCTTATCTTTTCCCAGAAACACTTTACATCATTATCTCTTGGAGTATGAGGAATACCATTTCTCTTTAAGAATCTGTTTAGTTCTCCGGTACTAAAGATATTGGGTGCATTACCAAGAATAATATCAAGCAAAGTAGTTCCGCTTCGCCCGCATCCTAAAATATATATGATTTTAGCTTTCATTATCTTGATTACTTAGTATTGGGGTGATTTCTGTTTTAAGAATTATATTGGTTGTATTCCGCAAAATCAATCTCAATGTTGTAGTTGGATGTAAAACATTGAATGATGGAGAATACCATCCGGCAAGATTTAGCGTTTCGCCGTAAAATAACTTTGCTGATTTAAAATGGTCATTTTTCAATACGACAGTAGCACCTTTTCCTATGAGATAAATAGAATTTTCTTCTTGTTTTATTTTTAAATGCGGAGCAAAATGAAGTGAAAATATACACTCAAATGGTTCTGCCGATTCTAAAGTATCTACAATCAGATAATTTTTTAAAACCTGATCATAAGTTACATTTCTGCTATGCTTTACATTCACCCCTTGTTTCATAAATCCATTATGCCATGCTGTACAGGAAATGAATTTGTCGTTTATTTCAAAGTTTTCGACATATACATCTGGTTGAATATTCCAGATCATCCTTCCTCCCGATTTAGCCTGATCCATCCAATTAACCGAAATGGTATTGTGCGAAAGAGTTCCTCTGAAATAATTTCTCCAACCGTTCAATCGTGAATGATACTGATAGGTACCGCTGTCTATAAGAAAAGGTTCTTTATTTATTGAAAGCAAAATCTGTAATGCGTCTGCATGACCATGAGCAGCTAATTTGCCGTATCCAATGTTGCCAACATCAAAAACAAACTTCACCGGATTGAGTGAAAAAAATAAGTAACCAGATTTTTCAAAAAATTTATGGTCTGATTGTGCGTGAGCACTTTGAACAAAAGGCGGTTTTAGAGATACAACTTTTCCCCATACTAAATAGTTCCGTAAATCAAATGACAGTGCAGTATTGGAGTCAAAGTAACAGGTTCTCCCTGTTAGCGCATAAGTATCTCTTAACAAAGAATTTTTTAATGAAAAGTCTTTATCAAAATAGGGATATAATATTTGACCTTCATCATTATCTCCGATAGACATTAATTCGTCTTTATCGCTTTCCAAATAGAACAATGCTTCTGCCATGTTTTCAAAAAGCACAATTACATCTTTCGGCAAGCTCATTCCTGTTCTTTTAGTTTCTGCAATAAACATAGAATAAATGTTCATTACTTCAGCATGATAATGGCTTGATTGTTCTTTGCTAAAACCGTCTGAATATACTTGTTTATGCATCTCTTCAATCATCTTATCAAAAGACCATTTCTTCCAAAAATCGCACCCTTCAAACTCGTAATTGCAGGCAATAAGAAAAATGCCTAATAGCTCAAATAATAAATGATTGTTTGATGAAGAGTACAAGGATAAATGCTTAGGCAGAAAATAAAAATGATATTGCAATGACTCATCAATTAAAGTTGCCAATTCTTCCACTTCATCTTGTAGGTAAAAAGACAAAAGCCTTCTCGCGTAAAGCAAATTTATAGCCCTTATACTCACCTCTATCCCGCTTTTCCAGTTAACACTCTTTAAAAAAGGGTTTTGATTGCTCCATGCGATGAATTGATCTTTCACGATTTTAACTACATCGTCTTCCCTATTGGATAAACCGGCACATAACAACATGGGGAAATGATGAAGCCTTGAAAGAGTGCTGACATACCGAATATCACCAACCTTATTAAAACTCTGGGTATTGATGTAACATGTGTTATTTATTGGAGAGGTAATATTATGTTTAAAATCTTTTCGCCATTCTGATACGTGGGTTATATTTTCTATAGTAACATCATAAAATTTAAAACGTTTATAAGATGAGCCTACGGGTAAAAGATGCTCTTTTAAACATTCTGCTTGGTAATAAGCTTTATCGTAACTCCATACAAAGGTTTTAAAAGGTTTTATATTCGAAAAAGTATCTAATATTTTAGTTTGCAAAAACTGTTTAACACGATACACATCTTCTTGCGGATGCTCCATAGAGAGCCACCGGTTAAAAGTCCATTTTATTTTTTCCAAAAGTTTACTTGTCTTCAATGAAAAAAGTTTTTATAAAAATTTATTACAGATTCTTGCGAATATCTTTCTATAATAACTTTTCTTGGTGAATAGTTTTTAATATACTGAACAACATGTATAAGTTTGGTAGTAAAGTCGTTGAAATCATTCATTGCAAAACGTTCGCCACTTACGCCGCTGACAATATATTCTTTTACCGCGAAATCATCTGTTCCTATAACAGGACATCCGCAACTCATTGCTTCTAAAGCCACAAGACCCAAACTTTCTTGCTTCCTTCTACTTGGAAATAATAACAAATCGAGTGTTTGATAAAACTTGGGCATTTCAGATGCAGACATCACTTGCCATTTCACCGTATTTTTATATGCACAAAATAAAGGTGTGTATTTATCTTTTTCTTTACCGTAAAATATAAAGTGAAATTCAAATTTTTTTTGCAAAGAGCTTTCAAGGTTATCAATACTGTTGAGAAGATGCAAAATAAAATCAGCTCCCTTTTCTTTTGAAAGCCCAGATGCAAAACCTATTCGCACAGTATTGTAATCATGCTTTTCTTTTTTAAAATCTGTGAGCTGGCTAAAGTGATGGATATTAATGCCACCACTTGGCGACACACTGATTTGTGACAATGGAATGTTGTATTTGTTTGATAACTGTTTTTGAAAATAAAACGAAGGTGTTATATGTTTTGTATGATCAGGAAGTTTTGCCATTGCGATTTTAAAAAGTTTATCCATTATTGTTGACGCGGGAAACAAATCTTCGCCATGCCAATGAATTACGGGTTGCTTTATTTTTTTGAGAGACTTCAGCAAAGGAATTGCGAAATGCCCGTAATGATGTATGAATACATAATCGTAATTGGAAAAATCTTTCTGAAACACATGGATATAGAATTTTAAATAATTACGTATGTGCTGAATTTTGTTCTTAAAATTTGAATCAAGCACACACAAATCCACTTTGTGACCTGCCTTTTCCAACCCCTCTTTTATATTTTTTATATAAGAGGAATGTTTAGGATTTTTTTGGGTTGGATAGCCATTATTCATCAGTAATATAAAACTCATAATTAATTATACTATCGCCACTGTTTTAGTTATCACTTAGTAAAATAAAATATGCTTCGTTAAGTGTTTGACTATTGTAAGATTATTTTAGCCAACCATCCAAATTACGCCCGATTAACTTCTCTGTATTTTTTATATCGTCATAAAAATATTTTTCAATAAGCTCTTTCTTTAATTTCTCATTTAATTTCTCAACTTTTTCTTTACTGCTGTTAATAGCCGGCAGCAATTGATCTTTTAGCTTTCGCCGAATTTTGTAAGATGGCAAAAATTTTTTTACAGCACTTTTGAATTTACTTTTTTGGTAAAAAAGATTTTGTAAGGATTGATATCTCGGCACGTACGCCGGTTTAAAAACCTGTTCAAGCTGCAATTGATGATTTGAAATGCCAAGAAAATTGAATAGCCGTATAAAAGTCGTTTCTTTATTTCTTATAAAGTCTTCCTCGAATAGGATAAATTCAATATTGCTTTTGTTGCTGAATACCTTAAGCATTTTACTTATGTGCTGCGAATAAAGGCTTCTGTATATATGCGTATAATATCTGTTTTCGAATTTATTGGGATTATATTTCTTTTCATTTTGCAAAGACTCTTCAAATGAACCTGTAAAAAAACCTCGTCTTACATTAAACAAATATTCAGAATACGCTCTTTCTGCGGGATCTCTTAACATAAATATCAGCTTGACGTTTTTACCAAGAGTATCTGCGATGCGCTGAGGCACATAGTCAAAAAACATATAGTCCGCCGTAATTTCGCCAACAATTTTTTCGTGCTGAACTTTTTCAAAATATTGTTTGTACCAATCAATACCCTGAAAGTAATTTTCATCATTTTCAAAAAAATGAATTTCTTTTCTTTCGGGAAGATATATTTCAGGATGACCAGATAGAATAGCATGTAAAGATGTAGTGCCGCATTTTGCTGCGCCAACACATAAGAAGTCAGGCAACCTCATTTTGATATTCTTTAAATTTATTTATAATACTTCCCGCCAGCATAAAAGCTATCAGATTTATAAATGCTGCTTCTATTTCCAATGAAAAAGCAGACACAAATATTGTTGCAACCAACATAAGCAATAATATTTTTGGAATGTCTCCGAGTGTTTTTCTTAATTTGAAAAGTCTTCTTATGATAAAAAAAAGCACCAATAAGTACATAAGAAATCCAACAATTCCCAACTCTGCCCAAGCATGAGGCCAATAGGTGTCAATATCCATACTCGTTTTTCTAAGATAACCCTGGAATGTATCATACGTTTTATAGTATGGACTGCCATATTTTTCTGCTACAGTGCCGCCCCATAATCCTGCTCCTACCCCAAACACAGGATAGTCTCTTAGTATTTCGAAACTGTTTATAGTAGCTTGCAACCGAAAATAATCTCCTGTTTCAACAGCGCTTCCAATTTTGCTAAATCGTTGTTGTATAAAATCCTGACCAAAGGAATAAACAAACACCAAGAAGAATGTACTTAAGGCAAAGAAATTTATTATTTTTTTTGATGCCTTATTGAGAATAAAAAAATGCACTATTAAAATAATTGCAAATCCCAAAAGCGATTGCCTGGATCCACTGCCAATCATTCCTCCTATAATAAGCAAGAAACACAAATACCTTTTCCATTGATCCTTGGAAGATTTAAAAAAATAAAGGGAAAGAATTCCTCCATACAATAATACCTGACCATTTCTGTTCGGGTGACTAAAAATACCCTTACCACGATCTTCGATAGAGGCTTTAACAATAGGAAAACCAAAAGGATTATTTATAAAGGAATTGTGTATAAAATATTGAAGTATCGAAACAAATCCCGAAACACAGGCAATAAAAAGAATAAAATTAAACAGTTTATAAATTTCTTTCAGGGTTGGTTTTATAACATATCCACATTGAAAAGCAATAATACTTTTAAATAGAAAGAAGGTGCCTACCAATGATACAAAAAAACCATTTTTAAATGTGCCTGCAATTATTATCAAGAGCATTAACAAAATTGAACCTAATAAAAGTGGTTTAATTTTTTTTCGTGTTATTACCCGAAGCAACAAATACCCCAACATCGCAATCTCAATACATTCCGCCAATATAAAATTGTCTAAATGTAACAGTGTTTGGATATGGGCATCGAAAAGACAAAATATAAGAAACGATAACAAAAACCAAAACCGGATATAAGAAAATTTTTGAACAGCATAACCAATTCTGGGTGTTTGTTCAAGCCCCATTCTAATATTACTTGATGCAGATAACATTTGCTTATTATTTAGGTTTCCAACACTCGTACAAATCTCTATTCATAAACTTTGAAAGAAGCTTTACATCTTCTTCAAAATATTTAAAAACAATTTTTTTCTGTTCATCGGATAATGGTTCATATTTTTTTTCTGTGATATTAACCTTGTCTATTGCTCTTCGCACTTTAGTTCTTAACACATATCTTAATTTAAAAGGAATTACCGAAGCCATTATTCTTTTTACACCGGATTCTTTGTTTCTTATAAAATAATGCAGATTTTTATACTTAACACCTCTGGATTTATTATGGGCAATATTCGTGTTTATAGCAACACGGTCAGACACGCCAAGATAATTAAAGAGTTGTTTTAAAGCATGTTCAGGATTTTCTTTCAAATCATCAAACAACAATATGTAGATACTTTCTTTGGGAAAAAATTTGAGCCAGTTACAAATATGTTGATAATACAAACCTGAATAAAAATAAGAGAGATCCGTTTTGTCGGTGTAATTTCCATGAACCCTTTTTTGTTGAAGTTTTAAACTATCAACAAAACTTACATTGGAAGATTCCCAACCATTTTCGAGAGCAAAATGATAAGCGGAATAAGCTCTGTCTATAGGGTTTCTAAGCATCAGTAAGATTTTTGCATTTTTGTTGTAAGCAAAAACTCTTTCAGGGGCTTCGGGTGAGGACAGCATGTGAACATAAGCACCTCCAATTATCTTTTGATTATTGTAATTCGAATAATATCTGTGAAAGAAATCTTCACCCTTGTTATAAAACCGCTCTTCACAAAAAAAATGATTCTCTTTTATCTCGGGCATAAAAATTTCCGGATGTTCTGCCAAGTATTTGTATAACGAAGTAGTACCTGCTTTTTGCGCTCCAATAATAAAAAAATCAACCTTGTGCATTTTGACTATTTAACTCAATAGATTTAATTTTTCTCGCCGGAACTCCGGCATAAACACTGTAAGCTTCTATATCTTTCGTAACAACTGAATTTGCTCCTATCACACTGTTGTTGCCAACAGACACTCCTTCGCGTATAAAGACATTATCTCCAATCCAAACCTTATCTCCAATTGAAATGTTTTTTTCAATCCTTTTATTTCCTCCGTGATCTGTGGGAAAGGGTTGAGACAGATCATGCGTTCTTGCTTTAATGTGTACATTATGACCAATAGCACAATAGGCGCCTATATGCACAGAACTGTTTTTTCCGGCGTAGAAATGACAATTGTCTCCAAAATAAGTATGCTTATCTATAAAAACATTCTGATCTATTTTGCAATTTTTACCAATTCTTACGCTTGAATGTATGTTTCCCGTTTTATAAAACTTTCTTTTCTGATAAGAAAATGCCCTGTTCATAATAAAGAAACACAACTCGTCTAATATTGGCACATATTTTATCTTTTTAATCCACTTCATATTTTTCTGGTAAATTAGGGATATAAAGCGTAGCTAAATTAGGTTTTGCATTGTGTGAATAATGGGAATACTCTGCGAAAGTAATGCACCGATTTCAAGCAAATATTGATGGGGTTGCAAACCAATGTTTTGAAAATTGGATTTGAAAATTACACTCTATCTTCCAAAGTTCTACCTGATCAGTTATTAAATGGCGACCTTGTGCACTGCTTTGTGCAATAGGTTCTAATTTCCCCTCTATTTTTCCGGTGTTCTTTATTAATTTGTTCGCCATTTTTTCTTATTTGAAGTTGTGACAAAAGTAAATCAATAAATTTTCCCTTCGATCACAATAATTAAAAAAACCCCAAATATAATCGAAAAATCATTTTATATTTTTTTGCGTGATATCATTGTCTAATTAATTTACCAGTTATTTTTTTGTTGCAAAAAATCTTGTGGGTTTAATTTCTTGCCGGATATTCGAAAGACTATTTTTGCAATTCTTAGTTTAGGTAATTTTTTGTAACTAAATAATTGAAATCAGGATGCAGCAATTTACGGGACCTTTATTTATTGTTGGAATGCCAAGAAGTGGCACTAAACTTTTAAGAGATCTAATCAATCAGCACCCACAAGTTAAAATACCGGAGATTGAAAGCCATGTTATTCCCTACTTTATTAAAAAGTTTGGTGATCCTCCCTCTTTTCAAAATGCAGATAATGTAAATAATTTTATAGAAGAATTTAAAAAAACTTCTTTTTATTGGAACTTCAAAATTAAAAACATAACGATTGATTCGGAACAACTGCGTCGAGTAGCTTCTTCCAAATCGTGGCCTGAAATATTCGAATATATCCTTAGGTTTTATGCGCCTTCATCAACCGAACAAAATTTTATATGGGGAGATAAAACGCCCGGATATATAAACCATATAACATTACTTTCTGAAGTTTTTCCCGGTGCTAAATTTATTCATATTATAAGAGACCCGAGAGACTATTGTCTCTCTGTAAAAAAAGCGTGGGGTAAAAGTATATACAGAGCAGCACACCGTTGGAATGTTACCATCCATAACATAAGAAAAGAAGTTGAAAAATTAAAAGACCAGTATTTAGAAGTTCGTTATGAAGACCTTTTAACTAACCCCAAAAGTACGCTTACAAAAATATGTGAGTTTATTGGTTGTGATTTTAATTCATCAATGTTGAGATTGGCGAAGCCTGCAGAGAATCTTGGAGATGCAAAAGGCAGCACTGAAATTGTTACGGTAAACATGAATAAGTACTTAAAGGCTTTTAACTCATCCCAAATTGCAAGAATAGAGGAAATAACTTTTCCGGTTCTGAAAGAATTAAATTATCCTGTTACATCAAAAACTCTTACTCACAAATCTATAAACAAAAGGTTGCTAAAACTTTTATACATCTACGATTCATTTAAAACATTTACTTTCCATGTAAAGGAGAAAGGATTGTTTACCGGAATTTCCTATACGTTGAACCACAAAATAAGAAGTAGCTGGTAACGGAAATTTCTGTTTTACTTTTTTACCGCTATCAGGGATTTTATTAACCCGAATTTCTTCTCAAAAATAATTTCGGCATCAGGAAACAATGTTTCCATTTGTTTAATTGTAAATAAATTCCAATCTGGAGATGTTTTCTTTATCCACCATAAGTTAAAAAATTTTATGGCGCTTATTTGAATCTTTCTTGGCAGAAATACGATGAAAAAAGGTAATTGAGTATGACTCTCTATAGGAAAATATTTATAGGGTGTTTGCACAAAATATCTTTTGCTGATTCTTCTTATTTCATCGGCAAATTTTTTTTGATTTTCTATACTGATTTTAGCAAACTCACTATCTGATTTAATGGAAAAAATATCGTCTTTTTTAACCGTAACATGTTCGATAACTGAATTGCAAAATACTATATCAAAATATTTATCGGCAAAAGGAAGAGGTGCGTCTTCATTCAATAAAACAGTATTCAAAAAACCATACTTCTCTTTTCCTCTTTCTAAATTGGCCGGACTAATATCTGAAATAAAGACGTTCTTTCTGAATTTTACAATGTTCGCCAAATAACTCCCGTCACCACAACCGAGATCTAAAATCCTGTCAGTTTCCTTAGGCGATAATTTTTCTATAAATATCTTTTCCCTTTTTTTTCTGGCACCACTTCGCTGACGTTGAATTAATTTTTTTATCATTTTTATGCTCTGTTAAATCGCGGAAATTATTACTATTGCTTAAGTTCTTTTGTAAGATTATTCTATATCATTACGCCCGCTGCATAATTATTTATTAAGAATATAAGGGAGGTACACCGTTGTTAAATTCAGTTTCTTTCTTATAAAAAATACTGCAGTTATATTCCATGTTATCGTACTTAACATTGTGGCAAAAGCCGAACCGTTAATTCCATATCTTGGTATGAAAATGTAATTCAGAAGTATATTTAGTATGCACGCAAAAACCATTATATTCTGAATAGTTTTTTCGTGACCCGTCATTTGAAGAATGTATCCCACAGATCCGCATGCAGAACTGATAAATCTTCCTATAGAAAGAAGTACGAGCGAAATTGCACCTGCTCTGAAATCATTTCCAAAAAAAGAAAGAACCCAACCGGGAACAACAATGCAAATGAGACACATAGGCAGGGACAACCAAAAGACCAGTTTTGTTGATTGTCTTATTACAGTATTTAATTTCTCCATTTCATTCTTGCCAAAGAACTCCGCATATCTTGGCGTTGATACAGAATTAACCGCCATAAGGGCAAGCCCTATGGTTGTAGATAGTTTTAATGCAACATTGTAAACGCCCACGCTATCGGTATTTTCCATGAGTGCACCAAGCATAAGCGTATCTGTCCATCCCATAATCAATACGATTGACATTGTTATCATCATGGGTGCAGATATTCTTAGTATTTCTTTTTGAGGTAACGAATGAATACCGGAGTGATTATATAATTTTACTTTCGTATGCCATAAAACAATAATGATCAAAACTATAATCCATAACCCAATTACCGTGTCCTTCATAGCGATCCATCCATCTATAGCGGTGCTGCCACCCATAGCAAAAACACTTATAGCAACCAGTACGCAAGCGAAAAGGTAGGTAGATACATACATAAAAAAAGCAAAGATTCCCGGCTTCTTTAACCCTTTAAACATTTCGGCATGCAGGTCAATCATTGTTTGAGGAACTATTCCCAAGGCTGCAAGTTGAATGTAGCGTATTAAATATTCTTTGTCAAAAATATGTTTGCCTATGTAGGGAGATAAGAAATAAAGCGCGATAGAAATAACTATGCTGCTTACCAAAACTATTGATAAGGCTTTCAGATAAAAGTCTTTTAATTTCCCGTTATCGCCGGCTGAATGAAATTGTGAAACAAAACGTATTGAAGCGGTATCAACACCAAGTTGAGCAAGGGTTGAACAAATTTGCAAAACGGCATAAGCTAATGCATAGTTTCCCCATGCTTCGCTTCCGCCATTTTTTGTAACAAGCAGGGTTAATAAATAACCTGCCGCCATTCCGCTTATCTTAATTATAAAAGTTATGCCACTCTTTTTCGCAAGTTTTCCCGAATCCTTTTTAAGCAATGATCTTAATTTTCTCATAAGTATTAAATCCAAGCAGTTATTTTAACGTCTGCAATCTTTGCATATCATCATGACTCTGTCGTAAAATACTTTTCTCACATTTGTAACGCTTGCTCTTCTCCACCAGTCGGGTTTATAAATACCTATATTAAAATAGGTAAAAACGTCTTTTTTAAGATTTTTTCCTTTCTCACTATAAACTTCTTTTCCATTTTGCAACACCTTGATTGAACCGTCGTTGCCACCCGAAAAAACCACATCAATTTGCCAGTCTATCCATCTGTCTCTTTCAACAGGACCTAAATCAATATATTGTTCGGTTTCCCTGTTGTCATTCCGGTTGATTAAAAGATACCATTTGCTGCCTTTTACCATAATACACAATGGAGGAGATGTAGCTTCGTTTCCTACCTGGTGTAATTGTCCTAAAATATCTTTAGTCGAATTTTCTTTTGGCTCAAAAGTAAATCCATCAGTAGGTAAATAAATACTCCACAAAAATGAGTAAAATACATGCGGCTTAATACGCTGGCTGGTCATTTGTTTACTTCTCAAAGCCGCCATTTCAGCCCGTCTCATGTAATTAAGCCTTACACGATCCGCTTTAAATTTTGTAAACGTTGCAGGATCTAACCTCCTGAAAGTAATAGACAAGCACTTTTTTCCTTCGCGAGGTGTAGGGGTTGATACAATCTCTACATCTTTGTATGCTTCAGATGGTTTCTCCTTTGCAAAGCTGTTCTGATTCTGATCGTTCCACTCATTTAAATGCATAGTGGACCAATTTTTATTTTGAGTTTTGAACGCATTAATATCATTATACTCAAAACCTTCATTGATGAGTGTATCAAAGTGTTGATTTTGTGCCGCGCAGGAGACACCCACCAATTGAATTAATCCGAAAAGAAAAATTAACTTTTGCATACCTTATTACTGCAAACCATTAACCAAAATTTGTATCGAGTCAAGAAATTAAATCTTTTTTAAATTATGCTATTAAGATACCTATCGCTTGCTAAACACCTTTTGTAAAAAGTTTTTGTCTGTTTTACTTTTTTCATTTCCGTAAGCATAACCATTTTGTCCATAACCATAACCATAACCGTAACCATAGCCATATCCATACCGGTAAGACGCTCCTTTTTTAACATCGTTTACTACTAAATAAATATTGGAAAATTTACCGGTATCTACTATATCGTTAACTATATCAAGACTTGCTTTATATGAATAGTTTTGCCTTATTACATAAAGATTAACATCACTGTACTTCTGTAATATTTGGGCATCTGCCACAGCACCGATGGGAGGTGAATCTATAATAATAATATCAAATTCCTTTTCCAACTCTTCAAACATCTGCTCTACGGCAGGCGACATTAACAATTCTGCAGGATTAGGCGGAATAGGGCCTGAGCTCATTATAAAAACATTCTTACATTCTTTTACAGGCTTAATAAAATTTCTTAAAGTTTGTTGTGAAATAATGAAATTGCTGAAGCCGCTATCATTATTGACGCCCAACATAGCAGATAGCTTAGGTTTTCGCAAATCCATTTCCATTAACAGCACTCTTTTATTAGAAAGTGCAAATACTTCTGCAAGATTAACGGCAATAAAGGATTTGCCTTCGCCACTGGTAGCAGACGTAATTAATATACGCGGACATTCTTTTTTACCTATAACAAAATCCATATTGGTGCGCAAAATTCTAAACTGTTCAGCTATTATAGATCTGCCATTTCCCATGGAGAATAAATCTGTGCTATCACTATGCCCTATTTCTGCCAAGATGCTGCAATTCGTTACATCGGTAATATCATCCTTGCTCCTGATGACTGTTCCCAACGCATATTTTATAATTACATAACCTGTGGGTATTATAAGTCCTAACAAAATACTTGCACCTAATACCAAAGTTTTTGAAGGGAAATATGGTTCGAATTCGCTTTTAGGTGTTTCAATAATACTTGCTCCGGGAATATTCGACGCTTTTGTTATAGATGTTTCTTCCTTCTTTTGCAGCAGATAAAGATATAAGGCTTGTTTCACGCTTTGCTCCCTTGTTAAACCTATATAAGTTCTCTCCTGAACCGGAACATCGTAAACCGTATTGTTAATTAATGAATTTTCTGCAACAACTCTTGCCCTGCTTATCTCATAAGCCTTTTGCTGATTTTGAAGGCTTTTAATAAGATCGGTTCTAAGATTTTGTATTTGGGCGTCAAGATTTTGAACATAGGGGTTTTGATCGGTTGTAGTTAATACCAACCGGTCTCGTTCCATTAATGCTGTATTATATTTTTCAACTACTGAAAGAAAAGTGGGATCGTTGTTGAGTGTTGAAGGAATGGTGCGATTGTTCTTGGGGTCTTTTAAAAGCTCGAGCATACTTTTAATAACGTTCAACTGAACATCAACTTCGTTTAGTTTATTGTAATAGTCCTGTCCGTTTGCTATCAATGCTTTTGCCTGTTCCGAAATATCCATGATCTTATTCTTCTGCTTAAAATTCTGAATGTTTGTTTCAATAACGTTTAATTCGCCGGCTACAATTCCAATACGTTCGTTTATAAAAGCAAGTGAACTATCAGACATTCTGTTTTTTTCAGAAAGATCTCTTTCCATATACTCTCTTATCAAAGTATTTAAAACATCTTCCGCTTTTTTGGGTACATTGGAATTGTATGTAAGACCAATAATAGTTGTTTCATCATCACCAATTGCTGCTGTAAGATTTTTTGTTAAGGCATAAACAACTTCGTCGGCTGGTTTTAATACAAAAAAATAACTTACCTCCTTATCCACTGCTCTGCTGCCGCGCATAATCGAAAGTGTGCCAATACTCGTTTTAATCGTGTCGCCAAACTTAGCAGTGCGCGAAATAGACAAGTCGTTATTAGTGATGGTGAAAGTATCACTAAGGCCATCGTTATAGAAACTTATATCAAAAGTTTGATCTTTCAAAGAATCTGAAATTGGAACAAAATTTATTTTAAAAGGGCTTCTGTTATAAAGCTCATCAGAACGAACCTCTCCCTTTCTATAATAAGCAACAGTAAGATTCAAATCTTTTACTACCTTATATAAAATATCTTTTGTTTGTAATATTCCCAATTCGTTATAAACATTGCTTTTAACACCAAATAAGCTGTTGAAAGTTGAGCTTTCATTTAATAATGAAAATGAGCTGTTATTGGTTTGCTGATCTTGTACAAGCACCTGCGCATCCGCCTTATATAAAGGAGTAGCGTAACGGAGAAACAATAGTCCGCCCGATATACACAGCATCATGACTATAAGATATAGCTTCCAATGATCTAATAACCTCGCAATCAGTTTTTTTATATCAAATTCATCATCTGCAACAACTTTTGTTGAAACATCACTCATTGTATCTCTTTTAAAAAAATAAAAAATTGTTTGTAGGTAAAATTGGATTTATATATTGATAGTTGTAAGGAGTAATTGGTCTAACTATAGAATATTTAGAAGCACAGTCAAGATAAAAAATTGCACAATCACCCGAAGAAAATGCATTCATGAATTATAAAGTTATAATAAGAAGAGCTGTAGTTCGCCTTAATTAATGCTCTGTCTATGTGCTAATTCATTCAAATCCTCAATTATCAATCCCTTCTGTGAAAGCGCAAATGTAAACGTTGATTTTCAAACAGCCAATTGCATTTCAATTGCAAATTGAAAAAAAATTTAATGTTATAAAAATGTAGCATTTACTCAATATTTTTTTAACAATTAATTATTCTCCGATAAAGAAACACTAATAAGACTAATGATTTTAAATTATGAGCCTGACAATTACATTTCATGGCATCGTCCCTTGCGTCGCACTCTTCAGCAAAATATCATTATTGAAGTGCAGCGATCCTTTGCGCAGTTCCAAAAAAAATATTTACTTCCTTACTTACCATCAAATGTGATATACCGGCAGCAATAAAAAATTACATTTGCTTAAACACCAAAGAATGAATCTTTCACTCGAAGGTAAAACAGCGATTGTTTGCGGAAGCACACAAGGAATCGGACTTGCCTGTGCTGTAGAATTAGCCTTACTTAATGCAACCTGTGTACTAATTGCAAGAAATGAAGAATCTTTAAAACAAGCTATTGAAAAATTAGATACTGCAAAAAATCAAAAGCACAGATACATTGTCGCCGATTTTAGTAAACCGTTGCAGCTAAAAGCAGCAATTGAAAATTTTATGGAACAAAATATTGTACACATTCTTATAAACAACACCGGCGGGCCTCCTCCATCTCCTATTGTTGACTCAAGCGAAGACGATTTTTTAAACGCGTTTAATCAACATCTTATCTGTAATCATATTCTCACAAAAGCTGTAATACCTTCTATGAAAAAAGAAGGGTATGGAAGAATCATAAATATTATTTCAACATCGGTAAAAATTCCTTTGCCAAATCTTGGTGTTTCAAATACTATCCGAGGTGCGGTTGCTTCATGGGCAAAAACAATGGCGAACGAGCTGGGTCAATTTAACATTACGGTAAACAATATTTTACCGGGCTCTATTAAAACACAACGTTTAAACAGCATAATAAAAACCAATGCAACAAAAAAAAATATTACAACAGAAAAAGCAGAACATCAAATGCAACAAGAAATTCCAATGAAACGTTTTGGAGAGCCGTTTGAACTCGCTGCAGTGGCAGCTTTTCTCGCATCCCCTGCCGCGTCTTTTGTAAACGGAGTAAGCATTCCTGTTGATGGCGGAAGAACAGGAACGATTTAGACATCCAACCTCCAACAATGAATTTAGATATTCCATACTATCTCGAAAACTACATCGGTGGAAATTTAATTGCTCCATTAAGTGGGAAATTTATTGATTGCATAAACCCTGCAACAGGAGAAGTTTACGCTCAAATTCCTGACAGCGATGAACGTGATATAGAAGTGGCAGTGCATGCAGCACAACAAGCATTTCCTGAATGGAGTGTTACGCCTGTTGAAAAAAGATTTCAAATACTCAATCGTATTGCTCAATTGATTGATGACAATAAAGAAACACTTGCCTTAGCAGAAACAAACGATACTGGAAAACCGCTTCGATTGAGTCGCACTGTTGATATACCAAGAGCTTCTGCCAACTTTCGATTCTTTGCAACAGGCATCATGCATTTTGCATCAGAAAGTCATTCAATGGAAGATAAAGCTATCAACTATACTTTACGGCAACCAATTGGAATTGTTGCAGGCATATCTCCATGGAATCTTCCTCTTTATTTATTCACTTGGAAAATAGCCCCTGCGCTTGCTGCCGGTAATTGTGTAATTGCTAAACCTTCTGAAGTTACACCCGTTACTGCCTTCTTGTTAAGTCATATTTGCAAAGAAGCTGGTTTGCCGGATGGGGCGTTAAATATTGTTCATGGCACAGGCAACACAACGGGCGAAGCAATTATTAAACACCCTGAAATAAAGGCAATTTCATTTACAGGCAGCACACGTGCAGGAGCAAGAATTGCATCTGTTGCTGCGCCGATGTTTAAGAAATTATCATTAGAGCTTGGTGGTAAAAATCCCAACATCGTTTTTTCTGATTGCGATTGGGATAAAATGATGAAGACGACCGTTCAATCATCATTCAGCAATCAGGGGCAGATATGTTTATGCGGCAGCAGAATATTGATTGAAAAAAATGTTTACGAAAAATTCAAAACCGAATTTGTTGAAAGAACAAAACAATTAACAGTTGGTGATCCGTCGGATGAAAAAACAAATCAAGGTGCAATAGTAAGCAAAATACATTTTGATAAAGTGATGAACTGTATTCAAATTGCAAAAGATGAAGGAGGAAGTATTTTGTGCGGTGGCAATGCAGTTAAAGTTGAAGGCAGATGCAGCAACGGTTTTTTTATTCAGCCAACTGTAATTGAAGGTCTCTCCTATTGCTGTAAAACAAACATGGAAGAAATTTTTGGTCCGGTTGTTACGCTTCAATCTTTTGAAACAGAAGAAGAGGCTTTACAATTGGGGAACGCAACAGGTTATGGATTATCTGCAACAATATGGACACAGGATATTTCAAGAGCAAACCGTGTTGCAGCAAAAGTGCAAAGCGGAATTATATGGGTGAATTGCTGGCTCGTTCGCGATTTACGTACTCCTTTTGGAGGAATGAAAAACAGCGGTGTTGGACGCGAAGGCGGATGGGAAGCGCTGCGTTTTTTTACTGAAGCTAAAAATGTTTGTGTGCAATTGTAGTTTATTGGTTTATTGGTTTATTGGGTTATTAGTTTATTGGGTTATTGGGTTATTAGTTTATTGGGTTATTGGGTTATTGGTTTATTAGTTTATTGGTTTATTAGTTTTATTGGCTTATTGAAATGTAGGAAAGAAAACAGTTTATAGGTATTTTGAAGGATAAAAAAATCTTACCCGCCAAATTTGATTTATTGGTATATTGAGGGATGATAGGCTATTCGAGAAATAGAACTAACCAATCAATTAACTAATTCAACAACTACCTAACCACTTAAAAATTTTTGTATGGATTACATTTTAGAGAAACTTGAAGTTTATCAAATGGCCGAATCTTTTTCTGATGAAATATGGGATATTGTTATCCATTGGAGCTATTTTGAAAAGGACACTATTGGTAAACAATTAGTGAGAGCTGCTGATTCTATTTCTGCAAATGTTGCCGAAGGCTACGGCAGATTCTTTTATAAAGAGAGCAAGCAATTCTATTTTTACTCAAGAGGCTCAATCCAAGAAACAAAGTCGTGGTTTTCCAAATGTAGGCGTAGGAAAATTATCGGTGAGAACAAATGCAGTGAGCTACTGTCTCAAGCTGAAACAATACTGATAAAATTGAATGCTTATATAAGGTTTGTTTCAAAATCCCAGAAACACAATCCAAAATCTATCTAAAGATAGCCATCCCTAACTACTAACTCAATTAACCAATTCAATAATGAACTAATTAACCAATTAACTAATTAACCAATTAACTAATTAACCACTTAACTAATTAACCAATTAACCAATTAACCAATTAACACCTCATGATCATCACCACACCAAACGCCGCACAACCATTAGGAAGTTATCCCCATGCAAGAAGAGTTGGCAGCCTTTTATTTTTATCCGGAATCGGTTCACGTAATCCGCAAGACAATTCTGTTCCCGGTTGTGTTGTAGATATTGAAGGCAATGTTATCCATAACGACATTGAAGCCGAGTGCCATTCTGCTTTTGCAAACGTGAAGAATATACTTGAAGCAAGCGGAAGTGGTTGGGATAAAATTGTTGATGTAACAGTTTTTCTTACCAATATGCAAAGAGACTTTGAGCGCTACAATGAAATTTACAACGATTACTTCAAAAATGTACAGGCATGCAGAACAACTGTTGAAGTAAAAAGCCTCCCCACTCCTATTGCAATTGAATTAAAAGTTATTGCAACGGTTGATTAATTGTTTGAGATTGGATGTTTGACGTGGGAAGTTAACATCGAAACATCAACATCCAACAGCGAACATCCAACATCGAACACTCACAACATCGAACTTCTAACAATATGACCTATCAAAACACTTTATCCTTCGCCAAAAAACTTGATGAAAAAGATTCTTTAAAACATTTTCGTGAAAAATTTTTTATTCCTCAACACAACGATAAGGATTGCATCTACTTCACAGGAAATTCACTCGGACTTCAGCCAAAAAAAGTAAAGGATTATATTCAGCAAGAGTTGGATGACTGGGCAAAACTTGGTGTGGAAGGTCATTTTCAAGCTCGCAATCCATGGCTTTCTTATCATGAAATTTTTCTTCCACAACTTTCAAAAATAGTCGGTGCATTACCGCACGAAGTTGTTGTGATGAACTCTCTTACTGTTAATCTTCATTTGTTGATGGTAAGTTTTTATCGCCCTGCAAAAGAGCGGTATAAAATTATTTGTGAAGCAAAAGCATTTCCATCCGATCAATATGCGTTTGAATCACAGGTAAAGTATCATGGCTTTAGTGTTGAAGATGCAATTGTTGAAGTTACTCCGCGTGAAGGTGAACATACATTACGAACTGAAGACATTTTAAAAACAATCGAGCAACATGGCAATAAAACTGCTCTTGTTTTATTTGGCGGTGTAAATTATTATACAGGTCAGTGTTTTGATATGCAAGCTATAACGCAGGCTGCACACAGCCTTGGTGCTTATGCAGGTTTTGATTTGGCACATGCTATTGGTAATGTTGATTTACAATTGCACGATTGGAATGTTGACTTTGCATGCTGGTGCTCTTACAAATATTTAAACTCTGGTCCCGGCGGAGTTGCCGGAGCCTTTATTCACGAGAAGCACGCAAATACGGACTTGCCTCGCTTTGCAGGTTGGTGGGGCTATACAAAAGAAACGCGTTTTAAAATGGAGAAAGATTTTACTGCAATTCCTTCCGCCGAAGGCTGGCAATTAAGCAATGCGCCGGTTTTATCAATGGCTGCACACAAGGCATCACTTGATATTTTTGAGGAAGCAGGCATTGATAATCTTCATGCAAAAAGAAAAATGCTCACAGCTTATCTCCATTTTATTCTTTCGGAAATTAATGAACGGTATCACAAAAAAATAATTGAGGTTATTACACCTTCAAATGAAAATGAACGTGGCTGTCAGGTTTCAATGTTTATGTTGCAACAAGGGAGAGAAATTTTCGAAGCGTTAATGCAGCATGGTGTTGTTGCTGACTGGCGTGAACCAAATGTAATTCGTATCGCACCTGTCCCTTTATACAATACGTTTGAAGATGTATGGCACTTTGGAAATATTATTGAAACGATTCTTAAGAAATAGCTTTGAGGAGTGAGCCTCAAGCCTTAAGCAACAATCTTGTAGCTTGGCGTTCATAGCTTGCAGCTATCAAAAAGATTTACTATGCAACAAAAAAATATTGTTATCGTTGGCGCAGGTCTTGTTGGTTCACTGCTCGGAATTTATTTGATAAAACGGGGACACTCCGTAAAAATATTTGAGCAACGTGCCGACATGCGAAAGACAAATATTTCTGCCGGTCGCTCCATCAACCTTGCATTAAGCGATCGTGGTTTTCTTGCATTGGAGAAAGTAGGACTTGTTGATGAAATAAAAAATATCGGCATTCCTATGCATGGTCGCTTTATTCATAATGCGGATAACTCAACAGCATTTCAACCTTATGGCAAAGAAGGACAATACATTTATTCTGTTTCGCGTGGTGCATTAAATATGAAGCTGATGGATATTGCAGAACAATTTGGCGCAGAATTATTCTTTCATCAAAAATGTATTTCAGTTGATTGGAGCTTACATAAAATTGAATTTAAAAACATATTGAATGAAGATAAAACAGACGTAGCTGCTGATATCATTTTCGGTGCCGATGGCGCTTTCTCTGCAACACGATTGCAGCATCAACTGCATCACGAGAGATTTAATTATCATCAATTTTATATTGATTGCAGCTATAAAGAATTAACGATTCCACCGAATGACAAAAATGATTTTTCCTTAATGAAAAATGCGCTGCATATATGGCCACGCAAACATTTCATGCTGATTGCTTTACCCAACAACGACAAAAGTTTTACGTGCACACTATTTCTGCCCGTTGAAGGAGATATATCTTTTGAAACATTAAGAACAGAAAAAAAAGTGATTGATTTTTTCAAAGAAACTTTTCCGGATGCTTTTGAATTGATGCCAACATTGCTGAATGATTTCTTTCACAACCCAACTTCATCTCTTGTAACAGTAAAATGTTATCCATGGGTGCGTGATGATAAGTTTTCATTAATCGGCGATGCAGCACATGCAATTGTTCCTTTTTATGGGCAGGGAATGAATTGTGGTTTTGAAGATTGCCGAATACTGAATGAATTGATTGATAAACATCAGGAAGATTGGAAAATTATTTTACAACAGTTTCAAACGTTGCGTAAACCAGATACCGATGCTATAGCAGACCTCGCTATTTTTAATTTCACAGAAATGCGTGAACGCACTGCTGATCCAAAATTTTTGTTGCAGAAAAAAATTGAGGCGAAGCTTTACGAAAAATATCCTGATAAATGGATACCGGTTTATACTGCTGTAACGTTTAGTCCCAATATGCGTTATACAGAAGCACTAAGAAGAAACGAAATGCAGGAATCAATTATGCAGCAGGTTATGCAAATGCGAGGTATTGAAAAGAAATGGAACAGTGAAGAAGTGGAACAGTTAATATTAAGCCGCATAAAATAAATTTTTCTTTATTCTATATTCACGATTTACACTTACAATTATCTCTCTCGTCTGCCCGTCTCACTTTCACGTCTCATGATTACCCTCAATACATCGCCACCTTATATACTCCGTAAAGAATTTTCTTATCCGCATCATTCAAAACATTGGTTGTGTCTTGTTCAAAATGTCTTTTAAAAGCAAGAATAGCAGCACTCGTATCTTTTAAATCATAACCAATAATACGAAGCGCTTCCATGCTGTTGAAGTTTTCAGGCACGATAACATTTGTTGTATCTCCATACCAAATACCAAAACCTTTTTCTGCAAACATCTTCCATGGAAAATAAACATTGGGATCATTCTTGCGTGTTGGGGCAATATCGCCATGACCAATAAAATTTGCAGCGGGAATATTGTATTTTGTTTTTAATGCGGTGAGCACGTGCAGCAAACTGTTTATTTGCGCATCGGGAAAAGGCTCATATCCATTGTTGTCAAGTTCAATGCCAACGGAAGATGAATTAACATCAATAAGACTTCCCCATTTTGACAAGCCGGCATGCCATGCACGGAAATAATCGTTCAGCAAGTGATGCACCATTCCATCTTTACATATTACATAATGTGCACTCACTTGTGATTGCACTCTTGTAAACGCACGCAGGGTTTCATCACATGCGTTTTGTGCCGTATGGTGAATAATAACAAAATTTGGTTTGCGCAAACTGAAATTCGTTGTCCCAATCCAACGAGAGGTTGGCAACACAGAATCAATATCTGCATTGGTTGGTTCTTCGCGTAATGATTTGGCAAATGCTTTTGATTGTTGTTTATATAATCTATTAGACTTAGCATAAGGATTACGTGAGCAACCAAAAACAATAATGGTGAGAGCAGTAAATAAACTAATTAAGTTGCGATAAGTGTTTTTCATGAGATGTTGTTTCAAACAGATTTGGCTAAAAAATTATTGTTATTATATAAACTTCGGCTTTTGCAATCGCATGCCTGTAGCTGCATTAAATTTATCAACAAGATAAACTGTAAGTTCAGGAGAGTATGCTTCATCGTGCATATGCATAAAGAAATACAATTCTTGTAATCCATTGTTTAACCAATATTTCACGCGCTCTATCCATGTATCTATGCGTGTATAATCTGTGCTATGCAAACTGTTACCTACAAAACGGATAAATGTTTTTGGAATAGTAAGATACATGTGTGCACAATCTCTTCTGCCGCTGGTATCTGTAATTACAATGCCTATGTTTAGTTGAGACAACACATTCATTAGTTCATCTCTTATTGCATCTTTTGCAAACCAATCAAGATGACGAACTTCAGCAAAAAATTGTAGATCGGTGGGCAATGTTTTTAAAAAATCAAATAACTCCTGTTTTCTTTTTGGACTGAAGGCATCGCTCACTTGAATAAATATTGGCCCCAAATGTTTTTCAAACGCAACAATCCCTCTGAAAAATTCTGACATAATAAAATCTTTTCCTTTCAAACTTCCACGATGTGTAACACCTTGATACATTTTTGGACAGAACAAAAAGTCCTTACCATTCACTTTATCAACCCATTTCTTTATTCCTGCTGCACCGTATATTTTATAATGCGTTGCATTTAACTCAATACTGTTGTAATGATGAACATAGTGATCAAGAAAATTCTTTTCTTTTGTTCCATGCGGATAAATTTTGCCAACCCATTCTTCGCGACCCCACTTGGCACAACCGATATAAACCTTTGGTGATTTAACAGGTTCACCTTTTAAAATTTTTTTATTGAAATCAGGATCGGGCGGCAAAGTAAGATCAACACTATTTAATTCATTTTCGTCAACACGACCAAATTCCATAACATACGATTGAATGTATAAAGCTAATAAGTTTAAAACATTCATTTTGCAAATGAAGATGCAAATGAAGGCTGAACAACTTTATAGCTTGCTCAAGCATAGACAGACGTACAAGTGAGTGACACAACGAAGTGAAATAGCAGTAATCAGCTAAGTACAAAAAATACATCACTGTTCAAACACCTTCATATACTCAACATAGTTATCTACTATCTGTCAAAATAAAGGCTGGTATTGAGTTTGCAGAACTTAATAATAAAAAACAACAAGATGGACACGATAACAGCAATTATTGAAACACCGAAGGGCAGTGCGGAAAAATATAATTATGATCCAAAAGCCAAATTCTTTAAGTTGAAAAAAATTTTGCCGGCAGGCATGGTGTTTCCTTACGATTTCGGCTTTATTCCAAATACAAAAGGCGAAGACGGCGACCCGCTCGATGTGATTGTTCTCTCTGAATTTAAGAGCTTTCCCGGATGTTTAATGGAATGCAACCTAATCGGCGCCATTGCGGCTGAGCAAACAAAGAAGAATAAACAATTAAGAAACGACCGCTTTCTTGCAGTGCCTGTGCAGGCAAAAATGTTTAGCAACATTCATTCTATCGAAGATCTTCCCGAAGAAATTATGAATGAGCTTGAGCAGTTTTTCAAAAACTATAACGAAATAGAAGGCAACCTTTTTGAACCGCTTAAAAGACTCGATTCAAAAGAAGCAATAAAACTTTTAAAAGAAAATAAACATGAATGATTTCATCAACACTATTTGGGGCGAAGGTGATAAACTAAATGAACTGCAAATGGCTGTAAGAGCCTTTGTAACTTTTTTTATCGCTTTGTTTTTTATAAGGCTCGGCGGCATGCGGCTGTTCAGTAAAAAATCCGCATTCGACAATGTAATTGTTATAATGCTTGGCGCAGTGCTGGCACGCGGCGTTGTAGGGGCATCTCCATTTTTCTCTACGGTTGCCGCTTCTGCAGTAATGATAGCGGTACATCGCTCCATAGCATTCTTAACTATAAAAAGCGATACTCTTTGCAAGGTTTTAAAAGGCAGTCACATCTTGCTGTACAAAGACGGAAAAATTTTGTGGAACAACATGAAAAAAGCAACCATAAGCGAAGACGATTTAATGGCAAGTCTGCGTCTCGAAACACAAAAAACAACACTCGATAACGTGCAAATAGCTTATCTCGAAGCAAACGGAAGAATTAGTTTCATAGTAAGTGATCAGGAATAGATTTTTAGTTTTTTTATTGACCCGGCAGAAGAGCTGCTATTAAACTTCTCTTGCGTCGCACTCTTGTACTGCAACAATTCTATTGAGCTGCAGCGATTATTTTTTTACTTTGCACACTTCAATCTCCTTCTTCCTCATTTGTTTGTGGAAATATTTTACTGCAATAATTTTTTCTCTTAATAACATCAATTCTCATGTTGTAACTTGACACACTAATTTTTTTTATGAACAAAAAATTTACGTTGTTATTTTCTTGCTTTCTTTTCGTAACAATTATACACGCACAAAAAATCATTGCTGTAAAATGTGGTCAGTTGCTCGATGTTCGTACGGGTAAAATCAATACCAATCAAACAATTGTTATAAAAGATAACGTTATCGAAAGCATAACGCCATACGCTGCAATGGCAAAAATAAAAGCAGATACACTCATTAATCTTTTTGATTATTGTGTTTTGCCCGGCTTAATTGATTGCCATACACATGTTTTGCTGCAAGGCGATATAACAAGTGAAGATTACGATGTGCAAATACTTAAACAATCTATTCCATATCGCACCATTCGTGGTGTTCGCAGTTGTAAAATTGCTTTAATGAATGGCTTCACCGCCATTCGTGATCTTGGAACAGAAGGTGCAGGTTTTGCAGATGTTGATTTAAAGAAAGCAATCAACAACGACATTATAGCCGGACCGAGAATGTTTGTCTCAACACTTTTGCCTGCGATACTTCTTTAATCTTTTCTGCATTACAAAGTAATTCACTTCATTCTTTAAACCTCCCGCGAATGCATGAACTGCTAAGAATATTTCTTTGCTTATGATATGTCAGTGATGATTTATTGCTTGGATAGAGTACATCTAAGAAAATATTTTCCTAACCTGATGCCTTAACAAATCAAGGCTTTCCGTTAAACTAATGGAAACCTTTTTTTTTCACTCATTATATCGAGATTGGAAAGAATGTGTGATTTTAATTTTGCAAATGCCACGCTTTCTTTTTGATGAGGTAATAAGCTGGATTCAATAAGGTTAATAATTGAAACCTTCACTTCATACTCAATTGGTTTTTTTGAGTCAACATATAGAAGTGAGTTTATTTCTACAATGATGTCTGTTGCCGAATGCGTTTTATTTTCCGCATGAATAAAGCGCTCAGTTAAATCGTTAGATATTTCGAGTAACGTAGGCACGGCGCGGATTTTATGTAAATCCATGCCAAAATTTTTCCCCGCTATAGTTACAATTTCTTTTAAAAAACTATTAACATATTACGATCTCACTGCTTATTCAATCACATTGTCGTCAAGGCTTTTTCTCTTACCGATCATCATTATACTCATACTAAAAACTCCTATAATAATTCCCAAGAAAAATGATAGTACGTCCATTTCAATAAATTTAGTTAGATATAACAACTGGTTTAGGAGTTCAGGATTTATAGTTATTCAAGGAGAAGGATAATATATCGTTATCCAAAGCTATTTATTTTTACATTTCTCACATTTCAATCATCTGTTTATATTGAAAAATGTTCAAAAGCTGTTAAGAAGTAAAGTTTATGCGGAGGATAATTGACTTTGGATACACTCAAGCTTCGCACATCTTTTATAACACGCTCTATTCCTTTATGTTTTCAAATAGATTATAATAATGCAGTGCAGCTTAAAAGCAAAAAATAAAAATTGTAAATTATTTATTTACACGCTTTTGATAAAGAAATTTTAATCATGGGGTAATGCATCAAAGTTTTTATTGGTCTGTCTATCAAATTGTTACATACCGGTTTTTTTAGGGCTCACCTTTCTGTTCGCACATGAATACGAGCTTATACGAACAAAAATAATTAAATTGCATAAAGTGAATTTACAACTACATACTTTTCTGTTAACTACTTTGGCCCTTTTCGAACGATAATTTTAATTCTATTTTGCATTTTATAGAATTTATGTCCCATTCTAACACCATAAATATTCATTCAGATCAGAAATATATTAATGCGTTATTAAATAATGACCGCTCGTTATTAGAAGAACTATACAGAAAATATTCAGGTAAGATTAAAGGGATGATATTGAAAAATAACGGGAGTGAGGACGATGCGGCGGATATTTTCCAGGAAGGTTTATTGTGTATTTATAATAAGGCAAAAAATGAAAATTTTACTTTAACCTGCCCGTTTGATGCGTTTATTTATCTTATTTGTAAAAACAAATGGTTGAATGTACTAAATAAAAGAGTTACATCTAAGGTAACATTTACGGATGTGGAAGGATATAATTTAACCGAAGACACTGTTAAACTTGCAGAAGTATGCACTTTACAACAGGATCGGAAAAATTTATTGGAAGAAAAACTGGCAGAATTAGGGGAGAGCTGTAAGAAACTATTGCGTTTAAGCTGGAGCGGCAAATCTATGAATGAAGTTGCCGATGAACTTAACGTTACTTATGGATATGCACGCAAGAAAAAAACGGAATGCATGGGAAAATTGATTCAGTTGGTTAAGCAATCGCCTCAATTTAAATCTTTGAAATGGTAATATTATGGACGAAGCATTGTTTGAAAAAATAGAGCAATATCTCAATGGGGAGTTAAGTCGGGAAGAACACCTACTTTTTGAATCCGAAATGGCCGCAAACGAAGAACTTGCTTCCCTGGTGAAATTATACGATACGGTTGAAACAGAGATGAAGAACAATGAAAGAAACAGAGAAGATGAAATGCAATTGAAAAAGACTTTAGAACAACTTAATGAAACGTATTTTAAAAAAGAAGAAAGTGAACATAGGGGCAACATCAAATTTAAAGAGGAAATTTCTCCTGTTGAATCACCAAAATTTGAAGCGCCGAGAAATGATACGAAGATAAAAAGAATGATGTGGACAAAACTGGCTGTTGCGGCCGCAATATTGGGTTTTATAGCTTTAGGTGTTACATGGTACTTGCACAATTTAAAGGATAATCCACAAATCGCTGTTAATAATAACCAGCCAGATAGTTCAAAAACTGTAACTAAGCCAGACACTACTCATGTGAATAATCCGGATACTGCTCATTTGCAAGAAAACATTCCGCCACCAAATTTGGCTAAAGAAAACAAGAAAGCTGCATTAGGGCATCAACCAAACCAAGAGGTACTGTTTGCAAGTAATTATAAGCGTGATGTTACACCTGATGATAAAGAAGGTCCTTTAGAAGATGCATTTTATTACTACGATAAAGGAGATTATAAAAATGCAATTGCGGCAATTGACGGCGCTGATTTAAATAATACAAGAGGGCCGGAAACTGATTTAAAGCTTACAACTTTTTATGCACACTATTACAAAGCACAAAGCTATATTGCTGATAACGATGTTGTAAAAGCAATACCCGAACTGAAAAAAGCTATCAGTGAAAGCCCAGACAGTTCTTTACAAATTAAAGCCCAGTGGTATTTGGCATTAGCATATATTAAAACAGGTGATTTAAAACCAGCAGAAGAATTACTGAAGCACATCGCTGAAAATAGTGCGGATTTAGAACATAAGTCAAAGGCTCAATTGTTATTGAAAAAGAGAGAATTTGAAGAGGCTTTATTGAAAAAGAGAAAAAATTGAGACGTTTGGAGAAATAAACTACATAATTATGATGGTTCGTTAAGCTTCCCCATTACTCTGCTTAAAACAAGTTTATATTGTATGCTATGGAAAATTTATTATCTCAGCCCATGAAGCATAAAAAATTCTTCAGTACAAATATTAATCTATAGTTAAGGAAACTCTTTTAATAATACTACTCGAATTTAATTTCATCTGCAAATTCTTCAAGCAGTCCATAATTATGGAAATCAATTAAATAGTTAATATGGTTGGGAAATTTCATAATAAGTGTTTCTTCGGTAATTTTTAGTTTTGATTTTACCATTTGAAGAAACTTAATTTCATTTTGTTCAACTCTTTCATCAGCCTCCATAGTCTTCAATAATACTTCAATTAAAATTAATTCCTGCTTGTCGTTAAGATCCATTCCTGAAAGTTCACTCAAATATTGATTAATGGCTTTTCTGCCATTCGCTTTTATGTAAGCTAAATTCTCATTTAATGGTTCCTGATATTCATAACCTATAAAATAGATTTCATTAGAAGCCATTGTTATTATTTCGTTCATCTCCTTTTCTTCTATAGTGCCATCGCAAGCCATTATAGCAACTGCGGATTTTAAAAGAAAATTTTGAAAATTGTCTGGTTCCATAATTAAAATCCGATTTTTGTTGTTAACTGGTGCTGTACTCCTTTTGGTAATAAATCTAACAAGCCATAATTAATTTCTCTAAGTCTGTCCCAGTTTTGGCTTTGTACTGCAAACTTACCTGCATCTATAAGACTTTTGGCTTGTGTTTGATTATTCATTTTAGGCTGTTCGCCCTTAACCCAGTTAAAAATCCCTATAAGGAAATCAGGAGTTCTCCAGCTAATTTGATAAATAATCCCATTTAACTCATCTGATTTTTCCTGAATTTTAACAGGGCTATTAGTAGATAAAAATGCTTCTTCCTGTGCGGCAATATCATTGAATGTTTTTCTCTCATGATCATTACCGGTTTCATCTAAAAGTTTTTTACACTTACTTTTTGTTTCAAAATAAATCTCCTTAACTTTTTGGAGCCTTTTATGCTTTGTGGCAGCATCAATTTCTTGCGCAATCTTTCTTTTTTTGTCTTCAAGCTGATATCGTTTATCTGTTACATCATCAGTCGTTAAAGATTTGCTTTCATCGGCAACCGTTTCCATTTCCTTTCTTAATTTGCTCAATGTTCCCGCTGTTTCATAATCTTCTTTTTCGGTTGCTTCTTCAATTTCTTCTTCAAGTTTTTCTGATAAATCTGATACCTGGGATTTTAATAAATCAACCGGGGTATGTCGTTCCTTAGGATTAAAAGTTTCTTTAAACTCCTGATCAGCCATATTCAAATAAGCAGCGATGGTAAGGTCTTGTGATTCAGAAAGCGAAATTGTTATTTCAATATCTGAGCCTTTTGAAATATCTCTTTTCAGTTGTTTACCACTTATGTTGATATACCCAATGCTTTTGTTTGCTTCGGGCAACGATAAATGTGAACCTTGTAAAACGTTTACCCAAAGACGATCCTCACTTCCCTTAACAATAGTTTTATTTATTGGGAGTGTGATAGTTCTCCGCGTTGGTAATATGGTATTTTTTTGAAAAATGAGGAGCAATTTTGTTAAACCAATATTGTCGTAATCATCAACTTCCAAGCAAATATCTTCTGGTAACGGCTGACCACTAATACCAAATCCACTATTTATTCCAATGGGTTCTATATCGGTTTCAATTACGTTGTTTTGGTTATCATATACAGTTAAGGTAAAAAAGTTGTATGCGTTTTCAACTAATGGCAAATCTTCATTAATTCGCTCAGACAGCTTTTTAAGACCAGAATCAAAACCTCCATCGTGCCGCACAATTTTATAAAATAATTGATCTGTATTCCCGGTTACTCTCGCCGCAAATAGTTCTTCTTTTTCTTTTGATGCTTTACTATAAGATGCTTTGATTGAAATGGCGGATTGTTTTTTGGGTTTATCATCTTTTGAAATTTCCTTTTGTTTTGTTGCGGCATAATAAGCAGCGCCAACTGCTACTGCAGTAGTAGGATCAATTTCGCAGTTAACAGGAACTTGCAAAACTTCTTCTACCCTTTGACGAACATAGGGTATATAAGTTGAGCCACCTACCATTAATGTAAATTGCAGATCAATTGCTTTCAATGAATTACGCGTAAGAATCGTTTTAATCATTTCTATTGTTCCATCTATTGAAGAACGAATTAATTCATTAAACTCAGAACGCGTTATAGTAACTTCCATATCTACTTCATTCCCTTCATCATCAATAAACCCATCAATAACCATTTCGGCTGATGACTTTGCAGACAAAATAATTTTTGCTTCCTCAGCTCTGCGAAGTAATACGTAGTATTTTGTATTGTATTTGCCGGAAGCGCTTTTCATTTCTTCTTCCAGCTTTTTGAAAGAGTATTGTTCGCAAATTTTTGGAATGATCAATTTTTCTACTATCAGATTGTCGAAGTCTGCACCTCCCAAAAAATTATCACCTTCATGATCTAACACTTTCATCTCGCCATCTTTAATTTTGATCAGCGCAACGTCGAATGTTCCTCCTCCTAAATCATAAACCAACCATTGACCATCAGCCAAATCTTTTGATTTTTTCATATTTGCATAAGCCAAGCTTGCAGCAATAGGTTCTTGTAATAACACTACCTGTTTAAACCCCGCCTGGTAACCGGCTTCCTTAGTTGCGTTTGATTGTATTAAGTCAAATGATGCAGGAATAGTTAACACAACGGAATCAACAGCTTCACCTGTATTTACAAATGTTTTTAATTCCTTCAATACTTGTGCAGAAAGTTCAATCGGTGTTTTTGATTCGTTTATTGCTTTTATTTTGAAGCTTTCAGATGTTCCCATTTTTCTTTTAAAAACGCCCACAACACTCTTAGGGTCTTTTTCTAAAAACTCTTTTGCTTTGCTCCCTACTATTATTTTATCTTTTTTATACGATACAACAGAAGGCAAAGTGTTTCTGCCATAATCCTGGGGATTAGAAAATATTACTACTTCACCCTTTACAAATTTTGCGATTGCTGAATTTGTAGTACCAAGGTCTATTCCAAAATTTACTGTATTTTCCATTTTATATTTTTTACACATTAATCGTTTTAGTTTCAACAACAACCACACCTTTCCTTATTATCCTGGTGTGGCTACCATTTCTATAACGAATAATAGGTTTAATCACTTCCTTTATCACAAGATCTTCGGTAGAATTCCCCGCAATGCTTGCTTCTAAATCAGTTCTTGTATCATTGTAAAATTCCCCAATAGGATTGTGATAAGATAAACCAACTTCTGTTTCTGATGGCGTTGAGAAAATATTTTCAAAAATTTCTTTCATTCTGTTGATGTTGCGGTTAATACTATTTGACTCACTAATAGCAGAAAGCTTTTTTTCTACTTCAAACACCTGATCTATCAACTCGATAAAGACTGTTGGTATTTTTGGTAATTCATTCATGTTATTTATTCTTTGATTATGCAACCGGTTTATGAAATGTCCATCCTTGTTGAATTCGTTCAACTAATAAAGGATGACTTTTTAATGTAGATACAGTATCGTTTTTAATTCCCTTCTTCATTTCACTTTGCTGCGCAACTTTATTTACAATCAATCCTATAATCAACCCCAATACTCCGCCTAAAATGAAAAAATAACCAGCCGATAATCCAATTACTGCACCTATAATGATGCTGCTAACGATAATCAGTGATTGTTTTTTACTTCTTTTAGAATGGACTTCTTTGCAACTCTTGCATCGTGGGATTTTCACATCTGAGTAAGCGAATTGAACTCTTCTTGGATAAAAGCTGCGGTAGGTTTCTTTATAAATGGTTTGAGATAAACTGCTTGATTCATCGGGCAGGTTCATCGCAGAAATAGCAAACTAAAATTCCTTTGTATTTCTGTTCAAAATTTTGAAGATCGGATTTGTCTTGCAGAAATAATTTTTTTGCATCGGCAGGAGTATTTATTTCTAAAGCAATATCTATTAAAACAAGTGCCGACTTTATATCCATTTGTTTATTCCATGATGCGATTGAAAGGTTTCTGATTGAGTAACCAATTTGAGCTCTGATTTCATTAGCGAATGAGGGTAAATTATTAAGTTCTGAAACATTTAAAAGAAATTTTGTTTTTTGGGTTATATCTGCCGCGTTTAATTTTTTATTTTCAACTAATACAAGATCGTTTCGAAGTTGTAAAACAATTTCTGACCATTTTTTTAAAATTGGAACATTTTTTTCACGCTCCGTTTGAATAAAGTATTCGCCTCTGAATATTTCTAAATTTTTCTGATAGGTAGGAATAATAGCGCTTTCAAGTTTTAAATTCAAAATTATCTCAACCAACCTCGTGGGAACAAATGCGGAATAGAAAGTGTTCCATGAAGCAAGAGCTAAATAGTTTACTGAGCTTGCAATTTTGTTTAACTGACTTTGAAAATATGGAGGCAGTAAGTTTAATGTTTCAGGAGAAAAATAACCCTCGATAATCTTAATTACTTCTGCAATATTGTGATCATTGAATGCGCTTTGCTTGCACTTAATTTCTTTTGTGATTTTATCAACTTCGCTGATCCTGTTGTTAATTTCAGTACTGAGAGTCTTAAATGCTGTATTTATGTTTGTAACACTAATTAATGCAGATGTCTGCAGAATAGAACTTAATAAATTGCGGTCATTGTTTTTGAATGCTCTTACAACTGCACGATCAAATTTTGGAGCAAAGTAAGGACCGATAAACTCTACAAATTCTCTGCATTTGTAAATATCTTCCTGCTTAAAATCTGAAAATATTTTTTCATGACCGTTTACCAAAAAATCATTCAGTAATTCGTCTTTTGCTAAGTGGTTGTAAAACTCTCTTCTCCTCTCGTCCTCTAATTCATTAATTGCTTTTTCGCAATCTGATTTTGTAAGTTTACTCCCTTTGTAATTAATATAGCCATCCTCCGACAAATCAATATCAGCAAATAGCTTTCGCTTTGCTTTCTTAATGTGGTTTGCGTCTATTGCAGTTATATCCGCATTTTGCAATTGTAATATTTCAATGGGATTAATGAAGTTCATGTATCGAAAATTGGTAATGAGAAATTGCTGTTTATGTAGTTTTGATGTTAGTGTTTTTGGATTGCTATGAATGCTTATCTATTGATGCCTTTTTCTCAGCCTGTTCCGTACTGTTTCTTTATAACCAGTTCTTCAAACAATTGTTACCTCTTAAATTGAATATTGTTTTACACTTGGAAATTTGGTTATGCATGCACATATTGAGTACGTTAATTAAGAATTAGGACTGCAATACTTTCTCATAATGAGAGATAAATAAATAAATCTTTACGAGAAATCATAGACGGTTTTGCCGGATTTGATTGTTTAGCAAATTTCCAGATGGAGTATTGTTTTTTTTCATTATCTTGTTATTACTAATTGTTCAAACCTAAAACAGTATCCTACCAAAATATACTTCCAACCTCTTTACTCTATTGTGTGCGTTAATTACAAAAATGTGGTGTTGCTATGAAAACTCTTCACGCCGTAGCTATAATTTTTATTCTTATCCTCATTTCCACTTGTGCATATAGTCAGCTTTGGAAAAAATATGTGGATGGTGCCAAAGCTTTTAATGAACAAAAAAATACAGATAAAGCAATTGAGTTTTATACAAAGGCAAGAGAAGAATTGAAAAAAGATTCTTTGGAAACGAATAGCTATGCACGTGTATGCAATAATTTAGGAAACATTTATTTTGACCTAAATAAATATGATTCTGCTAAACACTTTTATGTAGAAGCCAAACAAATACGGGAAAAAGTGCTCGGTAAAAAACATCCAATGTATGCGGAAAGTTGCTATAATCTTGGTAGCTTATACTTGGATCTGAGTCAATATGAAAAGGCAGAATCATTCTTATTAGAAGCAAAACAGATAAGAGAAAAAGTGCTTGGTAAGGAGAATACTGATTATGCGTCAAGTTGCAATGAACTTGGGCATTTATATGTTGAGATGGGTGAATTTGACAAAGCAGAATTATTTTTATTAGAGGCAAAGCAAGTAAGAGAAAAAGCATTGGGCAAAAACGACATTGCGTATGCTTTAAGCTGCAATAGTCTTGGAAATTTATATTCTGACATGGGGCAATTTGAAAAAGCGGAGTCCTTTTATGTGGAGGCTAAAGCGGTAAGAGAAAAATTACTTGGCAAAGAACATCCTGATTATGCTAAAAGTTGTCTAAATCTCGCTGGTTTATATGCCGAGATGGGTCAATATAAAAAGTCAGAGCCGCTTTATTTGGAAAGTATACCAATATTTGAGAAGATTTTTGGTAAAGAGCATTCTAATTATGCGTTGGTTTGTAACAATCTTGCGATTTTATACGCAGAAACGGGTCGATACGAAAAAGCGGAAGCTCTTTATTTAGAAGCCAGACAAATATGGGGAAAGAATTTTGGCAAAGACCATCCACGTTATGCGTCTAGTTGTAACAATCTTGCTGCCTTGTACAGCGATATGGGGCAGTATGAAAAGGCGGAACTTCTTTATATAGAAGCCCAACAAATAAGAGAAAGAGTTTTCGGCAGAGAGCATCCTGATTATGCTCAAAGCTGTTATAATCTAGCAAACTTATATAAGAATATAGGTCTGTACGAAAAGGCCGAACCACTTTATTTAAATGCAATGCAAATATTAAGAAAAGTATTCGGCAAAGACAATCCCGATTATGCCAGAAGTTGTGATAATCTTGCAATCTTATATTGGGAAATGAGTCAATATGAAAAGGCAGAACCACTTTTTTTAGAAGCAAAACAGATACGAGAAAAAAAACTCGGTAAAGAGCATCCTGAATATGCCAAAAGTTGTGATAATCTTGCTGCTTTGTACGGTGAAACAGGTCAATATGAAAAGGCTGCACTTTTATTTTTAGAATCAAAAAAATTAAGAGAAAAAGTACTTGGGAAGGATCATCCTCTATATGCAGAGAGTTGTAATCACCTTGCTGCTTTATACACTAAAACAGGTCAATATGAAAAAGCAGAGCTACTTTATTTAGAAGCAATAGAAATAAGAGAAAAAGTACTTGGTAAAGATCATCCTGATTATGCACTAAATTGTAATGATCTTGCAAATTTGTATTGGAATGTAAAAAAATTTGATAAAGCAAATGATTTTTATGCAGCAGCGTTTACATCCAAAAGTGCTCAAGTAAAAAAAATATTTCTGTTTACAAGTGAAGTTGAAAAGCAATCTTATTTAAAGAAGACTACTGATTTAGAAAATTATTTCCTCTCCTTCAATACATCAGTTAGTAGTGTCTCTAATCAGGGATTAAGTTATGATGTTTCTCTATCTCACCGCAATTTAATCTTATCTTCTTCTCAACAGCTTCGCCAGTCAATATATAATACAACTGATACAGGCATTCAAAGTAAATGCAATCATTGGATTGATACAAGAAAACAACTTTCTTTCTGGTACACGAAACCTGTTACAGAGCGACCCGATTATGTAAAAAATTTAGAGGAGCAATCCAACACTTTAGAAAAAGAACTTACACGTATCTCATCAACTTTTAAAAAAGAGCAAGAAGAAAAAAATATTACATGGAAAGACATTCAGCAACAGCTAAAACCCAACGAAGCCGCTATTGAGTTTGTAAAATTTAATTTTTATAATGGAAAGCGCTGGACCGACAGCATCTATTATGTTGCGCTGCTCTTAACAAAAGATAAAACAGAACCTCAGCTTATTCCTTTATTTGAAGAAAAGCAATTAAGTAGTTATAAAACGGTTGCTTCACTTTATGGAACAAATCAAAAAACAAATTTTGCTTATAATTTAATTTGGTCACCTCTTGATAAACATTTGCATGGCATAACAAAAATTTATTTTGCTCCCGCAGGTCTTCTTTACCGTATTTCTTTTGCCGCTTTGCCTGTTAATGATCGCCAGGTGTTGAGTGATAAATATCAACTGGTGCAGCTTAATACAACCGCTTCTGTAACAAACGATACTGAAAATTTTATTACAACTTCCGACAAAATTTATTTGTATGGAGGAATACAATATGATGTTGATTCTGCTTCTTTGAAACAGGCTGTTGTGGCTTACCGAAGCAGTAATGAAAATGAAATTACTCGTTTTCTCCCGGATGATTCAACAAGAGGAAG